>Ga0074195_1000813_pt1 | contig 53020 bp, 53 predicted proteins | sample EPASupsiteHSE623_FD_64525 | JGI IMG/M metagenome (GOLD analysis project Ga0074195, IMG submission 64525) | Bioremediated contaminated groundwater from EPA Superfund site, New Mexico - Sample HSE6-23 | ecosystem: Environmental > Aquatic > Deep subsurface > Groundwater > Contaminated ...
ACACGTCCAGCCGGTCGATCTGGCTGCATCACGGAAGTCGGAACACCAGGCAGGAATGCTCCAGGTTGTGGAGTTCCTGCTGGGAAAAGAACATTACGCCGTCGACCTGTTCGATGTGCGGGAGGTGGTGGAGTATACTTCCATCACCCAGCTCCCCAACACCCCTTCCTACATGAAGGGGATCATCGATCTCCGGGGAGAGATCACCACCATCATCGATCTCAAGGAACGGCTCAACATCATCGAGAAATCCGATCTTCCCATCGAGAACAGCCGGATTATTGTCCTTGACGAGAAGATCACTAAGGCAAAGACGGGTATTCTTGTAGACGATGTGCTTGTTGTCTCTACGTTCGAGCGGACCGATATCGACTCCACATCAGCATCCGGCGCACGCGAGGATGCTGCCATCCTCGGCATTATAAAAAAGAAGATCAAGGAAAAGGAGCACGAGCGGCACGAACTGATCATCTGGATAGATATCCGGCACCTTCTTCAGGACATCGGGGAAGTTTAATTTTTTTTCCGGAAATACCTGCCAGAATGATGGGCAGCGTTGGACTTACAGGAGAGAGGAGGAAGAATGTATGTCAGCATGCGACGTAAAACAGATCGTGTATCATTGCCAGTGCCGGAGGTTTGCTGAGGGAACACCGGTAGCTCCCTGTATCTGCCTTGAATGCGGGCGAGAGCATGTTCCGACAGAAGAATACGGGGCACCTGATGAAAGCAGTCTGGGGCGCTCCCATGCATTCCACAATTCTTAACCGGAATGAAAAGAGCCGGGTTTTCATACACTGACAAAAATGCTGGTACCTCCGGTCAGGCAAAGACGAAAATTATTCTGTAGAATTCCGGATGCTGACAAAGAGGGCAACTGGAAATGGTTTTTAGCTCGGGGAAAAATTGTCGAGTGGGATTTTGACGGGAATACGTGCGGTGAATAGGGACCAACATCGATATCCCCTAGCGTAAATGGGTAGCGGAAGCGTCTAAGGAAAGAAAAAAACATTCCGTTCGCTAACGCATGATATAGGGGTTAATGCCGAACGATGAAAGAGGCATAAAAGTTGGATGAAAAATCCTAGGAAGTCTTCCGAATTTTTTTATCATTTACTGGTTCACGGGATTTCCCGCATACTCCGGGAAACGGTACGAATGGGGGAGGGAATCCGTATCCCACATATTTGAGAAACTGTACCAGACAATAAAACAGGTTGCAACAGAATACCGGAAGGAGAACGATTACCGGTTCGGAGTATTTTTCTGATGCTAAAACAATGGAGATTATTATGAGCCCTGCTCCCAGCGTGGACAATGTCCGGCATCCGGTTCGCGAGCCGTTCAACAATGTCCGTACCGAAAATCCTGCGGATTGGGAGCGGTGAAAAAATGGCACCTGCAATACGGCTGCTCTATGTTGATGACGAACCTGCACTGCTGGAAATCGGAAAACTCTTTCTTGAAGCCGGAGGTGACTGTATTGTTGATACGCTCGAGTCTGCCAAAGAGGCTCTCGAACGGCTGAATACGGTACAGTACGATGCCATCATCTCCGATTACCAGATGCCTGATATGGATGGCATCGGGTTCCTTATTGAGGTGCGCACATCCTTTGGCCAGATTCCCTTTATCCTGTTTACCGGCAGGGGCCGCGAGGAAGTTGCCATAAAAGCTCTCAATGCCGGTGCAGATTTTTATATGCAGAAAGGCGGGGATCCAAAAAGCCAGTTTGTTGAGTTGATTCACAAGGTACGACAGGCAGTACGGAGAAGTACTGCAGAACGGGCGCTCTGGGAAAATGAGATCCGCTACCGGACACTCTTCCAGAATTCCTTAGATATTATCCGGATTCTCGACCGGAACGGCGTTATCACTTACGATTCTCTCTCTTCAGAAAAGATATTAGGGTATCCCTACGGATCGCTCATCGGGAAAAATGCGTTTGATTATATTCATCCCGACGATCTCCAGCGGGTAAAACATGATCTGGAAGAGGTCGACAGCAAGGAAAATGACGGGCTCCCAACGGAATTCCGGACACGCAAAGAGAACGGGGACTTTATCTGGGTCGAGTCGGTAGCAGTAAACCTTCTCGGTGTGGAGGGGGTTGATGGCATTGTGGTAACCACCCGGCCGATCAGCGAACGCAAGCGGGTCGAAGAGATTCTCCGCACCAGTGAAGCGAACCTGAAACGGGCTGAAGAGATCGGGAGGTCCGGCAGCTGGGAATTGCGGCTGAATGAAAAAAAATTCAAAGGATCTGAGGGAGCTGGGATCCTCTATGGGATTAAAGGAACACAGTGGACCATTGAAGAGATCCAGAATATACCCTTGCCGGAGTATCGTCAGCTTCTCGATACTGCTATAAAAGATCTCATTATGGGAAAATCCCCTTACAATGTGGAGTTCAAGATCCGGCGGCAGTCTGACGGGGATATCCTCGATATTCATTCTATCGCCGAGTACGATGCCGCGCGAAAGATCGTGTTCGGGGTGATTCATGATATCACGGACCGGAAGCGGGCTGAAGAGGAACTGCTCAGGAAGAACACGGAACTCAATGCTTCGTATGAACAGATTGCAGCAGCAGAAGAAGAACTCCGGTCCAACCTGAATGAACTGACCCGGGAGGAACAGGCCCTTAGGGAGAGCGAGAAGAAGTTCAGGTCGCTTGTCGAGTATGCCCTTGAAGCGGTCCTCATTCTCGATCTCCAGGGAAACGTCCTGTTTGCCAACAACGCCGCAGCCCGCATGATCGGGATCGAAGGAACGGGACTGGTGGGCAGGAGCGTGATGGAATTTATCGCGCCCGAGTCACGGGAAGCAGTTATGAGTGACTTTATGCAGGTCGCCCAGGGTCACGATGCATACCTTGCAGAGTACCAGGTGATCTCGGCAACCGGAAAAAAGATCATTGTCGAAAGTATTGGCAAAATCATAACCTATGAAGGAAAACCCGCAGATCTTATTTCCCTCAGGGATATCACCGGGCAGAAGAAAGCAGAAGCCATCCTCCGGCAGACCGATGAGCGGTTCCATATGCTGACCGACAGCCTCCAGGATCCGGTCATTATCCTGGGTTTCGATGCCAGCGTGCAGTACGCCAACAATGCTGCATTCCAGCTGGCCGGAATCCAGCCGGCTACCGAAGAGGGCACCCTGAGTATCGCCCCGTTTCTTGCACCGGAGTCGCAGGAGAAAGCCATTGCAGACTTAGAAACGATCCGGGTAAGCGGGGGACCGCTCGTTGCGGAATACCGCATGCGGACTGCGCAGGGGGCATTGAAGTGGGTCGAAGCCGTAGGGATACGGATCCCCTGGAGAGGAACGGACCGGAACCTGGTCGCCCTCCGGGACATCACCGAGCGCAAGAGAGCAGAAGAAGCACTCAGGGAGAGCGAAGACCGGTTCCGCACCATCCTTAACTCGATGCAGTCCGGCATCGTCATCATCGACGCACACACCCATATCATTCTTGATGCAAATCCAAAAGCTCTTGAAATGATCGGGGGCGCGAAGGAATCGGTTATCGGTTCGATATGCCACCAGTTCATCTGTCCTTCCGAGGCGGGGAGATGCCCGGTCACGGACATGGGGCAGATGATCGAATCCTCCGAACGCGTGCTTCTCACCCGGAAGGGAGAGACCATTTCCATCCACAAGAGTGTCATCAAAACAATACTTGGCGGAAATGAAGTCCTGGTAGAATCCCTCGTTGATATAACCGAGCACAAACAGGCTGAAAAGTTAGTGCGGGAGAGCGAGGAGAAATTCAAGTCTCTTGTCGAGTATGCGCTTGAAGGCATCTTTATCGTTGATTTCCAGGGAACGATCCTGTTTGCCAATAATGCAGCGGTCCGGACGGTCGGGATCGAGTTTTGTGCGGATGCGATTGGCAGGAGCGTGATGGAGTTTATCGCGCCCGAATCCCGCCAGGATGCCATGAAGGACTTTATGCAGATCACCCAGGGTCACGATGGTTATCTTGCACACTATTACGCGATATCGGCAACCGGAAAAAAAATCTTTATCGAAAGCATAGGAAAGGTCATCACTTACGAAGGAAAACCGGCGGACCTCATCTCCATCAGGGATGTCACTGAACAAAAGAAAGCGGAGGATGCCCTGAGAGAGAGCGAGCAGAAGCACCGTATCCTTCTCGATGAATCCTCAGATCCCATTTTCTCGTTCTACCCGGATGGGACGTACCGTTATGTCAACCGGGCCTTTGCCGAAGGCGTTGGAAAGAGTGTTGACCAGATCATCGGTAAAAAAATCGGGGATGTGTTTCCCAAAGACGAGGCAGAGAAACGGTTTTCTGTGCTTCGCGGGGTCTTTGCAACGGGAAACGGTCACGAGTTCGAGGTCCGCGTCCCCCGCCCCGATGGCGACCGGTATTACATAACAACAATTGTCCCGGTCAAGGATGATACGGGTACCGTTGTCTCTGCTATCTGTTCATCAAAGGAGATCACCGCCCGCAGACAGGTTGAAGAAGCGCTGTGGCAGGCAAACAAAAAACTCAACCTTCTTTCCGGTGTCACGCGGCATGACATCAAAAACCAGCTCTTTGCCCTGAACGGTTTTCTTGAGTTGCTTCACAAGAAGACCCTTAATCCCGATCTTGAGGAATATTTCACCCGAATCACAAAAACCAGCGAACGGATTGCCGCCATGATCGAATTCACCCGGGAATACGAGAAGATCGGCATCACGGTCCCGGTCTGGTACGACTGCCACACACTCGTTGACACTGCTGCAACGCAGGCGCCGCTCGGACGGGTCATGGTGAAAAATGATCTCCCGGCCGGTACGGAGATTTTCGTTGACCCGCTTATTGCCAAGGTCTTTTACAACCTGATGGATAATGCGGCCCGGTATGGCGGGAAGATTACGACCATCCGGTTTGCTCTGGAAGAACATGGTGGGGATCGAATCATTGTCTGCGAGGATGACGGCAACGGGGTTCCCGCTGAAGAAAAGGAGCGTATATTCGGGCGGGGATACGGGAAGAACACCGGCCTTGGCTTAGCCATTTCGCGGGAGATTCTTGATATTACGGGTATCACCATCCGGGAAACCGGCGAACCCGGGAAAGGAGCACGATTCGAGATTATCGTGCCGAAAGACCGGGTCCGGTTCAACAGGGAATAGCACATCTTTTTCGCAAATCCATGACCGCTCCGGGAAATCCGGCGGGTTTGATTACCTTTCCAGAACAATGTTTCCTTTAGTTGTTATGGAGCAGATCAAGCGAGCTTTCGACGCCACCGCGTCCCGGTATGATGCCCAGCGGAAATGGATTATTCCCGGGATGGACGACTATTACAGCGCAGCAGTCTGGGCTGCGGAGTGCAACCATCCACACCCGGCTATCCTTGACATCGGCGCAGGTACCGGCCTCCTCTCTGCGCTCATGGCGCAGAAATTCCCGGACGCGCATCTCACGCTGGTCGACTTTTCTGAATCTATGCTCAGCGTGGCACGGGAACGGTTTGCGGATCGGACGGATGTGCGGTATATTGCCGGTGATTACAGTACCGTGGACTTTGGCAGCGGCTATGACATCGTCTGTTCAGCACTCTCCATCCACCACCTCGAACATGATGACAAGCGCCGGCTCTACAAAAAGATCTTTGATGTCCTGAATCCCGGTGGCATGCTGGTGAACGCCGACCAGGTGCTGGGTGAGACTGCGGCCATCAACCGGCGCTACAGGGCATACTGGGACGAATTCCTGGTGCCGTGCCCGCTTCCCCCCGAAGATAAGAAGCAGATGTTGTACCGGCGGGATACTTTTGACAAGAACGAGAAACTCTCGGTGCAGCTCGGGTGGCTGGCAGACTGCGGGTTTAAGGACATTGATCTGGTGTACAAGAACCGTTTGTTTGTCGTGTTTACGGGAAGAAAGCGATAGGGTAGAATTTTTTATTGCCGGTACATCCGGAAATGATTGTGAAAAAAGGTAGTGAGCAGGACTCTTTCCATCAACCGAGTTTCCATACGGCCCGGGTCTGGTAGTCGAGGTTGCTCACCACATAGGTTGTATCGGGAGAGAATGATGCCGGTATCTCATAGATCAGATAGCCGTCAGCTTTGTTACTCTCGCCGGGTTGGACATAGCCGACGGTACCGCCCCGTCCGATCTGGTAATCATATTGTGTCCCGAAAACGGTGTCAATAACCACATCAGAATCGGGGACTGATGTAAAATTATATGACTTTCCGTTACTGGATACGATAAACTGCTTTGCCGATGGAGCATACACGGCCTTGTCACCCGTACTCTGGACACGGATATAAATGAACAGGAAGGTGTTTCCATCCTGGGGTTTTTGCATATTGTAGCCGCGCTGTAGTTCAAGGGGCAGTGAAGCCGCAGCCTGTTCACGGGGGCTGTTCCAGGAAGGAGATGTCCAGTTGTAATTGGGCTTTATCTCGTAGCGGTACACGGTTGCCTTACCCAGCTCATTCCCGCTCCCAAAGGAAGCGTACTCATTCAGGGCAAGGGCATTCGGGAATTGCGCTGCGGCAAGGGTTGTGGTCGGGGATGGTGAGAGCGTCATCTGTGCAGTAGGAACAGGTGTCTGTACCTGGACTTGCGGGGATGTGCTGGTACATCCCGAGAAGAGGAGTATAATGATGAATACTCCTAAAACGGTAATTATGTTTGTGTTTTTCATAGAATATCTCCATTCATAGGGATTGTGCATATTTTCAGGGGAATTAACCGGTTGAGAAGCATATCCGGTACCTGCCGGGAGGTATGGGCCGCCATATAAATGCAGGGCAGGTCATCCCGTTTCTCCTGCCCCCTTTTCATTTCTCCATGCACGTTCCACATATTGTCCCGGTTTTTGCATTGTCCCGGCCTTTTTCATCCAATCCTGATGTAAAGCAGCCATGGAATACGCGACCCGTCCCGGTAAGAATTTTCCTGATTCCCGTAATTCCGGTTTTTTTGCTGTCGGATGAAATTTATTTTAAGGCATACGGAATTATCTGGATATTTCTCCGGTCAATTACCATACCAGAACAGTCACCATATACCGGAAATATTATAAAAACCTAACTGGCTTTTACTGTTTTAACACAAACTCCTGATATTTTTACCATAACGCCCTCACGGTCGTTTTCCCGGGTAACTCTGGACGGAATACGAAAAAAAATTTAACGCTCCTGAAGATTCCGGCGCACTTAACCCCCATCCCACTGCATGGACATCCCCTCACGTATGAAACAGGGCTACTCATGTTCGTGGGATACAACAAGCGCATAAAAACCAGTTAAAATCCCGTACAGGGCAATCAGGAGTTTATAAATCGTTTGCTCCAGTGGAAGGAAGGGGGTATATCAATTTTATTAATTTGCCGGAATGTTCCGAAACAAAAGATACTTTCCCGGAATTAAAAAATCATGGAAAAGTGAGCGTTTTTTTCTCCCAGGTACAGGCTTTTTTTTTACATTCGTATAGGCGATAATCATGCAATGCGGTCGGAAAATCGGTTCAACAAATCCTGCTGCCGGAATGTCCTTTGAACGCAGGGAACTCTGCTTTTTTAAAAAGGGATCAAACCTGATTCGCATCCAGATGAAGGACAGGAAAAAAGTGCCTCTGATGTCCTTGCCTGTGCAATGGGTTACATAAAACAGCAACAAAAATCCTGAAAAACGGGCTATAAACCGCGGGCGGGTTTATAGTAAAGGGGATAGTAATCTGCATGACCGCATGGTTGAACCTGCTATCCATCGGGGGGGTAAAGCTCCCGGAGTTACGATCGATCCGGGTGATCTAAATTAAAAAAAGAAATTATGGCTTATCGCCGCTTTGCCGTCATCAGGAAGATCGTGAAATTCCGGGGCTTGCCCGTGCTGGACGATATCTTATGGATCATGGCTGCATCGCTGAACCGGACGGAATCAAACCCGGCCGCTTCAAAAACCTGTTGCAGATTCTTCCGGTCGATGCCATCGTGTTCTGCAATACCGGGTGATTCATGGAACTCACCATTATCGGGATCAAGATCAGCAATGGCAACGCTCCCCCCGGGATGCAGGAGTTCGTAAAAGGTCCGGGCAGCAGCAGCAGTATCCCTGACGTGGTGAAGGGTCATCGAACTCACGATTGCGTCAAACTTCGGAAGCCCGGCAACATCCTGACCGATACTCCAGTCCCGTGGCTCGACCGTGGTGATGTCATTGGCCAAAAGTTTCTCTTTGAGCACCTCCAGCATGCCTTTTGCTGAATCGACCGCGATGATCTTTTTTACCCGGGGCGCGATCCGCAGCGCAATATTTCCGGTGCCGGTGCCATAATCCATCACCAGCTCAGTGCCATCAGGATGCAGCGCGTTGATCATGGCATCGGCAATTGTCCCTGCCATCTGCACCCGCCCGGGATCCTTGTCCCAGACCACTGCCTTCGTATCAAAATATCCGGTCATTTTTGGTAACCTTCTGATGAGATATTACACGGGATTTGGCATAAAAAGACAGGCTTTCAGACCCTGTCGGGTATGAACCGCACGATGATTATTGTATTATTCTGCCACCCATGACCATCCTCGAGCAGAGAAGAGAATAACAACAAAGGTAACGGAATGAAAAATTATTCCGGAAGAATTTCCTCGACCGTCTCAATAGCAGCGATCAGGTCTCCCCCATTGTTCATCACAGAAGTGACCGTGAAGCGGAGTCTCCTGCTGCCCCCGCCAGGTACCGGCACCACATCTTCTGCCGTGAAGTTTCCATCCTGCGATGTCGGTTGTGCTCCCGAACCGGGATACCATGCCGGTATCCGGTCTGTCAAGCCATCGATGACCAGGTCGGCTAAGCACGGCCGCTCCTCCGGGTAAAACGCCTGCCACTGCCTGCGGGTTCCCACCAGGCCGGCGGACTTTAAGCCGGAGAACTTCTCCATGGCCCGGTTCCACGCGAGAATATGGTGATCCTCCCCAATAACGAACATCGGGACTGGGCAGGCATACAGGACTGCATCTAAGAGCTGCCGGTTCTCTTCCTGAGAGAGTTCGGCCTGCTTCTGGTCGGAGATATTCTCAAATCTCAGGGCCACACCAGTATCCCCGTCCTCAAAGAGAGTGGGGATGCAGAGCGCATTGAAATACATCTCCTTATCATTTTTTTTAATACGAATTTCGTGGCGTGAATCGTTCCCTGCTTTTTCCTGTTGCAGCCAGCCCATCATCTGCTCGACCGGCAGCATTGCCGAAGCAAGATCAAACAACCGTGTACCAATGATCCGGTCCTTGGGGACGCCGATAAAATCAACAAACGGAGTGTTTACCTGGGCAATCCGCATATCTTTGTCCATGACAGCAATCATATCGGGACTCATGCTCATCATCGATTCAAGAGGCACGCGTTTTGCCAGATAGAAGAGCTTGGCATTCCCTACATACCGGACTTCGAGTTGTCCTGCTGCGGTCAGGACATCAAGATATTTTGCAATGGAATTCCGGCTCATGGCAACCGCAGCTGATATCTCCTTGATGTTCATCCCGCGGGGGTTCTCACGAAGCACCTCCTTGATACGGGTAATTTCATTGTCTGCCGATTCCATATACCAGTCCCCAGAATTTTTTTATATCTCCGTGAAAAAAACTTTTTTTATCCCAGAATTTTTGTTTCACAGCATTGCTTCGATCTTTGATCGATTGATTTATTAAAGGCTATGATAACAATAGATATTGTGCTTAGTGTTTGTGCACTAATGCACAGCATTGACATTGTGCACTTCCACTGTAAGCCGATTGGCAATGCTGATGATCCAAAAAAACTGCGGAATCGTGGTGATGCTGGATTTGTCACCAGGACCTGTTATTACCTCATGACAGGAAAAGGACTCAAAAAGCACGTCTTAAAAAGTACCAGCAACGAAGAGGGGCTAAAAGGGGATAACACACACACACTCCTCCCTTTAGTCCCTCATTTTTTAATCGTAATTTCTTACACAGGGTTTTTGTGCAGGGGAATGCCATCGGGCGATTACGTCATATTCTGCATCGGGTACCTGATAATGCCGGCAATGGTGATCGCAGACGGCATGGTTGTCGATGAGAATGCGTAAAATAAAAAGGAACGGGCGGCAAATAGAACCGAAAAATTATGCTGAATATTTTTTGTTAAACCAGCAGATATATTTTTAATTTTTTTTCCAGGTCACTTCCCATCTTCGCCCAATGATTCACGGCTCCGCATCTGGTAGAGTACCATCGGGTCCATCTCGCGGTGTTCCTTTTCGCCCGTACGCATGATCACGTTGGTGACTCCCGAGTTCACGATCATCTTTGAGCAGAGGAAGCACGGCCAGATCTGGGTGAGCGCTTCGGTTTCGACATCGAATCCCGCGAGATACAGAGTGCATCCCCGGGCCAGTTTTCCGGCCTGGAGCAGGGCATTCATCTCGGCATGCACGCTCCGGCATCGCTCGTAGTTGGAGCCGGAGGGAATGTTGTGATCCTTTCGCCAGCAGCGGTTGAGCTCCGTGCAGTCCATCTGTTTGCGGGGGGCTCCCGTGTAGCCGGTCGAGACGATGGTATTGTATTCATCCACGATGATCGCGCCGAAGTTCCGGCGAAGGCAGGTTCCCTGGTGGGCGCACCGCAGGGCAAGATCGAGAAAATATTCGTGACGATTGGTTCGCATCACCAAGAGTTTTGTCAAGGCACGGTAATAAATGCAGGGTTTTTTTAGTAACAGGAATTGCTGGATGCAATACGCGTACCTCCACCATTCTTTTTATCGCCATAAAGTTGCAATCACTGGCATATGTTGCCAACCGGTCGCACGTTCATGGAACAGACCCGCTACGAGTTCCTCTCATCATCCGACCAGGAACAGGGACTGCCGGCCCCGCCCCTGGAAAAAGCCGTGCCGGAAGATCACCCCATCATCCCGCTTCCCCGACCTGAAACCATACAGGTTCCCTCCATCGATTGCCGGTCTGCGATCGAACAACGGCGCTCGATCCGCCACTATGCCCGCGATCCGCTCACGATAGACGAACTCGGGTTCCTGTGCTGGAGCACGCAGGGAATCACCGAAGTAAAAGCGCCATATTACACGCTGCGGAATGTCCCTTCTGCCGGGGGGCGCCATGCATTCGAGACCTACCTGCTCATCAACCGTGTCGGGGACTTGCAGCCCGGGCTGTACCGGTATCTCGCATTCTCCCACAGCCTTATCCTTATCGACCCGGGCTTTGGGATTTCCGACCGGCTGATGTCTGCCTGTCTCGGGCAGGCTTTCGTGCGTTCCTCAGCGGTCACGTTCGTATGGTCCGCGGTGATCTACCGGATGGCATGGCGGTACAGCGAGCGGGCGTACCGGCTGGTCCATCTGGATGCGGGTCATGTCTGCCAGAATCTCTACCTTGCCGGAGAACAGATTGGTTGTGGCACCTGTGCCATCGGGGCCTTCGATGACCGGCAGATTGCAGGTGTACTCGGTATTGACGGAGAAGAAGAATTTGTAGTATACTGTGCGACGGTAGGGAAAAAGGGGAACTGAAGTCCTTTCACGGTTGCCGGGATTTTTTTTTAAGACCTAGTGAAATTCCCCGGAACCGTACGAACACATTTTTTATAAACCACTGCGACCAATATTAGAGCACAGTTATTCAAATGACTGTTTGAGAACTATCATGTTTGGAGATAATAAATTTGGCGGCCAGAGAAATTTTGGCGGCGCAAGAGACCAGGGCCCACGAGAAATGACCAAGACAACTTGTTCAGACTGTGGGAAGGAATGCGAAGTACCCTTTAAGCCAACCGAGGGCAGGCCTGTATATTGCAGGGACTGCCTCCCGAAACACCGGAAACCTCGGTTCTGATTTCATAATTTTTTTTCATTTTCTGCAGTTGTTTCTGTTCCCGCGTTTTTACCCGGTACGTTTTCGTGTCGGTTTATCCTGATAAGAGGTGCCCTATCCGTATTGCACGCTCATCCGGCCGCGTCCCGGAAAAACTATCGTAACAGGTAGATAATTGCCACAACATGGACGAGCAGAAATACCGGCACGAGATAAAATTTTAATTTCCGGGTCTTGTGCCGGAACAGCAGCATTGCTGCATAGGCGCCAAACGGGCCGAGTGCTGCAATGGACAGCAGCACGCTCTCCGGAGTCCGCCAGCCATTGCATCTGGCTTTCCTTTTGTCGTTGGCATAGAGAAGGAATGCCCCTGTATTGAGGATTACATAGCATACCAGGAAAAAAAGCGGGAGGGAAAGGGCAGTCACCTTTTTTGTTTCGCGAAACGGGGTTATTGCTTTTTCGTTGTACATTTGGAACCGGTGCAATCAGTCCCGTTAAATCTTTACCAGCGATAAGAGCGCGAATTTTTTACTGGATGCACAGTTGCAATCACTGCCGCACTGAATATCCCGCCCGGGTGAGAATCCGGACCACTTCTTTGTCCCAGACTGCGTCATCGTTCTCCTGCAAAGGATCGATGCATTCCTCCCAGATCCGGTTCAGATAAGTATCATCGGTGACGAGCGAGCGCCGGAACATGACACGACCTGCTCTCCGCCCGGTGTGATTCAGGATCAACAGCCGCCAGCAGGAGAAATCCTGGCAGATATCGGGGCGTGTCAGGTGGATAGTGCAGTACGCTTTCTCGCTGCCGGGCATGTGCCGGAAGAACGGGCACGCTTCGGGAAGTTTTGCAAAGATGCTCTTGTCCAGGTAGAGCTCGTGCTTATCCGCATCGACCGTGACTTCGGTCTCGTCCGAAGTATACTGGTTGAACACGATAAAGTGAAAGTCCCCGAGTTCTTTATGGATGCTGTGGACAAGTCCGAGGTGGGAACAGCACTCCCCGCACTGGTGGCATTCAAATCCCATGTACCCGGCTCCTGGTACCGTATTGGTTTCCCGAGCCTTAAAAAAATCACCGGGTCGCAGCTGATATATCCGTGCCCCGCCATACTCTCCCTGATACATGGCTGACTCCCTCTCCCCCGGTTGTAAGGATGCCGGCGACTGCGATGCGCCTGCGTGCAGGTATGCACGGGAATCAGATACGATCCAGCGGTTTTTCCTGCGCCCGTTTTTCTTAAGCCTGACCATCGGCGTGCCGTTCTGCATCTACAAGATGATCTTTGGTATCAGCATTCTCCGGGCGGGTGCAGCAGGCGGGCCCTTGTTTACCGTTGCCGGCTGGCTGATCATCATCTGGGCAATCACCGACCTTTTTATGAACGGAGCCTATGCGCTCCAGGACCTGATGCACCTCCCGGCCCGGTTCGAGTGCTGCACGCTGGCCCAGGTGGGACGGCTTTTCTCACGGCCCATGGTATTTCTCGCCCTCGATACCCTTCTTTCGTTCTCGATCATCTGCCTGATGCTCTGGTCAGGCTGGATTGCAACGCTCACTCCCTTAGAGAGCCTCCTCTGGTATGTGGCAACTACGCTTAATCTGGTGAGTTTATCGGTTGTATCGCTCTACAACGAGATCCGTAAAGTGCGATAAAAAAAAGGATGGGGATGAATGCTTAAGCGAAGATCGAGAAGTCGTTCTTGATCGCGATCGCTTCGATGATCGAAGTCATCTTTGCTTCGGGTATACCGAACTTGTCCATGTACATCTGGAGGATTGCCTTCTCTTCTCCCGCAAGCACACCATCGGACATAGCAAGGTCGCAGAGAATAGCGAGCGTGGCTATCTTCTGTTTCTCATCAAGGACCCCTGCGATCAGGTCAATAACGCCGGGGAACTTGTTGGCCTTTAAAACTTCCATCGCGGTGTCGATGGATTTTCGGTCGCCGCGGCAGATCTTTGCGAGATCGTTCATCTCGGCCTGGTCGATGATGCCATCTGCTGCAATAACAGTGATTGCTGAGAGCACGAGCGCTGATTTCGGGTTGAGCGTTGCAGTCTTTCCGGTTAACTTGTCAAAAATTCCCATATAAACACCAATTTTTTCATACTGTTGGATGCAGGATACCATCACTCTTTCGCCCGCTGGTTTACAAAAAGGCCATACAGGCGAACCGGGTTTATATGGCACTGAACGCAAATCTTTCAGGAGAAAATACTGGTGAAAAGTATGGACGATCTCACGATTGAACAGGTCATTGCCTTCCACGACCGGGTGATGAAGGCCGATGGTGGGGATTCCCGCCTGCTCTCGGAAGCAAACCTCCACCAGGTGGTCTTTCTGGTCAACCGTACTGAGGGCGTGTGCCAGCGGGCAGCGCTTGCCTTTTTTTCCCTCTGTGCCTACCCGGCATTTCGCGAGGGCAACAGCAGGACTGCATGGCTGGTTGCAGAGATGATTCTCAACAGTAATGGCTGCGCACTCGAGGCACGCGATGATGAGATGGCTGAGCTTGTGAAGGGGATCGCTTCGTTCACCGTTGAACAGGCAGATGTCGGGGCGTGGCTGCACTCGCACAGCAAAAAACGCCTCGCCTGAAATCTTTTTTAAAATATTTTTTTAACGATTTGAAATGCAAAGATAAAGTGATGACTGGAAGGTGTTTTTTTTATCAGCCCTTACGGATGGAGAAGATACTCTCCTTCAATTCGTACAACCGCGTTGCCCCCGAAAAATACACTGTGCTGCACTTTTGACGTATCGCTTACGAGCCGGATGATATTCGGGTTCTCCCTGCTCTTTCCCTGCTCGATGGCAATCATATGTCCATCCCAGGTACCTTCCTTAAACAGGTAATATCCCAGCGCCGCATTACCTGAACCCGTTGCAGGGTCTTCGAGATACCCGTAGATGGGAGCAAATACCCGGGTCCGGTAACGGTTCCCGGTGCTTGTAGTGCTGGTCGAGAAGACTAAAATAATCTCGATCCCGGTTGCCAGGCAGAATTCCCGCAGGTTCTGCCGATCCGGATGGATGGAGAGCAGTGTATCAAGCGCATCGACCGGGACGATCAGGGTCGAGAGCCCGGCATTGATACAGGATATACGGTGTTTTTCTGTTATGTCTCCGGGTGCTATCCGCAATGCTGCTGCAATCTCATCGCGGGATACAGCCAGTTTGATTTCAACGGGCTGCGGCGCGCTGATGAAGACCGAATCGGCTTTTGCAATCTCGTTTCTGACCAGCAGTTCCTGCTTTCCCACATGGATGCGGGTGACCGGATCGATTACCCGTACAGGGTCGTTTTTTATGAGATCGTACATGGCAGCAATAATCCCGTGGCCGCAGAAGGCTACTTCGCGTTCCGCTGAAAAAAAACGAAGGCTGGTATGCCCGTTATCCGGGGAGAGAAAGACTACTTCATTGACGCAGCCCGCAAGTTCCCGTGCAATCTGCTGCATGCTTTCGGCACTCAGGGCATCTTCCCGCGGGAGATATACGCACCCGGCCGGGTTGCCGGTTGAACGGCCCATGGCAAATGCATCAATTTTTTTAAACCGGTATCGCTGCATGCATCGCCTCACATAAATTTTTCATGGAACTACACAATCCCCCTGACAATAAACCGGTCATGGCCGATGTGGGATGCCGGGCAGACAAAGCATGCAATCATGGATTCTGAACCGGTATTTACCAGCTGGTGGACCTGGCCCTCCGGCACCGTAAAACAATCGCCACTTTTGAGATCCACGGATTCGTTCCAGCCGACCGAATCATCCACGGACGGGTGACCGGTATGAATCGTGCCTTTGCCACGGATAATCTGGTAGATCTCACTACCGTGCCGGTGATAATGGGCGGTCACCGGGCGGAGTGCTTCCAGTTCAGCAACATAGAGTCCCATCTGGTCATCTCCCGTTACCTTCACGATACGAATACCAACAGCAGGATCAGTCTGTGCTGTCTTTACCTGTTCGAGAAAATTGGTTATCGTCGGCAGAGGACTCATGGCATGTTCATCTCAGCATAGGCATCCGGATTTGATGTGTTTTATGGTCAGGATGCAAATAATTTTATGGAGTAATCACCCTGTGGAAAATACAAAGATATTCCTTTTTTTAACAAGAAGGTAATAGACATTCTTTTATGAAACGTCACGGATGTTTGGCTTATTTTATTCTTGCGATTTTTACAGTAATTCTCGTTCTTGCTGCCGGTTGTTCCAATCCATCCGGTACGGTGCCACCTGCCGGCGGAGATCTTTCCGGTGGGGCAATGGGGGGAATTGCCGGACCCAATAACTGTGCTTCAATTGCTGAATGCAGTGCCTACTGTTCCGCAAATCATGAGATCTGTGAACAGTACTGCCGGGATCACGCTGATGCCTGCAGCCGTTTTGGCAGTACACTGGGCCAGAAACCAACAGGACCGACAGAAGAGGGGGGGTTTGCTGTAGGTACTGCATGCAACACTCCTGAATTCAAACAGAAGATGATGACAGAGATTAACAAAATCCTCGTCTCTCCCCCGGATTCGATACGTCCGCCCAACTGGATGACCAAGATCCTTCCCGCGGGCAATCCCTACCCGGGGTATTACTATGATCTCTCAACGGCCTTTGGTCCTGCCATTGACACCCAGAGCACCGCATGGTCAGGAGTGGGTGAACCGCCCCGTGCTGCCGGGCTTGATTATTACACGGTAGGGTACTGGGAGGAAAAACCGAAAGGTTTGGGAGGCCACATGGGTGAAATCGCACCGGACTCTATGGATTTCTCGCAGTACCAGATTGCGGTATTTTACACAAACGTTACCGGAAAATCGCAGGCAGCGATGATCAATGCACTGCCCGATCTTACGATGAGCGAATCGGATGCAAAGGCGTTTTTTGCCTCAAAAATCAAGAGATCGTTCATCAACCTTGACAATAAGGCGCTCACCCGTTCAGGGAACCAGAAAATGTATGAGGTAATCTGGCATGACTCGGACAATACGCAGGATTACTGGGACGTCCAGATCGGCATCGGGTATATTGCAATCGGACAAGGCAAAGTATATTCCGCAGAGTCCCAGATCCAGGGAGATCCAGGCACTATGTGGAAGTATCATGCATGCAAACCCTGTGAGAACTGCGATACCTGGGACGTGGAAAAAGCATTCAATAAAGACTGCTCCCGGAACAGCGACTGCCTCGGAGGATTGTCCTGCAATGCAGGGTATTGTGTAAAACCGGGTTCGGGACAGGCTCAGCCACTGCAAAGTCCGGGGCAGGAAATTTCTCCTGGCCCTGGATCAGCAGGCGGTAACGGTCCCGGGTCTGCGTGTAAAACAACCGGCGACTGTGGTTCAGGACTTTCCTGCACCAACGGGGTATGTTCAATCCCCGGTGGAAAACCCTGATCATTTTCTTTTATCATTATTGCCCGATCATGAGGAATATCCAGTCACGGCATTCCAGGTGCAAAATAGTTTGGAAAATGCTGGATCATTTTTGCGAATGCGGAACAATTTGAAATTTTAAGTTATTCCTCAAAAAAAAGTTTTAAATACTATAAAGTATAATTAAAGTTTATCCCCTAATATGGAGGTGGTTTGATATAATTCCGGGTTTGGTTCCCATACGCTGCATTCCACAAAGTACACATCCTCAACCTGCTGTCTGATAAAATGGCAGGAAAAAGCCTCCCCATAACCAATATCGAAAAAATATCTTTTTTATGAACCTGACTTCCCCTCCAGGGATCTTGGAATTCTCTTTAAAGGTAAATTCTGTAACCAGACACTTATGAAAAAGTCTTCCGGTAAAAGCATTTCCTGCATGCTATAAAAAACCCCGAAACCCGGTGAACTTATTTTTACACCTGAAGAACCATCTGCCGGGCATCCCACTTCTCAAACGAAGATAATCGTATACCAAGCAGGCGGATCGTCCGGCCATCGAACATCTCCCGGAGCAGCGAGTGGGCGGCTGAGCGGATCGTTTTTGGATCATTGGTATAGTGCGGGAGCGTCCGGGCTTTTGTCCGGGTCACAAAACCAGTATACCGCACCTTGATAGTCACGGTCCTGCCTCGCAGGGATTCATCAGCAAGACTCCGGCATACGTCCTGTGCCAGTGCATCGATGGTTGCCACAATCACCTGCTCGTCCAGGGTATCTTCAGCAAACGTTGTCTCGCGGGATACCGACCTCACGCCGTCCCTTTCCTCTACCCGGTCGTTATCGATGCCGGTGGTGATCTCCTGAAGCGTGAGCGCGGATTGCCCGAACCGGGAGATCAATTCCTGAGTATTGTATTCAGCAAGATCCCTGATCGTCCTGATCCCCAATTCGAAGAGCGCGGCTTCAGACTTGCTGCCAACACCGGGGATTTTCCGGACCGGCATCGGGGCAAGGAACGAGAACAGGTTTTCCGGTTCGACTACGGTAAGACCACCGGGTTTGTTCACGTCAGACGCGATCTTTGCCACCACTTTTGTCGGTGCGATCCCGATCGAGCAGGTAAGCCCGAGCTGAGCATTGATAGTCTGCTTGATCCGGGCTGCCCAATCGGTTGCACTGGAAAAATATCCCAGGGAACTTATGTCCAGAAATGCCTCATCGATACTCACCTGCTGGAACGGGAAATTATGGGATCGTAAGATCGCCATAACCGCTTCAGATGCTTTGGAATACCGGGGAAAATGAGGAGGAAGAAAGATAGCCTGCGGGCAGAGTACATAGGCTTGCGAAATTGGCATTGCAGATCGTACGCCAAATGCCCGGGCTTCGTACGAACAAGTTGAGACAACGCCCCTGCCGGTGCCATGCCGGGGATCAGCACCGATGATGACAGGTTTTCCTTTCAGTGACGGATTCTCGTGCATCTCAACAGACGCGTAGAAACTGTCCATATCGAGGTGCAGGATAATCCGCCGGTGATCATGACCTGCTTCTTCCCCGGGGGAATCCATGCAACTTCCATCCTGTACAGCACTGTTTGCCATTTCAGCTCGCAACCGAAGCAAAATCACTGAGCCTGCACTGCCTCTGCCGGATTGTTTCCCGCAGCAATGCTCCTTCCTCGATAAACCGGGTCATGGGAAGAGAGAATGATTCCGAAATATGGGAGAGAACCCCCTTAATTCCTTCAAATTCCTGTGCAGGCTGCCGCATAGCCCCTCTCACATTCTCGCGGACATTGAAGACTCCCATCGGAACATAACCCCGGTGAGCCTCTCTGAGGATAATTGCCCCCGCTTGTTCCTGCTGGCGGGCAAGCGCTTCGAGTACTGCCATCTTGCAGGTATAGTAGCACCCGCCAAGGTGCGAGTATTCGGTCTTTTTTTTGTATCCTTCGTGATCGGAGAAAACCAGTTCTTCATTGCCCAGCACTTTGAGGAATGCTTCCGACCATTCATACTGCCAGCCGGTGGGCATCAGGATCACCGCGTAATTGTTATGGAGGCTGGAGAACTGGTGAACCCGCCAGGTATCAATCACCGGGTTCTTCTTCACTGCCATGAGCAGCTGGTCGCCGATCATGGTATCGCACGCGGTGATCGACCACCGTGTAGGAACCAGGTGCCGGTTCCGGTCCATTCCCATAGTCCCGACCGAAAATGCCTTCTGGATGCTGGAGAACGGGACTCCCTGCCGGTGCAGATCCGTGACTGCCTCGGTGGATCTCAGGTCAGTATCGTAGAACACTTTTTCGAGCTTGTTGTCCCACCTTCCACTCTCGATCTCAAACCGCTCGATTCCGGCACTCGGGCCAAACGGGGCATGATCTTCTGAGAACGTGGTACCGGTGGGAACCGATGAGAAGGCCACTTCGCTTTCAATGGAGGAGGAGGACAGGGAGATCTCCTGGAGTTTTTCCACAAACCGCGAGCCGAGATCTGCTGCATTTACCATGGATTTTCCCCGCACAAGATTGAGCCGGTACCCGATGATCTCTTCCTGCGTATGGTTTTGCGAAATCCAGGACTCGGGCATGTCCATGATCGAAGTGTCGCCGTGCTGGGGGACAATCATCGGGCCTGCATACACATCCGGGTAATTCCAGCTGCCGATAAACACGGACGGGGGAGATGTTCCCTCCATCTCTTTTTCCACCTCCACCGATCGCATCTTCAGGGTGGAAGCAGTCAGTTGTTTCAGGTAGGCACCTTTTCCGATCATGGGATTGAAAGTAAGGTGTGAGCATGAGCATATAAGGGGCAGGGTGCGTGGGGAGAAAGTGAGAAATCCGGAAAGTTTTATGAGGAGTCTCGCCACCATTTATACAATACATACCTTCATTGGCCGAGACGTCATACTTATAAGAAAGGAGTTGTCTGAATTAGACCCAATAATAACGATGATGTAGATCCAAACGCAGTAAACGCGGACGGAACGCCGGTCGTCCGGGTTCGCCTGCCCAAGAAGTGGGCCAACGAACAGTTCGCATTCGCAGACCTCATGATGGGGGCAAACCATATCCGGGTCCGGTGTTACGATGGCGTTACCCGCATGGGCAGGATCAAGGGGAAGATCAAGAAGCGCGCATGGATACGTGAAGGCGATATCCTTATCGTCACCCCGTGGAGTTTTCAGGACGAGAAGTGCGATATCATCTACCGCTACCTGCCACCCCAGGCTGACTGGCTTCGCAAGAACCGGTACCTCTAGATATTTTCTTTTTTTCTGGTGTGCGTTCAGGCACACAAAATAAAAAATTTTTACCATCTCTGGAAATTCTCACCATTAAACAAGAGTTCGCTGTTGGGATAGCGCATAACCGGGGGTCGATCCGCAATGGGCTGGATTGTCAGGGCCCGGTTGCAGGTGCGGGGCCAGTGTAAAATAAAACCACCCATCCGGCACAGCGTGTGGGGGGTAGGGTCCCCTCTTTGCCTAAGAGGGGAGGGTGGGGGTCAAAATATTTTTCAGTGAAGGGGTGGTCAGGTACCTCCCCTCTTTTTTTGGAGTGGTGGGTTACCTTTGATCAAAAGGGGGGACCCTCCCCTCTTGTGCTGATCAGCCGGAAAAATGCTCTCCGACATGATTCCACGCGAACACATGGTGGCGGTTATGCAGAAAAGGGGGGGTAGGATCCCCTCTTTGCCTAAGAGGGGAGGGCGGGGGTCAAAATATTTTCAAGTGGAGGGGTGGTCGGGTACCTCCCCTCTTTTTTTGGAGGGGAGGGTTACCTATGTTGCTGATAGGGGAGGGTCGGGTGCTGCTGAGGGAGGGGAGGGTCCCCCCACGGCAGTCTGGAAGAGAATACGCAATTGAAGAAAAAGGAAATTTTCCACAGAGTATTTTTACGTTATACTCTGCCAGATCGCGAGCACGAATTCGAGCGCAATTAAGATTATGATCACCCATTCCAGGAAATTGGAGTGCTGGATACGCACCTCATCGGAAAGCATCGAGTAATTCTCCCGGATCACATCGATCTTCCGGGTCACGCTCTCGCTCCACAGGCCGCTGCGCAGCACTTTAAGCGCGGTGGCATACACGCGGGCGTAATAGATATCTTCGGTCACTTTGATCAGGTTGTCGACTTTCTCAATGATCTCTGAGATCTCCGCGTACATCTCCATCTGGGATGCCATGATCGCATGATACTTGCGGCTCCGGCGGAACTGAGAGAGCCGGTCGGCATGCTCGATATCATCGTACATCTTCTCCATCCCCCGGGTGAGCTCCCGGTCATAGTACCGGAGTTCGAGCACCTGCACATTGGCAAACTCGATTAAGTCGATGATATCAGTCGGGCTCTCCGGGTCACAGATAAGCGCCGAATCCCACGAGAGCATGACAAGATCATTAACGGTATAACTCAGCGAATTCTTCACCACTTCCTGGCGCATCTGCGGGGAGATCTTTGCAGTTTCCCCGGTTAAGAGCGGGACAGGGTCGATCGAATCATCCCGGCGATCGGTCACGTAAACCGAGTAATCCTCAAAGAACTCGGGGTCGATGGCAAAATTCTTGATATGCGGTTTGATGATCTCGCCTAAGGTCTTGAGATACTGGACATAATACTCAGCAAGTCCTTCCTGACCGGCAAACATGAAGGCGAGATTCTCCAGTTCGGTATAATCGGCATCCCGGTCATCGTGCACAAAACAGAAACTGATCGCACCGATATCAAAGACCCTGGCAACGACAGAGAACTCAAACGTCCTGCCCTCCCGCTCCACCCGGATCGGGTGCATCTGGATCATGAGCGGCGGGTCTTCCATCATGATGGACTTGGGCTTGACCCGGACAAAACTGGTCCTTGCCGTAAAATAATTCTGGGCGAGCGCCCGCTCGAGCCAGCCGATGTCGATCTCCCTGCCAATATCGTAGATGCGGTACAGGCGCAGCGAGATCATAACGGTATACCTCCTTGAATGCCAGGGCGGCTCCGGAAACAGGACTCATACTGCATACTGGACAACTCTCTATGAGAAGGTGACTCTAAAACCATAAAGGGATATGCCAAAAAAAGAAAAACCGAATTTACCTTTCCCTTAACGAGCGATTATGCGCCAGCATCCCGTGACATCAGGAAGACCCGGCTTTGAGTGCTGCGTACTGTTTCCGGTTGAGGGAACGGGAATCGCCCGGCTTTAAGGCAAGAGCGGCATCAAAAGCTTCAACTGCTTTTTCATAGTGCTTCTGGTCGAGCAGTACCAGCCCAAGATTATACCAGCCGTGGAAGTAGTTCTTATCGAGATCGAGCGCCTTTTGAAATGAGGTGAGGGCGGCATCGGGTTGCCCCAGTCTCCGGTGGATCAGGCCCTTGTTGTTCCATACCTGTTTGCTCGCAGGATCGAGACGAAGTGCATGATCGTACGCATCGAGCGCTTCCGAGTACTTACCGAGATCCGCAGCAACACGACCAAGATAGTACCAGCTGCGTGAACTGGCAGGGTCAATTGCCAGCACGCGGTGAAATGCACTCTTGGCTTCTTCATAGCGATGGTTCTGGTAGAGATCAACGCCGATAGAATACCATGCAAGCGAAGCATCGCGGGGGGCTTTCCTTTTCTTGTCAAGAAAGGCCACGTAATTGCGACTCCTTCGCGTCAGGAAGAGCGCTCCCCCGTAATTCCTCCGCATGAGCGAGAGCTGCTCTGCTACCTGGTTTGCCCGGATGAAAGCCTTTTTTCCCGCACCCGACCTGCCGATATTGATTAAAACAAAACTTTTCCCCACCCATGCAAGCGCATGCTGGGGTTCAAGGGAGAGGACCATATCAAAAGCCTGAAGGGCAAGTTCATAGGATCCCTGCCGGCTGTGAATTGCCGCCTTGTTAAACCAGGCATGGGGCATTGTATGGTCCAGGGATATTGCTTTTTCAAATGCGGATAGTGCCTCCTCAATCCGGTCCAGCTGCCGGAGCGCCACCCCTTTGTTATACCATGCTGTTGCATTTGCGGGATCAATTGCAAGAGCGGTATCGTATGCCGCCACTTCCTCTTCGAACCGGAAGAGCCGGAAGAGTGCGAGCCCTTTGTTTATCCAGATGATGGCCGAGGTCTTGTCAAGTGCCAGTGCGTGATCGAAACTGATGAGTGCATCTGCAAACTGCCCGAGATCGATCTCTGAAAGACCCTTGTTGTACCATGCAGCCATCATGGCGGGATCTGCACTGAGGGCGTTTTCATAAGAGTGGAGGGCCTCTTCTGACCGGCCAAGGGTATCAAGTGCCATCCCCCGGTTATACCAGAGCGGGGCCGAATGGGGATTAGTCCTCAGCTCGTTATCGTACTCCCGCACGGCTTCTTCCATGAGACCGGCGCGGGCCTTTTCAAATGCCCGGCTGCCCCAGGCTTCTGCGGTATTCGGGTTGACCGGAGGCATGCGGGATGCAACTAATATACGATCTTGAGTGCGGGAGACAAACCGGAATATTTTCCCCTCGGTATACCAGACCGCTGCACAATCCGGATTGAGCAGGAGCGCCCGGTCAAAAGATTCCATTGCAAGACTGTTTTTTCCCAGTTTCCCCAGGACCATCCCCCTGCCCATCCATGCATCCGGCATTGCAGGGTTCAGTAAAAGGGCATGATCGAACAGATCGAGCGCAGCAGGAAACCTCCCCAGTTCTGCAAGGGCAGTTCCTTTACCGGCATATGCGTATTCATTATGTCCATCGAGTTGTATCGCCCGCTCATATACGGCAATCGCTTCTTCGTATAACCGCTGTTCAATGAGGGCGGAACCCAGGGTGACCCGGGCGAGAATATTCTCAGGTTCAAGCACGATTGTTTTTTCCGAGAATTCCTGCGCCTTTGCATAATCCCCCAATACAAAATAGACGAGGCTCTTTCCCATAAGAGCAGGTGAAGTATCAGCAGCACAGGTAAGGGCGCGATCATAGGATTTTATTGAACTGTCGTACCGTTCAAGGGCCAGCAGGGCATCACCCATGCCAGTCCATGCAAGAGGGTTATCCGGTTTTAATTTAAGTGCACGGTCAAAGGACTGGATTGCATCTTCGTTGCGCCCCAGCAGGTGCAGCGCGATGCCACGGCTGTACCAGACAAATTCATTGTCTTCCCCGAGTGCCAGGGCCCGGTCGAATGCCTGGATGGCTTCGGCATTTTCAAAAAGATGGGCAAGCGCCATTCCCCTGCCATTCCATGCGCCGGCATTTCCCGGGTCAAGGGCAAGCGACTGCTCGAATGCAAGAAGAGCTTCCTGGTGCCGGTTCTGAGCCTGGAGGGCCATGCCGGAAATATACCAGGACCGTGCATCATCCATGAGCAGGCGTCTTGTTTCCGGATTGATGAACTTTTCCAATACGGGATAGGACAATACGGGATATGCCGGAATACTGCTGAAAAAGAAAAAAAGTTAGTGCGTCTTTCGCATGCAGAAGGCTGCACAACACCCGCTGATCACGAGCGCACCAGCAGTAACTTCAACAGGCAGGGGAGATTTTGCGGTGGTTGCGGCTGGAACAGCAGGTGTTGCCGGTGCTGCCGGAGTGGTTGCAGCAGCCATTGGTGCAGTCAACTGGAACGTGAGTTTTGTATAAACATCGTCTTGTCCGGGCATATTGAGAGCATCGGAGAGCGCCTGGGATGCAGCTGCATCCTGTACACTGCCCACACCGGTGAAATTGAAGATCATTGTATTAGTCTTGGTGTTGACGACCTGTCCGGAATAGATGCCGGTATCGATCAGATCAATATTGAATACTCCATCCGGCCCCGGGCTCTGGACAAAGACGTAGTACGTTGCCGGAGGCAGTCCTGTTGTCTGATAGGTTTTTGAAAAAGTCCCGTCTGCGTTGACCGGCACCGTGGTGACATTTACATAATGCCCGGCAAATACCCATATCTGGACACCCGAGGCGAGGTTCGAACCGGTTGCCACGCCGCTGATGGTAACAGTGTCGCCGACTGTGGGATCAGTCGATGAAACGGTTGCACTGATGGTGGGTTTTGCAGCGGTTGCTGATGCATCGTCCGCACCGGATACGGGAAGCACAAGGAGTGCTGCCAGCAGTACGAGAGTAAGTACCGTAATTCCATGAGAACCAAATATCTTCATACGTGAATTTTTACGTAGTAATTACTATTAGCATTATGGGTTTATTCACACGGTCGCAGCCACTTATATACACTTCAGGTATCAATAATTCGTACTACATACGATTGATTTACCCGCTGAAGTGAACAAAAGGCGCCGCCATGAAAATGCAGACTACCCCCCAGACACCCCAGATCTCCGGGCCCATCCCTTTGAGTTTTTGCATCATCCTCCACAAGGATGGCCGGATTGACCGGCTGGTAGACCGACCTCTCGAAGAATATCTGACTGCAATCCGTGATGCCAGCATTGCATGGATTGATTGCAGCACCAGCGATGATGACAAAGAGATCGAGCAGATCGCACAGGATGCCGGATTCTCCAAGATCCCGATCCCGAAACTGACTACGGGTTTTTACTCTGCATACGAAGATTACGACACCGAACTGGGCATCATGCTCCCTTCAGCAACGGTCAAGGCAGAGAAGATGTCCGTTCACCCGCTCTTTGTCCTCATTCGCGATAATTTCATCTTAACTTTCCACAGCCAGGAGATCAACCGGCTCCTGAGATTTTCCCGGTATGCTTCGCAGTTTTTCAAAAAGATTGCAGAGGAATCTGATGTTGATAAGATAACCCTTATTCTCGAACGGATCATCGATGAGAACAATGATCGCAACTTCGAGTATCTCCGCGAGATCGAGATGCATGGCGACCAGATCAGCAAATCCCTGATTGAAGAGAACTTAGCCAAGAGAAAGATTGCTCATGACATCTACCGGATGAAACACGTGCTGATCGATTACTTAAACGTGCTCTGGGCGACAAAAGACGTGGTCGATTCCCTGCGCTATGGGGATGCTGACCTGATCACTAATAATGAAAAACTCTTAGGCCGTATCGGAATCCTGTCGGATAACATTGACCGGCACATCGAGCTCTCGGAACAGATGTCAAATGTCCTCTCGTCAGGACTTGAAGTAATGCAAAGCATTTACAACAACCAGCTCCAGAGCATGAACAACCGCTTCGCTCTCGTTACTGCGTACCTCACGGTGCTCGGCACGGCATTCCTGGTCCCGAACACGATCGCCACTATTGCGGGAAGCGGGATCATGGAGGGAACGATGGCAGCACAATGGTGGTACTTGCCGCTCCTTATCCTCTCCACGGTGATCGCGACTGCAGCTTCTTTGCTCTGGGTGCTCCACGTCTGGGGGATGAAATCGGACGATTGACAAGCGGGATCTCTGCCTGTTTTGTCACCACTCCTTTTTTGACTTTCTTCATTTCGGGCTCGAACCAGAGCCCGATGCACTGCTTTACGACACCAAAACCTGCATCGCTGTCAAGGAATATGGCGCCGATCAGGGCTTCAACGGTGTCAGCAAGGATCGTCTCTTCACCGAGCCGCAACAGCTCTTTCTCCCCGCGTCCCAGCCGGATGAACCGTTTGATCTTTAACCGCTTGCCGATTTTTGCAAGGGTCTCGTTCTTCTCGATCGGTTCCTTGTTCACCGTGATCTCGCCTTTGGTTTCGAGGCCTTTTTCCATGAGATAGAGGATCAGTCCCGTCTTGAGCACGGCATCGCCGAGGGTGCTGTAGGCCTCCTGGTCCATGCACCGCTTATTCTGCTGGAGCAGTTCGTGGGCACAGGCAGGATGCGTGAGTGCCCGGATAAGGTGTTGTGGTTCAAAGAAATGATAGCCGAGAATCTGTTCAATCTCCGCACGGTCATCTGCGTCCATGTCTATGTAGTGTACACGAGGATATCTGATAAAACAGACGGCATGCATGAGATCCCCCTTGTGAAAACCCAGCCAGACTTGGTGAGTATTCTCCCTGGTTTGTGGTACTACCATCGTTTATAAATATAGTAATAGTAATATTCTTAAAAAAAGAGGTGTGAGACAATGAAGGCAGATGATGCAAAGAAGATAATTTCAACAGCAATTGACCGTGAAGTCGAAGCATACACGTTTTACCGTGGCGTTGCGGACAAAGTAAAGGATTCAGCATTAAAGTCACTGTTTAACGAACTTGCCGGTGAAGAGAAGAAGCACCGTGAGTTCCTGCAGGGGATGCTCACCAAGGATGTCGCAAAGATGCACTTTGACCCGTCACATGATTACAAAGTAGCAGAGACTCTCCCGACTCCTCCCCTGAGCGTGGACATGAAGCCCCTTGACGGGATTGTCATCTCTATCAAGAAAGAACTTGAAGCAATGCAGATGTATACGCAGCTGGCCAACCTGTCCAAGGACACCGAGACGCAGCTGCTCTTTTCCCAGCTTGCAAACATGGAACGCGGCCACAAGGCACGGCTCGAAGACCTGTACACCAACATGGCATTCCCCGAAGTCTGGTAATGCTGTCACCAGGATGAAAAAACATCCTGTTTTTTATTTGAATCGTTCAACGCTTTTTTTGTACCTTTGCTTGTCCACGCTTATCAATAAGGAAAATGCGGCGGTCACCAGAACAGGTGATTTGCAAGGATGTTGACCCCGATCAGGATGAGAATCAGACCCCCGATAATCTCCATTTTATTGCCAAGAACAGCCTCCAGTCGCTCGCCAAGCATCACACCGGAAAACGAGATTACAAAACAGACCGCACCGATGATAATCGCAGGTACGAGCACTGCGGTCTGGAGAACCCCGAAACTGACGCCCACAGCCAGGGCATCGATACTGGTTGCAAGGGATAAAACGATCACCGGCACAATCTGAATGGCCTCGATATGGGCCTCATCTTCGTCGCCGTGCACACCCTCCCAAATCATCTTCCCGCCAACAATGGCGAGCAGGATAAACGCAATCCAGTGATCCCAGGCAGAGATATACCCGATGACAGATGATCCTGCCAGCCAGCCAATAACAGTCATTCCTCCCTGAAACAGAGCAAAAAAGATCGCGATGATTACGGCGGCATAAACCAGCCGGGTTTTTGTGGTCGTACCGATGGCAAGCGATACAGCGAAACAATCCATGGAGAGGCCAATGCCGATTACGGCAGGTGTCAGGAAATCCATATGTCGCAGTAATCTGGGCGGGGAAATCTGATAAGATCACGCCCTGGTTGGTTTTCTTATGACCAGCCGGGGATCACTGCGGGCAATCTCTAGTGCTGAAAGGGCACTTTTCTCCTTATCCTTGATCTCGAGCATGATATCGAAATCTGCCGGCATCGTCTCATGGAGAAACTGCCGGAACTCCCCGGGCACGATATGTTCGGCATGTGCCCCCGCCCGTTTACCCGGTTCCTGCGAGCTGTAATCGACCATCGGAATACCATCATGTGTTTTCCAGCTTGTCCGCAGGGGTTCGAGCAGGTCGGAAAACATCTCACCGTTGTTGTGGAGGGTGTGGTGGAACGAATCGGCGATAACGGGGATACCAGTCCGTTCGTGCAGGGCTAGGCAGTCGCGGATTGTGTACAACCGCTCGTCATTCTCGATCACGAGCCGGTTCTTGATAACCGGATCGAGAAGTTCATACTGATCGACAAACCTGTCCATGCTGAGCGGTTTGTCGCCATACACGCCTCCGATATGGATCTGGACTTTTGCGGACCGGTCAAGGCCCATCAGGTCGAGCACCTTTACCTGGTACACCAGATCGGCAATACTCCGCCGGAGTACACCCTTGTCGGGAGCATTCAGGAGCACAAACTGGTCGGGGTGCATGGATACGCGGAACCCATGCTGCCGGATGAACTCCCCGATCTGTCCGAACTCCCCGGCAAAGTGTTCCTGCCACGGGAACGTGCAGATCGTGTGTGAGGCAAAGGGCACGAGATCGGAGGTAATCCGGAAGAAGAGCATCCCGTGTTCGGCATTGTAAGCAAGTATCCGTAACAGGCATGCAAGATTTTTACTCACTGTTTCTTTCAATCGTTCTTCTGAATAGGATGCCAGCCGGAAGGTATTCGACGCGGTGCAACCGATCGTGCGGTTGATACAGGGGTATCCGATGCGCATGATAACACCTACGTCAGGACCAGAAATAACGGCACTACCTCAGCGACACCGTCGTATCCCATCCTAAACCCGGGTCCTACAGGTTTCCGGAAAGTCCAGTTCATCGTTCCGTCGAAGATCGGGTGTCCGGCGGGTCATTTCCGTACCAGTTTTTTCCCGGCACTCCACGCGTTACCGGCACATTCGCCAACGGTCCAGTAACGATTATCCGGCATGGTGAGCAGGAGCGGGTTAATCTTCTTGATATCCGGTTTTTCGTCAGTAAGATACTTCTCTTCTGTATAGGATGCGATAATTTCACCAATGTAAAAATTGTTCGTGGGATTTTCTATCGTGGCATCCAGCCGGCATTCAAGGGAGAGCGGACATTCAGTTATCATCGGGGCTGTTTTCAGTTCCCCGTAATACACGTCAAAGAGCGCTGCCTTGTCAGTGTCCCTTCCCGAAACCAGCCCGCAATAATCCGTTTTCTCCAGCATTTCCGCTGACGGGAAATTAATACTGAACGTTTCGTTCTCCTCGATGCCCCGGATTGAATGATGCTGTCGCCCGACACCGCAGCCAATGGTCGGGGGATTTGCATTGACACGGGTGATCCACCCCAGCGCCATGAAATCGGGTTTTTTATCTACCAGCGTGCCGAGTAAGGTAACCGGCATGGGATACATGAAGACATTCCTGCCTGCAGAAATTTTTCCCATAGATCCATTCACCTGCTCTGCTATGGGAAGCACAATATAAAAAAGGATTGTGAAGGATCCTGTCCCGGGGTTGTCAGGGAGTTTTGTAAAAATCCAGTGCCGCCGAATTCATGCAGTACCGTTTGCCCGTGGGGGGAGGTCCGTCATCAAAGACATGGCCAAGGTGCGCCCCGCAACGGGCACAGAGCACTTCGGTACGCACCATCCAGCCGGAACGATCGGTGTGGGTACGGACATTGAGTCCGGATACGGGAGCTGAGAAACTGGGCCAGCCGGTGCCGGAATCGAATTTGGTACCGGAGTCGAACAGGTCGGTGCCGCAACAGGCACAGGCATAGGTGCCATGCTCTTTCCATGCATGGTATTTTCCGGTGAAGGCATATTCCGTGCCCTGTTTTCGCGCTACATCATATTGTTCCGGGGTGAGAAGCGCCCGCCATTCCGCATCGGTTTTTACAACCAGGTGTACCTGCTCTGTTTTTCCCGTGCGGGCATTGTAAATGGGAATTGTCTCGTTTACATTCATTTCCTGCCATCCGTTGTTGGTTAACGACGTACGTAGGCGGGACAGGACATAGAACTTTGGTTTGAGGAAAAAACCGGAACGGAGGGATCAGAGCCCGAAGAATCCTAAGATCCTGCTCTTGGTATCCTTGTGGAAGATCTTTGCACCTTCCCTGATATTCCGCACATCTTCTACGGTGTAGAGAATTTCCGGGTATTCCTGAGAAAGGATTCCCATCAGCCTTCCCAATTCCGAGCGGGGCACGATCATGAAGACAATCGTGACAGTAGAAGAGAAACTGCCTGTTCCCTCGATCCGGGTCATGCCATACCCAAGGGTGGCAAGCTCGGTGATGAGCGGCTGGGGATCGGCCGGGATAAAGAGCCGGACGATCACATACCCGAGCGAGATCATCTTCTCGATCTCCATACCCAGCAGCGTCCCGAGACCATAGCCGGCAAGGTACGCAAAGAGGTTTAAGTAATCCGACAGGTTGGTGAGCACAAGGCCGGTAGAGAGCAGCCAGATGCCGGTCTTAATGATACCGATGCATGCGGCAAGGTTTGCGTGGCCCCGGTTGATGTAGATCGTCCTGACGGTCTCAAGACTGGTCTCAACGATCCGTGCGATCAGGATAATGAAGGGTAATACCAGTCCTCCCAAAACAACCGGTTCCATCGCACACCACACTCTTAATCATTATAATCTTACGGGGGGTCTTGAATAGATTGCGGAATAATCCGGAATAGTCCTGCCCTCGCCAGAGTGTCAGCCAAAAGGGATAGAGGGGTTAAGATGATAATCCGGGAGTGTTGATTGGGAGCGCTGTCCTTATACAGGCACTTCGTTTTTCATCATCGCTTCGAGTCTCAGAGCAATCTGCTGGAGCGTGTTGACTTCAAGGAAGATGAGAATATTTCCAGCGATCTTGTGTTCATCCGAGGTCAGTTTGACTTTGAAGAGGATCACATCGTCCACTTCAACAGTCATCTGGGCGATTAAGGAGGTGATGGCCGCATGTGCCATATCGACCACCAGTACTGGAGGTGAGGGGAGCATCCCCAGGCCAATGAGATCAGATGCAGCGCTCAAAAATGATGAGACCATAATATTTCCGACTTCTATGATCGCACTCTGGTCCATCTCATTAAAAGGGTGTTCGACTTCGGAAGGCCAGGGTACTGTTTTACTTTGCGAATCGATTCCCTGCACAATGTTTGCGGTCCGCTTGGCAGAATCCCGGGGAAAATGCAGGACTAAAAATCCCCCGTGGGGGATGTCACCCTGGAGCTCAAAGATGACCATGGTGGTCAATTCATCATTAAGAAAATCTCCCACTTTAGAGATATCGATAATATCAATCTTCGGCACGCTCATGCCGATGTTCGTATTGAGCATCTGCGAGAGCGTGGTGGCCGAATGTGCGGAACCGATATTGGCGAGTTCCTGCAACGCATCCATCTGTACTGCAGTAAATTCCATGATGCACTCGTTTTTTTATTTAGGGATTTACTACGGCAACCAGTTGCCGGGTTTCCCGTTCATGTACCAGTATCCCCATTAGCGCTTTAGCCGGATCCCTTGGGTGTTGAGGGGATATTATTTCTGAACACATATACCTTGTGGAGTTTGCCTGACGTGATCACTGGGTTAGATGTACGGATTTTTTTGTACGGTTATACCGCAATCGCGGGAATAAAAGGATTTGTCATCAATTCTGGAGGATTTGGGGATAATCCGGGATACGGAGGTTTTTAAGACTCCAGCATCCGTATTATAGTCTCCTGCGCCGTTTTGCAAAGGTAATCTTTTCTTCAAGGGCTTTTTGTTTCTCTTTAATGACCCCGGGAGGTGCCTGATCGACTTTCAGTGCCGCAATTTCCGCAAAATCCTTGATCATATCCAGTTCTTCCTCGTGAGTAAAGTCTTCACGGGACAGTCGTTCGAGGAATTCTTCCTCACCCTCGATTGCACGTTCGGGTTTGGGGTAATTGACCTGGTATTTTGCCTTACAGTACCGGCAGCGGGTATGATAATTTCCCTCATTCCGCTGTTCTTTTAAAATGAGTTTGAAGTTGAGCGCTTCGCAATGGGGGCATTTCCATTCGAGCGTGAGCCCTTTCAAGATGCCATTGGTATCGTGTTCAATGAATTGTTCGAACATTTTTTCGCCGGTTTTTCTACTGAAATATCGTTGCTTGCTAATCCTGATTAAAACTTTGGAAAGAGTAGCACGGTTCCCTCATTGCGAGGAGATGATGATATCGCTCACGCCTGGATAAGTCATAAGACATTTGCCAGGGTATGGTTGTAGCTGGCCGATCCAGCAACCCATCAATGGCCTTTTGCGTTTGATTCTTGTATTCCCGCAACGATCTGGTATGGTATAGTTATGGATACTCCGGAAAAACCTGTTCACCAGGATAAGGAAAATACTCCGCTCCTGACCGACCCCCCTTTTTACCTTCCGGAGTTTGAGAAGTCGTACCGGTATATTATCGATGAATATGAAATAGCCCCGAAAGATATCGCGATATTCATGCCCTGTGCGGTGCGGAAACCCTACAGTGCAAGCCCGAGTCACCAGCTGATCCGGATGATCATCTCGCAGGTGCTGGACCCTTCCCAGTACCACATCGTGATCTTCGGGACCTGCGGGATCGTTCCTGCCGAACTCGAGACCATGTACCCGTATGCTCATTACAAGTACATGCTCGGGAAATGCAATGACGACAAAGTCAAGGAAGATTTCCTCCGCATCGAGACCGAACGGGTAGCCGGGTATCTTGAAAAAACCCGGGACGTGTACAAATACCGTATCGCGTACTCCATCGGGCTCTTCCGCGAGGCCCTGATACGGGGTTCTGAACAGGCAGGAGTGCCGATCGACCTGATCCTTCCCACCCGGGACATCATCAACAAGGTGATAGAGGAAGGCGACTGTTCGTTCCAGGAAGGCAGCCTCTCTATGGAGGAATATTTAGGTGAGTTCTGCGATGCACTGATTCGGTTCCGGAACGAGAGGCTGAAGAAGTAAGAGAATCCGGATATCCGGGGTTTCCGGATACTTTGTCGGGGTTGTTTTGATCAGGGTGCGATTGATTCGGAACGGGTTTTCAATCGCGATCATTAGTGTGATCATTTTTTAAAAAAACAGCACAGAAAAATCCCTGCCAGAAAACTGTGATCAGTGAAGGTAATCTTTCCGGACGGGAGAAAAGACCTCAACTGCCACCGAATCCGCAATAATCGTTGCTTGGTGCTCCACATCCCCGGGAATCACCCAGCTGTCTCCGGCCCTCACTTCATGCACATCATCACCGATGGTGAGGAACATATGGCCGGAGACCAGGTACCCGGTCTGTTCCTGCGGGTGCCGGTGGACGGGAAGAAGGGCATCTTTCTTCAGCACGAATTCCGTCATAAGCGTATGCGCCCCGTGGACCAGTGTCTTCCGCAAAATTCCTTCGGCAACCGGAATATACCCGGCATCCTGTTTTTGTGCAAACATCAGGCACTCCTGCCAGTTTGTTCCAGCACACGGAGCACAGCCTCCCCGAACTCCCGCGTTCCTGCCGAACCGCCAAGGTCCCGGGTCTTAATACCCTGTGCAAGCACGGACCGTATCGCAGACTCAATGTGAGTCTCTCCCTCCGCATCCCCTACATGGGTAAGGAGCATTCCTGCACTCCGCAGGGTGGCAATGGGATTGGCGATATTCTTCCCGGCAATATCCGGGGCACTGCCATGCACCGGCTCGAAGAGGGCATACCGCTCCCCGATATTTGCACTTGGCACCAGCCCAAGTCCTCCGACAAGATACGAAGCAACATCCGAGAGGATATCCCCGAAGATGTTGGTCGTAACCACCACATCATACGATGCCGGGTGCTGGAGCACATCGAGCGAGAGGGCATCGATGAATTTGTCATTGTAAGCCACCCCTGCTGCTTTGGCCTCGGCAATGCAGATGTCGCGGAAGAGCACATCGGACTTGAGCACGTTCGCCTTGTGTCCGATTGTCAGCAGTTTTCGACGCTGCCGGGCGAGTTTTATTGCCATCCGGACGATCCGTTCCGAACCGGTCCGGGTCACCACCCGAAGCGTAGTCGCACGGTCCGGGCTGCTCTCTTCGATACCGGAATAAAGGCCCTCGGTATTCTCCCGCACGATCATGATATCGAACCCGCCGTCCTTGACCGGACGGAGGTTGGCGTACAGGTCGAGCGCCTTCCGGATCCTTAACACCACGCTCTGGTAGTCTTTCATGGGCGGAGTAGTGATCGCCCCAAAGAGGATAGCATCCGCATCCTTCATCTCGCGGATCTCCTTGTCGGCACACGGACAGCCGGTCCGCTCCCACATACCATACCCGACATCCACCGGGAAATAATCATACTCGGGATGGAGCAGTTCGAGCGCACTGCGGGCAACCGGGATCACTTCATGGCCAATCCCGTCGCCTTCAACAATAGCAATCCGTGTCATCGTTTCCTCCACTGCGCCACCACGTCTTCCACCGCACGGGCAATGTGGGAGGGGCTTGCACCCCAGTGCACAACAGCGCCAAACTTCCCGTTATACATGCCAATTCCCTCGCGTTCGGAACGGCAGCAGCGGGCAATGAACGGCTCTTCCCGCACGGACTCTAAGGGACAGATATTCTCCAGCGCAAAATTTTTGCCGTAACATTCGGTGTAAAACTGCGAACCGGTCAGGCAGCCGGCCACCGTCTCGCCACCCTGCATCGGGTCGGCATCGAGTGTTTTAGTATATCCTGCAGCACGGCAGGGATAGACATCCGCCTTGACCTGTCTGATATCCCGGATGTGATGGCAGAACGTGATAGACAGTTCGCCGAAGAGTCCCGCTGCCTGCAATTCCCGGATACAGGCCGAGAGGCTCGGGCGGGGCGGGGATACATCGTAGACATGGATCTTTAAAAATCCCGCAGGATCGGGATCGCACACGAAGGTCATGTGCTCGTCCAGCCCGGTGAAGATGGTGCACCGGCATCCCATGTCCAGCGCCAGCTCGACCAGTCGTGCACGATCATTGATCTGCACCTTCTCCGGGTAGCGGCAGGTTTCCTGCACGGTTGCGATCACCTTCGATGCCACGGGTTTTCGCATCATACCACTTGCCTCAGGATCGGGAGTGACTTCGAGCAGTTCGCAACCCGCACCGGTATCATGAACAAGGTAACGGCTCAGGAAATACACGAGATCGCCGCAGGGTTTTGTTGTCGCGTACCCCACCTGCTTGCACTGTTCGGGAAAAATCACCGCTGGTTCCTCCAGTACTCCACCAGTCCGCCAGCAGAGAGGATTGCCTGCATCCGCGGGGAGAGCGGGTGGATAGAATGTCTCTTTCCCTCCGCTTCAACCCATCCTTCGGAAAGATCAAAGGTTACGAAGGCTCCTTCAGAGCAGGAGAAGTCACATTCGATGAGCGGGAGCCCGACGTTGATCGCATTCCGGAAGAATATTCGTGCAAACGATGGTGCAACTACCGCAGCAACCCCGGCCTCCCGGATAGCGATCGCCGCCTGCTCCCGCGAGGACCCGCAGCCGAAATTCTTTCCTGCTACGATCACCGATCCGTCAAGAAGAGGAGCAAGCGAGGGATCCAGGTCCTCAAACACATGCTCAACCCAGATGTGGTGATCCTTTGTCCGCAGGTACCGCCCTGCGATAACAAGATCGGTGTCGATATCGGGACCTACGCAGACTGCACGCCCTTTGCCCTGCATCAGCACACCTCCGGTTCGGTGATCTCGCCTTCAAGCGCACTGGCCGCTGCCGTAGCTACCGAACCAAGGTAAATCTTTCCACCGACACCCATCCGGTTCTTGAAATTCCGGTTTGCAGTAGAGAGACAGACCTCTCCCTCGCCCAGTACCCCCATGTGCGAGCCAAGGCAGGGGCCGCAACCGGGGGTTCCGATTGTGCAACCGGCATCTACGAGATCGGTAAGCACACCGGTCCGGATCGCTTCTGCCAGCACCGCTTTGGAGGCCGGGACCACAATGGTCCGCACTGCTACGCTCTTTCCTTTGACAATCCGGGCGAACCGGGCAAGATCTGAATACCGCCCGTTTGTGCAGGTGCCGACAAAGATCTGGTCGAGGGGGAGGCCGGCAATCTCCCGCACGGGTTTAACTGTATCAACCCGGTGAGGAACTGCAACCAGCGGCACAATCTCCGACAGGTCAAGGGAGAGTTCCTGAATATAGGTGCAGGGCTCCGGTACCTGCGGCTGCACGGTCTGTCCTGCCCGGGCAAGATACTGCATCGTCACATCGTCTGCATAGAACAACCCGGTCTTTGCCCCGGTCTCAACCGAGAGGTTACTCAGCACGAGCCGGTCTTCCATGGATAATCCGGCAACTCCGTCCCCAGTAAATTCCAGTGCTTTATAGGTAGCGCCATCCATGCCCAATCGGTTTACATATGTCAGGGCAAGATCTTTTGCTTCCGCGGCACCGGAGAATGCACCGGACAGGTGTATCCCGATGGTCTCGGGAACGCGGAACCATGTCTCGCCAGTCAGCCAGATTGCGGCCATATCCGTTGCACCGACACCTGTTGAAAAGGCACCGAACGCGCCCAGCGTGCAGCTGTGCGAGTCTGCACCAACAACGACCTCGCCGGGGAGCACAACTCCCTCGCTCATGATCTGGTGGCAGATCCCGCAGCCGATATCGGTGAAATGCATGAACGAGCCGCGGGCGAATTCACGGAGTTCATGCTGGAGCGTGGCCGTGTTGCTGTTGTTTGCCGGAACGATATGATCAAAGAGCATCGAGAGCCGGGTTGTATCCGTAAGCCGGTCACTTCCGATACGTTTCCAGGCTTCAAGCGTGAGAACACCGGTACCGTCATGGACATACGCCCGGTCCACCTTCCGGTCCACATACTCACCGGCGTTTCCGCCCAGGATCCGCTCTGATAACGTGGCCATTATCCATTCTCCAGTTGTGCTTTTTTAATAAGTTTTCTCAGGATATCCGGGGTGATGTTGCACTTGTGTTCCGAATGATCCTTGACAAGGTCAAGGACCCGGCAGACCTGCCGGTCCGTACATTCGCAGCCAAGCGATGCCATGACATGCTCGAGTGCTTTTTTGCCGGTATGTTTGCCGAGAATGAAATGCCGCTCGCTCCCCACCAGGTCCGGGGGGAAATATTCATAGGAGGAGGGATCTTCAAGGATTGCAGCGATATGGATGCCACTCTCGTGGGAAAACGCAAGTTCCCCGGTCACCGGTTTGTTCCGGGGGAGGGTGATGCCGGAGAATTTTTCAACCATATGTGAGAGTTCGGTCAGCCGTGACAGGTCGTACCGTTCAATCCCCTTTTTCATCCGCAGGGCGACGAGCAGTTCCTCAAGCGAGGCATTTCCCGCCCGTTCGCCAATACCGTTCACCGTGGTGTGGAGCTGAAAAGCACCTGCTTCGGCAGCCGTGATCGTGTTTGCCACTGCACAGCCCATATCATTGTGACAGTGGGCACAGAACGGCACGTCCACGGAGGCTACGAGCTCGGTCATGATCCGGCTCATCTCAGAGGGAATGAGACAGCCAACCGTATCGGCAAAACTGAGCAGGACTGCCCCATGTTCAGCGGCACTGAGATAAACCTGTTTGAGGAACGGAAGATCGGTCCGGGAAGCATCCTCCGCAGCAAACCGCACCTGCACGCCGTGGTCCCGGGCATAATCGATCATCTTTAAGGAATCCTCAAGCACCAGTTCCCGGGATTTTTTGAACTTGAGCCGGACATGCAGTTCTGATGTAGGGATAAAGATGCTCACCATCTCAACATCGCAGTCAATGGCAGTCTGGATGTCCTCTTGCCGTGCCCGCGAAAAACCGCAGATACGGGCATCGAGCCCGAGGTTTGCTATGGTCCTGACGCACTGTTTTTCATTCGATGAGACCGCAGGGAACCCGGCTTCGATGACCTCAATGCCGATCTCATCGAGCATGGTCGCAATCTTCACTTTTTCTTCGCAGGAGAAGGATACCCCGGGCGTCTGCTCCCCGTCCCGCAATGTTACATCACAGATCTCAATATTGAACGATTTCATGGCTGCTCCCTTCCGGACAGGTACCAACTACTACAAGCGTGCGGGGCGTGTCCGTCACCACGAGCTCGTTTTTTAGCGTATCAATATCTTCGGCGCGACAGACAACCGGATCGGCCCACATGAGGTAGGGAACCGGATTATAGGAGGTCTGTTTGCCGGTCATTGCCGTGCAGTTGTTGCTCATCACGATGCAGAGCATCGGAAGGCGCTTCTCGTACACATCGATAAGGGCATTAAGACCGGAATGGAGCATCGCATAATCCCCGATCAGGGCAACTTTTGTGCTCCGTGCCGCAACCGCGATGCTCGAACCCATGCCGTAACTGGCAATGCCCAGTTCGTACGGGGAAGTCATTCCCAGGATTGAACAGCCTGCATCACAGATCATGTTCATCTGCCGTTCTTTGAGGATGTTCATCATGGACTTGAACGGGCAATCTTTACAGAACGTCTTGTAAAAACCCCGGTCATCCATTGATTGCGGGTGCTGCTGCGGAACCGGTGGTTGCAGTCCGCGGTGATCGCGGACAAAGGTCCGGCCGATCTCGTTCACCTGCTTTACCTGTGCGGCCCGTTCCGGCAGTGGGTGGACAGTGACAATCCGGGTGTTTCCCGGCGCCGCTCCAACTCCCGCCGGCTCTCCCTTCCACTGGTTTAATACAGAACGGTTCGACCAGTCAAACAGGGTCCGGTATAATTCTTCAGCGGCCGTTATCCGCCCGTTCATGGTCCAGGAACGATCAGAGAGCCGGCCTTTCCCGTTTTGCCGGGGAACGGGAGAATCAGTCACCTCTGCATCCATAATTCCCGGCGTCAACCTGAGTATTGCAACCCGGGAGAACTGCTCTGATGCTGCAAGCGCTGCTTCAACACCGGCATAGCAGGTGGCGGCATCAGGTTCAATCACGGGAAGTTCCGCCAGCTCGCCGTAATACCGGGAGTCCTGTGCAGTCTGCGATCCCTCTGCCTCGGGATCATCACCGGCTACAAGAAGCACTCCCCCGATAAGGCCCTGTGCAGCTGCCTGAAGCAGGGGATCGGCACAGGCATTTACGCCCACATTCTTGATGATTACCGCGGCCCGTCGTCCTTCAAGCGAGTCGCCCAGAGCGTATTCGAGTGCAGTTTTCTCATTGATTACCATCTCTGCACGGGTTTTTCCACCGAGTTCAGTTACAGGAAATCCTGGAACGGTATACTGCCGGTCAGTGCATGCGAGCAGGGCTTTTGTTATCACATCAATGCCTTTCATCTAATCTCTCCCCGGTACAAGATCGCAACCGGCACAGTTCGAACACATCGTAAGCGCCTCTTTCGGATCAAGCCCCGCATTCTTAAGTTCCCGCTCATGGATTGAAAAAATCTTTTTTAACCGTTCCGCTGTCGGGCGCGGGGTACCGGCGAGTTCTGCAACCGGGTTGAGCGGGCGCAGCACGGGAATTATCCCGTGAGAAGTCAGCCGTCTGATACATGCTTCCATCTCCCCATCAGTTTCGCCAAGACCGATGATCACGTTGGAAAAGACCCTGCCTTTACCGAAAAGTTCCACGGAATGGTCGAGCACTCTCCAGAGCCTCTCATAATCAAGCCCCGGGCACTGCTTTACAAAAATTGCGGGGGTTGCCGCCTCGATATTGAACTTCACTTCTATCACACCAAGTGCCTTGAGCCGTTCAGGAGTTTGATCCGTCGGATAGATCGAGACCCCGATGGGGAGATCGTAAATCAGGAGGTGTTTAATCACGTCGAGAACATAGGATTCCTCTTCTTCGATCGTCTCAAGCACACCGCTCGTAATGGAGATTGCACTAATCCGGTGCCGGACTGATTCGACCATTCCCGTAATCTCCTCAATTGTCTTTCGTTTACCACAAAGCGTTGGTACAGGACAGTACCGGCAATGGAAGATGCAGCTGCCGGTTACCGTGATGAATGCCTGGTCGGGACAGTGGCATCCCGGTTCAAGAAGCCTCCCGGGAATAAGTGACCCCTCAAAATAGAGTTCGGCAACACCATTGCCCCGGTGGGCGATCTCCACAGTGCTGAGTGAGTTTAAGGCAAGCTTGACCCGGTGGCTGCCCATCGCAAAAAATACTGCACCACTCCCGCCGGCACCCGGCCCCGCTGCAGAACGGGCAATGAACGGTTCCGCTGGTTCACCGGTAAGCCGGGCAGAACCAAGAGAAAGGAGCCGGGCTTTCAGGTCGGTCCACTGCATAATTCCAGTGCCTCCTCATACCGGGTGAAGAAAGGGATAGCCGCAACCGCTCCGGTTATACCCCTGCCATCCATGATGATCTTCAGATTCTTGTCCCTGAGATCTTCAAGCAGTCCCGGCTGGACCTCCCCGCGTTTCACCTTACGGCCGTATGCCAGCAGTTCATCTGAAGGTGAAAAACCGGTGTATACTGCCATACCGGTCTTCTGGGAAAGCGTGTATTTTTTCAAAAGGGCGTGGAACCGTTCGGTAAGCCCGGCAGGATCAGTTGTCGCAAACTCTGCAACAAGCCCCACGCAGTTTTTTGTCCGGTACGGCACCGGGAAGAGCTGGACTATCGTGTGCGAGAGATAGACAGAATGCTCGTCTTCTACGGCTTTTGCAATATTATGTACCAGCGTCCACGTTGCCCCTTCTTCCGGCGTATCGGTGTCATCAACGCCAATGAGTACACGCTGCATCCGGGGCATCCAGATGGTAGCACCGGCAACTTTTCCCCCACCCGCGGGATCGCTCCGGCTCCGCAGGATTCCACGTGCATCCGAGCGGCATGCCGCAGCACCAACACCGCCACCGCCCATGCCGATATACGTGACAGCAATCTCGGATTTGTCAACAGTACATGCTGAAATGCCTGCGGGAAAGCGGGATCCTTCCAGCGCGAGATCCACTGATTGCGGTTTTAAGAGATATCGCATGGTCGAACCCACACAGCGGACATCCTCAACCACCGGGCTCTGGGCATAATGGTGTTTCGACCACATCGCACCACCCACGCAGTCAAAAAATTCAATCAGTTCCACCCGGCTGCCGGTCTCATCAGCCACCGCAACGATCTGCGGGTAGTGTATTACATAAGGTTCAGAGATGTTCTCCATACAATCCTGCCGCCTCTATACCCATGTTGCCCCAGAGCACTGCACCCAGTGCACCGATCCGTCCTTTCCGGCCATTGGTGTCAAGAAATTCAACCCCCATGGTTTTTGCCTCCCGCTCAGCCTGTTCAAGGGTCAGGATCTCTGTCTTGACCCATTTGAAAGCCGGTGATTCAACTGAAAATCCGATGCCACGATAACAGGCAATACCCGTATCCTGGGAGAAAGTGCGTTCCTGAACAAACCTGCGCACATATTCCTGTAACTCTTTGACCCGTTCCGGTTTAACCGCAAAATTCAGCGCAGAACCGACACAGTTCGTGGTCTTGTGCGGGACAGCGGGATTGAGCTGGACAAGGCGCATGTTCAAAAATTCGACACCCTCAATGGTGCAGGCTTCTGCACACTTGAGCGCAGTCACCCAGGTCGCACCCTCGGTTTTTGTATCTGTGTCATCGATGCCAAAGCAGAGCTTCTCGTACCGGGGGGAGATAATCCGGACCCGGTTTGTCCGTGCCCCGCCCACTTTCAGGTCATCTTCTGTTGGATATTCCGCACGGATGACACCCGGAGCCTGAGGAAGGCATGCGGCAATTCCCACACCTGAGCCGGCGATACCGGACCATGAAGTGATCACCTCATCACCGGCAATCTCGACCCCTTCGAGTGCCTGCCCCCCGATATCTCCCGCTGCTGCACCAAAATTCACTGAATAACGGCCCAGCCGGGCGTGGATGGTCATGGATGTTCCCTCCACATCACAACCGGTGACTGCGCCCCCGGCACGCTTGCGGTTCATCGCGTCCCATTCAATCGTGCCGCGTGCCCGGCATTGTTCAAGGATCTCTGCCATGCCGGTACGTTCATCGACCATTACAAGAAATTTCTGGGCAAAAAGCGGTCCAAAACGCTTTTTTACATCGTCGGGCTTCAGGGTGATCATGTTATCGCCGAAAATTTCGTTAACAAAAGAATCGGCAATAACAGTATTTATAGCGATCGATACGTGATGAAAAGTTTTCACTTATGGATAAACATATGAAAAAAGATTAGAGAATTTTATGAAGCTCGATCTTGTAGGGTCCGAGCGTGCCGCCAAAGTTGCCCGCAGTGATAAATTTCACGCCCGGTACCAGTGCAGCGGCTTTGACACCGGCTGCCATGGCTGCTGCAACGGACTTTTCGTCTATTCCGTCGATGACTATCTCATAAACACCCTTAATCCCGGCAGGGACCTTGGAGTCGGGGACTTTTTCCCGGAGGGTCGGGCAGTACTTCTCATTGGTTGAAGCGGGCATGAACTTGTATTTCAGGCTGCCAACCTTTGAACCGCTGGCAACAACGCCACCGGGGAAACTTGTGATGGTGCCCGGCACCTTTGCGATTGCGTCCACTGCTGCCTGCGCACCAATGAGAGCGGCCATCTGGTTCTCGCCCATGACAAAGAAGTTTCCGCCGGCAACTCCCTTGACGATGCCGAACTCTTCCTCACCAATATATTCTCCTTCCATGATCGGGATGACCCAGCATTTCCTGCCGCCAACCTCTTTCTGGTACTCGTAACCGTCGCCAAAGAAGTGGAGCTTTACCTGTATCTTCTCTTCCGAGTTGGTAATACCGTTGAAGACTGCGGTTGTGGGTGCGGTGAGCACGCACTCAGCGAGACGCTCGACAACCTGATCCTTGAGTTTCTTCTTGCCAGCACAGATCAGGATTGAGACACCGGGACGGCCATCCGGTGTCTGCGAACCGTCAAGTTCCTGTTCAATCCCCGCTTCGCACGGGCACCCGATCGCGGATGTCGCAAAGCCGGTTGCCTCCGTTGCTGCTTTCCTTGCCCATTCCGTGGTGACTGCTGTAATGATCACCCGGCATACCCATGTCGGGAATGCCTCTGCAAATTCGTTGTCAATGGTAACTCCGTTGATCTCCATATGATAACCTCCGGTACCACAATGGTAGTATGATGGGTATTGAATAAATTTTCTAAATTAATTCCAGTAAACAGAGCGCATAGAAACCGGCCAATTAAGTACACAACATTTTGTTAATCTTAATAAAGAGTATATAGATTAGAATTGAGAATCTCCAATAAAAAGCCCTTTTTTTCGGGCTAATTTCAGAACATTTATCTACATTCTTCGACCACTTTTGGATAGTCGATTTTTAGAATCGATCATAGCTGGTGCGTAAAAATATGGCATTTGCAGTGCATATTGACAGGGTAATCTGTACTGGCTGTAAAAATTGTGTAGCAGCGGGCCTGCCCGTACATGAAATTACGTTAGCAGAACCCTGTTAATCCAGAGCACAGGCAAACGTACTATAATGGTATTGCATGAGGGTTAATTCATGAACAATCTGTTTCCCAAATTTTCCAAGAAGAGGGATGGGGTCAACGTTGTAATGGAGCAAAAACTCCTTCAGAACGTAAACAACCTTATTCTCAATGCAGAGACCTGCACGGGATGCGGTATATGTGTGGAGGCTTGTCCTGAGGAAGCTATTGTCCTCGGGCTTGTTGGTGCATCAAGGCGTGGCGCAATCAATTACGCTGCCCCCATCGATGTCGACGAGACCAAGTGTTCATACTGCGGCGTCTGCGTAATAATGTGCCCGTTCAACGCATTGACCCTGAAAGTGGATGGACAAGAGAGACTCCCGATCCTTGAAAAGGAAGGGTTCCCGCAATATGACATGAAAGCGGAGATTGATGACGAGAAATGCGTCAAGTGCACGATCTGCGAAGAGGTCTGCCCGCGTGACGCCATTGACCGTAACGTCCCTGCTTTCGAAGGAACCTATAAAGGACCGGTTGCTGGCGCAAAAGACCGCCAGACGGCAATCAAGACCAAGACGACATTTACTGTTGACAAAGAGAAATGTTCGCTCTGTGGCCTGTGCGGGGCATTATGCCCGGCAATCGTGGTGAAACACAAGGAGTTCACCGCAGAGTCCGGAAAAGTCGAAGGCGACGTGATCTGGGACGAGACAAAGTGTGATGCCTGCAAGGTGTGTGTTGAGGCGTGCCCCGAAGAGTGTATCACCGTTGAGCGCGAGATCATCTCTGACAAGGTACTCGGCAAAGTCGAGATTATAAAAGACAACTGCTGCACCTGCACGTGGTGCTCGAAGAACTGCCCGACAGAAGCAATCACCGTCGAGAAGATTTTTGAAGGCGATATTGAATTCCATGCCGAGAAATGCCCCGGCGGATGTTCAACGTGTGCAGATATCTGCCCGGCAAATGCGATCTATCTCCCGACACCGATGGCAGCAGCTGACATGAAACGTGACAGCATCGAAAAGACCATTGCAGTCAACAAGGATTATTGTATCCTGTGCGGTGCATGCGTTAATGCCTGCCCCGGAGAAGATATCATTGTAATGCAGAGAACCGGCGTTCGTATGAAAGGCACAGAAACTGACCTGTTCAACAAGATCAAAGAGAAACTCTTCACCAGGAGAACCTCGAAAGTGAAAGAGGAGATAACAGGACAGGTTAACCTCAAACAGATGGAGAAGGCGTGAGTCCCATGGCAAGAACAAAAGGTTACCCGGCAGCGCTGGATAAGAAACTCCAGGATACGAAACTTTACGTTGACGACTCAAATCCAGAGTTCACCAAGAACGTAAAAGCCATCTCCCGTACGAATGCCCACATGTGTTACCAGTGCGGAACATGTACCGGCTCCTGCCCGTCTGCTCCCCGCAGCTCCTACCGCATCCGTAAATTCATGAGGAGAGCGGTCCTCGGGCTTGAGAACGAAGCACTGACCGATCCGGATCTCTGGCTGTGCACAACCTGCTACAGTTGTTCAGACCGCTGTCCACGGGACATCCTGCCAACCGATGTCATCATGGCGATGAGAAACCTCGCTTTCAAGAGGGATATCGTCCCGGTCAACTTCTTAAAGACCGTTACGGCAATCTATGCCTCAGGCCACGGTGTGCCGAACAACGATGTGAACCGTGCAGCCCGCGAAAAGATCGGCCTATCCCGCGACCCGCCGACAACGCACATGTACCCCGAGTACATCAAGGGCATCCAGAAGATCCTTGATCACTACAATCTCAAGGCCAATGCCGACCGGATCATCAAGGAAAGGGAGGGATAAGATACCATGTCAGAAACAGGCGCAAAACACAAGTTCGCATTCTATCTTGGATGCATTGCCCCCAACCGTTACCCCGGTGTCGAATCCGCTTCCATCAAGGCAATGAAGAAACTCGGCGTCGAGCTGGTACCCCTCAAGGGTGCAAGCTGCTGCCCCGCACCCGGCGCATTCGGATCGATCGATCTCAATGTATTCTATGCAATGGCAGCCCGGAACCTCGTCCTCGCCGAACAGATGAAGATGGATATAGCTCTCGTCTGCAACGGTTGTTACAAGTCGATCTGGGAAGTCAACCACAAGCTCAAGCACAACAAGGACCTCCGCGACAATGTCAACGAAGTACTCAAGGAAGTCGATATGGAGTACAAGGGTACCATCAATGTGTACCACACTGCCGAACTCCTGTATAACGATAAGTTCATTGGTGTTGACAAGGTCCGCGACAGCGTTACCAACCCTTTGACCGGTGCCCGTATTGCAGTCCACTACGGCTGCCACCTTGTCAAACCCCACAAGGACCGGGAGTTTGAAAAGGAAGTCATGATGAACACCGAGAACCCGACCTGGATGGAAGAACTTGTCGCTGCTATCGGTGCAACACCGGTTGAATACCGCAACAAAATGCAGTGCTGTGGTGCCGGTGGCGGTGTCCGTGGGTATGATATTGTCCATGCACTGGACATCACCAACGAGAAGCTGATCAACCTCCAGGAAGAGAAGGTTGATGCACTCACCGATATCTGTCCGTTCTGTCAGCTCCAGTTTGACCGCGGCCAGATTGAGATTCAGGAGAAGTTCGGGGTCAGCTACAACCTGCCGGTCCTTCACTTCGCTGAACTCCTCGGACTTGCACAGGGAATGAGTCCACAGGATCTCGGACTCGATCTCCATGGAATCAGCTGCGAATCATTCCTTCAGAAGGTGCTGTGAGGTGGTAAGAGATGGTAGAAAAGAAGAAAACAACCACCAAAAAGACCGAGACCAAAAAGCAGGATACAAAGAAGGCGGCCCCCGTGAAACCTGAAGTTAAGAAACAGGCCCCGGCAGCAAAGCCGGCAGCAACCGGCAGCACCACCCAGCAGAAACCCCGGATTGGTGTTTTCATCTGCCACTGCGGTACGAACATTGCTGGATCGATGGATATCAATGCCGTACAGGAATATGCAAAAAATATCCCGAATGTTGCCTATATTGACAACTACAAGTACATGTGCTCGATGCCCGGTCAGGCAGTAATTAACAAGGCTATCCATGACAACAAGCTTACCGGTGTCGTAGTCGCTGCATGTTCTCCCCGTCTTCACGAGCCAACCTTCAGGACAGCAACCAAGGAAGGCGGCTTAAACCCGTTCCGGTTCGAGATGGCAAACATCCGTGAGCAGAACTCATGGGTGCACATGCACGACCAGGAAGGATCAACGGACAAGGCAAAGGACGCAATCCGCATTGCCGTTGCAAAAGCATCACTCCTCCAGGACCTGTTCCCAAAGACCGTACCGGTCGAAAAGGCGGCAATGGTCGTCGGCGCCGGTGTGGCAGGTATGCAGGCAGCACTGGATCTCTCTGCTGCTGGCATCAAGACATACCTCGTCGAATCCGATACCAGTATCGGCGGACGCATGTCCCAGCTGGACAAGACGTTCCCGACCCTCGACTGTTCGCAGTGTATCTTAACCCCCAAGATGGTAGATGTCGGCAGGGAGTCCTTAATCGAGCTGTACACCTATTCGGAAGTCCATGAAGTCGAAGGTTACATAGGTAACTTTGATGTGACCATCCGCAAGAAAGCCCGGGGTGTAATGACCCCCAAGGAAGCAGAAGCCAAAGGCATTGTCGGTGGCGGCTGTAACGGTTGCGGGGACTGTGAAACGATCTGCCCGGTTGTCAAGCCCAATGAATTCGAAATGGGCATGAAGCCTAGAAAGGCAATCTACATCAACCACCCACAGGTCGTTCCCCTGCTCTACACCATTGACTTCAATTCCTGTGTCAAGTGCGGACTTTGCGTGACTGCATGCGGTCCCGAGAAGAAGGCAATTGACCTCGAATCCAAGGACGAGTTTGTCAAGGTCAAGGTAGGTACTGCTATCCTCGCTACCGGGTACGAACTGTTCCCGATCGAGAAGAAAGAGGAATGGGGATACAAGAGGTTCGAAAACGTCATCACCGGTCTCGAATTCGAGCGGCTCATCTGTGCATCCGGTCCAACCGGTGGGCACCTGGTCCGCCCGAGCGATGGAGAGACTCCCAAGCGGGTCGCATTCGTGCTCTGTGCAGGTTCCCGTGACAACACCGGTATCGGCAAGCCATACTGTTCACGGTTCTGCTGCATGTATTCACTGAAACATGCCCATCAGATCATCGAGAAGATTCCGGGATGCACACCCTACATCTTCTACATGGATATCCGGTCATTCGGTAAGGCCTACGAAGAGTTCTATTACCGTATCCAGGATGAAGGAGCGAAATTCATCCGGGGCCGTGTCGCAAACATCCTTGAAGACTCAAAGACTAAGAAACTCCATGTCATGACCGATGACACACTGCTCGACCGCCCGGTCGATATCGAAGTCGACATGGTCGTGCTCGCATCCGCAGTACAGCCATCGGCAGACACCAACAGGACCAGAAAACTCTTTGGTGTATCCTGCTCGATGGACGGCTGGCTGTTAGAAGCACACCCGAAGTTAAACCCGTGCGGTACCACAACTGCCGGTGTCTTCCTTGCCGGTGTCTGCCAGGGACCAAAAGATATCCCCGACACTGTAGCATCTGCTGAAGGTGCAGCATCAGCGGCCAGTATCCCGATCCACAAGGGAGAAGTTGAACTCGAGCCCTACTTTGCAACCTGCATTGATGAGAAATGCGCAGGCTGTGGTATGTGCGTGAACCTCTGTCCCTACAGCGCGCTTGCGCTTGTCGAGAAAAATGGTCGTACAGTAATGGAAGTAACCGAAGCCAAGTGTAAAGGCTGCGGAACCTGCGGTGGCTTCTGCCCCGGCGGTGCAATCTGGATGAACCACTTTGCAACCCCCCAGATCGTGGCACAGATCGATGCATTCCTGCTCGGAGGTGAGCAGTAAATGTCAGCTCCTGGAAATTTCAAGATCCCCGAACGCGGACCCGGTATCTGGCAACCCAAGATCATCGGTCTTCTCTGCAACTGGTGCTCCTATGCCGGTGCAGACCTTGCCGGTGGCGGTCGTATCCAGTACCCGCCCGATGTCAGGGTCGTCCGTGTCATGTGTACCGGGCGCCTTGACGCACTGTTTGTCTTAAAGGCATTTGCCGACGGCGCAGATGGTGTACTCGTATCAGGCTGCCATTTCGGTGACTGCCACTACCTTGAAGGAAACTACAAGGCCGCAAAGCGGATGTTCATGGTCAAGCGCTTGATGAAGAGCATCGGCCTCGATGACCGCCGCTTCAGGATGACGTTCGTCTCTGCATCCGAAGGTGCAAAGTGGGCAGCGGTCATTACTGATGTGGTCAACACGGTTACGGAACTGGGGCCAAGCCCCATTACCGAATTCAAGAAATAATACCGATTAAACCGTGGATCCGTATCCACTCATCCATTTTTACGGCAGACGCACCAGCGCTGATTTCACGATATTGCTGTGAAGGGAATGGATGCAGGATTTTTTTTTTATTTTTTCAACAGAGGAAACCATATCCGATGAGAGAAATAACCGGGTTTATGAGATATTTACACCCGCAGGTTCCCTGAAGGAATTCCCCAAAACTATTGAAAAAATGAGTTCAAGGGGTTACCTCAACCTCATCTTTTTTATACAGAGCGCGCAAAAAAATCGTATTTTTTGTTGAAATGGGTTGCGATTAGTAATAATTTTAATTACTTTGGTAATACTGCGTAAAACAATGAAATGCAGGGGATATGTAATATTTGAACATTGCTCCATTTTATAATATTATTTTATCAGTATTATACTTCGACGTTCCGGGAAGAAATCGCAATACTTATATGGCGAAATTGGGAATTATTGAATGTCCCATCTTAGGGGACGTGCAATAGCGACTTTCACTCATTACTAGTATCCCTGATAGGGTATACTCTCGCTCACTGAATGTATTGTACCGCGGTTAAATGAAAATTTGGAGGAATTCAAATGGCTAAATATAAAGAAACAATCGACCTCTACGACGACGATGGCAAGCTTTTAAAGAGCAATGTTACTCTTGAAAAGATCAGCCCCGTTGTCAACAAGGGCGCACTGAATGTCATCGACCTCACCAAGAGGACAGTGGCAGTTAACTTTGCAGGAATCGAAGATGCCTTAAAGACCGGAAAGGTCGGCGGCAAGTCGAACCAGATTCTCGGCCGCAGCATGAGCTGCAGCTGTGTCAAGGACGCAGATGCACTCGCAGCCAAGATCAAGAGCATGGTGCAGGTTACCGAGGGTGACAACACCAAGATTACCAAGGTCGGCGGCGGAAAGATGATCCTCGTCGAGGTCCCGACTGCACGTATGGATGCAGCGGCAACCTACGATGTTGCATCAACCGTAGTAGCAGCAGCTACCACCTATGCACTGGTCGAACAGTACAAAGTCGACATGTTCGACGGTTCCTACGTCAAGGCAGCAGTCTGGGGTACCTACCCGCAGACAATGGACATGCAGGGCGGCAATGTCGTCTCGATTCTGTCCATCCCCCAGTTCAACGAAGGTCTCGGCTATGCACTCCGTAACGTTCCGGCCAACCACGCGGTCATGATGACCCACCGGAATGCATTCCAGGGTGCAGCACTTTCATCAACCTTCGAGCAGGCAGGTATGTTCGAGATGGGTAACGCAGTCGGCCCATTCGAGCGTGCACAACTCATGCTCTACGCATACCAGGGACTCAATGCAAACAACATTGTCTACGACCTCGTCAAGAAGAACGGCAAGACCGGTACCATCGGTACTGTCGTGCAGTCCCTCGTCGAGCGTGCCATTGAGGACAAGGTCATCAAGGCAGGCAAGAAGGGCAAGAGCGGATTTAACTTCTACGAGACCAAGGACCCGATGCTCTGGAACGCCTACGCATCTGCAGGAACCCTTGCAGCAACCATGGTTAACTGCGGTGCCGGACGTTTCGCCCAGGCAGTCTCAGCAACCCTGCTGTACTTCAACGACCTGCTTGAGCACGAGACCGGCCTCCCAGGCTCCGACTTCGGTCGTGCAATGGGTGTCGCAGTCGGTTTCTCGTTCTTCAGCCACTCAATCTACGGTGGCGGCGGTCCCGGTGTCTTCAACGGTAACCACGTCGTGACCCGGCATGCAGCCGGTGTCGGTATGCCCTGTATCGTCGCAGCCTGTGCACTTGATGCCGGAACCCAGATGTTCGGCCCCGAGCACACCTCGAAGATCTACCAGGACACCTTCGGCCAGCTTGATGCATTCAAGAAGCCGATCCAGGCAATTGCAAAGGGTATCTAACCCCATCAAGGATACGAATGACAGAAGCCACGTTCCCCCAGTGCAGGATTTCCGCAGAGCGGTTGCTTAATCCCGAGACCACAGAACGCCTGCTGAACAAGCTCATCGAAGTCCCCGGTATCCGGCGCATGCTCTTAAACGGACAGCGCCTGCCGGCGATCATTCCCTATGGCCCCGCCAAAGGTATTGCCAATCCTCATCCTATGAGGAGGACAATCAAGGTCGGGGACCAGGAAGTCGAACTGCAGGTTCATGTAGGTAACGTTCTTCTCGAGCTTGAAAACCGTGAGAGTATTCCCGCACTGAAAGCCGCGTGCGAATCGGTCTTTACAGACTTTACTTTCCGTCTTCAGGAAGGCAGGTACATGAAGACCGAACCGTCACTTGTCGATTACTGCAAGTATGGCCCGGACGCGGACAAAGAAATGCTCGGTCTGGCTGATCCAAGCAGCAAGTCCAAGCCCGTAATCATCCAGGGAATAAAATAATCATGCCGATTGGACGAGTAACCCAGGTTGTTGACTGCCGCGAGGCGATGGGCATGGGTAAAGGAGGCGGCATTGCCCAGCGGGGCACCATCTCCGAGTGCCGGTACCCGGATGTCATTGTGGTCGGGATGTCTCCCGGACGCCGCCACGTGACCAAGCCGGTGTGCGATATCACCTCAGGCTTGCGACAACAGGGCGTCGAATACAGCATCAGTACGCTGGTGCTGAATGCCGGAAGTGGCGTACCGCCGGACGCACCAAAGATTGGTGGTGGCGTTCTCGGCGCTTCTTTTGGGTTATCCGACAAAGAGGTCATGCAGATTGAGAAACACAAAATAGCCATTCTCCACCACGGGAACGTACGTTCCCACGTGGTGCACAAGGTGCGGTTTATTCTTGCAGCCTGTGATGTGAAGGCAGTTGTTGTTTCCCAGTCCCCTGTAGATTACGAGGATTTCGCGAAAGAGGGAGTGAAGACCTCGGTAGTGATGCCACCTGAAGACAAAATCCGTACCAAAGGTACGGTGATGTCTATCGTGAGCGGCGTTACCCGGGGTCAGACCCCCACCCGCGAAAAGATGGCGGAAGTCATTTCGTCAGTGATGAAACTTATGAAAAAGAAGAATTCATTGGAGTGATAAAAAAATGGCATACAAACCCCAATATTGTGCTGGCCAGACTATTGTCGCCGACAACAGGCGCAAGCAGATGGACCCGGCCCACAAGCTGGAAAAGCTCCGTGATGTCTCTGATAAGGACCTTGTTCTTATTATGGGACACCGTGTACCCGGCTCAGCCTACAAGAGTGCACACCCGCCGCTCGCAGAGCAGCAGGAGCCCAACTGCCCAGTCCGCAAGCTGGTAACCCCGACCGACGGCGCAAAGGCCGGCGACCGTGTCCGTTACATCCAGTTCAGCGACTCGATGTACAATGCACCCTGCCAGCCCTACCTCAGGTCATACCTCGAAGCATACCGCTTCCGTGGCATTGACCCCGGTACCCTGTCAGGCCGTCAGATCATCGAGTGCCGCGAACGCGACCTCGAAAAATACGCAAAAGACCTCGTCAACACCGAGCTCTTTGACCCAGCCCTTATCGGCGTACGTGGATGCACTGTTCACGGACACTCACTCCGTCTCGATGAGAACGGCATGATGTTCGACATGCTCCAGCGCTGTATCCTCGACAAGAAGTCAGGCATTGTCAAGATTGTCAAGGACCAGGTCGGTGTACCACTTGACGGCGAAGTCAAG
>Ga0074195_1000814_pt1 | contig 52998 bp, 50 predicted proteins | sample EPASupsiteHSE623_FD_64525 | JGI IMG/M metagenome (GOLD analysis project Ga0074195, IMG submission 64525) | Bioremediated contaminated groundwater from EPA Superfund site, New Mexico - Sample HSE6-23 | ecosystem: Environmental > Aquatic > Deep subsurface > Groundwater > Contaminated ...
TGTTAAATAGAGAACTTCTTCTTTTCACCCCATGTACAATATAACCTTTTTTTAATAAAAACTCTGCAAGATAACTTCCATCTTGTCCTGTAATTCCTGTGATTAGTGCTACTTTTTGCTGTGTCATGTTATTTATCTTCTCCTATTTTATTAAAATAATCTTTTACATATTTATAAACTTCATTACTATTTAAAAGTTCTTCTTTACTACACCATTTATATGAATTATGTTATTCTTTTGGCAATTCCTCAAAAAGTGCATCAAAACTTCCCACATCCGACCAGTTAATATTTGAAGGAATTACTTTTACAATATTAGAAACTATAAATTGAGACTTACAAACTTTAGAGTTTCTTTCAACTGTTAATTGAAATAGTGATTTATTTGAAAAAAGTTTAACAAATTGTTTTGGCATAAGTGTTCTACTTATTGGCCATAGTCTTGTCCCATTTCCTCCGCATAAGATTATATTAGTCATTTTTTTCTAACTCCTCATATCCACTAGGATTATTACTTTGCCATTTCCAGCTGTCTTTACACATATCCTCTATGGTTTTTTTAGCTTCCCATCCCAAAACCTCTTTTGCAAAACTTGGATTTGCATAACATATTGCTATATCACCAGGTCTTCTCTCTACTATTTTATATGGTACTCTTTTGCCACTGACATTTTCAAAAGCCTTTACTACATCGAGAACACTGTAACCTTTACCTGTTCCAAGGTTTACTATTAATGGAGTTCGATTATCTATTAATTTATCTAAATAATCTATTGCTTTTAGATGTCCATAAGCTAAATCAACAACATGAATATAATCTCTAACTCCTGTTCCATCATGTGTATTATAATCTCTACCAAAAATATTAAGAAATTCTCTTTTCCCAATTACTGTTTGGGTAATAAATGGCATAAGATTATTTGGTATTCCATTTGGGTCTTCACCTATAAGTCCACTTTCATGCGCTCCAACTGGATTAAAATATCTTAAAATTACTATTTGAAAAGACTTATCACTTATATATAAATCTTTTAAAATTTCTTCAATAAAATATTTTGTTCTTCCATATGGATTTGTAGTAGCTCCTGTTGAAAAATCTTCTCGTATAGGAGTTGTATGAGGATCCCCATATACTGTTGCAGATGAACTAAAAACAATTTTTTTACAATTAAACTCTTTCATCACTTCTAAAAGCTTTAAAGTCCCAACAACATTATTATCATAATATTCAAGCGGGTTAATCACTGATTCCCCAACTGATTTAAGTCCTGCGAAATGTATAACTGAATCAATACTATACTTTGTAAATACTTTTTCTAAAGAGTTTTTATCTCTTATATCACCCTCTTCAAAAGAAATATTTTTATTAATAAGTTGTTCTACTCTTTTGATACTCTCTTTTGAAGAGTTTGACAAATTATCATATACAACAAAATCATATCCTGCTTCATTTAAAGAGATAAGAGTATGAGAGCCTATATATCCAGCTCCACCGGTGATTAATATAGACACTTATTTATTTTCTTCTTTTCTAAAATTATTCACAAACTGTATGAAAAATACCAAAAATATAGAAAATATAAATCCAGTTACAAAAGACGCAACTACAATTAGTGTTTTTTTAGGTTTATTTATTTGATTTTCATCTATTTGAATAACTCCAATTTGTTTAGTCATTATTACATTTTCATAAAATTTTGCTTTTTCTTTATGCTTATTGATAATTGAGTCTATTGATTTCCCTAAATTTTCTTTTATTAAAATTTTATCTTCATTTGTTGAAATAAGTTCAAGTATAGTATTTGTACCACTTAAAATATTAGCATTTAATTTAAATTCAAGCTTTAAAATTCCTGCAGAATCAGCAGGTGTACCTAAAAGAATTGATCCAAAGGTTGGACTTAGAATCTGCCCTATTTCGATGTAAGCTTTACCTTGATAAATTGGAATTGGTTTTTTAAAATAAACATAAACTAAACTACTTAGAGTGACCAAAAAGGTTAAAACAAAAATGAATTTCTTTCTTCTCCAAATAATATCAAATAATTCTCTTAAATCTATTTCATCTTCAATATGTTTTTTTTCTTGCAAACTATTTTCCTATTGTAAGTATTATTTTTTAGTAGTAAGATTATACTATGTCAAATGACTCATTTTTGACTCATGACTTAAATATAAAATTTTATTATGTATTTACTTGTTAATATTGTAACAAAAAGAAACTTGTATTTTTATTATTTTTTTATACGTAAGATATTCTTTAATTTTAGAATACAAGCTATTTAATAAATTGTTAAAGAAGCGTTATTCTTAGTAAATTCTGATAGAAAAATCCTATCAAAATTTCTTTATTCAAAGATATGTAACTATTTAAATCCCTGCTCCATCTTCAAATGTTCTTAATGCCCTTGGGCGAATTCCTACAATGTCACCTTTATTTATATTTTTCTCTTTAAATTCATAGTGAGAAATTTCAACCAAAACTCTTTTTGCTTCATTTTCTAAGTGTGTTAATTCTACTTTTACTTGAGAACCTGCAAGTTGGATATATCTTACTTTTGCTTGTAAAATCGCATCTTTATCATTAACTGAAACTATCTCTAATTCATGTGGTCTGATTAAAAACTTTGAATTATTATCTTCATTTTCTAAAGATGAATCAATATTTAATCTTCCGTCTTCTTCTCTTCCGTGAAATAAGTTTACATTTCCTAAAAAGTTAATTACAAACTCATTTGCAGGATTATGAAATACCTCTTCAGGAGTTCCTATTTGCTCGATTTTCCCTTTGCTTATAACTACGATTCTATCAGCAACTTCAAGTGCTTCTTCTTGGTCGTGGGTTACTAAAACAGTTGTAATTCCTAGTTCTTCTTGTAACTCTTTTAACCATTTTCTCAAATCTGCTCGCACCTTTGCATCTAATGCACCAAATGGTTCATCTAAAAGTAAAACTTTTGGTTCAACTGCTAATGCCCGGGCAAGTGCAACCCTTTGTCGCTGCCCTCCTGAAAGTTGCCAAGGAAATCTGTTTGCAAATCCATCAAGTTGAATAAGTTGTAAAAGTTTTGTAACTTTTTTATTAATCTCATCATTACTTGGTCTATCTTTTTTTGGTTTTACTCTTAATCCAAAAGCGATATTTTCAAAAACTGTCATGTGTTTAAAAAGTGCATAATGTTGAAATACAAATCCAATATCTCTATCACCTATATCTTTTTTTGCAACATCTATTTTATTAAATAAAATTTCACCCGTATCCGTATCATCAACTGTTTCAAGTCCTGCAATCATTCTTAAAAGTGTAGTTTTTCCACTTCCTGATGGTCCTAAAAGTGCTAAAAGCTCACCGGGAACTATTTCTAAATTTATATTATCAAGTGCTACAAAGTTTCCAAAATATTTTGTTAAATTTTTTACTTCAATTTTCATTTTATTATTCCTTGTCTATTCTTCATTTTTTAATTTTTTTAATTCTCTTAATACTTTCCACTCTAAAATATATTTTAGAACCAAAGTTAATAAAGCAAGTATCGCTAAAAGCGTTGAGACTGCAAAAGCTGCAACAAAATTATATTCGTTATATAAAATCTCAACTTGTAATGGCATAGTGTTTGTTGTTCCTTGAATATGTCCAGATACTACAGAAACCGCTCCAAACTCCCCCATTGCTCTTGCGTTACACAAAATTACTCCATAAAGTAAACCCCATTTTATATTTGGTAGTGTCACTTTCCAAAATGTTTGAAATCCGCTAGCTCCTAAAAGTAAGGCAGCTTGTTCTTCATCATTTCCTTGTTCTTGCATTAAAGGAATTAGCTCTCTAGCAACAAAAGGAAAAGTTACAAATATCGTTGCTAATACAATTCCAGGAACTGCAAAAATAATTTGAACATCATTTGCAATTAACCATGAACCAAACCAACCTTGAGCTCCAAATAATAAAACATATACAAGCCCTGAAATAACTGGACTTACAGCAAATGGTAAATCAATCAAAGTTATTAAAAAACTTTTTCCAAAAAATGAGTATTTTGCTATTGCCCATGAAGCAGCTACTCCAAAAACTAGATTTAAAGGAACTGCAATTGCTGATGTAATAAATGTAAGTTTTATTGCTTGTAAAACATATTCATTTGTAAAAGATTGAAAATATGCCTCTGCACCTTTTCTAAAAGCCTCAACAAAAATTGTAATCAAAGGAACAACTAACATTACTCCCAAAAATAAAATTGCAGTTGCAATTAATGAATATTTTACTAATTTTGATTCATCTAAAGATGTTTGTGAATTACTTCTTGTTTTCATATTGCCTCCATTCCTCTTCTTCTTGAACTCCATCTTTGAAGTATATTAATCAATAACAACATTACAAAAGAGATTAAAAGCATAACAACAGCAATTGCAGTTGCTCCAGCATAATCATATTGTTCAAGTTTTGTAATAATCAAAAGTGTACTAATCTCTGTTTTAAACGGCATATTTCCAGCAATAAAAACAACAGAACCATATTCACCCAAAGCCCTTGCAAATGAAAGTGCAAAACCTGTTAAAAGTGATGGAAAAATTGTTGGCAAAATTACTTTATAAAATGTTTGCCATCTTGAAGCTCCTAAACTAGCACTTGCTTCCTCTTGTTCTATTTGAATCTCTTCAAGAGCTGGTTGAATTGTTCGAACCACAAAAGGAAGTCCTATAAAAATTAAAGCAATAGTAATTCCAATTGGAGTAAATACTACTTTAATTCCTAAAGGTTGTAAGATTTGACCAAACCAACCTTGTGATGAATATAAAGTTGTAAGAGCAATTCCAGAAACAGCTGTTGGAAGTGCAAATGGTAAATCTACAATCGCATCAAAAACTCGTTTTCCCCAAAATGTATATCTAACCAAACACCAAGCAACAATCAAACCAAAAAATGTATTTACAAGTGCGGCAATTAAAGAAGTTATAAATGTCAATTTATAACTAGCAATTACTCTTGCATTAGTTGTTGCATCAACAAATGCTTGCCATCCCATACTAAAAGCTTCTGTAAAAAGAGCAATCAGAGGAATCATAACTATGATACTTAGATAAAAAACTGTATATCCCATAGTCAAACCAAAACCAGGTATTGGTGATTTTTGCCTTTTTAATATTCCAAAATTAAGTCTCATTCGTTTCCTTTATTAAATTCTAAACTATTTTAAGTATCTACTAAAAGTTAATAGATACTTTTTATTTTAATTTTTATAAATAGAATCAAAAGTTCCACCATCATCAAAATGTGTTTTTTGAGCTGTTTTCCAATCAACAAAAACATCATTTAATTTAACTAACTCAAGTTTTGGAAATCTTACTAAATCTTCTTTATCTACAAGTTCAGGTTTATATGGTCTATAATAATTTTTTGCTGCTAATTTTTGACCAACTGGTGAATATAAATATTCTAAATATGCTTTTGAAACTTCATAAGTTCCATGTTTTTTTACATTTTCATCTGCAACTGTAACAGGTGGTTCTGCTAAAATAGATACAGTTGGTACAACGATTTCAAACTCACCTACACCTAACTCATTTATTGCTAAAAATGCTTCATTTTCCCAAGCTAATAATACATCTCCAATTTCTCTTTGAACAAAAGTATTTGTTGAACCCCTTGCTCCTGAATCAAGTACTGGAACATTTTTATATAATCTTTTTACAAATTCAAGTGCTTTAGTATCTGCTGCTTTAAATTTGTCTGAGTTTCTATCAATTTTTGTTAAATCACCTAACTCTTGTTTAATCGCATAAGCGTAAGCTGCTAAATAGTTCCATCGAGCCCCTCCAGAAGTTTTAGGATTTGGAGTAATAACTTCTGTTCCTTCTTTTACTAAATCATTCCAGTCTTTAATCCCTTTTGGATTTCCTTTTCTCACTAAAAACACAATAGTAGAAGTATAAGGTGATGAATTATTCTCTAATCTTTTTTGCCAATCTTCAGGAAATATTTTTGTACTCTCAGAGATTTTATCAATATCATAAGCTAAAGCTAAAGTAACAACATCTGCACTTAATCCATCAATGACTGCACGGGCTTGTTTCCCAGCACCTCCATGTGATTGTTTTATTGTCACATTTTGACCTGTTTTTTCTTTCCAATATTTTGCAAAATCTTCATTATATTGAGCATACAATTCTCTTGTTGGATCATAAGAAACATTTAGAATCTCTAAAGATTTTTTTGAAGTTTCTACTGCTTTGTCATAATCTGCTGAAAAACTCAATGCTGGTACTAATAACGCTGCTAATGCTAAACTTTTTATAACTTTTTTACCTGTAAACAGGATTCCACTTTGTTTTATCATTTTATTTACTCTTCTTTTATATAATATACACTAAATGTGTGATAATTTAAAGATTTAAAAAATCTCGCCTATTTTTAACTAATCATTCCATTAAAGGTACACATATCGCACATCATTTAGAATCCTTCATAAGATAAATTATTTGTAGGTTTTATTTATCACCTACTAGATTGGTGAAATTATAATAACTTTATTTCTCTTTGTCAAGAGATTTTATAATTTTTTTTTAGATTTTGATTTTATGTATTTTAAAAAGCCCTTAAATACGGGGTTTAATTAGTAGATATTTTTTATTTAATATGCACATATTCAGTAGGAATTAAATCTATTATCCCTATCTTTTTATTTATTTGTTCGAAGTTTTGAAATTAAAGTTTGATTAAAAAAATTGCTGATTTAGATACTAAATACCTAAACCACCAATAAATTCTTCTTTAAATATATCATCTTTTGTTATTGGTTCTTGGGAAAGGCAAGAAGCAATTGTAGTTTTATCAAGAATTTGAGCTGTCAAATTTCGTATATTTAAAAAAACTCTTCTGAAATAACATTTACCTTCTTGACTACAAGGTTCATAATTAGAAACTGAAACACAAGAAATCATGGCTATCATACCTTCAAAGTATCTTATCACTTCACCCAATGTAATTTCATTTGTATCTCTTGCTAATGCATATCCACCATATCGACCAGGGATACTTTTAACCCAACCTGCTTTGTTCATTTCTAGCATAATATTCTCTAAAAATCTTCGTGGAATATCTACTGATTCTGATAACTCACGAATTGAAATTGTGCCACCTTTTGATGCTTCTGCAATTGCAAATAAAGCTCTTAACGCGTAATCTGTTTTTTTTGATATCTTCATATTTATCACCTACTATATTGGTGAAAGTATAATATGTTATTTTTAATATGTCAAATTGTTTTTATGATTATTCTTCTTTTGACATATCTTTCAATAAAACCATTCTCATCCACGCAGATGTTGTAATTTTCACACCAATTTCTTTTGACATTTTTGAAGCTTGTTCTTCTATCCAATCTTTTTCTATTTGATTTAATGCAACAGGAATTGCTACATTTCTTACTTCATTTTGAGTTTTTTTAGGTCTTCCCATTCTTTTATTTTTAGAAACTTTTTCTTCTAAAACTTTTTCATCCGTTTGAATTTTTGAAGAGTTTTGTTTTAATTTATCTGCATATCCCATATTAACTCTCCAAGGCTTTTTTTAGTGTAATCATATCTTCTATTGCATTTCTATAAATGTGTCTTTTAAATCTATTTGTACCAGCTTTTGTTTCAACATATTCACAATCAAACAAACTATCTTCTAAAACTGAAGATTCTCTTACAAAAAGAATAGTTGCATTTATCTCTTTATATGATTTATTTATCTCTTCGAGTAAATACTCTTTTAACTCTATTGCTTTGTTATTATTTTTTGCTCTATTAATAACAATGATTATATTTTTATTTACTTCAGATACATCTTTCAGTGTTGCAAGTGTTGCTTGAACATCCACTATTGAAGTAAGAGTTGGGATTACGATTTTTTTTGCTTGTTTAATAATATCATTAATTCTTGTATCTTTAAATCCACCAAAATCATAAACTACATTATCATCATATGGTATTTCTTCATACTCTTCACTTGAAACTAAAAACCCTTTTTCTTCAGGCATTAAATTATGTGCAGAGGAATGAGAATCGTTAGTAACATAAGTATGTTCTAACATTTGAGAAATTTGAACTGATAAAGTTGTTTTCCCAACTCCACCTTTAATACTATAAACAACGAATGACAATATAGGCCCCTTTGAATTAATTATATATAAAATATACAATGATTATATCTAATATAAAATTAATACTTAATTTATATAATTATGTATTTATTCTATATATTATATATAACATATTAAAGAAGAAATAACTATTAAAAAAAGCTTTTCTATTAATATTAAAAATTAAGATACAATGAATTTATATTACTAATTCCTAAAAGGAAGATTCTATTGGAAAATAAAAATAAACAAAACAAAACTACAGAATTATCACTCAACATAAAGAATGCTAATGATTTTTTCATAGTTGGAATTGGTGCTTCAGCTGGAGGTCTTGGTGCATTTGAATCATTTTTTTCTGGAATACCTACAAAAAGTGACATAAATATGTCTTTTGTTCTTATTCAGCATTTAGATCCAGATCACAAAAGTCTTTTAACTCAACTTATTCAAAACTATACAAATATGAAAGTATATGAAGTTGAAAATGGAATGAGAGTTCAAAAAAACTGCGTATATATTATTCCTCCAAATCGCGAGATGAAAATCCATCTTGGAATTCTTTATCTTAATGCACCTACAAAACTTAGGGGTCATCGTTTACCTATCAATCTTTTTTTTCAATCTCTTGCAAATGATATGCAAAATAAAGCTATTGGCATAATATTATCTGGAACAGGACAAGATGGAACAGATGGAATAAAAGCAATAAAAGAAGCAGGAGGTATTACTCTTGCACAAAGCATTGAATCAGCTGAATCAGAGGGAATGCCAAACAGTGCGATAGAAACAGGTATGATAGATGATATCTTAGCACCAAATGAAATGCCAAAAAAACTTATAAATTATTCAAATGGTACTACAAAAAAACGAACGATACTTCCTATAGTTACACAAGATGAAGAAACATTAAAAAAAATATTCTTGTTACTCCAAGTTCAAACTGGGCATGATTTTTCAATGTACAAACCAAGTACAATGGGACGAAGAATTGAACGTAGATTAGCTGTAAATAAAATTGACAATATTCAAGAATATTATGAATATTTAAAACAAAGTAAAAATGAAGTTAATACACTTTTTAATGATTTACTCATAGGAGTAACTAGTTTTTTCCGCGATGAAGAAATTTTTTTATCATTAGAAAAAAATGCAATTCCAAAATTATTTTTAGGAAAATCATCTGATTCAACAATACGAGTTTGGATTGCAGGATGTTCTACAGGAGAAGAAGCTTATTCTATTGCAATTCTTATAATGGAATATATGCAAAAAATAAAAGAGAGATTTACAATACAAATCTTTGCTACAGACATAGATGAATCAGCAATTTCAACAGCCAGAGCTGGTATTTATCCCGTAAGTGTAACTGCAAATATTTCAGAAAAAAGATTAGAAAACTTCTTCATAAAAAATAGCGAGGGGAATAATTATAGAATACAAAAAAATATACGAGATATGCTTGTTTTTTCAGTGCATGATGTTATTAAAGATCCACCTTTTTCAAAACTTGATTTGATAAGTTGTCGTAATTTACTAATTTACATGAATATTGAATTACAACAAAAAATCATTTCTATTTTTCATTATGCTCTAAATGAAAATGGAATTCTTCTTCTTGGGAATTCAGAAACATTGGGTGAACTTGCAAATCTTTATAATGTATTAGATGCAAAATCAAAAATTTTTGAATGTCAGAAAAGTTCTGATAATAATAAAAAAAGTATAATGAATCGAATTATTCCTACTAATCAAATCTATTATTCTACTCCATATACAAATAGATTAGCACCAAGTGTTAAATTACCCCTTCGTGAATTAACTGAAAATGCAATACTTGAACAAATTGCTCCATCAGCAATACTGGTAAATGAGCAAGGAGATATTTTATATATTCATGGCAAAGCAGGAATCTATTTAGAGTTACCCTCAGGAGAGATTGATACAAATAATATTTTAAAAATGGCTAAAGATGGTTTAAAAAATAATTTGATACTTGCATTTCAAAAAGCAAAAAGTACACAAGAAGTTGTGTATCAATATGGATTAAAAGTTAAAATAAATGGGAATCTCACTATTGTTGACCTATCAATAAAGAAAGTAACTCTTGGATTAGAACTCAAACAAGAGATTCCTTTATATCTTGTTCTTCTTAAAGAAGATTTTTATACTGCTAAAGAAGAAGTTATTCCAGAAAATCTTTCAATTATTGATATTCCTAATGAAACACTTACAAATGAAAATTTATGTATACACTCACTAAAACAAGAACTACAACTTCAAAAAGCATTTTTGCAAGATGCAAATGAAAAACTTGAAACTTCAAATGAAGAGTTAAAATCATACAACGAAGAGATACAATCAATGAATGAGGAATTGCAGTCCACAAATGAAGAATTGGAGACTTCAAAAGAGGAACTGCAATCTGTTAATGAAGAGTTATCAACTGTAAATTCTGAACTTAATATAAAAGTTGTAGATCTCTCTCGTTCAAATAATGATATGAATAATCTTTTAGCAGGTACAGGAATAGGAACTATTTTTGTAGACCATGAACTTAATATTTTACGTTTTACTCCAGCAGTTACTCGTATTATTAATTTAATTTCAAGTGATATGGGACGGCCTGTTGGACATATTGTCTCAAATATGGTGGGATATAATAGTTTAGTTAGTGATATTCAAAGTGTACTTAATAGCCTTATTTCTAAAGAAATTGAAGTAATGACAATTGATTCAAAATCATATCTAATGAGAATTCAACCTTACCGTACTTTAGAAAATGTTATTGAAGGTGCAGTAATATCTTTTGTGGATATAACAGAAATGCATAATATAAGAAAAAAGTTAAATGAAGTAAATGAACTTTCTCGTTTAGCAATAATAATACGTGATTCAAGTGATGCTATAGTTGTTGAAGATTTAAGTGGAAAAATTATTGCATGGAATCCAGGAGCAGAAAAACTTTATGGATGGAATGAAGCAGAAGCACTTAAAATGCAACAAAAAGATAGAATACCAAATGAACTGCAAGAAAAAGATGTAAAAAAAATAGCTGAACTTTGTAATTCAAAAATACTTCAAACTTACAAAACTAAACGATTAAAAAAAGATGGTTCAAAAATAAATATTCATATTGTTTCAAGTCCATTAATAGATAGTGATGGAAATACATATGCGATTACTACAACGGAGAGACAAATAGATAGAACTTAGTAGAATTCATTAAAGAAAGTTTAATTATGACTAATGATAAAAAGAAAAAAAAATTAATTCGTAGCCGAGCTGAAGAGATAGTTACTTTGCAAGATAAGAAACTCTCTGAAGATCTTCATATATTTTCCCTTGACGAAACAAAAAAAATAATTCATGAATTAGAAGTCCATCAAATTGAACTAGAAATGCAAAATGAAGAATTAATTATAATACAAGAAGAACTTGAAAAAACAAAAAGACGTTATTTTGATTTATATGATATGGCTCCAATTGGTTATTGTACATTAGATAAGGACGGACTTATTCAAGAAGTAAATCTTGCTATTTCAGATTTGTTGGGTAAAGAAAGAAATAAATTAATTAAACAACCTCTATCTAAATTCATACTTTCTGAAGACCAAGATATTTATTATTTATATCGTAAAAAGATTTCTAATTCAAACGAACAACACGATTGTGAACTAAGAATGATAAAAGGGAATAAAACACCTTTTTGGGCATATTTTACAACTATTGGAGAATTAAGTACTAATAAAGAACCTACATTTCGATTAATAATACATAATATTAGTGAACGTAAAATATTTGAAGAAAAACTTGAACTTTCAGCTAGTGTTTTCAAAAATGCTGGTGAAGCAATAATGATTACAAATCTTAATGGAATTATTACTGATGTCAATGAAACTTTTACAAAAATCACAGGTTATACAAAAGAAGAAGTTATTGGTATCAAAACTAGCATATTAAGTTCAGGTGAAGAGAATAAAAATTACTATGAAATGATGTGGAAAACATTAAATGATGTTGGTTCTTGGACTGGTGAGCTTTGGAATAAACGAAAAAATGGTCAAAGATATGCACAAATACTTATTATAAATAAGGTGTATGATAAACAAGGAAAACCAAGTCATTATGTAGCCCTGTTTTCAGATATTACAAATATTAAAGAGTATGAAAATTCATTAAAAAATATGGCTCACTTTGATCAATTAACAAAACTACCAAATCGAGTGTTATTAGCTGATCGTATTCAAAATGCTATGATTCACACAAATCGTAAAAAACAACACTTAGCAGTTATTTTTTTAGATTTCGATGGTTTCAAAGATATAAATGATACTTATGGACATCATATTGGAGATAAATTACTTGTATCTCTTTCAAATGAGATGAAAGGAGTATTAAAGGAAATTGATACTCTTGCACGTATTGGTGGAGATGAATTTGTAGTAATTATTACCGAACTTATTAAAATTTCAGATGCAATACCAGTAATCCTTCGATTACTCGAAGCGGTTTCTAAAGAAATTGAAATTGATAATAATAAAATACAAATCTCTGCTAGTCTTGGAGTAACTTTTTATCCACAAAATCAGATAATGTCAGCAGACCTACTTTTACGCCAAGCAGATCAAGCAATGTATCAAGCAAAACTTTCGGGAAAAAATCGTTATCAATTTTTTAATACAGAAGAAAATAATCTTATTCGTGATCGTTATGAATCAATAAAAGAAATTAAAAATGCATTAAAAAATGAAGAATTTATTCTTTATTATCAACCAAAAATCAATATGAGTATCGGTAAAGTAATTGGAGTTGAAGCGTTAATTCGTTGGCAACATCCAAAAAGAGGTATTGTTCCTCCTTTAAAATTCTTACCAATAATTGAAGGAGATACCTTGTCAATTGATATAGGTGAATGGGTTATATGTACTGCATTATCACAAATAAAATCATGGGAAGAACAAGGGATAAATATTCCAATTAGCGTAAATGTTGGAGCATATCAGCTCTTATCAGAAGGTTTTGTAAATCGGTTAAAAAATATTTTATCATTATTTCCTACAGTAAAACCAGAAATGTTAGAACTTGAAGTACTTGAAACTAGCCGACTTGAAGATTTAGATAAAGCAAAAAATGTAATGAAAGCTTGTATTAAATTAGGTATTACATTTTCATTAGATGATTTTGGGACAGGATATTCATCACTAGTATATCTTAAACAATTACCTATCAAACAAATAAAAATTGATCAGAATTTTGTACTAGGAATGCTTAATAATCCAAATGATTTGTGTATATTAGAAGGAATTATTGGTCTTGGTAAGGCATTTCATCTTAATGTTATTGCAGAAGGTATTGAAACATCAGAACACGTTTTAACCTTGTTAGGATTAGGCTGCGAACTAGGACAAGGCTACGAAATTGCACACCCAATGTCTGCAGAAAGCTTTTTTACGTGGATAAAAGAATATAAACCAAATCCTTTATGGCAAAATCAAGATTTATTTGATACTAATCAAAGACAAGTATTATTTATAAAAGTACAACATCGAGATTGGATAGAAAATATAAAAGCAATATTAAATAAAAAAGAGAGTGCAAATAGCCATAATATTGTTGAATGTACTTTTGGGAAATGGTTAAAAAATGAGGGAATAGAATATTTAGGTGATAGATATAATAAAACCTGTTTTAAATATAAGAATATTCATACTTTTACTAATAAATTATTAACTTTAAATGAGAGAGGGCATGATTTAAAAGCTTTAGCTAAATTTGATGAATTATATAACTTATGTAATGAGTTATATAATGATTTGGCCATAGTTAATAAAAATTTACCAAATTTAAATTAGTTTCCAAAAGCCCAATAAAGAGCTTTTAGTTTTTTGGGAGTAACTTCATAGGAACTATCTGGAATTCAATTTATAATTTTAGATGCCATAATATAGTCATTCTATTAATAAATTATATTTTAATACCTTAATAAATACCTAAAAAATATTATCTATACTTGTTCTCTAAATTTATTATTCTTTCTTCTAAAGACTTTATATAGTTTTGCTGTTCTTTTTCACTTACCATATCCGAAAGTAATAAATTTCTTTGAATTATGGCAAAACTAATTCCAATAAAAATAAAAATTATTAAGCTATATAACAAATTTAAAATATTTGATACTTTTTTCTCTTTAATCTCTAGTAGATTTTTAAATTCATTTTTATATGTTACATATGTTGTATAACCTATCATAAAAAAAGAAAAAAGACCAAACATCATATAAAAATTATGTATAATCAAACTATCACTTATCCCTAATGCTTCAAGTTTTTCAAATATTCCATCACCATTATGCAAATAAAGAATAAAAAATACCAATAGCAACAACCATATAACTGCAAAAAAAAATTTCATAAATTCTCCTATTTTGTAAAATATTTTATTTTTTTATGAATCCACCAACAAGATTTAATAAATCTTCCTCAGTCGAAGTCATATCATTTTTTGTATTTTCTATTTTATTATCTAATTGCTCTAAATTCTCAACTTTTTTTTCTATAATTTTATTGATTTTTTTCTCTCTAACTTTAATAAAACTTTGCAATGCAGTTAAACTTTTATCATTTTTTAAATTGTATGTATCTTCTAAAAATTGTGCTATTCGAGAAACAGAAAAACCTTCTTTTTTTAAAAACATTATATCTGCTTCATAATCTTGATACTTAGATTTTTTTTTATTTATTAACTCTTTTTCTTTATTTTTCACTAAAGCCAAAGCTTGTTTTGAAATTGCCATATATCAATCCTAACTATATATCTAACTAGTGTAAAACTATACAATAAGTTATATAAAACTATATTTAACTAATGTATTATTTACATAATACCATTAAATAACTATATGCAACTATTTATTAATCTAATATATAAACTATTATCTACCTATTATAAATATTTTTTTATTAATCAGGTAATGTCATAAAAAATATTAAGCAATAAATTGCTAAAATATTTTCAATGACTAAGCTATATGCTTAACTATCGTCAAGCTTTTTTTAAAGGATTTCTATGAGCAAGAATGAATCATCATATAGGGTTGATTTACATATATTAGACCATGCAGAAACTATTTATAATACTCTTGGGCAATACAATCCTTTAAGACACAAAGCTCACTTTAAATGCTCTATTGATACAAGCCAGTTAATTGCAAATGGTTTTAATTCAAAAGACAAAATAAACAATGTGATGAAATTAATGCTTGATGAGATAATCAATACAAAATATACATTTAGAGTAAAAACTAGAGAATACATTGATAAGAATGGAAATAAAAAAGAGTATTTTTCAAATAAGAGTTTTGATTTAAGTACTGATACTTTAGCAGCTTATCACAATAGAGCTTTTAATAGTGAAATCGATTTTGATAATATTGAATCACACTTTCATTTTTTATTAGACTCTTCAAAACAAACTGGTTTAAACTATTACCATTTAAAAAAACATTTACAAACTGTTGCAAGTAAATATAATTTAGTATTTCACTTTGATGAAGAAAAAGAAAGAAGTGTAAATAAATATCAAGGACTTATGGAAAAGTGTAGTAGATTCTCTTGGTTCACGCAAAAGATGACAGATAAACAAGTAATAAACTATGTTAATTCAAAAGCTGATGATTTAACTAAGAACTTAGAGCTTTTATATGATTATGCAACAGCAACTGGTAATTTACAGTTTTATATTAAAGCTATGAACAATATCAAAAAAAGATTAAATAGATTAGATTTAGATTTTGAGTTCAGAAGTAATAATATAAGACATATCTACCCTATTCCAATTGATGAAATTACAAATGAAACTTTAATTGCAATTGCAAATAAAGACAAAGAAAAATTAAAAGAGCTAATGACTAGAGATAACTTTTTAGCTAGAGATTACATCAAATATACAAATGGTTTTCAATCTACAATAATTGATGAGTTAAAACAAAGAGATTATATTTTTCCAATAATTTCTTCAAATGATTTAATATTAGATAATATGAAAGGTAAAAGTAAAACAGAGTTTAAAAGTAGTGATAAATTTTTATCTTTTAACAATGCTGTTAAAAATGATATATTAGAAGCTTTAAAATATGCAAAAAATGAAGTTGAACTAAAAGAGATACTTTTAAAATTTGGATATAAAGATTTAGGATTTAGAAATCAAAATATTCAAGGTAAAAGAAAAAAAACTGGATTAAAATTTAGTTATGAAGATAAAAATTACTCTGTATATTTCAATCAAATTGGACTAGATGAAAGTACTATTTTATTTCACTTACAAAATAATTCAAAATCAAATGTAACTAACACTTTAAATACAAGCAATAAATCAAATATTCAAAACTTAAAATTCTTTGATTCGTTTCAAAATAAAATCTATAAAGATATTTACAGTCTTGAAAGTGATATTGATTTATCAAGATACTATATTAAAAAAGAGAATGATTCTGTAAAAATTACTTCTAAATCAAAAGATAAAGACCTTGAAATTATTGATTCGATAAATGAGATTTTAAGTAGTGGAGAGATTAGTGAACAAGAGGCTAAATTAATAGTTCAACTAATGAAACAAAAGGGATGGACTGATATTAATAAACTTGATTTTAATGACTCTAGTAAAGAATTTATTTCTAAGATTAGGGATGAGTTAGAGAAAGATAATAGTAAGTAATATTTTTAAGTGGGAGAATTTAATCTTCCACTCTATTAATAATGAAATATCAATGAGTCATATATCAAAAAATTTACAATTACTAAAATCGGACTTAGTACGAAGAAATAAAACGCTCTTCTTTTTTCCCAAAATAGTTTAGTTTTATTTCTTTTAAAATATTTTTGTTCATAATAATCATAACCTGCTATTAAAAAAAGACTTAATATTGAAGCTAAATAATGAGATTGATACATAACATTAAATATAAATATATATGCTAAAACAAAAAATACACCAAAAATAGTTCTAAATTTTATTTTCTTTTTACGATTTTCTTCATCATTATCTATATTTTGAATAGCTATGATATTTTTTAATTCTTCTTCTGTAGGAGTATATTCTTTACCCTCTGTTGCAAACAAATGCCCGTAATTTAGTTGAAGTTTCAAAATAAGATATAAAAATCCATAAACAAATACTAAAGTCATGAGGGCGTATTCTGTTCTAAAATAATAAACTGCCGATAGAATTGAATACATTATTAAAATAAAAATAAAATATATTTTTGCTCTTTTTATCCAGAATACATTATTATGTACAAGTTTGTTAAGATAGATGTCATTTAACACCATCATATATGGTGCAAATATAATAGTAAAAAACAAAACTTTATCTATAACAAGTATAGACTTTCCAAAAAATCCTTCTTCTATATATACTTCTGTTAATGGGTCTTTTTCCCTCATTAATATTCCTTTGTTTTGTGTATCATAGAATATAATAAAATTATTATTAATCTAATATAAATTAAACATATAAAATTATTTTCTTTAAAATTTGTAACCAACTGTTTCTTAGTTTTTTTACTTTTAGTTTGTCAGTTACTAATTCTTGCTCTAAATATTCAATTGATTTATTTAGTTGATTTTTTATTATTTGTTGCATTTTGATTTCCTTTATAAAATAAAAAAAGAGCAAGAATTATATTCTTGCTCCTCCTAATGTTTGAATTCTTTCACCTAGTTGATTTATCAATCCACTATCACTTTCATCTTTATATTTAAACTTAGCTAGTATCATTTCATCACCTTTTAGGATAATAAAATAAGCTAAAATCATTCCAATAAAATATATAAATATATCTGCAAATCCTTTTATAACGCTTTGTGTTACAAAAGACAACGCAATACTTGAATCTTCATACAATGAGTTAGATAAATTTAATGTTGAAAAAATAACATCAAACATCATCGAATAAATTGCAATAATAAGTTCAAAACTAATAATAAACATAAAAAAAGCACTAACTATTAATGTTGGTTTAATCAAATAAAGTACGAATCCATCCACAAAATAAGCATTTACCCTATCTGTTTTTTCTTTTACTGTCATTTGCCAAAGCACAATAAAGGGAGATACAAAGAAGTACATAAAGCAATCCCAGAAATACAATCCTATCTTTAGTATTGCTAATAATGTAACAACTGCTGCAAAAATTCCTTGAATCATAAGTTTGTATAAGATAACTGCTAAAGTAAAACTAATAGTATAAACCATAAATGACTTAAATCCTGCACTTAAAAAATCTATACTTTGATTTGTAGCATTTCCTTCTTTATTATTTTTTAGAGTACTTTTTGATTTTTGTTCATTAGCTTCTTTAACAAATTTATCCAAAGAAGATTTTGCAAAAGATAGAAGTTTACTTTGAGGCATAAATATCCCTGCTATTTCAAATAAGGATTCTCCTGTTCCTTCAACAGCTTTTTCAAAAAACTGTCTAATTTCACTAAAAAAAGGAAACATATTGTATATTTGATATGCGGTTAATGTAGAAAAAGTATTTGTAATCCAATTACTTGTAATTGAATTTAGAATTTCTGTATCTAGTGTTTGTTTACTTATATTTTCATTTTCTTTTACATAAAAATCATTAGTTTTATTAACTAACATTGTAGTTACAGCTTCACCATTTGTTGTTCTTGATAATCCATCATAAGCATTATTAATTATGTTTGAATTTAGCATAAATACATGACTTACAGGAAGTGTTGAAGCCATAAACCATCCTATATTTTTAACACCTAAAAGCTGAGTATCTACATATAATTGGCTCATTGTAGTATATGAACTATTATTAGTTGTAACATTAAAATTTGAATTTTTTGACAAATTTGTGATAGTTTTTTCACTAACTGCTTTACTTCTTTTTAAATACTCTCTTCCTATCATAAGAGAAGTTTCTAAGTTCTTACACATAAGCGGTGATATAGTTCCACTATCATTAAAAATTTTATTACTTCCTGTATTTGTATTCCATAATAAGTCAATATGAGAATCTGCCATTTGGAAGCCATTATATTTTTTATAACTTGCTTCATGGGAAGCTATACAATTATCCTTAAAAAATGATTGAAGTACCGCTTGTTCAACTATATCTCTTCTATTTAAATTAAGAATATTTAAAGTTTCTTCATAGCTTTTTGTATGTGTTGCATTAAACAAATATCTCATATATATAACTGTTGCATTTGTTGCCGTAACATCAGCTATCGTTGCTCCCATATTTGCTAAAAAACCTATTCCTATTTTAAATGCACTTGTTTGAGAATCTATTTGTGTACTACTTTGATTATTAATAGTAGTATTTACTTCTAGCATTTTATCACTCTCAGTACTGTCTATTGATACAGTTTGAGAGTTTCCAGTAGGAAAGTGAAGAAAGAAAATAACTAACATAACAACAATTGCTACGAATCTATTTACGAAAGGAAAATCCCACTCTTTATTTTCATTACTATTGTTTATTCTAAACATTACATATTTATATCCAACTATTCCACCCGAATACATAAATACAATTGCAAGTATCAAAAGTCCCGCATAATCAAAAACTGATTGCCAACCAATAGACATAAACTCAAAATAAAGTCCAAATATTTTTTTATCAAAATATTGCTCAAAACTAAATACATTTGTATAATTTACATTATTAACTCCTGTTCCAGTCATATTTGTATAAACTTCTGATACCTTATCTTTAAATGTATCCCATATACCTTTTGTATATTCAACTGAATCTAAAATAGCCATTTTATTTTCAATTTCTGGATTAATGATTATATCTCCTGTTGAACTTACACCTGTAACAACATCGCCATTTAAAGTCACTAAACCTGTCACAAATTGAGACACAGTAAAATTTTCTTTATCTTTATTTGCATTTAGATATTGCAGTCCTAAATCTTTTGCTCTTTTCTCAACATTATAAGAATTTGTAACTAGCGTACTTCCATCATCTGTATTATTTCCAAGTGTAAATATTTTTTTACCAAGTCTTTTAATTGTCTCAAATGTAGTTTCATAGTGTTCATATTCTGGAAGTACACTAAGATTTGAAGGTTTATACTCAGCATTAAATAAATTATATACATCATTTATTTCAGTAGGTACATCAACTAAACTTTTCCCCGATTTTGTACCATCAATATAACCTAAAAGTAAAGTCCAGTCTGGAATTGAAAGAGTTATTGATTTACTAGCATTCCCAAACTCTTTTTCATTCACATAAGAACAAGTAAAAGTTCCTTCTTTATAGTTAAAATCAATTAGATATTTTTCGGCATCTACTTTTGTTTTTGATTTAATATTTTCATTTTCATCATAAATAAATTTATATAAATCTTGACAAACTGGAGTATTTGTCTCAAATTTTAAATCTTTTGAGGTTGCCCCTTTGATTATTGTACTTGCCATTTTATCATCTAGTAAAGAGCTTCTATTCTCAGTTTGGTATCTTATTATTTCAGCTCCTATACTATTTGTAAAACAAATAATTAATAAAAAGATATGTAATATATACTTTTTCATAAGAGACTCTTCTCAGAATTGTTTTTACGCTCACTTAAAAATATCAAATCATCTACATTTATATTTAATTTTTTAGTGATTAAACCTAAAATAACTACCTCATATTTATTTGGATTTGTTTTTTTTAAGCCAATTAAACTGCTAATTGAAATGTTATCTATATCGCCAATTAAATCTGTAGATTTCTTTTCTCCAATTGCTTTTGCAATTTCAGTAGGAGATAACAACTGTATATTCATTTTTACATCCTTTTAATTGTCATTTAAAAAACAATGCAAAAAATAAAAAAACAATAACTATCATCAAATAGACAACTTTATTATTACTTTTTGTTTTTTGATTATTCAACATCTTTTCAAACTCTAATTCGAACTCTTCCATTGATTTTGAGATACGAGCGTTTATTTCTAGTTCACTTTGAGAGTTCAATTTTGCTTTTTGCTCACTTGCTTGTAAAAGGATTATCTCTTGAAGCTCTTCCATGATTTCAAATATATCTTTTATTTTTGACTCATAAATATCAAGTTTTGAGACAACTTGTTTAATTATCTCTTCACCTAAAGCTTCATGTAAAACTTCTAAGTTATCTCTCTTTTTCTCTTGAGAACTCATGCTCATTTCCTTTTACATTTTCTGCTATATTTTGAGGATTGATATATTTTTCAAACTTTTTATCATCAAAAATTTCATATAAACTATTATTATTCAAAAACTCTTTTAGATCATGGCTTTCAGCTTTTTCAATAATATTAATTCTTTCTCCAACTTGCTCGAAGAAATCGTTAATTAATTTTTCTTTTTCTGTTGTAATTTCATTTTGATTTTCTAATCTATTTAGCTCTTTTTTTACTAATTGTTTTTTAGTTAGATAATAAATATCAGCTAAAGCCATTAGTCCAAAAATATCATGATTAGACTCTTGTATCTCTTTTAATTTAGAAGAAAAGATTTTATAGTCTTCATCTTTTGTATCTATTTGTTTTAAAAGCTCTTTTTTAGAGTTTTTTGTTCTTTCCTGCATATCTTTTATTTTTTGAATAAAATCTATTTTTTTAGCATTTGTTACCATTTTATAATCCTTTCTCTCTCCATCTTTTTTCTCTATCTCTTTGTTTTTCTTGTTCTATCTCTTTGTGAGTTCTAAAATTTTGTAGTTCTTCTTCTTTTTTAACATCTAAATCATTACCATTAATTACACTTTTAATGGTTGCTATCTCTTTTTTTAGTTGTGCTAATTCATCAACTTTTGAGTCAAGTTGAGAAAGCTTCGAGTTATAATTTTTTAAAAAGTCTAAAGCTGTTTGCTCATCATTCAAATACTCACCTTTGGCTTTTTTTTCTTCAAACTCACCAAACTCTTTTTTTAGTTCATAGTTAGTTCCGTAAACATCTTTTGTTAAACCATCTTCTTTGAACTCTTTTGTAAAAAGTAGTAGTTCTAAATCTATAGAATTTTCTCTCATTTGATGAAGAGTTAAAAAATCTCTTGAAGTTCCATATTCACCTTTTCCGAACCATCTTTTAACTTTTTCTTTAATCTGTTGCCAAGCAGTTAATTTAAGTGTTTCTTTTGGCATTTAAACTCCTAGCTCAATTTGTTTTTTTCTAATAACATCAACATCTACATATCTGTTTAGTACAACATCATCTTTTGCAGTTTTGTATAAGCTTTTTTGTACCATATACTTAGCCATAAAAGCTGATGCTATAGAGTTTCTAATTATGTAACCCTCACCATTTTTAATATTGCTTAACATTTCAGGTTTAAAAAAGTCCTCTTCGGTTTTTGAGAGTCTTGAATCTTCATTGTTATGAGATTTTTTTAAATTTTTATCTCTTTTCATACTCTCTTCAAGTGTAATTTTTTCAACTTTTTGCACTTTTGAATTGAGAAGTTTTATAAGTTCTACATCTTCTAATTTTAAAGATATGATTGTTTTTACATTTGCTATTATTTGAGAGTTATCAATACTTCCCATTGTCTCTTTTAAATCACTTTGAAATGAAAGAACTGCTCCCATATATAAACCTCTAATAACTGAGAGTAAATCTCCAATTTGATAGCTTTGATTGTTCTTTGTTTTAAGCCATGAGTTGATTTCATCAAGTATTACAAGTGTTGTAGTATCAGGAATAAAATCCTTACCTCTTCTTTCTGCTAATAGATTTAAAGTTGATACTAAAAGTTCGGCTAAAATTGGGCTATAGATTTTATTTTGTCCTGGCAAGTTCACTATTACAATTTTATTACTATCTATAGCATCTAAGATATTTAAGTCACTATTTACATTTTTTAAAATTGGTGCGAAAGAGTCAAAGAAATTAACTAACTTATCCATTAATCCTTGAGCTACTGAAAGGTCATAGAAAGTTCCACTTCTTTGTGGGAATTTTAAACTTACTGCTTCAATACCTTTAATAACAGTTCCACTCTCTGTTATTACTCCATTTAAATATGTTTCTTTTAGTTTTTGCCAGTCTGGTACATTTGAAAGCATTATTACAACATTTTTTAACTCATTATGAAATTGATTTTTTTCACTATTATCAAGATGAGATAATGAGCTATTATTTTTACTTTCAACTTCAATTATTTTTATGAACTTTGAATATAACTTAGTGTTAATTTCATTTTTATTTGTTTCATAAATCTCATCAAAAATTAGTAGAAATTTTAAAAGTAAATCTGTTTCACTAAGAAGCCTATTAAATGAGAAATAATCCAGTTTTACTAGGTGTTTTTGATACTCTTCAAACTTATTATTTGAATTAAAAACTTTGTCAATTTTTGGAATGTCTAAAAAGAAATTTGCATCTCTTAGAGTTAATATTACTTTTAAAAGTGATGATAGGAAAAGTTTTGCTTTACTATTCCATGAGCCATCATCATTTCCCTCTAAGTCAGCTATACTTGTTAGCATAGTAATAATATCTTTTGAAGCTCCTAATTCAAAAAGATTAATTGTATTTGAGTTAAACTTTGCTCTTTTATCTGGATTAAAATCAAAAATTAACAAATCAGATAGTCTATTATAAGTTGCACAAAGGGATTGAACTCTTTGAAGCATTGAGTTATCTGCTTTTCCAAAAATTGCAAATACTCCTGAACCTCTTGATATACTTGATTCAATGTAAGCATTTAAAAGTAATTCTGTCTTACCACCGCCTGATGTAGCCATTAAAGCACAATGCTCCCTTAAAATTGAATCATCTATTAAAACTGGAGTAATTGCATTACTTTTACTTGAAGTAAGTTTCTCAGATGAAATTGGTTTTCCAAGCTCATAATCAAAGCCAAAAAAATTTTTAATTTGATTGTAAGGAGAGAAAACATCAACATCACTTTTATGCTTTTTTACAAAAGTCCCAAGGTGCACACTATATTTAGCTCTAAGATTATTATTATTTAAGAGTGAAAGCTCTTTAATCTTTTCATATTTATTTTTGTTTCTTAATAAATTTTTTTGAAACTTAAATGAGAAAAAATATATAAAAAGTGCAAAACCAAAGAAATGTATTTTTAAACCTATACTAAATACTAAAAATAGAATAATCCATAAAAAACTAGACCAAAAAACTTCATCGAGTAATTTTTCTTCACTATCATCTATTTTTGTGTAGGTATTAACCCTTATTTTACCATTATCATTATTTTCCATTTTATACCCCTTTTATATAAAAAATAGCGTGTTTTAGGCTTAAGCTAGAGTATTTATCATGAGAGTAGTCTCTAAGAAAAGCCAAAAACTCTGTTTCTGATGGACTTGCGATTTGAAATAATTGACCGATACTTGGGAAATATTGATTTTCTTTAAAAATATCGAATTTTGAGATAATTAGAAGCTTTAGAGTTTTTACTGTTTTTATTTTTTGTAAATCTTCATCAGAGATTTTTTGATACTCAAAAATTTCAGCTTTTATGTTAATATAATTTATCAACTTAAAATAAAATTCAGTTATTTGAACTGGTTTATCTTCTAACTCTTTGAACTCTTGCATATCAGCTTTTGAAATGTTAATTGCGACACTTTGAATTGTTAAATCTTTTGGACTATAATAATAAGTTATCCCACTATAAAAATGTGCATAATCTTTTATTTTTTTAACAGCTCTTTTCACAGGAGAAATATCAAAAGAAGTATCTTGCTTTAATTTTACAACCCTCTCATCTATTAACTCTAATTTTCTATTGTAAAAATAATTAACAACTAAAAAAAATAAAGCTATGAAACCGAAAATTTGGAATTTAAAAACGCTCTCAGTTTTATTAATACTATTTTGAAATTGCTCAAAAATAAGAGTTAAGATATGATTTAATCCCATAGATAGAGCAATTAGTGATACTAATATGATTCCTTGTTTGATTACAAGATTAGTACGATTTGAACGCTGATAACCTGTTAATTTCTTATCCTTTGTCAAGCCCCAAAGGATTGATAATAGAATAAAAAAAGTAATAAAAAAGATGAAGTAAAATACTACTCTGTCGCTTAGTGGTTGCATTATTTTTCCTTTTGATTATCATTTAGATTTTCATAATCTCTTACTAATTGAGACTCTGGCTTATCTTTGTATGTGATTTTATTTTCAGTTGATGATTGAAGCTCATTTTTTGAATTTTGAGTCTTATTTTTAAGGGCTTCAATTTTATCTTTTAAAGTAGAATTTTCTTTTTCTAAGCCTGATTTTTGAGACTCTATTTTATTTTTTTCAACGAGAAGCTCTACTTCTTTTTTTAGATTTTGATTTTCTTCTTTTAATTTATCAACTGCTGATTTAAGATTTAAAATATCTTTTTCTAATTCTGCAAATAATTTATCTTTATCGCTTTGGCTTAGAGAACTATTTGATAAATTATCGATTTTTGAATCAACTGTTTCGCTTTTGTTTTTTACATCTTTTATATCAGATTCAATTTTTTCTGCTTCTTTTATTTTTTCTGAAGAAGCATCATTAATAAGCTCAAAATTAGGGCTTAAATATGATTTGAATTTATAAAATTGATTTAAAAAGTCTGAATTATCTTTTTCTTTTTTTGGTTCGATTTTTATATCTTTATTTTGAACATTATCAGATTTTAAATCTTTGATTTTTTGCTCTTGCTCTTGGATTTTTTTTGAAATATTATTTAGCTCGTTCTCATTTTTTAATCCCCACTCATTGATAATTTGAGGAAAAAAATGTTGCTCTAATTCTTTTTTTGCTTGTTCAATACTTATATCTCTACTTGCATATTCACCATTGTTTCTTAGATTTAGAACTTTAATTTCGCTCAAATCTTGACTAGCAAATAGGTATCTATTTTCTAGTTTTTCATCAGATTTCATCTCTAAATCTGGATTAAATTCAATATTTAATCCAATATTTTTAGGGTATTTTTTTTGAAAATCTTCTATAATTTTTTTCATTTTTTACTCCAAATCAAATTTATATTTAATAATTTTTGTACTATTACTATTTCTCTTTTCTATTTCATTTTTTTTAAAAAAATAAAATTGATACTCATCAATATCATTAATATCAAATTCATTTTTGATTTTTTGAGCTAAAATCTGAATATTAGTTGTGTCCCAAAATGTTTTAAGATTTTGAAAATATCCATCTATTACTAGCAGCTGATTTTCTAAATCTATAAAAAAAGGTATTGTCTCTGCACCTGTTACTTTTACGTTTATATCAATGTTTTGCTCTTGTAGTTTTAAGTCTATTTTTACTATTTTTTTTATATTTCTCTCGAAAAAATCTGTTTTATTTTCCATTTTTATACCTTTATTTCAAAATTATAAAATTTATGCCAGTTGTAACAACTGCAACTATCAATACCACCTTTAAGACCGACAGATTAAGTATCTTGTCTGCAAGATTTATTATTTTTTCTATTTTTTTAAGCTCTTGATTTTTCCCTAAATCTTCAAGTTTTTGAGAAAGAAATGAAAGATAAAGAGAGTAGTTTTTAATCATCTCTTGCTCATTCTTAGGCTCGAACTTGCTTATAATAGATGTATAATCTTTCATTTTTTCATTCAACTTTTGAAGTTCTTCAATATTGGATATAACATCAATATTAAGAGCTTCAAGCTTCAAAATTGAAGCCTTAAGCTCTCCAGTTATTTTTTTTGCTTCCGATAGAGTTATCTCATCATTGTTTTCCATTCAGAACCTCGTCTAATACTTGATGTGCAACATCGATAACTTCTGTTTTGTATTTTTCAGAATCTTCAAGGATTTCCATAACAAGACTGTAAGAATATATTGAGTTTTTATCATTTTTATCGAAAGCCTCTAAAAGTTTTTGATTGATGTTCTCTTTTTCTTGCTCATCTTGAGCAAGTTCATAGACAGTTTTTTTAAGCTTTCTGCTTAAATCTATACAATCGCTTTCTGGTAGTATGATATGTGGATATTTATTTAGTTCTTTATCCTGAAAAAAATCACCGTATTGAAACTGAACTCTTTTTGGATTTCTCACTCGAGATAAAGCAAATAATACTTTTGCATTTTTATTCATATCTAATATAATTTTCAGGGTTTCTTTCAAATTTTTTAAGTCCTGAGAGCCACCTGACATAGGAATGATGAATAAATCAATCATGTTATACATATGTGTTGATTTAAGCGATTTTAAGAAATTAGTTGTTGTAGCATTGCCTCCAACATCCAACACTATGTTATTTTTATTTTCAGTTAAAAATAAATCTCTCACAGTTTGATTTAAATCTTTTGAATTTGAATCTACATTTATTTGTTTTGTTTTAATTTTTGATTTTGAGAATATTTTTGCATCTTGGTTTTGATTATCTAGCTCTAATAATTCTATTTCTCGAACTTTCGCCAGAAAATATGGAGCTACAACCTGCATAGCAACTGTAGATTTGGATGCACCACCTTTACTTTGACTTATAACTATATTTTTGTAACTTCTCATTTCTTTAATCCTTTTTAGAATTTAAAAAGATTGAATAATCATTGCTATTATGAGTTATGCTATAATGGCAACGGTTAAAAACTATTACTTATGGTTTTACCACTCTCTCTTTTTTCACTCGTCGAAAAGTTTTTTTAAAAGAGGGAGTTGTATTTCTTTTTTGTTTTTGTTCCTCAATCCATTGTTGTATCTCCTTCACACTGTATAATGCATATGCAAATCCACTAATAAAAATTGGTTTTACGAAATTTTCATTTTTAATTATGTCGTTAATTTTTGTTTTCCCGATTCCAACATAATTTTCAATTTCTCCAGATTGAATTAATTTATCTTCAGACATTTACATTTCTCCTTTTTTATTTTCATATATGAAATTATATTTTTATATTTTACATATATACTTTCATATATAAAAGTATATATTATTATAACTTATCATCGACTTAAAATATTTGTATATGAAAGTAAAAGTATTTATATGATATAATATTTTCATATATGAAAGAGAAAGGGATAAAATGACGCAATCTGAAGTGATGTCAAATTTACTAGAAATTAGTGAGAATTCTTACTATCGATGGAAAAAGAAAGACCATATAAAATTAATAACACTTATTGAAAAATATTTTACAACTAAAGATTTAGAAGAATTTATTCAGTCAAGTAAAATAAATAAATTTGAAAATATAAACTATATTCAAGAGTATTTTATAGAAACAAAAAAAGATAGATATATACAAAATTTTAAAGCTAATAACTCATCATTAATGTTAATTATCGGAAATGAATATATTGCAGATTTCTATTTCAATTTTTTAACAAATTTAAAAAGTAAAAAAAACTTCTTTTCAACTACAGATTATGAGTATGAATCATATTTTATTGAGAGATACGACTTTAATAAAGCACTCAGTGATTATATATTTGAAAATCAACAAAAAGAATTTGAAAAAAAGAACTTTGAAATAAGACTACTATCTATAAAAGAAGAAAAAGAAGCGGAACATGAATATTTTATAAAAGATATTGAAGAATTTTTTCCTCAACAAAAAGATGAAACAAAAAAAGATGAAACAAAAAAAGATGAAATTAAATTAAAGAATAATGATTTTAATTTTGATGAAGAAAAAGAAAAACAAAATTTAATTAAAGAAATAATTGAGCATTCTCAAAAGCAATTTGAACATATATACAATCACTTATCATTTATACAACATTGGGATAATGATATGTATTTTTTCATAAATTTTTTAATTAAAACAGATTTTGAATTATTTATAAATTCTGGCGATGATGAATTATTATATCATGCAATAGGATTTTTAGTATATTCAAAAAACAATTTGCATACAGACAAAGTAGAAGAAATATTTAAATTTTTTCGTGAGAATAAAGATAAAATAAATAACAATATCATCAAAGATATAATATTAAATCCTGAAAAACTAAATGAATTAAAAAAATATAAAATAATTGAAAAATATTTTACAAAAATTAAACAAGAAGTAACTGAAGAAGAAATACATAGAATAATTCTTGATTCTGTAGAATTTGAAAAAATTGATAAAGAATTAGAAGAAATAATTACAAAAGAAAAAAATGATGAAATCATGAATAACTTATTAAATTTACAAAAGGAAGAAATAAAAATATAACCACCTTTTTTGTCTCAGTTGTCTCCCCTCTTCTGATTTAATCTTTCCGTTCGCCTTTGGCTAAAGTTCAAATGATATGGTAGGGAATGGCTCAAGAGCGGAGACAACTTGCCCTTGTACTACTTTGGATTTAACAAAACAGTACAGGACAAGTTAGTCTAAAATTATGCAAATGACACGGCTTTTGCAGGACTTTCGCTTACGACTTTAGTAGATTATTGTTCAGCTCTTAATCTACGACACAATTACACTAGACGGTTCCCCTTATCTAGTAACCTATGTTTTTAATTAATCCAGTATTAGTATTGATACTAATTTAAAAACCTCTGTTTTATATCTTAACTGGTAAATCTATAGGAGTGTCCTTGCTACTATAAAAATAGTAGAACGGGCATCTCCAAGGTGAATCGTACCACATACACTTCCTCACACCTTGCTGATTTGGTCTCTTATTTGGCTGTGATTATTTTCGGTGAGTTCATTCTCACCTTGCATAAGTATTTGTTTTATCGTAGGATTTCGCCTTACTGTGCAGTCCTTATACTCTACCGCTTAAATAGTTTTTTAGACAATACTTTATCCTCAACACTTAAGTTGATTTTTTTTTGAAATTTTTTTGGATAAAAGCTTGAAATTTATTTAGATATTTGTTAAGATGTCATTACTTTTTTAGCAATTCTTGTAGTCGCCAAACTTACGGAAAGGATTGCTGAAATACTCCTTTTTTTAGACATAAAAATATTCTCCAACAACTAAGAGGCTTTCATACTTTTATATTTAACATTTAAATTTATTTTAGGATTTGTATTTAAAATTAGAATGTAGATTTGGCAAGTTACATATCTAATTAAAATACTTAGAGCTTAGCAAATTTATCGAGCGATAAATCTACCAAGCAGATATGTAGCTTGCCAAGCTCTAAATATTTATAGAGCTAGTATATACGATTTTATGGGCTTTGTAAATAAAGAGTTTTTATTAAAAGTTTATGTTAGTTTGATTTTTTTTGATTTGATTTGAGAAGTAATTATTTAAAAGATAGATAAATAAACTTAAATTTATAAATTAATTTTTATTTCTTATTATAAATTAATAATATAAAGAAAGTACCTTGCAACAACTGGATTGACTATCTTTTGCTAATAAATTGCCTAGCCAGTTGTTTGCTCATTTTTCTTAACGGATTTTTTGAATCCTAAAAAATCGAGCCTAAAATTAAATAAGAACCAAATTTTCACCTTGATAAATGAAAAGAGTTTTCTTCATCTTCTTCTATCAATTTTTTAACATTATTTTTTGCAATTTCTAAAGATACTTTATCAAGTTTATCTGAAAAATTCTTCAATTCATTTAGTAGTTGTTTTTCTTTTAAAGAATTACATAATTTGATAAAGATTTCTAACTTCTCAAAATTTTCTTTATTTAATTCATATAAATAAAGTTCTATTTTCTTTACCAAACAAAAAATGTTATTCGGTTGACATTCTTCAATTCCTAATATATTCATTTCTTTTGCTTTAGAAAAAAGCATTTTAAACTCAAAAGTTGATTCTTCCATTCTTTATCCTTTATTTCAATATCATTATTTTATGATATAATTCCTTTAGCCTTTGATTGCTTGACCGTTTCTAACCTATTTGGGTAAGGCGAAAATCAAAACTCACAATATAGAGCTTTAATTTATAATTTGGCTTTTGTGTAGAAATAGAAACATTTGCATTTTATTTAAGCCATAAAATAAATTAAAGGAAATCCCGTGTTACACACTCATCAAGATATTGACTTTAAACAAGTTAATAAAAATTTAAAAAAAGAATTAAAAGAGCTAGAATTTGATATTTCAAATCAATCTTGTTTGAATTTAACTTCAAAAGCATTAGGTTACAATAACTATAACACTTATAAAGCGTTAGTTGAAGATAAAGTTATTAATACTAAATCAAAGAATAAAAATGATTCTGAGATTAGAACTTTAGGTGAATTAGAAGAAATATATATAAAAGAAAAAAACGAAAAATATCCAATTTCTTTTGAGAATAAATTAAAAAAAATGCAAACTGAATTCAATAATTTTGAAATATTTATTGACAAGGAAGAAGAAGTATCATATTTGTTATATAGATTAAGAAATAATATTACAAGAAGAGTTTTCTATGCACCAAGATATGATTCATTGATTTTTTATGTAGCTCCTGATGTAAAAAATCCAGATACTGATTATTATATTAAAATTGATGTAGATAAAAAAGATTTAACTTTCAGATTTTTTGATATTTTAAATCATTTAAAGTTTAAATGGTTTTTTGATAATGACTTTCTTAAAGATACATTAGAATTAATGAATAGTCTAAAAACTTTTAGAGATGAAATAATCAATCATTCAAAAAATTAATAAAAAAAGCTAAGTATCATTTAGATACTCAGCTTACATCAGCAACTGTTATTTATCGTAAACTTAAATTGGTTTTACTAATATCTCTAAAGGTATATGCAAAGCTTCAGATAAATTCTTAACCATAGAAAGAGATAAAGATATTTTTCTATTTAAAAGCTCTGATACTTTACTTTTATTTCCAATATAAGGTACTAAATCCTTTTGTTTTAAGTTCATCTCTTCCATTCTATATTTAATGGCTTCTATTGGGTCAGGAGTTGCAATATTCCAATTTATTTCTTCATATTTTTCAACTAATAAAACTAAAATTTCTAACTCATCACTTTCTTTAGTTTCAAGTGCTGGATTTAATTCTATTAATTCATCAATTCTATTTAGAGCTTCATCATACTCTTTTTCATTTTTTATAATTCTTAATTGCATGGTTATATTTCCTTTGCATTTATCTTATCATACTCTGCATGAGTACCAATAAATTTTATTCTAACAATTTTTCTTAAATAATCAATATGAACAATTAATCTATAGTCATTACCTTTAATATTAAAAACAACTCTATTATCCTCTAAAAATGAAGCATTTGAATACATTTTCTTTATATCATCAGGAGTTTTCCACTGAGCTTTTCTAACATCAAGATGCCACACTTCTAACGGAGTTTTAGCTTGTGGATGTTTTTCGTAAAATTCTATTAATGTTCTTTTGCTTATTACATTCATTTTGTATTGTACCTTTTGTTCCTTTATAGGGAACTTAAATATTCTTTAGTAAATTATCCAACCAATCAGCCCACCACTGTAACAACTCTTTTTTCTCTTCAAAGTATTTAAATTTTGATTCTCTATTGTAAGCAGCTTTAATTTTATTTTTTTCTTTATGAGCTAAACAAGCTTCAATGATATCAGAATGAAAACCATGTTCTTTATAAAGTTCATGTGCTATCGTAGAAAACATACTTCTAAAGCCATGGAAAGTGTGTATATCTTGATAGCCTAACTTATTTAATGTATTTGATAATGTAGCTCCTGAAACTCCCCTATCTTTCTTATATGGTGATGGAAATACAAATCTACTTCTATTTCTTGAATATGGTTCTATTTCTTTTATTAATTTTATAGCTTGAAGAGGTAGAGGACAAACAAAATCAACTCTCATTTTCATTTTATCTTTGGGAATCGCCCAAAAACCTTTTTCTAAATCTAAATCATTCCAACACATAAGTCTTATATTTTCATTTCTTACGAAAACATAAGGTATAAGTTTAAATATAAAAATTGTACTTATATCACTTCTATATTTTTCACCTATAGAATTTATATCTACAAGTAATTGCTTTATTTCTTCTATCTCAGTTACTGCTGGAAGATGATTGTCTTTTTTATTTGGAACTAAAACAGCATTTTTATCTATATCCGCAATTATATTATGTTCTATATACTCTTTAGTAACTGCATACATATATATTTTATTTATAATTGATAACAATCTATGAGCAGATTCAATTATTCCTCTATTTTGCATTTTTTCTAGTATATTTATAATATCAATTCTTTTTATATCTTTAATTGCAACTCTACCAAGCCAATCAGTAATATTCTTAATAATTCTTTTATTTTGAATTACTGTTGCATCACTAGAACTTTTTTTTCTTAATTCAATCCATTCATCAACTACATTTTGTAAAGTCAAGGATTCAGAAGCCTTTTTAATTCGTTTAGCTGAAATTGGATTAATATTATTAATTAATAATTGTCTAGATTCTTCTCTTTTTTCTCTGGCTTCTTTTAAAGTTACTTCTGGATAAACACCAAAAGACATACTAAGATTTTTATTTCCATATCTAAAATCATATCTCCATACTTTAGAGCCATTAGCTTTTATAATAAGATACAAACCTTTTCCATCTGCTAATTTATTTTTTCTTATTGCTTTTTCATTTGAATTTGATTCTTCTAATTTCTTTTTTAGTACTTCAAATTCTTCATCAGTAGTATATTTGGCATTTTTAATCTCTGTATCACTAAGAGGTTTTGATATTTTTGGCATTTTTAAGGTACTCATCTTTTAATAATTCTTATAATACCTGAAATATTACCTAAAAAAAACTTGATTTAGTCTAATTTAATATGATTTAATATGATGTAATGTGAGATTAATAAGTAGAAATAAGCCCTATAAAATGGGCTTATTTGATTAGATATTTAGTTTTTTGGGAGTAATTTCATAGGAACTATCTGGAACTCATCCATGTTCCAAACATTATTTTTTACATATGGTTCATTCTCTAACCATTCATCTAACTCTTCATCTGATTCAAAATCTATAAAAAGTGTAGATCCAACCATAACGTCATCTTCAATTAATGCACCAGCATCTATAATTTTATTTTCAGCCATTAATTTTCTTACACCCTCTATATGAGCTTCTCTTGATTCTAATCTTCTTTCTAGTGCGTTTTCATTGTCATAAGCTATTACTAAATATTGCATTTATTTTCCTTTTTTTGTTTAATTTTAGCATTCTATCATAATAATAAAATGATAAAATTAAACTACATTAGTTTAATCGAAAATAAAAATGTTAGAGGATAGATAATTACATTAAAATATCTAATTATAGGTGTTATCTTAACATTCATAGGAACAATATTTTCAACTAATATTCCATTTGATAGTTTTTTCATTATTGATAATTTAAAACTTATATCTGCAAATTTAACTATAAAAATAGAACTCATCCAAAAACCAAAATTATGAAAGTAAAAAGATAAAAAGATAGTATAAAAGAATGTCATATGTAAAATAAAATATAGAAAAATATTCTGTTTAAAAAGTAGATAGTTCTTGTTTATAAGGCCATACAAAGAATCTGATTTTTGCCAATTTGATTCAAATAGTTCTAAGGCAATAAAAATAAAAAGAAGTAGGATAAAGTCCATAATAAAAAATTCAATAGGGAAAATCCCTATTGATTAAGATTAGTGTTCAGAAAATTTAATTTTTTGGTTTTTGTATAGACCAGTTCCAACAGGAATTGTTCTACCAATAACAACATTTTCTTTTAAGTCTTCTAACATATCCATTTTTGCAGATATTGCAGCTTCTGTTAAAACTTTTGTAGTTTCTTGGAATGATGCAGCAGAAATAATAGAGTCAGATGTAACAGCAGCTCTTGTAATACCTAATAATAAAGGTTCAGCAATAGCAGGATTTCCACCAAGTTTAATTATTTTTGCATTTTCAATTTTAAATCTTTTTTTAGAAACCATGTCACCCACGATGAATTTAGTATCTCCACCATCTAAAATTGAAACTTGTCTCAACATTTGAGAAGTAATTACCTCAATATGTTTATCAGCAATATTAACCCCTTGAGATCTATACACTTGTTGTACTTCAGAAACAATAAAGTAATGAAGTGCTTTTTCTCCAAGAATTCTTAATACATCATGTGGAGATGTTTGACCATCTGTTAATGCTTCACCAGCATGAACAAACTCACCTTCATGTACTAGAACTTGTTTAGATTTTTCAACTAAATATTCTGTATTATTTCCAAGACCATCTGCAATGATAATTCTCTCTTTGTTTCTTAATGGTTTACCAAATGAAACAACACCATCAAATGATGCAAGAACAGCTATATTTTTTGGTCGTCTTGCTTCAAATAATTCAGATACTCTTGGAAGACCCCCAGTAATATCTTTTGATTTTTGTGTTGCTTTTGGTGTTTTACCAATTATGTCTGCAACTTCAACTCTTTTACCTTCTGCAACATTTAATGAAGTTTTTGGGTCTAAAGAGTATCTAATAATCTCTTTATCATCAGTTGCTAGAATAATCGTTGGTTTATATCCACTTGGAATATACTCATTAACAACTAATTTAGATGTACCTGTTAACTCATCAAATTGCTCAGAAACAGTTAAACCAGGGATAATATCTTCAAAAGATATAGTACCTGCTTTTTCAGCAATAGTTGGATTTGCATATGGATCCCATTCTGCAATTACAACTTGTTCTGTTGTTTTTGGAACAACAATAATTGAATCTTTTTCAACTTCACTGCTATCATTTAATTCAATTAAAGAACCACGTGCTACATAATGTCTTAAAGCTTCTCTATCTTCAGCATCAACAACAACTGCAAATACACCTTTTTCAGTTACTGTATCACCAGCTTTAATATCTTCTCTTCTTTCTAAATAATCACCGATTAGTTTGTAATATTTAACAAAACCTTTTGCACCAGAAACAATTTTAGATGTAATTGGAGCTCCATCTTCAACTTTTAATTCAGAAGCGAAAGGAATTCTATTAGGAATATTCCATCCATCTTTAATCATTTCAACAATTGATTCATTTTGCTCAACTTCTTCACCATCTTTATATGGTAAATATAATTTACCTTCGATTTTTCCAGAAATTCCAGCTAATTCATTTGCTTTTGCAACATCATTTTTTCTTAAGAAATATTTTTTCTCTTCTTTACCATTTGTAATTGTTAAAATTGTCTCTTCATGTAAAGTTTCAACTGTTACTTTACCTTTGAATGGTGCATTAATTTTTGGTTCAACCAATAAAACACCAGCATTTCTTCTATTTGCTACAATGATTTTTCCATCAGATTTAACATATTTTTTAATGTTATAGTATCTAATGAAACCTTCTTTATCAGCTTTTAATTCTCTTTCTGTTTGAGTAGCACTCGCTGTTCCCCCAACGTGGAAAGTTCTTAGCGTTAGCTGTGTTCCTGGTTCCCCAATTGATTGAGCTGCAACAACTCCAACTGCTTCACCTGGTTTTGCTTTTCTTTGCTCACCAAGATTTAGACCATAACATTTTGAACATAATCCATTTTCAACTTTACAAGTTAATGGAGTTCTAATTACTACAGATTTAACTTCAGCTTCAGTTACAAGTTTTGCATCTTCTTCAGTTATTAATGTACCTTCTGCAAATAATATTTCATTTGAAATTGGGTCAATAATATCTTCAGCAATAACTCTACCTGTGATTCTTTCTTCTAATGACTCTATTAGCTCATTACCAGAAGTAATATCAGTAATTTCAATACCTTCATGAGTTCCACAATCTTCAACTGTAATTCTTACATTTTGAGAAACGTCAATTAATTTTCTTGTTAAGTAACCCGCATTTGCAGTTTTAAGTGCAGTATCGGCAAGACCTTTTCTAGCTCCGTGAGTTGAAATAAAGTACTCAAGTACATTTAGACCTTCTCTAAAGTTTGAAATAATTGGAGTTTCAATAATAGAACCATCTGGCTTAGCCATAAGTCCCCTCATACCAGATAACTGTCTAATCTGTGCAGCAGAACCCCTAGCTCCAGAATCGGCCATCATATAAATAGAGTTAAATCCATTTTTATCAGATTTAACTAATTCCATCATTTCAGAACCAAGTCTGTTATTAACTTCTGTCCAAATATCAATAATTTTATTATATCTCTCTTGTTCAGTTAATAAACCTTGAGAGAATTGTTTTTGAACTTCAATAACTTCTTTTTTAGATTTAGCAATATGTCCAACTTTTGTTTCAGGAACTCTAATATCATCAATTGAAATTGAGATACCCGCAACTGTTGCATATCTAAAACCTAGATTTTTTAAGTTATCTAAGAATCTTGGAGTTACTTCATATCCACCATGTTTGTAAATATAATCAACTAATGTTCCAATATCTTTTTTCTTTAAAATTTTATTCCATAAATTTGCAGGTACAAAATCAGGTAAAATTTCGTGAATAATTAATCTTCCAACAGTTGTATGGATAACTTTATCATCTAATTTTGTTCTAATTTTTGCATGTAAATCTATTTTATTCATATCTAAAGCAATTTTAACTTCATTTACATCAGTAAATAGTTTATGTTCACCTCTTACTCCATCTTTTTCTAATGATAGATAATAAATACCTAAAATCATATCTTGTGATGGTACTGCAATTGCTCTACCAGATGCTGGTAAAAGAATATTCATAGAAGACATCATTAAAATTTTTGCTTCTGCAACTGCTTCTTGTGATAAAGGCACGTGAACTGCCATTTGGTCACCATCGAAGTCGGCATTGAAGGCAGCACAAACTAATGGGTGTAATCTAATTGCTTTTCCATCAATTAAAACTGGGTGGAAAGCTTGAATAGAAAGTTTATGTAGAGTTGGAGCTCTATTTAACATAATTGGATATTCATCAACGATTTCGTTTAGACATTCCCATACTTCATTTGTTTCTGCTTCAATTAATCTTTTTGCAGCTTTTAAAGTTGTTGCGTAACCTTTTTCTTCTAACTTAGCCATTAAATGTGGTTTAAATAACTCTAAAGCCATTTTTTTAGGAATACCACATTGGTCCATATTTAATGTAGGTCCAACAACGATAACAGATCTTCCTGAGAAGTCAACCCTTTTACCAAGTAAGTTTTGTCTGAATCGTCCTTGTTTACCTTTAATGATTTCTGATAAAGATTTTAAAGGTCTTTTATTAGCACCTTTTACTGCATTTGCAGTTTTTCCATTATCAAATAAAGCATCAACTGCTTCTTGAAGCATTCTTTTTTCATTTCTAATAATGATTTCAGGAGCATCAAGTTCTGTTAATCTTTTTAATCTGTTGTTTCTGTTAATAACTCTTCTATATAAGTCATTTACGTCAGATACAGCAAATTTCCCACCATCAAGTGAAACAAGAGGTCTTAAATCTGGTGGAAGTACAGGAAGTTGAGTTAACATCATCCATTCTGGTTTATTTCCAGAATTTAAGAAGTTTTCAACAACTTTTAATCTTTTGATTATAGTTTTTCTTTTTGCTTCAGATTTTGTAGAACCCATATCTTCTTTTAAAACTGTTAATAGTTCAAATAAATCAATAGTTTCTAATAAATCTCTTACAATTTGTCCACCCATGTTTGCTTCAAAACCAGTGTGTTCAAATAAGTCTGCAATAGTTCTATATTGTTCTTCATTTAAAATATCATATTTTGAAACTTTTTTAGTTTTTTCATTATCATAATAAGCTTCACCAGCTTCACTTACGATATATGCTTCGTAATATAATACTCTTTCTAAGTCTTTAAGTTTAACACCTAATAATGTACCAATTCTTGTAGGTAATGATGAAACCATCCAAATATGAGCAACAGGAGATACTAAATCAATATGTCCCATTCTATGTCTTCTTACTTTTGATGAAGTTACTTCAACTCCACATTTTTCACAAACAACACCTTTGTATCTCATTTTTTTGTATTTACCACAAAGACATTCGTAATCTTTTACTGGTCCAAAAATTTTAGCACAAAATAAACCATCTCTTTCAGGTTTTAATGTTCTATAGTTAATAGTTTCAGGTTTTTTTACTTCACCACAAGACCATGCTAATATTTTTTCAGGACTAGCAAGTCTTAATTGGAAAGCCGCAAAATCTTGCGGTCTTTCTAATTCTTTTATTTCAATAGGCTGTAACGTTTTTATAGTCTTACTCATTGTTTTCTACCTCTCCAAAAATCTCTACATCTAAAGCAAGAGCTTTTAATTCTTTTGTTAATACGAAGAATGTCTCAGGTACACCTGAATTCGGAACATTTTCACCATTCGCTATAGCTCTATAAGCTCTAGTTCTTCCTTCAACGTCATCTGATTTTGTTGTTAGCATCTCTTTAAGTACATTAGTTGCACCATAAGCTTCAAGAGCCCAAACTTCCATCTCTCCAAATCTTTGACCACCGAATAGCGCTTTACCTCCAACTGGCTGTTGTGTAACTAATGAGTAAGGACCAGTAGATCTTGCATGCACTTTTTCATCAACTAAGTGGTGAAGTTTAAGCATGTACATATAACCTACATTTACTCTTTCCATCATTTTATTACCAGTTTTTCCATCATAAAGAACACATTTTCCATCAGTATCAATTTTAGCAAGTTCAAATAATCTTACGAACTCTTCTTCTTTAACACCATCAAAAATTTGTGTAGCAAATCTAACACCTTTTGTCCAGTCTTGTCCATATTTAATTAAGTCATCATCACTTAATGCATCCATAAATGCTTTACCATTCATAAGTTTTGCAAGCGAAGCAATTTCAGTCATTTTAGCTCTTAATTCTGCAATAAAATCAGCTTTTTTAGCATCAAATATTTCTTGAATTTGTGCTCCTAGTCTTTTCCCAACTAATCCTAAGTGAACTTCTAGGATTTGTCCGATATTCATCCTAGATGGAACCCCAAGTGGATTAAGAATAACATCTACTGTTGAACCATCTTCTAAGTACGGCATATCAACTTTAGGAACTATATTAGAAACGATACCTTTGTTTCCATGTCTTCCCGCCATTTTATCCCCAACTTTGATTTTTCTCTTAGTTGCAATATAAACTTTAACTTGTTTAATTACACCTGAAGATAAAATATCATCGTGTTCTAAAACTTGAAGTTTTTCTTCATGTTCATCTCTTAAATGAGCTTTTTGTTTAATGAAATGTTCTTTAATATCATTATAAGTTTTTTCAATCTCTTTTGGATAAGAAGAAACAACTTTTTTCATTGCGAATCTATTTACATTTAATAATACATCAACAGGTAAAGTTTCACCTTTGTTATATGTAACATCATCTAATTCTAAATCTTTTATTAGAGTTGATTTTAATAATAAATCATTGATTTTTAAAATCTCTTCCCTATCAAGCATTAATAATTTGTCATGATGTTTTAAATCTAATTCAGCTTTTTCAGATGCAATTTCAGCAACTGCTCTTTCGTCTTTTTCATAACCTTTTTTAGTGAAAACTTTAACATCAACAACAGTTCCTTCCATTGAAGTAGGACAAACTAATGATTTATTAATAACATGTCCAGCTTTTTCACCAAAGATTGCTCTTAATAATCTTTCTTCAGGAGTTGGTTTAATTTCACCTTTTGGTGTAACTTTTCCAACTAAAATCATTCCTGATTTTACAAAAGTTCCGATTTTTACAATACCTGAATTATCTAAATGAGTAATTGATTCTTCTTTAACACCTGGTAAATCTCTTGTTATCTCTTCATTACCATGTTTTAACTCTCTACACTCAACTTCTTTTTCATAAATATGAACAGATGTAAATGCATCTTCTTCAATTAATCTTTCAGAAAGAATAATAGCATCCTCATAGTTATATCCATTCCATGGCATGAAGGCAACCATAGCATTAACACCAACTGCTAATTCACCTCTATCCATTGAAGGACCATCTGCGATTACTTGACCTTTTTCAACAAATTCACCCTCAGTTACGGCAATTCTTTGTCCAAAAGATGTATTATTATTTGTTCTTACATTTTTATTTACAGAATAATGATCGATGAAAGCACCGTTTTCATCTTCACCTCTTACATAAATATTTTTTGCATCTGCTTTTTCAACTAAACCAGCACGTGCAGCTTTAATAGCTTCCCAAGCATCACGTGCTACTGTTTTTTCTAAACCAGTTCCTACAACAGGAGCATTTGGTCTTAATAATGGAACAGCTTGTCTCATCATATTTGAACCCATTAATGCTCTGTTGGCATCATCGTGTTCTAAGAAAGGAATTAAAGAAGCCGCAACCCCCATAACCATTTGAGAAGAGATGTCAATTAAATCAACACTACTTCTTTCCATTAGTAAAATTTCACCATCTTTTCTAGCTTCGATTAGTGATTCGATAATTTTACCATTTTCATCAACTTTAGTTGAACCAGGAGCAATTACTAATCCCTCTTCTTGAGTTGCTGTATAGTATTTAATTTCATTAGTAACTAAACCATCAACTACAGTTTTATAAGGAGCTTCAATAAATCCTAATTCATTAACTTTTGAGAAAGTTGATAATGTATTAATAAGACCAATATTTTGACCCTCTGGAGTTTCAACTGGACAAATTCTTCCATAGTGAGTAGGATGAACGTCCCTTACTTCAAATCCAGCTCTCTCTTTTACAAGTCCACCTTCTCCAAGTGCAGAAAGTCTTCTTTTATGAGTAACTTCTGATAATGGATTTGTTTGGTCCATAAATTGAGATAATTGTCCTGATGTGAAGAATTCAGTAATTGTTGAAGTAATCATTTTAGAGTTAACTAAATCATGTGGCATAATATCTTCTAATGTACCAGATAAAGTAGTCATTTTATCTCTAATAGCTTTTTGCATTTTGATTAAACCAGCATGTAATTCATTTGCTAATAATTCACCAATTGCTCTAATTCTTCTATTACCTAAGTGATCTCTATCATCGATATGTCCATGACCAGATTTAACTTTTACAAGGTATTGAACTGTTTTAATAACATCTTCATAAGTTAAAGTTGTTACATATTCAGGAACGTTAACACCAAGTTTATGGTTCATTTTCATTCTTCCAACTTTTGTTAAATCATATCTTTCTGGATCGAAGAATAATTTTTTAACAAATTCTTTTGCAGCTTCTTTAGTAACTGGCTCACCTGGTCTCATAACTTTATAAATTCTGATTGCAGACAAATCATTTTCATCATCAATTTGTTCTGTTTGTTTTAATAATTTTAAAGACTCAGCATCAGCTTTGAACGCGTTAATAATTGAATTATCAATTCCTGTTGCTAAATCATTTGCAATATCAAATGATTCAAAACCTAAATCTAATAGTTTTTTTAATTTTAATTCATCAAGATTAGTTAATGCATCAAATAAAACTTCTCCTGATTCTGGATCATAAATTGTATTTGCAGTTGATCTATCCATTAATTGTTCTAATGGGTATTCAATTAGTTTAAGACCACCTTCAATTAAAGCTTTAGCTTTTCTTGCTGTTAATCTTTTTCCTGCACCAATTACTAAATTACCTTTATCATCTTTAACATCAAATTCAATTCTTCCCATGAAATCATCAGGGTTAAATTCTGTTAAAAATTTATTGTTTTTAACTTTAATATTAACTATTGGATAGAATAATTTAATAATATCTTCTTTAGAGTAACCTAATGCTCTAAATAAAATAGTAACAGGAACTTTTCTTCTTTTATTAATTCTTACATATAATACATCTTTTGCATCATATTCAAAATATAACCAAGAACCTCTATCTGGAATAATTTGTCCAGTATAGATTAGTTTATTATCAGCAGTATTTGATTCTTCTTCTTTGAAGATAACCCCTGGAGATCTGTGTAATTGATTAACAACTACTCTTTCAACACCATTAACGATAAAAGATGTTCTATCAGTCATTAAAGGAATTTCTCTAATGAATAAAGATTGTTCTTTCATATCTTTAACACCGATTTTTTCACCAGTTTTTTCGTCTAAATCCCATAGTGTTAATCTAATATTAATTTTAAGAGGAATTGAATAAGTAAGTCCTCTAACCATTGATTCTCTAACATCATATTTAGGTTTACCTACTTCTGAGCCTAGGTAGTCAAGTGTAATTCGATTTTGTACATCATGTATTGGGAAAATAGATTTAAATACTTTTTCAATCCCAGCAGTAGTTCTATCATCTTGACCTATCATTAAGAAAGTATCATATGAAGTTTGTTGCAGTTGTAATAAGTTTGGAATTTCAATTTGTTGTGGATTTTTTGCAAAATCAACTCTAAGTCTATTACCAGATTTTAAAGAGTTTAACATTGTCGGCCTTGTTATAAAATTTGGTTAAGTTTTGCTTTTTATATTTTTATAAAGCACAAAAGCATCCATAAAGGATAAGGTTAAAATTTCAAAAAATTTTAACCTTAACCCTCAAAGATGCTAATCTTTATACAGGACAAAGTCCTGTATATCAATCATAATTACGAATAATTATTTAATTTCTACTTTTGCACCAGCTGCTTCTAATTGAGCTTTAACAGCTTCAGCATCAGCTTTAGAAATTCCTTCTTTAATTGTTGATGGAGTTTCTTCAGCAGCAGTTTTTGCTTCTTTTAATCCTAAACCAGTTAATGCTCTAATTTCTTTAATAACATTAATTTTTTTATCACCAGCATCTAAGATGATAACATCAAATTCAGTTTTTTCTTCAACAGCTTCAACAGCTGCAGCAACACCAGCAACTGCAACAGGTTGTGCAGATACTCCAAATTTTTCTTCGAATTGTTTTACTAATTCAGATAACTCTAATACTGATAAACCAGAGATGTATTCTAATACGTCTTCTTTAGAAATTGCCATTTCTTCTTCCTTATAATTTTATTTTTAATTTATTAATAGCTTAAAAATTAAGCTGCCTCTTCTTCTTTTTTCTTTCTAAGAGCGTCAAGCCCAATAGTAAAGTTCGCAACAGGTGCCATCCAAGTAGCTGCAAGCATACCAAGAAGTTGTTCTCTTGATGGTAATTTAGCAAATGCATTAACAGTTGCAAAATCTGCAATTTGACCTTCGATAATACCAGATTTAATAGCAAATTTTTCTTTATTTGTAGTTGCAAATTTATCAGCAACTTTACAAGCTGAAATTTGATCTTCAGACCATAAGAAAATATTTGTACCACTTAATTCAATATCACCTAATTCTGCATTCTTAACAGCAACAGTAACTAAAGTATTTTTAGCAACTTGTACTTTTGTGTTATTAGCTCTTGCTTCTTTTCTTAAAGATTCTAACTCTTTATGAGTAAGACCTTTATAATCACATACAACAACTGCTAATGAATTTTTAAATTCAACTGTTAAAGAATCAATAATTTCTGATTTTTGTTGTTTAGTCATCTTTTTCTCCTCCCTTCAAAACATCGACTTAGGCGGGACTTACAAGAAACGGAGGTGTCTCTTACCAGCTGTCTTCAGTTTTATTTCAGTGCTTTGAATAACACTCAATAATAAAGAAATATTTCTTCATTATTGAATGCTAAAAAAAAGTTAGATAAGGAAAACCTTATCTAACTTCCATTAATTCCATATTATCTAAAATAATTGATGGACTCATTGTTAATGATATAGCTGCATTAGCAATATATCTACCTTTTGCAGTTGAAGGTTTTGCTCTATTAATTGCAGCAATAAATGCAGCAGCATTTTCTCTTATAGCTTCAGCACTAAATGAAACTTTTCCAATTCCTGCTTGCATATTACCTTTTTTATCAACTCTATATGTAACTTGACCACCTTTAGCATCATTAACTGCTTTAGTTACGTCCATTGTTACTGTTCCAGTTTTAGGATTTGGCATTAAACCTTTTGGCCCTAAAATTCTTCCTACTTTTCCTACAATTCCCATACAATCAGGAGTTGCAATTAAAACATCAAAATTGATGTTTCCAGCTTGGATTTGTTCAGCTAAATCATCGTTTCCAACAACATCAGCACCTGCTGCTTTTGCTTCATCCATTTTTAAACCTTTTGCAAAAACTGCAACTCTTACAGTTTTACCAGTTCCATTTGGAAGCACAACAGCACCTCTAATCATTTGGTCTGCATGTCTTGGATCAACATTTAAATTAAGTGCAATTTCAACACTCTCATCAAATTTAGCTGATTTTAACTCTTTTACACTTGTACAAGCATCAGATAAAGAATATTTTTTATCTTCAATTTTCTCAAGTAATGCTTTATATCTTTTTGAAACTTTTGCCATTATTATCTCCGCAATTATATTATTTTGCTACCGCCATTATTGAGTCTGGTGGTAAGACTTAACTTAAAATAGAATATCTATTATAATTCTACTTCAATACCTATTGATCTTGCACTTCCAGCTACAATTTTTGCTGCTACTTCTTTATCATCAGTATTTAAATCAGCAATTTTCATATTAACAATTTCCATTACTTGGTCTTTTGTTAATTTTCCAATTTTTTGTTTTAATGGATTACTTGAACCTGATTTGATACCAGCAACTTTTTTAATTAAATCTGTCATTGGTGGTTGTTTTAGTTCAAATGTAAAACTTTTATCTGTATAAACTGTGATAACTACAGGAATTCTAAATCCTGCTTTTTCTTTAGTTTTTTCATTGAAAGCTTTACAAAACTCCATTATGTTAACACCTCTTTGACCTAATGCTGGTCCAACTGGTGGTGATGGGTTTGCAGCACCTGCAGGTATCTGTAATTTAATTAGACCTTGAATTTTTTTAGCCATGCTATTCCTTTATCAATTTTTTAATGATTAGACATTAGGCAAGAAAACTAATTAAGAAGCTAGTTTTATTGCCTAATGCCTATTTAAAGTTAAATCAAACTACTCTTTCTACTTGAGTATATGAAATTTCAACAGGTGTATTTCTTCCAAAAATAGAAACATTTAATTTCAATAATCCTGATACCATATCAAAGTCTTCAACTAAACCATTAAAGTTAGAGAATGGACCTTCATTAATTCTAACCATTTCACCTTCATCAAATGAAACTTTTGGCTTAGCTGCTGCTCTGTTTTTAACTTTTTCTAAAATTAAATTAATATCTTTATCAGATAAAGCAGTTGGTTTTTTTGATTCACCAATAAATCTTCCAACTTTTGGCATTGATTGAATTCTATGCCATAAACCTGTGTCTAAATCTATTCTAGCAAAAGCATAAGCTGGATATAGTGGTCTTTCAACTATAGATTTCTTACCTTTTTTTATTTCAATTAAATCTTCAGTAGGTACTAATACATCTGATATTCTATCATCAGCCATTTCTTCTGATAATTGTAATAAAGCTTTTTTAACTGATAACTCACTACCTGAATAAGTTTGAATTGCATACCATTTATGTGCCATAATTACTTCCTTAGTTAATAATTGAAGATAAGCTTAATGACATTATTCCATCAATTAAAGCTAAAAATAAAGTTATAACAGTAACAACAATAAAAACAGATAAATATGCAGATCTAATTTGTTCTTTTATCGGAAAGATAACTTTTGATAATTCTGATTTTGCATTTTGATAGTAGCTTTTAACTTTATTCACTATTTACTCCGTTTTGATTGCAATTATTTGTTAATAAATTCTTTCAAAAAAAGAGTTTTTACTTCTTTTAAAAAAATTTAGTGGCAGGCCAGGGGGGATTCGAACCCACAACCATCGGATTTGGAATCCGGCGCTCTACCATTGGAGCTACTGACCTACTATGTTAAAATGAGCTTATGGATCTACCATAAGCTCATAAAATTACGATTTAAGTTTCACTTCTTTATGTAAAGTGTGTTTCTTTAATCTTGGGCTATATTTTTTAACTTCAAACTTTTCAGTATGAGTTTTTGGATTTTTCCAAGTAGTATAGTTAATATCACCATTCTCTTGACATTTTAATCCAATTTTAATTCTAACGTTTGCCATTACGAATCCTTATTCAATGATTTCAGCAACAACTCCAGCACCTACAGTTCTACCACCTTCTCTAATAGCAAACTTTGTACCTTTGTCTAGAGCGATTGGAGCAACTAATTCAACTGTCATTTCTACGTTATCACCTGGCATAACCATTTCAGTACCTTCTGGTAAAGTACAAGAACCTGTTACGTCAGTAGTTCTTACGTAAAATTGTGGTCTATATCCTGAGAAGAATGGAGTATGTCTACCCCCCTCATCTTTAGAAAGAATATACACTTCGCATCTGAATTTAGTATGTGGAGTAATTGTTTTAGGTTTACATAAAACTTGTCCTCTTTCTACGTCTTCTTTTTTAATACCTCTTAAAAGAATACCACAGTTATCACCAGCTTGACCTTGATCCATTTCTTTTCTGAACATTTCAACACCAGTTACAGTAGTTGTTTTAGTATCAGAGAATCCAACGATTTCAATAGTTTCACCAATTTTAATTGTACCTTTTTCGATTCTTCCAGTAACAACAGTTCCTCTTCCTGAGATAGAGAAAACATCTTCAACTGGCATTAAGAAATCTTGATCAACATCTCTTTCTGGAGTTGGGATATAAGAATCTACTGCATCCATTAATGCAATAATTTTTTCTCCCCAAGCACCGATAGTACCAGCTTTAGCTTCTTCTAACGCTTGGTATGCAGAACCTGCAACGATTGGAGTGTCATCACCTGGGAAATCGTAAGTAGATAATAATTCTCTAACTTCCATTTCAACAAGTTCTAACATTTCTTCTCTATCTTCTTCGTCTAATTGATCTTCTTTATTTAAGAAAACAACGATGTAAGGAACACCAACTTGTTTAGATAATAGAATATGTTCTCTTGTTTGAGCCATAGGACCATCAGTTGCAGCGATAACGATGATAGCACCATCCATTTGTGCAGCACCAGTAATCATGTTTTTAACATAATCGGCATGTCCTGGACAATCTACGTGAGCATAATGTCTAGCTTTAGTTTCATACTCAATATGAGAAGTAGCAATTGTAATTCCTCTTTCTCTTTCTTCTGGTGCATTATCGATTTGATCGTAATCCATCATTGTTCCACCATCTCTTACAGATAATACTGCTGAGATTGCTGCTGTTAATGTAGTTTTACCGTGGTCAACGTGACCGATTGTACCGATGTTAACGTGTGGTTTGTTTCTTGAAAACTTTTCTTTTGCCATAGAATTCCCCTTCTAAATTTTGGTTATTGCCCTCTGAGTAGATAAGCCCATTTGGCTTCTCTATTCAGAGGGGATTTAAATTATTTAAAGTACACAATAAAAATTGTGTGTGTATTATATTTAAAAAATACTGAAAAAAACTTTAATGGAAGATATAATATATATAAGAGTTATAAAAAAATATTGTGCTTATAACTCAGCTCCCAGTAATCAATAAATAAATGGAGCGGGAGACGAGACTCGAACTCGCGACAGTCTGCTTGGAAGGCAGAAGCTCTAGCCAACTGAGCTACTCCCGCAACATTTGCGTGGTGGTGAGAGAAGGATTTGAACCTTCGAAGCCGTAGGCGGCGGATTTACAGTCCGCAGGATTTGACCACTCTCCAACCTCACCGTTGAAAAATATTATTGTTCTGGTCAAGCGCTGTTCTTAAAAAGAAGACGCACGACAAAAAATGGAGCTGGTGAAGGGAGTCGAACCCCCGACCTGCTGATTACAAATCAGCTGCTCTAGCCAACTGAGCTACACCAGCATCCAACAAAATGGTGGTTCGAGACAGAATCGAACTGTCGACACAAGGATTTTCAATCCTTTGCTCTACCGACTGAGCTATCGAACCCACGCAAATTGGAGTGAGATTATACAAGTTAAATTATTAATATTAACTTAAAGAAAGTACTAAATTTTTAAATTCATCACCTCTATGTGCGTATGATTTAAATTGATCCAAAGAAGCTGCAGCTGGTGATAACATTGCAACTGAATTTTCTTTTAATGCTAAATCAATTTTTGATACTGCAACATTAAGATAAGTACAACTTTCAACTTTTATATTATATTCTAAACAATATTTAACAATTTTTTCCGTATTACTTCCAATTGCATAAACGTAAATATCTAAATCTTTTATATTTTCAAAAAGTGGAATTAAGTTCGCACCTTTATCATCTCCACCTAATATTATATGGATATTTTTATCATTGTATGGAACTATTGCATTAATTGTTGCATCAACATTCGTAGCTTTACTATCATCTATCCACAATCTATTTTTATTATCTTTAAACTCTTCAACTTTATGTTTATCAATTACAAATTCATTAATTAATTCGTAATTAATTTCATCAAAAATGATTTTTTTTGTTGTCATTGCTAAAATTGCATCTAATAAAAATGGCTCTTTAAATTTTATTTTATTTTTATCAATGCCAAAATGTTCACATAAATCATCACTATTTTTATATGTTATTAAATGAGCATTTGTTTTAAAGCTTTTAAATTCTTCAGGAATTATTGCAATATCATTTTCATTCATTAATGATAATGGTTTTAATTTTGCATTTTTATACTCTTCAAAAGAACCATGCCAAGTTATGTGATCTTCAGAAATTGGGAGTAAAATATAAATATTTGGTTTTGTTTTATTTGTATAATGTAAAGTAAAAGAAGAAGTTTCTAAAATCCAAATAGGTGCTTTTTCATCTAAATGGCTAAGTGGAACACCAATATTTCCACCATAAATTGAACCATACTCTTTTAATAAATGTTGGCACATTTGAGTAGTTGTTGTTTTCCCATTTGTTCCTGAAATCCAAATAGAAAATGGCATTACTGAAGCAAACAAATCATAATCACTAATCAAATTTTTAGAATTTAAAACCATATTATTATAAGGAGGAATTCCGGGACTTACAACTGTATATTCATTCGAATTTAAATCATATTGATTAAAATCATTATCATCATATAGTGTGGCATTAAGAAATTTGTCTTTTAAAGCAAATGCAGTAATTCCTTTTCCTAAAATTCTAATTTTTTCATTATTTGTAGTCATTGTTTTTCTTTATCTGATTTTTAAACTTAATAAGGCAATTAAATTTGTCATAAATGAAATTATCCAAAATCTAACTATTATTTTATTTTCTTTCCAACCTTTTTGCTCAAAATGATGATGAATAGGAGCCATTAAAAAAACTCTTTTTTGTCTTAATTTATAAGAACCAACTTGTAAAATCACAGATACTGTTTCTAAAACAAAAATGAATCCTATTGCTAATAATAATAACTCAGATTTAGCAACTATTGCCATATATCCCATAAACGCACCCAATGGAAGTGAACCTGAATCTCCCATAAATATCTCTGCTGGATGAGAATTAAACCATAAAAATGCGATTAAAGCTCCACAAATAGCACTTCCCATAACTGCTAATTCCCCTACAATTTGAATATTTGGTAATAATAAATATGAAGAAAAAATTGCATGTCCTGTAACATATACTAAAATAGAGAGTGAAACAAACGCCATTATAGATGGAACTGTTGCTAAACCATCTAAACCATCCGTTAAATTAACTGCATTTGATGAAGCTACAATAACTAACATCCATAATACAATTGCAAAAATTCCCATATCAAATAGTGGTAACTTATAAAAAGGTGTATACAACTCTGTTGTGTGTGCAAAATGATAAAGTATGTAACCTATCACAAAGGCACATATAAACTGTAGTATTAGTTTTGTTCTTGCACTTAAACCAGCTGAATTTTTCTCTTTTGAAATTTTTGAATAATCATCTTGCATTCCAATAAATGAAAAAAGTGCTAAAGTCAGCAATCCTCCACCAACATAAAAATTATTTAACTTTGCAGTCAAAAGTGTTGCAATAATTGTTGAAAAAATAAAAACAACTCCACCCATCGTTGGTGTTCCTACTTTTGCTTGATGTGCTTGAGGTGCGTGTTCATAAATTGGTTGAGAAGCTTTTTTTGACTTAGCCCATTTTATAAATTTTGGCATTAAATACATTGTTAAAACAAAAGCAATAAAAAAACTCATTCCTGCACGAACAGAAATATATTGAAAGATATTAATCTCTAGATGTCTATATAGCCAATAAAACAAACTTGAACCTTGATTTTGATATAATTGCGCGATTATAATATATTATACTTTTTAAAAGGTTTAAATCATGACAAATAAAACACTACTTATAATAACTGATGGAATTGGTCACAACTCTTCAAAAGAGTTTAATGCTTTTACATCTGCAAATACTCCAACTTATGATAATTTATTTAAAAATACACCTTATTCTTTAATTCATACTTATGGAAAATTTGTTGGCCTTCCTGATGGACAAATGGGAAATAGTGAAGTTGGACATATGACAATTGGAAGTGGAAGAATTTTATATCAAGATTTAGTAAAAGTTAATATTGCGATTGAAAATGACACATTAAAAGATAATGATGTTTTTAAAAATATTTTAAAGGAATCTAATAATATTCATTTAATTGGTCTTTTAAGTGATGGGGGAGTTCATTCTCACATTGAACATATAATTGCTATGGCAAAAATTGCAAAAAAATCTAATAAAAAAGTATTTATTCATATAATTACTGATGGAAGAGATGTTGCTCCTGATTGTGCTAAAACTTATATTGAACAAACTCTTGCTGTTTGTGATGAAGATATAAAAATTGCAACTATTGCTGGAAGATATTACACAATGGATAGAGATAATAGATGGGATAGAGTTAAAAAAGGTTACGATGTTATGGCATTTGCTCAACCATCAACATCAGATGATATTTTAACTTATGTTAATAATTCATATAAAAATGAAATATTCGATGAATTTATTGTTCCTACTGCTTTTAATGGATATGAGGGATTAAAACAAAATGATGGAGTTATTTTTTGCAATTTTAGAAGTGATAGGATGAGAGAGATTTCATCTGTTTTTGCAAATAAAAGTTTTAGTGAATTTGATACTTTTAAAAATTCTTTAAATCTTGCAACTATGACTCAATATGATAAAAATACTCCTATTGCTGTTTTATTTCCAAAAGACTCTCCAGAAAATACTTTAGCTAAAGTTATTTCAAATGCAGGATTATCTCAACTTCATACTGCTGAAACAGAAAAATATGCCCATGTTACATTTTTCTTTAATGGCGGAGTTGAAGAGCCATTATTAAATGAAACAAGAGTTTTAATTCCATCTCCAAGCGTAGCAACTTATGATTTGCAACCTGAAATGTCAGCTCCTGCTGTTGGAAATGCTGTACGAACTGCAATAAGTGAACAAACAGATTTTATAGTTGTAAATTTTGCAAATGGTGATATGGTTGGACATACTGGTATTTTTGATGCAGCTGTTAAAGCTGTTGAAGCTGTGGATTATGAACTTGGACTTATTTTAGAAAAAGCAAAAGAGTTTAATTATAATGTAATTTTAACTTCAGACCATGGAAACTGTGAAATGATGAAAGATGAAGTTGGGAATACTTTGACAAATCATACAGTTGGGGATGTTTATTGTTTTGTAATTTCTGAAGATGTAAAAGTTGTTAAAACTGGAAGTTTAAATAATATTGCTCCAACTGTTTTAAAATTGATGAATTTAGAAATTCCCAAAGAGATGGATGAACCATTAATATAAAGATAAATTTTGTTAAACATTAATATAAATAAATTAGAAATTAGAAGCCAGAAAAAAGAATTAGTCAATTTATCTTTTGATATAAAAGACTCTACTGCTTTAATTGGAGAAAGTGGAAGTGGAAAATCATTAACACTAAAAGCTTTATTGAATCTTCTTCCTAGTTCACTGGAAGTAAAAAAAGATATAGATTCTAATTTTGAGTTAAATTATAATTCAATTGGATTTATTCCCCAAAATCCATTTACTTCTTTATCGACAATGACAAAAATTACAAATCAATTCTTTTGTGATGAAAAAAGAAAAGAGGAAGTATTAGATTTAGTTAGTCTTGATAAGGATGTATTAAATAAATTTCCCTCACAATTAAGTGGTGGACAAATTCAAAGAGTTGTAATT
>Ga0074195_1000815_pt1 | contig 52988 bp, 47 predicted proteins | sample EPASupsiteHSE623_FD_64525 | JGI IMG/M metagenome (GOLD analysis project Ga0074195, IMG submission 64525) | Bioremediated contaminated groundwater from EPA Superfund site, New Mexico - Sample HSE6-23 | ecosystem: Environmental > Aquatic > Deep subsurface > Groundwater > Contaminated ...
GCCCGAAGTATAAACGGTGGCGCCTATCAGCACTTCACCGTTGGAAGAGTCTTTCACATACCCGCTTACCGTAAAACGCTTCTTTTCTGCATTATCGGCAAAAAGCGTACTGACCCAAAAAATAAACACAAAAAGGCATACCTGCCTTAGAATCGCTGTTCGCATTGTTTAATTGTTTTCTTAGTTTTCTATCCGAACTTATTGTGTGACTCCTGAAAACCGGGAATGGAGTTATTCAGGGGTCATTCTGCGTTAAGACACGCATAAAGCAATTTACCCTGACGTCTTCTAAAAAAATTATTATATCACTAAACCACGTTGACTGGCCAACCCCTGGTATCCGATAAACGTAATTCCACCATCCGGCAGAAATGTGATGGGTAAAATCATTTCAATTTAATTCTTTATTCAATTTTCTCTCAGTTTAAACCGTTCCAATACCAGGTATTCCGGACCGGAAGGTTTAAGAATGCTTTCATAAAGGATCACATCGCGAACAGGGACCGGTTGAATGCACTTTTGAGGGAACTGTTTCATCAGCGTATAAAAAGACTCCTGATCGTTTATTGATTTTACCCGTCCCAATGTCAGGTGCGGTTTAAAATCCTTCTCTTCCTTTGGTATATCCAACCTGTCAAAATGATTTTCCAGATCCTTTTGTAAAGCCGATAATTCATCAGTTTTTGCTGACTGCAGGAAAATCACACTTGGTTGCTGATGTTTGCGAAAATACCAGGGATTGCACAGGTCGAACGAGAAGCTGTGATGTTGCAAACAGCACTCTTTAACAGACGCTGATATATTCCCTATCTTGTTTTCGGGCGTATCGCCAAAGAATTTCAGGGTGATGTGAAACTGATCCTCATCCACCCATTTGATCTGCTCATTGGACAGCTCATTGCGGAGCAGATCACACAAATCCAGCAATTCCGGTTCGGCATTGATCCTGATGGCTAAAAATATTCGTTTGCTCATGATTCAACTTATTTTATCGTTCACTCAACTTTTTATTGATCTGCTTTACCGGAACAGGTATATCCTTATCATGAAACGGAGCCGCGGGATTATCCTTACTAAAATATGTACATTTTACCAAAATTACTCCTTCATCCCGATCAATGAAGAAATTGGTCCATATTTTTATTTTCCCTGCGTCTTTGTTTGAAGTATACACCTGAGAAGCTTAACGAGCATAAATCTTTCTCACCTTTGATTATAACCGTACAAAAGACAAGATCATTTTTATGACTAATTTTTCGGAAGAAGACATCCTGAGCAACGACTATGAAGTAAAAATGATTGATGTGTATGACCGGCGAAAAATAATCAGCGACGGTGGCGAGAAATAAATTTATCTAACCAAATACTCGCTTTGTAATAAACTGAATGTGTAACTTTATGCTAACCGGAACAACTAACTCCCAGCTAATAAAAAGCTAAATGTCACCTGAGCCCAAAACAACACGATTTCTTCGCCTCATCTCATTTCTTTCGAGCGGTTACCCGAAAACAAAAGAAGAATGCATCGCACTCCTGGGAATAAAAGACCCAGCATTTATTAAATATAATGGCCTGTTCAACACGATGAAAAAACGAATAATCAAATCGCATTCTTATGAGATTTAAGATCACCTTTAATCGTACCGGGAAGCAGCGCATGCTTCCGATGGATTACCAGTATTACCTGAGTGCCTGGATCTATAAAGTGATCGGGAAAGCCGATCGTGGGTTCGCAGAATTTCTCCATATGGAGGGCTATGGCGACGGACGCAGGCGGTTCAAGCTTTTCAATTACTCTCCGCTCGATTTTGGTAGGCCCGTGTTATGGAAAGAAAAAAGCCTTTTTGAAATCACGACCGACCGGCTGACTTTGAACGTTTCATTCCTGATGAGCGATGCCGCCGAAAAGTTTATCATCGGGCTTTTCAATAATCAGGAAGCCTATATCGGCGATCGGTTCAACGGACTTGATCTGACAGTTTCGCAAATTGAGCGCTTACCGGATCCTGAATTTAGCCGAAGCATGTTTTACCGGGCGACTTCACCGGTAGTGGTAAGTCGTTTAGGTGAAGGCGACCAATATGCGCAGTACCTGTCACCCGAGGATCCGGAGTATGCCGGTCTGCTCCGGAATCATTTTATGAATAAACACCAGAAAGTTCCTCATGCGGAGCCCTTGGCCGAGGCATTTGAATTTGAATTCAGGCTGATGAGCGATCCGCGATCGAAGCTGGTGACCATAAAACCCTACACATACTGGAATTGAAACTTGGAAATGGCAAGAAACGGATTTCTCTTTTCCGATGTCCCAATCGCACCATACTGGAATTGAAACCAGGTCCTTCCATATCGGGTATCAGACTGATGGGTTTCAAGCCTGCGGTCAAGTATCTCTTCCGGCGAAAGCTCGTTTTGCGGAGATAACTCACTATGGAAATAATACCTCATTATCTGATAGTTAAATCAAATATGAATATACGGCAAACTGTTCATGTATATGGAAACAAACTTCTCCATGTATATGGCGGAAAGAGTTTCCATGTATATGGCGCAGAACTTGTTTATGCGTTAATATCAACTTGTTTATGCATTAATATCAACTTGTTTATGCGTTAAAGACAACTTGTTTATGCAGCATGACCTTTTCTAAAATAACTATACAGTTTTGGGAATAATTACTGAAGTAGCTATACACATCTTTTTTATCACAAAGTTGCTTATGCATTACCCGGAAATTTTGGAAGTTTCTTTAAATTCATTCCCGAAGCGATGTTTTCACTGACTCCAGAAATTCATGAATGAGGTGGCGATCGAAATAGATCGTGCACTCCTTTAGCTTTTCGTTCTGAATATTGTTTGTATTTTCCATGGTTGTTATTATTAACATTTCATTATTTAATACTCACAGCAACCTTAAAAGATTCATAAAAATATTTTATCAGACTTTTTTGTGCTTTAAACGCATATCAAAAATACAAAAAATATTTATATGAATACAAAAACGCATAATAAAATGCAAAAAGGCGTTTATTCAGAGTTATTATCTTTGGTAGATCAATGCAGAGAAAGTCATGGAAAAGCAAACATTTAACCGCATTAAAGCGGTTTTAGCTGAGAGACGAAAAACCAATAACTGGTTGGCCGACGAATTAGACATGAACAGAACTACCGTTTCCAAATGGTGTAGAAATGACATGCAACCAAGAGTTGAAACTTTATTTCAAATTGCCAATGTACTCGATGTGGATGTAAGAGAACTACTGGTTTCTAACAAAAGTAACAGTTAAAAATTATACGCTATCGTCTTGTGGGAAGATCCATCGGTATGCTTAACGGCTCAGCGCTTCGGGGTTTACGACGTGAGGAACATTCCCGTTTTTGAAGAACTCTATAATGTTTGATACAGCCAGTACGGTCATTTTGTTCCTGGTTTCGACAGTTGCGGAGCCAATATGAGGCAGCACAGAAACATTTTCCATTTGCAATAAAGGATTATCCGGCTTCATTGGCTCCGGGTTTGTGACGTCAAGACCTGCCCCCCAAATCACTCCTGCTTGTAATGCCCCGGTCAAATCAGTCTCATTATGCACTAATCCACGGGCAGTGTTAATGAATATGGAAGTTGGCTTCATCCGGCTGAACGCTTCTTTATTGAAAATTCCCCGGGTCGCCTCAGTCAAAGAGCAATGAACAGAGACAACATCACTTTCCCTTAGCAAGGTATCAAAATCAACGAACCGGGCATCTAAATCAGCTTCTGCCGCCGGATTGGGTTTGCGGTTATGATACAGAATTTTCATGGCATAGGCTCCTTTACACCGTTTGGCCATTTCAATCCCAATGCGGCCAAGTCCGTAAATACCGAGCGTCTTGTTCTTTAATTCTATACCAAGATGTGCTGTTGGTCTAAAATAGCTCCATTCGCCACTGATGATATTTTTGTGCAGATGGAACATTTTTCGTGAAGTGGCAATCAATAATCCAAAGGCTACATCGGCGGTCGCTTCACTGAGAACATCGGGTGTATAACCAACCGGAATTCCCAATCTTGTTGCCTCCTGAATATCAATATTATCGTAGCCTACAGCGAACTGAGAGATGATCTTCAGACGCGGACATTCCCGGAGAAACTTCCCGTCAATCTGATCAGTCATGGTGCAGAATAATGCATCATGGTGCCTGGCACGCTCAATCAGCTCCTCCTGAGTCATCGGCCGGTCCTCAGTCCAGGCTGTTACCGAAAAACCGGCACTTCTGAGCAATTCGATCCCTACCTCAGGAAAAATTCTTGAAAGCAATACCTTTTTCTTGTCCATCTTTCTAAGCTATCAACGTTTTTATTAACCCGCAATATGAACGAACATTGCGGGGGACCAAATAATTATTGATTCGTGACAACAGTTTCACTGTTCATGGTCATCGGAATCTTCATTCCATTTGGCATTTGATCACTTTCCTTGATGTATGTGTTTCCCTGAATATCCTGATTGAGTTTCGCTTCAATGATCCAACCCGTCCGGGGATCAATTTTGAGTCCCGATTTTATTGTTCCGGCCAGATCATACCTTATCGGCATTCCGTTTGTTTCACTATACGCATCCTTATTCGCACTTTCAAACTTTGAATCACCATCAATAAGAACATAGTCCTTCTGACTATCTTTGAGGGTGTAGGTTGTAGATACGTTAGCAGACATCCCTGATTCTACTTTTGTGTCAACCGTCCAGGTATCGCCGATCGCTACTGGTCCTTCCGGAAAGATGGCGGTGACCATCTGAATATTTCCCTTAAACGAATCTTCACCATAAAGACTCTTTATTTGATCTTTCATCGGAGTAACTTGTGAATCTGCCGTTTGTGGAAATTTACTGAAAATCGATTCGAAAAGTGATTCAATGTTCGTTACTTCCATCACTTTCCCTGTATCAGACAATTTTAAACCAAAGGGTTGATTTTTCAACGCTCCTAAAATCTGAGACACCATATCCTGCTCATTATTCTTTTCAGAGCTAAACATCATGGTTGCCTGCGGAAGCTGCATGATCATGCTTAGGCTGTCGTACTTCACCTCCAGGTCGTAATCATGGTCGTTTACAGCTTTTACAAGATAAGTCATACTTGCTTTTACCTGTATAACAATATTCATTTTTTGACCGTTAATTTCCTGGTTGACATTGACTTTAGAGTCAGAAACCTGCCTGTACTCTTTACCTTGTTCAAGTTTTAAAGTCAACTGGATTTTTTTTGCATAGCCTGAGCTCAGGATCAGAAACATGAAAAGCAGTGTGTAAATCGTCTTCATTTTTTTTTCGGGTTTTAGGTTTATCTCTGAAAATTAGCACATTTTAAACAATCTTCCTGCATAAATAAGTAATCTTTTTTATGAACAATAGCAACGGCATTCCGTTCAGCTACCCTGATTTCTGAAGTACCTTCGAAACAGCACTTTCTTGAGATCACGGAAAATGATCTCATGGGCAATAATTTCGACCTGACTATACTCCGGAAAGAAGATTTGAGTGCGTGTAAGGTCATGATGACTGATATCGACCTGGTAAAGGATCGACATCAATAACTCGGACTGGTTTGTGAGCAGATTTTCGACCTGGATCACCAGTTGCCTGTGCAGTTCCCCATAAGCATGATCAATGTTTCCGCAAAAATTAAGATCAACACCAAACATGCCAAAATCTTTTGAGATCTGCTGAATGGTTTCGAGTATGATCTCTTCATTGTCCAGATGCATCCGGACGTTACTGGTCCGGATGTCCGGAAGGTTAGTCATAGCCACTAATTCAAAGATTTAAACGCGAAATACGCAAAAAGGCCGCAAAACTAAAACGTAAAAGCGCAATGAAGCGAACAATGTTGCTCTGCAACGCCCGAGTTGATGTTTTTCTGCGAGTTCCATACGTCGGTGTCCTATAAAAAAATAATGAAGTTTAGTACGCAAGTTATACACAGTTAAATTGAAAAGAAAAACATATGAAAAGACGCAAACCCTAAAAAACGGCCTCAAGGATTTTCCGGGTATTATCTGAAATACCATATGTATAGATATGCAACCCCTGAACCTTGTGCGCGACCAGATCTTTTGCCTGCCGGATAGCCCACTCCGTTCCCACTAACTTGGCATCGTCGTTGTTCCGGCATTTTGAAAGCTCCCTGGCGAATTCCTGGGGAATATCGATCCGGAAGATCTTGGGCAGCACGGTAAGCTGATTGACGAGATTAATCGGTTTAATACCGGGAATAACCGGAACCGTGATGCCCATCGCCCTGCATTTATCCACAAAGTCGTAATAGAACCGGTTATCAAAGAACATTTGAGTCACGATGTATTCGGCGCCGGCATCTACTTTCTGCTTCAGGTACAGCAGATCGGTTTCCAGGTTGGGCGATTCGAAATGTTTCTCAGGGTAGCCGGCCACACCGATGCAAAAATCGAGCGGCGTCGAGTTTTTCATCTCCTCATCCAGGTATTTTCCATTCCGCAGCCTGACGATCTGTTCAACCAGCTCATTGGCATGAGCGTGTCCGTCAGGTTCAGGGCGGAATATTGACTCATTTTTGTTCCCGTCGCCACGTAAGGCAAGGACGTTATTGATCCCCATAAAGTTGAGGTCGATCAGCACATGTTCGGTCTCGCTTTTGGTAAAGCCACCGCATAAAATATGCGGTACAACCGGGATTCCGTATTTATGCTGAATAGCCGCTGCTATGGCAACAGTTCCGGGACGTTTGCGTACCACCTGCTTTTTGATCGTCCCGTCGGGAAGCTCCCGGTAAATCATTTCGTCGCGGTGGGTAGTGATGTTAATATATTTTGGCTGAAAATCAATCAGGTTTTCAATGGTCCGGTATATATTTCCGGCATCACTTCCTTTCAGCGGAGGAAGCAACTCAAACGAGAAAATGGTTTTGTCGTTATTTTTAATACTATCTATAACCTTCATTGATCAATTCATTTTTACTTATTTATAATCCATCGCCAAATACCTGGCAAAGATAACAACGAAAACAGAATCTGCGCTCAAAACAAAAAATCTGTAATCCATTTTTAACGACAGAATATTTTCTAATTAGTTATCGCTAACCGGAAAAATGCATTTATTCCCAAACATAATTTTCGAATAATTTTGTATTTTACTGAATATATGATTATTTTGATCGTGAATTCAGATGTAAATTTTTACGCTTCAAATGATAACAACCCTGACTAAAACCCTGACTGTATCAATGTTTTGTGCATCTGCACTTTTGTTCTTTCGTTGCAGTAACAATACCGAACCTGTGCTTACGCCCGATGCGGAAAGTGAGCGTTTCTTTAAAGATGGTGTTATTCTTTCACCGGTAGCCGGCGAGCAAACCATTTCGTTTACCACCAGCGAAAACTGGATGGTGTCGAAGGCTGAGCCTGCCGGCTGGTGCACCGTGTCGCCCATGAGCGGAACGGCCGGCAATGCCTCCATCACCATTTCCGCAAGCGAAAATACCGGATATGACGACCGCAGCACAGTGATTACCCTAACCGCAGGCGAGCTTGAAATGACTATCGCGGTTACACAAAAGCAGACAGACGCCATCATCATTTCACGAACTTCGTATGTGGTTTCAAGCGAAGCCCGGACCATTCAAGTGGATTTATGCAGCAACATTGATCACCAGGTAATAATCCCCGAAGCCAGCAACTGGATTACGCAGATTAACACGACCAAAGCGCTTGCGGATTCCAAACTTCAGTTTAGTGTCCAGGCCAATGAAGGCGTTAGTAGCAGAAGCGGGATGATCATTATTAAAAATTCAAAAACCACCTTGGCCGATACGGTAACAGTGATCCAGACAGGAAAATCGGTGGTAGCGGCCCAAGGATTAACCGGGGATCTGAAATGGACGCTTTTCGAAAACGGTACATTAATCCTGACCGGGAATGCACCAATGCCGGATTATCCAAGAACGGCGGCACCATGGGCAGACTATCGTTCATTAATTACTGCAGTGATCATGGAGAATGGTGTGACCAGTGTGGGCTATCATGCTTTTATGGATTGCGGCAGGTTAAGCTATGTGATGATTCCCGACGGTGTAACAAGCATCGGCAGCAGCGCTTTTTATCGTTGCAGCAGTTTAACTTTCATTACAATACCCAATAGCGTGAGATGGATTAATACGTATGCTTTTGCATTTTGCAGCAGTTTAACTTCTGTTATGATCCCAGGCAGTGTGATCGGTATTGATTGGGGTGTTTTTAACAGTTGCAGTGGTATAAGCGAGCTTATTGTTGCATCGGATAATCCGAACTATGTATCTGTTAACGGGGTTCTTTTTGATAAAAACCAGACCACACTCGTCGCATATCCCGGCGGGAAGACCGGCTCCTATGTTATCCCCGGTAATGTAACAAGTATTAAAGAAGAGGCTTTTGCGTATTGCAGCAGTTTAACTGCTGTTACGATCCCAAATAGTGTGACAAGCATTGGCATGAATGCCTTTGAGTGTTGCGCTGGCTTGACCGCCATTACGATCCCAAATAGCGTGGAAAGCATTGGTAATAATGCCTTTTGGCTTTGTAACAGCTTAGCTTCCATTTTGATTCCAACCAGTGTTAAATACATTGGCGATGGTGCTTTTGGGTATTGTATCAATTTAAGCGAGATTATTGTTGCATCGGATAATCCAAACTACGTATCTGTTAATGGTGTTCTTTTTGATAAAAACCAGACCACGCTTGTCACCTGTCCCGGTGGAAAAACAGGCTCCTATGCGATCCCTAACAGTGTAAAAACCGTTCGTAATTACGCCTTTTACTATTGTAGCAGTTTAACTTCCATTCTTATTCCCAGTAGTGTAACAACCATTAGTGGTTATGCTTTTATTGGTTGTAAACTGACTTCTGTTACAATTGATATGGAAACGATTTTACCCTTGATTGATCGGCCTGACCGGATGCATCTGACGTCCGTTACGATTGGTAGTACTGCGATAAGTATCCGTAATTCTGTTTTTGAAGGGTGTAGCAACTTAGCAGAAGTTCATGTTAAAGCGATAACACCCCCGAGCCTTGGGTATAGTGTTTTTTTAAACACTCCCGCCAGCAAGAAACTATATGTGCCTCAGGGGTGTAAACCGGCATATCAATCGTCCGGCTGGGGAGGGTATTTCGATACGATTATCGAAGAATAGATCTGTCCGGAGCGCTTGGAGCTGCCGGATGGCAGCTTTCCGGATCGTAAAAAAGCTGGTCTCCTTATCCCCGGAGACCAGCTTTTTTTTTAAATCCCCTTATAATTCAGGTTCACCGGCAGGAACTGTTCGACTGTTTCAACCGAAACGCCTTTCCTGCGGGCATAATCTTCGACCTGATCCTTTCCGATCTTTTCAAGACTGAAATACCGCGATTCAGGGTGCGCGAAATACTGTCCGCACACGGCCGCCGTGGGGTACATTGCAAAGTGCTCCGACAGGTTAATGCCGACTTTTTCAGCGCCTAATATGTTGAACAGATTCCTTTTCTCATGGTGTTCCGGACAGGCCGGATAACCCATCGCCGGACGGATCCCCTGGTATTTGACTTTGATGAGATCTTCCTTGCTCATGTTTTCGTCAGGGGCATATCCCCAATACTCCTTGCGGATCTTCTCATGGAGCAGCTCGGCAAACGCTTCTGCCAGCCGGTCGGCCAGGGCCTCAATCATGATCGCGTTATAATCGTCATGATCAGCTTTGAATGCATTGATCCACTTCTCGATGCCAATCCCGGCCGTGACCGCGAAAGCACCGCAATAGTCGGCTCTTCCGACCTCACGCGGCGCCACAAAATCGGCAAGACAGAAGTTTGCTAAACCTTCTTTTTTCTTTTCCTGCTGGCGCAAATGATAGAACCGCCCGATTTCCTTCGTGCCCGCTTCATCTTCGAACAGCACAACATCATCTCCTTCGGCATGCGCAGGCCAAAGCCCAAAGATCCCGTTCGCCCGGATCATCTTCTTTTCGATGATCTCATCGAGCATCTTCTGTGCGTCCTCATACACTTTCCGCGCCTGTTCGCCCTGCAGTTCATCATCCAGAATATCAGGGAAGCGGCCTTTCAGCTCCCATACAAAGAAGAAGAAATTCCAGTCGATGTATTCCCGAAGTTCGGCGATTGGAAAATCGATCAGCTCGTGAATACCCGTGACATTTGGTTTAACTATTTCATCCTTCCTCCAGTCAATCCGGAACCGGTTTGCCCGCGCTTCTTCGAGGGTCAGGTAGTCTTTTGCCTTGCGCTGTCCCTGGAACTGTCTGATCTGCTCGTATTCCTCATTTACCGACCGGATATAATCCTTATTGCCCGACAACAGATTTGCCACCACATTGACGGTCCGGCTGGCATCCTTGACATAAACCACCGGATGAGAATAGTTGGGTGCAATTTTCACTGCCGTATGGATCTTGGAGGTCGTGGCGCCTCCGATCAGCAAGGGCAAGCTAAATCCCTGCCGCTCCATTTCAGCGGCCACGGTGGCCATGATTTCCAGTGACGGCGTGATCAGTCCGCTCACACCAATGATATCCACTTTTTCCTGCCTTGCCGTTTCGAGTATCTTTTCGGTCGGCACCATCACGCCCAGATCGATGACCTCATAATTGTTGCAGCCCAGCACCACACCCACGATGTTCTTGCCAATATCGTGCACGTCGCCCTTTACGGTAGCCATCAACACCTTTCGCTGCTGACTTTGCTGCTGTTTAAATTTTTCCTTGTCCTTTTCAATGTAGGGCAATAAAAAGGCCACTGCTTTTTTCATGACACGGGCCGACTTAATGACCTGCGGAAGGAACATCTTGCCCGATCCGAACAGGTCGCCCACCACATTCATCCCATCCATCAGCGGGCCTTCAATGATGTTCAGGGTGGGCTGGTAATGAGGCAAAGCTTCGGCCAAATCTGTTTCAATATAATCGGCGATCCCTTTCACCAGCGCATGCTCCAGACGCTTCACAAGCGGCAGTTCACGCCATTCATCCTTGTGAACGATCTTCTCATCGCCTTCCTTCAGGGTCTGAGCAAATTCAAGCAGCCGTTCAGTGGCATCGGAACGACGGTTGAGCACCAGGTCCTCAACCCGTTCGAGAAGATCTTTGGGAATTTCATCATAGATCTGCAGCATTCCGGGGTTGACAATACCCATGTCGAGACCCGCCCGGATGGCGTGAAACAGGAATACCGAGTGTATGGCTTCCCTGACCTGATCGTTCCCCCGGAACGAAAAGGACACGTTGCTGACTCCGCCGCTGGTACGGGCAAAAGGCAAGTTGGCCTTGATCCATCTTACCGCGTTGATAAAGTCGACCGCGTAATTATTGTGTTCTTCCATCCCGGTACCAATGGTCAGGATGTTGGGATCGAAAATGATATCTTCGGGCGGGAATCCAATTTTCTCCGTAAGCAGTTTATAGGCCCGTTCACAGATCTCAATCCGGCGTTCATAGCTGTCGGCCTGCCCTTTTTCGTCAAAGGCCATCACAACCACCGCAGCGCCGTAGCGTTTCACCTTGAGCGCGTGCTCCAGGAACTGCCCCTCACCTTCCTTCATGCTGATCGAATTGACAATCGCCTTTCCCTGCAGGCATTTCAATCCTGCTTCGATCACTTCCCATTTCGATGAATCGACCATGATGGGCAAGCGGGCAATGTCGGGCTCAGCCATCAGCAGGTTGAGGAAGATCACCATCTCTTTTTTGGCATCGAGCATGGCATCATCAATGTTCACGTCGATCACCTGAGCGCCGTTCTCAACCTGGTCGCGGGCAACAGCCAGGGCTTCTTCATATTTTTCATCCCGGATCAGGCGCGCAAATTTCCGTGAACCCGACACATTGCAGCGTTCACCGATATTCACAAAGTTGGTTTCGGGTGTCAGGGTCACCGGCTCCAGACCGCTAAAACGGGTCATTCCGTCTTTTTTTGCTTTTACATGCGGTTGCGCGGCAGCCGCGATGCCTGCAAACTGATGAATATGCCCGGGAGTCGTTCCGCAACAACCGCCAATGATATTGACAAAATGATTATCCAGGAAATCCTTCACCTGGACAGCCATTTCTTCGGGTGTTTCGTCATATTCGCCAAACTGATTGGGCAAGCCCGCGTTCGGATAAGCACTGATATAAAAGGGTGCCTTTTCAGCCATTTCCTTCAGGTACGGCCGCATATCCTTTGCCCCAAGCGAACAGTTAAGACCGATACTAAGCAGATCAATATGGCGCACGGAATTGAGGAACGCTTCAACCGTCTGTCCGGAAAGGGTTCGTCCGCTGGCGTCGGTGATGGTCCCGGAAACCATCACTGGTAAACGGGTTCCGCGCTTTTCAAGTACTTCTTCAATACCAAAAAGGGCAGCCTTGGCGTTCAAGGTGTCGAAAATCGTTTCAACCAGCAGCAAATCAACGCCGCCATCCAGCAGGCCTTCGATTTGTTCGCGGTAGGCTTCCTTCACGGAATCAAAGTCTGAAGCCCGGTAACCCGGATCATTCACATCGGGCGACAAGGATAAGGTTTTGTTGGTCGGACCAATGGCCCCTGCAACAAAGCGGGGTTTTTCAGGCGTCTTTTGGCTAAACGCATCGGCTACCTCGCGGGCCAGTTTAGCCGATGCCAGGTTCATGGCATATACCCATTGCTCTGTATGATAATCGGCCTGCGAAATCCGGTTGGCATTGAAGGTGTTGGTCTCGATAATATCGGCCCCCGCTTCCAGAAATTCCGTGTGAATACCTGCAATAATGTCCGGCCTGGTGACCGAAAGTAAATCATTATTTCCAAACAGCTCATTTTTCAATGCGGTTAATTCTTCATTCCGGAAGTCCTTTTCTGAAAGCTTATACTTCTGGATCATGGTTCCCATTGCTCCGTCGAGTACCAGCACCCTATTCTTCAGCTCTTCCTGTATATCGTGTTTAGTCTTCATCCTTTTAAATATTTATTGATTTCTCCAACTTCAATCCGCTATAAGGTCACGGACCTATTTATTATTCGTTATCACTTCTATTACAGTCTATTCGAAAATAGAAATATAACAGCAATTATTTCACAGTACTTATAACCAATGAATCCGTTAAATTCCTATAAGTAAAATACATTAGTCGAATTATGGATCCCGTAAAACCAGGATCAGTTTCCAAAAAAAGGTGAATAGTTGCGCGGTCAGCGCATGCAACTGTTGGAGAAGTGCATCCGGCTTAGATGAAAGAGAAGCAAAATATGTTTTATTACTTGTGTCATTTTATTGCGGACGAATCAATACTGAAGCAAAGCTAATGTCAAAAGAGGCAATTATCCAAATATCCGCACGAAAAAACACAAAAAAATAACGCTAAGACACAAAATCAGAAGTGAAATCCGGCTTTGTGGCCTGGCGTTTGTCAGCCAGGCTGAAGCTGCGCGATTTATTCCAGTGAGACTTCGACAACAAATTGGGGTTTTTTAAGATCCTCCGGAAGGTTTCGCAGATCTCCGGTCCTGAAATGAACGGATTCTTCAGGCAATCCTTTATTGGCAAGATAATTCTCCACCAGGCTTTGCCGTTTTTCCAATAACTGATTGAACTCCTTCAATACCTGATCACTTCCTGCTTTTTTCAGGCAACTTGCCCTGTAGCGTTCACCGGTCACGTCCGCCTCCCCGACGCCAAGACCCAGGAACGCCAGGAATCCGGGATCATTATCGGCTAAGGCCATCGTACTGGTAAAAGCCTGATCGGTACCGGATCGCCCTGCTCCGGAAGCATACAGTTGTTTGGCTTTCCTGATTGCAATCAGCATTTTCTCCTCATCCGGATCAGTGGTCTGTACAAGAGAAAAGGAAAGCTCATTTTTCTTTGTGATGATACCGGCAATTTTATCCAGTGTGCGGATCTGAACTGTCCCCAGGCTATCCTGTAAGTAATTAAATGAGATTTGTTTGATGCTCTCCGGATCAACCCCCAACTTATGCCCGATAAAGTTGACGGGTTGTGTACCGGTTTTCAGCAGAAATTCCTCAAAAGTCTTCCAGATGATCCTGCGCAGTTTGAACTTTGGACTGGATGGATTTCCCGTCACCGGCAACTCAAAACCAATATGATCGTTCCTGTCCTTAAGTACATACAAAGCCAGACCGACCGGGACCCGGTAAACCGGCTTTTCTTTCTTCCTTTTGCCAATCTCCAGGTTGTCTATGTTGATCCGGTTATTATTTTCGAGAGCTGCAGGCGTCATGGACAGATTGATGTCATAGTTAAATACGCCCCGGGTCACCGGCCTTGCCAGGTAAAACTCCGAATAGGGGGATAAGCTGACCATATCCAGACCATGAACAAACCCATCGAGAGAAAAATTCATCGGGTTGATCATATCCCCCTGCGCCTTGCCTTTTAAAACCCCTGACTGATTAAGGGTCATGCTGAATTCCATCGGAATGTTCGATGCATCATCACGGAGATCTTTCATGAAAAAGTCAAGCTTGGAAATGTCGAACCGGAATGGCCGGTGAAGCGTCATGTCGGCAAAGGCAATACTTCCCCCTTTGAGATTCAGGTTCCGGATAGAATAATGGACTTCGGTGGAGTCGGCCGAAAGGGTATCGGCCAGGTAAGGAGCAAGGATCTTTTCAATATTCGTGCTTTCGGGCTCTATAACTGCAGTCATTACAGGTTCTTCTACCAGGATATCGGCAAAACAGAAATTCCATCTGGCAATATCGAGAGAATCTATTTTGGTCCAGGCATTTTTAGCCGACATGAAAAGCTCCTCATCCGTATCCATAACAGCAAAATCGCGTACACTTCCCTCTCCAAATACTTTCACGTTCATGGGGTTCTCCATTTCACCCGAAATAGTCAAATCAGTACTCACCAGTCCCTTGATGGTACCGGCATCAACATACGGCTTAAAATATCCTGCAAACGGCTCAATATCGATGCCTTCTGTCTTCAGCCTGACTGTATAACGGCCGGCGGCCTGATCAATATGACCTCCGATTGTGACTTTCCCGTTTTCACCCAAAATAAAATCGGCTCCCAGTTCTGAATTGCTGTTGTCCCAGGCAATCTCGGGGATCTTCAGGTTGAGGTTTTTCAATTCGGAAGCAGTGGGAACGGTTTCGTCCTCATAACGGATATAACCTTCGCTAATATTCAGATTTTTCACCACATATCTCACCGGTTCCTCACTTTCAGAGGCTCCTTCAACAGTGTCGGACGAAGCCATAAAATCACTAAAGTTAAACCCGGTACCTGAATAGAGAAGGGAGACTGAAGGTTTTATAATCCTGATCTCTGAAAATTTGTACTCTTTCTGCAAGAGCATCCATGGGTCGAGGTTCACGTGGAGCTCATCAAAATGAACAAAGACAGCTTTGCTGTTAAGCTCATACATATCAAAATTCACGGCGGTAACGCTGAATTTCAAATAATTAACCTTTAGCTTTTCTAGATTAAGTTTTCGCCCGGTTAATTCCTCGCCGTGCTCAACCAGGTAATTCCGGGCAACACCCGGCAACATTCCTAACGCCGCTGCAACAATGGAAAGAGCGAGCACGAAAACGATATACCTTTTCCTCAGTCCGACTTTCATTTTTTCTTTCATGATCCTGATATTCTAATATTTTTAACAACAAGCATCCAGGCTCGTATACACAGTACCGGGCGGGATACTAATGGTTTTTCCTGTATATTAATATTTTATCAATACGGTTACCGTCCATGTCAACGATCTCGATCGTATAATCCAGATATTCAATTTTATCCCCTGTTTTTGGAATACTGTTGATCTGCTCAAAAATAAATCCCGCTACGGTAGAGTAATCAATTTTGTCAAAATCGATTGTAAAATTCTCGATAATTTCAGCCAGCGTTTCAATTGGAGCATCGCCATTCACCAGTACCGACTGGTCTTCGCGTTTAAAAATATCAGGTTCATAGGTTTCTCCTTCATCCGGGATCTGGCCCACAATGTTTTCAATGATATCGTGCAGGGTGATAATCCCTTCAAGGCCGCCATACTCATTCACAACAATGCAAATATGGATCTTCCGCTGCCGTAATTGATTCAATACCCGTTTGGCATCGGCATTTTCGGGAACAATAACCGGTTGTACCAGTAAACTCTTAATATTCGGTTCCTTTTCAAAGGTTCTCGATTTATAGTAATCTTTCACATACAAAACTCCCTGAAAATTATCCAGATTTTCCTTGCTGCATATCACTTTGCTGTGCTGCACTTTAGCAATATCTTCCTTAAGCTCATCTTCCGGCCTGGCAATGTCAATCCATTCAACATCAGTCCGGTGGGTCATGATGTGCTTGGCTTTCTTATCCGAAAAGTAAAACACCTTTTCATGAATAATATTTTGCTCCTTTTCGATCACTCCCTCATGCGTGGCCAGTTTGATGATCTGACGGAGCTCGGCTTCTGTCATGTGATCGTTTTGCTTTTTCACGCCGATCAAATTATTGACCAGCCTCGTTGAAACAGAAAGCAGTTTTACAAACGGGTAAAATGCTGAACTGAAATAATAGATAACAGGAGCCACCTTCACTGCAATACGGTCAGGATTGCTTAGTGCAATCGTCTTGGGGACCAGTTCGCCGATTACAATAGAAACATAAGTAATAATAATGACAGTCAGGGTAAGGGCAATCTCATGAGCGTATGCCCTGGTAAACTCAATCCCGCTAAAAAACGGCGTGACATCGTCAGCAATATTCATTCCTCCGTAAACACCCGTTATAATGCCGATCAGGGTTATTCCGACCTGAACGGCAGAAAGAAAATTCCCGGAATTGGCCAGCAGCCGCAAGGCAACTTCCGCGCCTTTACTTCCGTTGATCTTTAACTGTTCGAGCCTGGTCTTTTTGCTCGAAACCAAAGCAATTTCAGATAAAGAGAAAAAACCATTCAATAAAATTAAAAACCCCAGAATAATTATTTCCATTTCCAATTTGTTTGTTGTGCTCTCCGTGTTACCTGACCTTTTAATACGGTATACAGTTGCTTCCGGTTTCCGGTCAGCAGAAAGAAGGACTTAACAGAATAACGAAGATCCTAATTAGTTCCTGATCATTTCTGTCAGCTTAAGTATCGTATTCCAGTTCCGGGCTGTTGTTACAATGCGAAGCTTTCTCTCAATATAGTCGGTCGTAAACTTCGTCTTCGCAAACCCGTTATGATAATATACAAACAGCAGATCACCAGCCAGATAATAATTTTCAATCACCTTCCCCTCATCTTTGAAAATCTGCATCCGGACAGGTTCCACCCTTTCTGACAACAATACAACCGCTCTCCTGGCATGATCATTTTCTGTTTCTGTGCTGAAAGGATCTTTCGCTGTAATAGCCATCAGTTCATCGGCCGTCTTGACGATCATATGCACCTGGATCCCAAAATTGGCCTGGATGATCTTAGCGACTTGTTCCGTGATCGTTTCTTTCTCCTGCGTGGACCGCAGAATGAGGTTGCCACTGTTTATATATGTTCTTACGTGTTCAAACTCACGCTCCTCCAACGCTTTTTTCAGAATATCCATTTTAACACGATTATGGCCGCCGATGTTAACACCCTTTAAAAATACGATATACGTGTTCATACCTTCTAAAAATTCAAAAATACGTAAAAATACCTACATTTTGTCGCTGATGCTGCAGGGTCCCATAAAGAACAACTATGCTTCATGACTGTTTGTTTGTAAACAGCTTATTAATCATCTCATTAAAAAGACATGATATGGATTACCGAATTGAAAAAGACACCCTGGGGGAAGTAAAAGTACCTGCCGGAAATTACTGGGGAGCGCAAACGCAACGCTCGGTCATGAATTTTCCCATTGGTCCCCCTGCATCCATGCCCATCGAACTTATTCATGCTTTTGGCCTCCTGAAAAAAGCGGCAGCAATCACCAACCATCGGCTCGGTATTCTTTCGGATGAAAAGAAAGAACTGATTTGCCGGGTGTGCGATGAAATTACCGCAGGCAAGCTGGATGACCAGTTTCCGCTGGTTGTATGGCAGACCGGTTCCGGCACGCAATCAAACATGAACGTAAATGAGGTTATTGCCAACCGCGCCCATGTATTGGCCGGATACCAACTGGGGGCAGGCAACCGCCTGATCCATCCCAATGATGATGTAAACAAGTCGCAGTCATCAAATGACACCTTCCCGACAGCCATGCATATTGCCGCCTACTCCCGCCTGATCAAAAATACGATACCGGACATCGGAGGCCTCCGCGAAACCTTGTCGGAAAAGTCGAAAGGAATGACGGATATCGTTAAAATAGGACGCACCCATTGGATGGACGCCACGCCCCTGACCCTGGGGCAGGAATTTTCAGGCTATGTATCGCAGCTCGATCACGGCATTACAGCCCTGCAGAATACCCTTCCGCACCTGGCCGAACTTGCCCTGGGAGGAACTGCCGTGGGTACCGGATTAAATGCACCTGAAGGATACGCGGAAGAAGTGGCTGCCATGATCGCCCAACTAACAGCCTTGCCCTTTGTCACCGCCAAAAACAAGTTTGAATCGCTGGCTGCCCATGATGCGATTGTCGAATCGCATGGTGCACTCAAGCTGCTGGCTGTCAGTTTAATGAAAATAGCCAACGACATCCGGTTGATGGCTTCCGGACCTCGTTCGGGAATCGGCGAGATCATCATTCCTGCCAATGAGCCGGGATCATCGATCATGCCAGGCAAGGTGAATCCGACTCAGACCGAAGCCCTGACCATGGTTTGCGTTCAGGTCATGGGGAATGATACCACGATCAGCATTGCCGGTTCGAACGGGCAATTCGAACTCAATGTATTTAAACCTGTCATGATCAACGCCTTTCTACAGTCGGCAACGCTGCTGGGCGATGCCTGCCGGTCGTTTAATGACCATTGTGCACGGGGTATTGAGCCGGACCGGATCCGCATCAGTCAGCACCTGAACAATTCCCTGATGCTGGTGACGGCCCTGAATACCCATATTGGTTATGAGAATGCAGCAACGATTGCAAAAAAAGCTCATGCCGAAAATACAACGCTCAAAGAAGCTGCAATAGCCCTGGGACTGTTAACTGCGGAACAGTTTGATGAATGGGTGGTGCCATCAAAAATGATTGGAACATGGTAGTTGAGGCTTTGCACCAAAAATTTCTACCTTTGCAAAAATTCGATGATCAATGGAAAACCAACTGCAGATATACAACACACTGACTCGCAGAAAAGAAGTTTTCGAACCTTTACATCCCGGAAAGGCAGGCATGTATGTTTGCGGTCCGACCGTTTACGGTGAAGCTCACCTGGGCCATGCCCGCTCTGCCATCACCTTCGACCTGCTTTTCAGGTACCTTAAACACTTGAATTACAAGGTACGTTACGTCCGCAACATCACTGACGTAGGACACCTGGCCAACGATTCGGATGAGGGTGAAGACAAAATAGCGAAAAAGGCCCGGCTGGACGAACTGGAACCCATGGAAGTGGTCCAGATCTATACCAACTATTACGAAAGAGCCATGGAGAAGCTGAATGTGCTCTCCCCCAGCATTGAACCCCGGGCAACGGGCCATATCCTGGAACAGATCGAAACGGTCGAAAAAATACTCAACTCGGGCTATGCCTACGAAAGCAATGGCTCGGTTTACTTCGACGTGGAAAAATATGCGAAAAGCAACTCCTATGGGCAGCTTTCGGGCCGGAAAATTGAGGACCTGCAAGCCAATACCCGTGATCTGGAAGGACAACACGAAAAACGTTCTCCGCTCGACTTTGCTATCTGGAAAAAAGCTTCTCCCGAACATATTATGCGCTGGCCATCGCGCTGGAGCGACGGTTTTCCCGGCTGGCACCTGGAATGTACAGCCATGAGTTCCAGGTACCTGGGTGAAACATTCGATATCCACGGCGGCGGCATGGACCTTACATTCCCTCATCATGAGGCAGAAATGGCCCAGGCAAGAGCGGCTTTTGGACATGATTCAGTCCGTTACTGGATGCACAACAACATGATCACCCTCAACGGACAGAAGATGGGAAAATCGCTGGGTAACGCCATCTCGCTCAACGAATTTTTCTCGGGCAACCATCCTCTGCTCGAAAAGCCCTATTCGCCGATGACGATCCGTTATTTCATGCTGACAGCCCACTACCGCAGTACCCTTGATTTTTCGAACGAAGCCCTGCAGGCGGCAGAAAAAGGCCTTACACGATTGCTAAAAGCCCTTGATGTACTGGACCAGATCAAGCCCTCAGACAAATCAACAATAAAAGTACAGGAGCTGAAAGCAGACTGCTATGCCGCTATGAACGACGATTTAAACACCCCCATCGCGATCGCTTCCTTGTTTGAAGGCGTAAAAATGATCAATTCGGTCGTCGACGGCAAAGAAAGTATTTCGGAAGATGATTTGAATGTATTGAAAAATCTTTTCCCGGTTTTTATATTTGAGCTGTTTGGCCTGGAAAAAACGGAGAAGGGAACGAGTTCAAATTCCGGGGCCTTTGAAGCCGCCGTGGATCTGCTGCTGGACCTTCGCATGAAAGCCAAAGCCAATAAAGACTGGGTCACAGCCGACAAGATACGCGATGAACTCTGCAAGCTGGGTTTTGTTATAAAAGACACAAAAGAAGGATTTAGCTGGGAACTAAAGGAATAATCCCGGCTTTCGGTATCTTTGTACAACAATAATAACAAAAAAATGGCAGTAACCCGTTTTGGTGTATCACTCGAAGAAGAATTGCTGAAGGCGCTGGATGAATATGTGCGGGAAAATTCATTCTCCAACCGCTCTCAGGCGATCCGGTTCCTGGTTGAAAAAAACCTGGTGGAGAAAAAATGGAAATGTGATAACATTGTTGCCGGCGCCATTACGCTTGTTTATGGTGAGACCAAAAAAGACATTCATTCCCGGATGCAGGATATCCAGGCTCATTACCGGGACCTGATCCTTTCATCTCAGATCTTCTACATCGGCGATCATTGCATGGAAATTGTCGCGGTAAAGGGTCCATCCTTCCAACTAACCAACCTGGCAGACCAACTCATTGCTGTGAAAGGCATCCGGCACGGAAAACTGATCATGAGCAAAATCGATTAAGTATTGTTGCATGATAATTTGCACAGCAGATTCATACGATAATAATTATACAGCCATGGGCGTTGTGAAGCAACAGGTTCGTTCCGTCCGTTTATTACGTGTGAAGAATGACTATTTTCAAAATTATTAATTTTTTCAGTATGATGAAGAGACTACTCGTGATGTGCAGTATTTTACTCGCGGCCTATACAGCAAAGGCGCAGCCGGCAAACATTTATAATCCAGAAGCAGACGCGGAAACCGAAATAAAACAGGCTACCGTAGAAGCAAACGCGGAAAACAAGCATGTATTTCTGCAGATCGGTGGAAACTGGTGTTCCTGGTGCCGGAAATTCCACAATTTTGTGAATGAAAATAAAGCGATCAAAGATTTTGTGGATAAAAATTTCGTGGTTGTCAAAGTCAATTACAGCAAGGAAAACAAAAACCCGGATGTACTGAAGAAGATTGATTTTCCCCAGCGTTTTGGATTCCCTGTCTTTGTGATACTCGACGGCACAGGAAAAAGAATCCATACCCAAAATTCCGCTTACCTGGAAGAAAACGAAGGATACAGTGAAAAGAAAGTTCTTGAATTCTTTAAACAATGGGCACCCGGAGCGCTCAATCCTGCCGCCTACGCTGAAGAATAGCAAAAGGATCAGGTTATTTCCAAAGCCTGATCCTTTTGCTGATTGTAAATTCAGTAAAATTTGTTCCATTCATCACTTTGAGTGAATTCATTCTCATCACTGAATTTTGTTGATAACGCACATACGAAACGCCTAAGTAGAAGCCGGGGAAATGATGACCCGCCGACAAGCGGATCATACCGCTCCTGCTTAATTTAACCTGCCTGTCTTTTCTGACATCATCCAGGTGCCAGATATTCTTTTGAAGTCCCATGCTTAGCCTGTAAGAGGCGGTGGCAATCCATTTTTTCAGGGGGACCCACGAATAGGCATATTCCAGATTGCCATTGATCGAATAGCATTTAAATGCGTCCAGCTCCCTCCACTCTGTAAAGTATTTGTCAGCTATTCCACGTGGAACAATGGCCGAGTCGGCCTTCACTGTCAACAAATAAAATCCTCCTCCTGCGATCACGGAGCCGGCGCTCTTCTTTTGAAGTTCATTCTGCTTAAAGGCAGCCTTATAGGAAAACCTGCTGTGATTCAAAACATAATTCAGGTTTACACCAATATTTTTTGTTCTTAAATCACGGCGTTTGTAATATTCCTCCCCGGCGATCTGCTTCTCAACCAAAGTATTTTCAAGTTTTAGATAGTAGCCTCTGGTCCTCATGGCCATCACGTCAACCGTGAATCTTCTTGCATAAAGATAACTTTGCAAACCAAATGATGACGTTTTGCCATAGGTTTGGTCGTCATCCGATAATCTGGCGATCTTGGAGCCGACATTCAACCCAAACCACTTGTAGTTAATGCCGCCTCCCAGATCAAAATAATCGTTTGGCTGGTATTTCAAATCCAGATCCTCACCCATATCTTCAAAATGGACAAAATTATTCCGGTTCGCGGAGTAGACTCTGATTATTAAATCATCGTAATAACTTTCAACATAGGCAGTATCAAAATTAAACGCCACGCGGCCCTCCTTCTGAGCAAAAGCAAGGGATGAGATCAAAAAGAATATTTCGAATAAAAACAGTTCTCTCATTTACAGGTCAATTTCAACCCAAACCGGGCAATGATCTGAGTGCACAACATCCGGTAAAATTCCTGCACCCCTGATTTTGTCTTTTAATACCGGTGTTACCATGTGGTAATCAATCCGCCAACCCTTGTTTCTGGCCCGGGAACCAGCCCGGTAACTCCACCACGAGTATTGCCCTGGTTCAGAAACGATCTCCCTGAAACTGTCCACATACCCGTCGTTCACAAATCTCTCAAACCAGTTCCGCTCCTCAGGAAGAAAACCTGACGTGCGCAGTTGCTTTTCCGGATTATGAATATCGATCCATAAGCGGCAAATATTATAGTCGCCTGATATAACTAAACCCGGATGAACGGGTATAAGTTTATTCAGGTAAAGATGAAAATCGTCAAGAAAATCCATCTTGTACGCCTGGCGGGGATCTCCGGCTGATCCGGAAGGAAAATAAACGCTGATCACCGAAAATCCGTCAAATCCGGCCCGTATCACCCTCCCCTCCCTGTCATACTTCGCATTACCCATGCCATATTCCACTTCATTGGGTTTCACCCTGGTCGCAATGGCCACACCGCTATAACCCGGTCTGACAGCAGGGAATGAATAAAACCAGTAACCCATTTCTTCAAATACGGATTCACTCATCTGCCCTTCCCCTGCTTTTATTTCCTGTAAACAGAGAATATCGGGATTTTCAAGCTCCAGCCAACGAAAAAAATCCTTTCTGATCGCCGAGCGGATACCATTCACGTTGTAAGATAGGATGCGTTTCACAATTTTTCGTAATTTTGAAAATATATTTTTAGCGAAAATAGAATAAACTTTTAAACACAGAAACATCAATTGGGCAAAGGTATTGTCATAAAATCAACCGGAAGCTGGTTCACCGTAAAAACGGAGGCAGGATCAGTTGTGGAATGCAAATTAAAAGGGAACTTTCGCATTAAGGATATCAAAAGCACAAACCCTGTCGCTGTCGGCGATTATGTTGAAATGACCATGCAGGAGCAGGAAGGGGATGATCCGGCCAAACCTGTTGGCTTGATCACGGATATCATTGAACGAAAAAACTACATCATCCGTAAATCCCCCAACCTTTCAAAACAATACCAGATCATTGCTTCCAATATTGACCAGGCCTTTCTGGTCGTGACAGTCAATTATCCGATAACCACGACTACGTTTATTGACCGGTTCCTGGCTTCAGCAGAAGCATACCGGATACCCTGTATCCTGATCTTTAACAAGACCGATCGTTATAATCCCGGACAGCTTCGCCAGATGCAAAAGTTTGTCGACATTTATCAAAACATCGGATACCGCTGTCTGGAAGTATCCGCTAAGCATCATCAGGGCATCGACCAGATCAAAGAATGGATGAAAGGTAAAACAAGTGTTTTTTCAGGACATTCGGGCGTCGGGAAATCAACTTTGATCAATAAGGTTGAACCTTCATTAAATTTGAAGACAAAAGAAATTTCCGAATACCACGAAACAGGGAAGCATACAACGACATTTTCTGAGATGTTCGAATTGAGTTTTGGAGGTTTCATTATCGACACCCCAGGGATAAAAGGATTCGGTATGCTCGAAATGGAAAAAGAAGAAATTGGTCACTATTTTCCTGAAATTTTCAAACGACTGGATAAATGCCAGTATTATAACTGCACCCATACCCATGAACCAGGCTGTGAAGTAAAACGAGCCGTCTCTGAAAATGAAATAGCAAAAAGCAGGTACATTTCCTACCTGGGATTGCTTGAATCCGACGAAAGGTACCGCAACTGATCCGGATGGCTAAAAAAATGAACATGAATTTCGGACTAAAAACGGAGCTTTTCCAAACTGGATCTCAGCGCTTTAAATTGAAAAAACTGAAGATTTTAGCCGCTTTAGAATCGCCTATTTGGGAAGCAACTGTATCGTAGGACTGATTTTTTAGATTCTCAACGCTTTTAAACTCCCTTAAAAGATACCGGATCGTCTTCTCTCCTATTCCCGGAATATCTTCCAACTGTGATTTGATAAAGTTCAGTGACCGCTTCGTCCGGTGAAAAGCGATTCCAAAACGATGGGCTTCATCCCTGGCCTGCTGAATGATTTTTAAAGTCTCCGAATTCTTATCCAGATATAAAGGAACCGAATCGCCGGGGAAAAATATTTTCTCCAGCCTCTTTGCTATACCGATAATCGTAATTTTTCCTCTCAGTTCCAATTTTTCAAGTGCATTCAACGCCATTCCCAGTTGTCCCTTTCCTCCGTCAATAATAATAAGCTGCGGCAGCGGGCGACCTTCATCCAGTTGCCGTTTATACCGCCGGTAGACAATTTCTTCCATCGAGGCAAAATCGTTTGGTCCTTCCACCGTTTTTACGTTAAAATGCCGGTATTCGCTTTTGGCAGGCTTCGCATTTTTAAACACCACACAAGCCGCTACCGGATTGGTTCCCTGTAAGTTGGAATTATCAAAGCATTCAATTTGGACGGGAAGCTCCTTTAACTGGAAGTCCTTTTTTATCGTTTCGAGTATCCGGCTTGTATTTTGCAGTGGCTTTGAAAGGATCTGTTGTTTTTCCTTTTCCATCCGGTAATATTTGGCATTCCGGACGGAAAGGTCGATCAGCTTTTTCTTGTCTCCCCGCACCGGAATCTTAAATACAACCTGCTCCAAAGTAATGCCGGGATCGAAAGGGACCAGTAGTTCCCTGCTGTTGGAAAAGATCTTTTGGCGTATATCGACAATGGCATATGCAAGTAATTCTTCCGGGCTCTCATCCAGTGCCTTTTTTATCTCGGTCGTATACATCTGAACAATCGCTCCATTGATTACCTTGAGATAGTTTACAAAGGCAGATCGCTCTACGACGTCAATCCCGAATACGTCCACATCTGTGATCGTCGAACTGACCACAGTCGATTTACTCCGAAACTTTTCAAGGATTTCAACTTTTCCCTTAATCTGTTCTGCTTCCTCAAACTTGTATTCCTCCGCTAATTTCTTCATTAACTCGCGAAGATATTTGATTACCCCGGTAATATTACCTTTAAGAATGTCACGTATCTGATCGATGTATTGATTATAATCGGCTTCCGGTTGAAGCGCTTCGCATGGTCCGAGGCAATTCCCGATATGATATTCCAGGCATACCTTGAACCTGCGGGCTTCTATATTTTCGGGTGAAAGGTTGTATTTACAATTACGAAGTTTGTAAAGCCTTTTAAAAAGATCAAGCATGGTGCGAACAGCGTATACCGAAGTATAAGGACCAAAGTAAGCCGAACCATCGCGGATCACATTCCTCGTTTGAAAAACCCGGGGAAAATGCTCGTTTTTGACAACGATCCAGGGATAGGTTTTATCATCCTTTAACCGAATATTGTAACGGGGCTGATATTTTTTGATCAGGTTATTTTCAAGCAAAAGAGCATCCTGTTCCGTTTCAACAATAAGATGTTTGATTTCTGCAATATTCCGGACAAGCATCGCTGTTTTTCTGCTGTCGGGCATTCGTACAAAATATGAAGACACCCTCCTTTTCAGATTCTTGGCCTTCCCAACGTAAATAATTTTACCTGTATTGTCAAAATACTGGTAAATACCCGGCTGCTCCGGAAGTACCGAAACCTGCTTTTTTAAGTATTCACTGAGGATGCTGTCACTCATAATTTAAACACAAATATCCATATTCAAGATGCCTTTTACTGTTCCACGTGGAACACTATCTCCCCAGCATGATCAAAAGCACATTAATATCAGCAGGGCTAACTCCTGAAATACGACTCGCCTGCCCGATCGTCTTCGGATTGATGCGAGTCAGTTTTTGCCGGGCTTCGGTTGAAATAGAATGAATACTCCCGTAATCGAACCGTCCTTCTATGCTGATATTTTCCATCCGCTTAAACTTATCAGCCATCAGCTTCTCCCGCTCGATATATCCCGCATATTTAACCAGAATCTCAGCCGACTCAAGAATTTCTTCGTACCGATCCCGTGGAATAATTTCTAAAAAGTGCTTAAAAGGAGCGACAGGTTCTACGATATCAAATATGGAAATCCGCGGTCTCGAAAGGATATCCCGTAACTTAACACCTTGTTTCAACAAAGAGCTATCCTTCTCCAAAAGAAGGGAGTTTATAAACTGAGGCTTAATTGAAAAACCAGACACAAAATCAATAATAGCATCACGAAACTTCAATTTCTCGTTCAATAAGTCCATCCGTTTGCGCGAAGCCAAACCCAATTCATACCCTTTAGGCGTCAACCGGCCATCAGCATCATCCTGCCGCAAAAGAATGCGATACTCAGCCCTCGAAGTAAACATACGGTACGGCTCATCAACACCTTTTGTAACCAGATCATCAATTAAAACACCGATATAAGCTTCATCGCGGCTCAGCAGAAACTCAGGCAGACTATGCGCCTTCCGATGAGCATTTATACCTGCCATCAGGCCCTGTGCCGCAGCTTCTTCATAACCGGTAGTCCCGTTAATCTGTCCGGCAAAAAACAGGTTTTGAACAAGCTTTGTCTCCAGCGAATGAGTCAACTGAGTCGGATCAAAATAGTCATATTCGATCGCATAACCCGGCCTGAAAATACGGGCATTCTCCAGTCCCGGGATTAACCGAAGTGCTCTGTATTGCACATCCCAGGGTAAAGAGGAAGAAAAGCCGTTCAAATAATACTCAACTGTAGTTTCACCTTCGGGCTCCAAAAATAACTGATGTTGCTCCTTTTCAGCAAAAGTAACCAGCTTCGATTCAATACTCGGACAATAACGGGGACCCAGACTCTGAATGGTTCCGTTATACATGGGGGAATCACCGAATCCCTCCTCCAGAATGCTGTGCACCTCGGTGTTGGTGTACGTGATCCAACAGCTACGCTGCCTCAGCGAAGACTTAACTTCTGGTAAATAAGAAAATTTATAGTAACCCTCATCTCCTTTTTGCTCAGTCAAGCTCGAAAAATCAATGGTTCTTCCGTCAATCCGGACCGGAGTGCCTGTCTTTAACCGGCCTGTCACAAATCCTGCTTCAGCCAGCTGATCGCTAATAAAATACGAAGCCGATTCACCAATTCTTCCTCCCTCCATTTGCGATCGTCCGATATGCATCAGCCCGTTCAGAAAAGTACCGTTTGTAAGAACCACCGTCCTGGACCGGAATTCGACTCCAATCCTGGTCTTTACTCCCTTCACTTCTCCGCCCTCTATCAGCAGATGGACCACGGCATCCTGCCAAAGATCCAGGCTCGTGATCTTTTCCAACTCCTGCCTCCACGTCTCAGAAAACCTCATCCTATCACTTTGCGACCGGGGACTCCACATGGCCGGACCTTTAGAACGATTGAGCATACGAAACTGAATCGAAGTTAAATCAGTAATAATACCAGTATAACCTCCCAATGCATCAATTTCCCGAACAATCTGCCCCTTGGCAATACCCCCAATCGCCGGATTGCACGACATCTGTGCATATTTACCCATATCCATCGTTATAAGCAATGTTCTCGATCCCAAATTAGCCGCTGCTGCAGCCGCCTCGCAACCCGCATGCCCTCCTCCCACAACAATTACATCATAATATGGTAACATCATACTTTCTTTACCCCGCAAAATTAATAGAAATCAGTTAAAGCGAAAAAAGACGGGCAACATCAAAACACGATCAATAAGCAAAAAAACAATACCTACATGATTCATTTACTTCTCTTTGAAAGATAATAATCCTCTTTCTCTGTCATCAGCGCTTTATGCCCCGCTTCTTTATCCTGATAACCAATCAAATGTAAAACACCATGGATCATGATTCTGTTCAATTCATCCTGAAAAGAAACTTTGTAAACAAGCGCATTCTCTTTCACCCTGTCTACACTTATAAAAATATCGCCGGAAACAACAACTCCCGAAACATAATCAAAAGTAATTATGTCTGTGTAATAATCGTGCTCCAAATACTGCTGATTAATACGGAGGAGATATTCATCGCTGCAGAAAATAAAATTGAGATCACCTGTTCTTTTGTTCTCCTCTCTGACTGTTGAACTGATCCAGCTACGCAGAACGCCCTTAGCCAGTCGAAGACCTGAAACGTCTTCTATATAAAAATTGATGCTCACTATTTAGCTTAAATTTTAATTGAATAATAGAACCATTATTGCCAAACGATATCTGATCTACCAAATTTTTTATGATAAACAACCCTCTTCCACCTTCCTTTCTCAAATTTTCAGTTAAAGTTGGATCCGGTAACTCCTCATAATTAAAGCCAACTCCTTCGTCAGCAACTTCAACCAACAAATAATCGTCTTTACATTCTGCAAAAATAGTGACCTGTTTATTAAAATCCTGTTTATTGCCATGATAAATCGCATTATTTACCGATTCACTAACACACAGGTTGATATACCCGGATATAAAATCAGATGCTTCGGCGTTCTCCAGGACGGCCTGTATAAAATTTTCAACATCTTTTAAATAGCTGAAATCAGAAGGTATGGATATTTTATTCTTCAAAGCAATTTACTTTTTACGATCGCTTCAGTTCATGTATGCCGATAACTTCAAAAAATGCCCGGTTTAACAGACTTTTATACTCAAAACAATACAGGCAGGTTACGAAACAAAGAACCCAACTTATAGTTCAAAATCCTTTTTTTGCTACCCGTCATCAAAAACCGGACCATGTAAACAATTACTGACAGGCAGTCAGCCGCCTGATCTAATGCGCAGGCCTGCAGAGCCAAACCAAAAACCCAGATTGTTAATTAAAGTTCCCCTTTGTGTTCATATCCGGCAAATAAAAATCAACAACTAAATTTGGCTTTTATTTCAAAATTATTAAGTAACGATTACAACGATAAAAAAGAAATATACTTTAGACAAAGAAATCACCAGTAATAAACACCCCTTTCTTCCAAAATCAAAAATTAGATATCAGAAACATTCGAAGTCAACAGTTGTTAATAAATCTCATAATTTAATTGGTAATCAACCAGTAATTGTGTTTATTGGTCGTTTATAAATAACTTACATTACAGCCTTTTGAAATAACGCAGAAAAATGAGTACTATTTTTCAATAGAATTAACAGCCTATCATTACTATCATTCTTTATATTTAAAAACTATGCTTTAAATATTGTGCTTATTAATACCACAAAGAAATTTTCATTTTAGAAAAATGAAATTAATTTTATACGCTTAAGAGAGATCATGAATGAAATTTTTATACGAATGAAACGAGCATGATTGTGCCAGGCACAAACAGGAATGAATTGAAACGGAGTGGAAATCCGCGAAGCGAAAATCCTGGCTATGCGAGTTCCATCTGACCATTAAGAAACAAATTATTTTCGAATGAAAGAAAAGCTTTCCATACTGTTGGTTGAAGACAATGTTTTAAACCAAAGGATTGTAACATTTAGTCTACGCAAGTACCAGCATGATGTTACAATCGCCAATAATGGAAAGGAAGCGCTCGATATTTTCAAAAAAAATACCTTCGACGTCATACTGATGGATATTATGATGCCTGTCATGGATGGTCTGGATGCGACCCTTCACATCAGGGAGTATGAAAAAAGGAATCATATTGAAAAGCAAACCCCCATTATTGCTCTTACCGCAAATACAATGGACAATGACAGGGAAAAATGTCTTTCGTACGGGATGAATGAATTTATGGCCAAACCATTTGATATGAACAGGCTGAATCAGATTTTTAAAGAACTTCACATCTACGAATAGTCCTCAGCGATACAAAGCGGGCTGCCGGATCTCTTTTTATTTTAAGTTGACTGATCAATGAATTAATAAGGAATGGTTTTATGGCTGATGAACTTGATCTACATAACTGGTCTTTTTCTGAAAAGGACAATGAATTTGACCGGCAACTGCGTCCGTTATCATTTGATGATTTCAAGGGACAAGATCAGATTGTGTCAAACCTGAAAGTGTTTGTTCAGGCGGCCAAAATGCGCGATGAAGCTTTGGATCATGTTCTGCTTTTTGGCCCTCCGGGACTCGGAAAAACAACCCTATCTTCGATTATATCCAATGAGCTTGGAGTCAGCTTAAAACTGACCTCCGGTCCGGTTTTGGATAAGCCCGGCGATTTAGCCGGATTGCTTACCAATCTGGAAAAGCACGATGTCTTGTTTATTGACGAGATACACCGGTTGAGTCCGATTGTTGAAGAATATTTGTATTCTGCGATGGAGGATTACAAAATCGACATCATGATCGATAAGGGACCGAGCGCGCGGTCTATTCAGCTTGAATTGAATCCTTTCACGCTGGTTGGAGCAACTACCCGGTCCGGATTGCTTACCAGCCCGTTGCGCGCCCGTTTCGGAATTAAGGCGCATTTTGAATACTATGATCTGGACATTTTAACCGGAATTGTAAAACGTTCGGCTAAGATGCTGAACATCCGGATTGATGAACGTGCAGCGATTGAAATTGCCTCGCGAAGCCGCGGAACTCCCCGTATCGCTAATTCTTTGCTGCGTCGGGTACGTGATTTTGCGCAGGTGAAGGGAAATGGTGAAATTGACCTTGAAATTACCCGGTTTTCACTGCAGGCTCTCAATATTGATACGCATGGTCTGGATGAAATGGATAATAAGATACTGCGAACGATTATCGATAAATTTAAAGGAGGCCCGGTGGGTATTACAACGATTGCTACGGCAGTCGGAGAAGAAAGTGGTACAATTGAAGAGGTATATGAGCCTTTTCTCATCAAGGAAGGCTTTATAAAGCGTACTCCGCGGGGAAGGGAAGTTACGGAACTGGCCTACACGCATCTGGGAAAGATCAGGTTTAACGAGAATCCCGGTCTTTTTTGATCAGTTTTACTTCAAACAGCTTGGGCCATAATTTGCCGGTCACATATATCTTCCCGTTTTCATTGTTGATTGCAATCCCATTCAGCACATCGATGGGCTTTTGAGGATCATAGATAACAGGAAGTAGTCCCTCAAAATTAATTTTTGAAACAACTTTGCCCGTTTCAGGATCAATTTTAACCGCATTGTTTGTTGTCCAGATATTGGCATAAATATAACCCTGGTAATATTCCAGTTCGTTCAGGTACTGTACGGGTCCCTTGTTGTCGTACACCGGTATTTTCCTGATTACCTGCATACCGGAAGAAGGATCCAGAAAATGTAAATATTCTGACGAATCGGTTTTAATGAGATACCGCCCGTCATTCGTCAATCCCCATCCTTGCGGAGTCTGATAGGCGAAACTGTCAATTTTTTCGAACGTGTTCAGGTCATAAATAAATCCGATTTGGGATTTATAGGTAAGCTGATATATTTTATTGTTCATGATGCTTATCCCTTCACCAAAATACCGGTCATCGAGCCTGACCGACTTTAATACTTTCCCGGTTTCCATATCAATCTTAAAAATTCCGGATTTTCCGTTTTCTCCGGTACTCTCATAAAGAATGCCGTCGTGAATTTCAAGTCCCTGTGTAAAATGTTCCGTATGGTGGGGATAAGTCCTGACAACTTCATAAGTCAGCAATTCAGGCTGAATGTCGGAAACAACTTCGAGCGACTGAAAATTAACACCCTCTACCCCATCGGTTTTGGTCGAAACAACTTTAAACTGGTGTTTTCCCGGCAAGTTAAATTTCATTCGATGATCAAATTCAGATTCTTCTGAAGATTTGATGAGTTCATTGTCAAGAAAAAGATCCGATTTTTCCAGCTCGCCTTCTTTTGTTTTCACGCTGATATGAATCGTGAGCGAATCGCCCGAAGCAAAACTCTTTTTGTTGGGAAGAATGGAGATTTTAGCTACAGGCTTTCTCGACTTTTTTGATGAGTTGGAACATGAAAGCGCACTCAAAAGCAAAAGCGGCACAAATAACAGGCTGAAAATTTTAAGTTTCATACATTTATCAGGTATCTCTTTTTTGAGGTAAAAATAATCATTATTGGAAGAACAAACAGCTAAGATGATACAAACTCATGAAAATGAATAAATTTTTCCACCGGAGTATAATTTTCATTTGCTAGGGTTTCGTAATACATTTTAAAAACAATAAATAGCGGTCTTTTTCAGTCGCTGATCTTAACTTATCATTTATCTTTGGGCAAAAATGAAAAGTTTTGAATTCATTAAGAAAGTTAGTTGGTGACACGGCCATTTATGGCGTGAGTAGTATCGTTGGCCGGTTTTTGAACTGGTGGCTTGTACCCTATTATTCCCATATTTTTTTGACGGCCGAATATGGTGTTGTGACGCACTTATATGCCTACATGGCGTTTTTACTGGTTCTTTTGACCTATGGAATGGAAACTGGTTATTTCCGGTTTGCTTCCGAGCATAAAGACAAGGAACTGGTTTATTCCAGTTCACTCATTTCTCTGTTAGTAACTTCAGTCGCCTTTTTACTGGTCATTTATACCTTTACTGACGTGATAGCCAGCTGGCTTGACTATGTGAATCATCCGGAATATATCCGGTCGATTGGCTGGATTATGGCTTTTGATGCATTTACTTCCATCCCGTTTGCAAAACTGCGGATTGAATCAAAGGCGATCAAATTTGCGGTGATGAAGCTGATTAATATTTTTGCCAATATCTTTTTCAATATTTTCTTTTTGACAATTTGTCCGTTGCTGATCAAAAGCAATCCGGATCATTTGGTTGGACTTATTTATGAAGAAAGCATTGGTGTAGGATATGTTTTCATTTCAAACCTGATTGCTTCGGCCATCACGTTTGTTCTTTTAATTCCCGATTTACGGATAAGAATGAGGTTTGACCCACGCTTGTTAAAGGAGATTCTCTGGTATTCATTTCCCATTCTGGTGGTCGGGATTGCCGGTATGGTGAATCAGAATATCGATAAAATACTCCTTCCCCAGCTCCTTTCGCCTGATCAGCATCCGATGGAACAACTCGGTATATACGGGGCCAACTACAAGCTTGCTGTCCTGATGAATATGTTTATCCAGGCCTTTCGCTACGCCTTCGAGCCTTTTTTCTTTTCGCAGGTCAAGTCAGAAAATAATAAGATTGGGTACGCATTGATACTGAAGTATTTTACTTTGTTTGGACTGATTATTTTTCTTGGAATAAGCTTGTTTTTGGACTTATTCCAATCGATGAATATCATTGATGACGATTATTATTCCGGCTTAAAAGTCGTTCCCCTGATCTTGATGGCCAATCTGTTTCTGGGGATTTACTACACGCTTTCTCTGTGGTATAAACTGACCGATAAAACCCGCTATGGCGCTTATTTCGCCCTGATCGGATCCGGTATCAGCCTGGTGATCAATATCCTGTTTATTCCTGTTTATGGTTATATGGCTTCGGCTGTGGCCGTATTGATCTGCTTTGTCGTGATGACCGTGCTTTCTTACCTAGTTGGTCAAAAATATTATCCGGTCAAATATCCGATCGGGCGTATTTCGTTTTATTTTGTGTTTTCACTGGTGCTTTACGGACTTTCAGCAGTGATACCCATTCAGTCGCCTACTAACAGTCATCTTTTTAGCGCTTTCCTCCTGCTTGTTTTCCTGATTGTCTGTTATGTTTTAGAAAACAAGGAATTCAGAAAGTTTCTTCACTAAGAATCTTAATTTAATACTTTTAAGTATTATTTTTGTCCTGAATTCCTGCGTCACGTATTTTCGTGATCAGGTCAATCAATCTATTCTGTAATTTTATGACTGTCACGAAGAATAAGTTTATACATGATGCTGATCAGATTGCTTTTAACAAGAAACACCGGTCAACAATAAAATTCAATATTTCCAGGTATGATGCGGCTGTTGAGCGGGGTAAAAAGCTTTATTCAAATCTGGAACTTGCGCGCCAACGCGGCTCGTGGATCAAGGAGCGGGTGATCAACAATCTTCATGATTATCTGATTCAGTTTGAGCAGAACATAACAGCCAACGGAGCTGAAGTGATCTGGGCCGAAACAGGAGATGAAGCCATCCGGGCTGTGCAGGGAATTATTCAGGAGAATCAGGCTCGCCTTATCGTCAAAAGTAAGTCAATGACTACGGAGGAAATTGAATTTAATGAGCATGTGGAGCATCTTGGTGTAGAATCGCTGGAAACGGATCTGGGTGAATATATCGTCCAAATTGCCGGTGAGAAACCCTATCATATTGTGACACCGGCTATGCACAAATCGAAGGAAGACATTTCTTCCCTGTTCCATGAAAAATTTGATACCCCGGAGAACAGTACTCCTGAATTTATCACGGCTTACGTCAGAAAACTATTGCGAAATAAATTCATGCGTGCTGATATTGGAGTGACCGGATCAAACTTTTTAATTGCGGATATCGGCGGAATTGCCGTTACCGAAAATGAAGGAAATGCGGTGATGACTTTTTCATTTCCGAAGGTGCATATTGCCATTGCCGGTATTGAAAAAGTAATCCCGTCGATGAAAGACCTGGGTTTGCTTTGGCCATTGCTGGCGGTGCATGGCACCGGACAAAATATTTCAGTGTATAATTCGATTGTTACCGGACCCAGAAAAGAAGGCGAAACCGACGGACCGGAAAAAATGTACGTCATCCTGATGGATAACAAGCGCAGTGAGCTTTATCAGCAGGATGACCAGTATCTTGCACTGAAATGCATTCGCTGCGGCGCTTGCCTGAATGCCTGTCCCATCTATAAGAACGTGGGCGGTTATACCTATTCATCTACCTACAGCGGTCCCATAGGATCGGTGATCACCCCTTTCCTGAAGGGCATGGAAGAATATAACCATTTGAGTTCAGCCTGTTCTGTTTGCGGTAAATGTACTGAAGTATGTCCGGTTAAAATACCCTTACACAACCTGTTGCTTTATAATCGACGCGATGCTGTTGAACAAGGCTTTGGGAACATGACCTGGAATATGGGAATGAAAGCTTTTGAATTTGCTTTCATGAATCGCAGGCGTTTGGATGCCTTGAGCGGGAAAAGTAAGAACAGACTCGCCGGATTGGGGAAAAATGCCCTGGGAGATCAAAAGGAACTCCCAAAATTTGCAGACAAATCCTTTAGTCAACAGTGGAAATCAAAAAAATAATGTCATGTTATCGAATACGTGTAAGTATGCCGTTCGGGCATTGATTTATTTGGGTATAAACAGTAAGAACGGGGAAAAGATCGGGATAAAGAAAATTGCCGGTGATTTGAACATCCCTACCCCATTTCTGGGCAAAATTTTGCAAAGCCTGGTTAAGCACAAAATTCTTTCCTCAACAAAGGGTCCTAACGGTGGTTTTGGCCTTGGAAAAGCCGCAGGCGACATCACCCTTTATGAAATAGTCAAGACGGTAGATGGTGAGGATTTCTTCCTGAATTGCCTGATCAGTCTTGAGCCTTGTTCCGTTCACAAGGAAAAAGGTAAACCCTGCGCCGTCCATAAACGTTTTAGTGAAGTAAGGTCCGGGTTAATGGAATTCTATTCCCAAACCACAATTGCCACAATTACGGCAGATATGAAAGGCCACGAAGATCTGATTAAAATCTAAACGAAGAAACGAGAACAGGAATACGGAACCGTGTCTTATTTATAAATGGCAGGAATTTATATTCATATCCCTTTTTGCAAGACAAAGTGCCACTATTGTGACTTTTACAAGTCGACTGATTTTGCCGCACGGGCTGATTTTCTTTCGGCATTGAAAAAGGAAATGATCCTGCGGAAGTATGAGGCGGGCGACGGGCAAATTGAAACCATTTATTTTGGAGGTGGAACTCCTTCGGTGTTAAAGATCAGTGAGATTGAAAGCATCCTTCAACTGCTGTTTTCATCGTTTCAGGTCTGTCAGGACCCCGAGATCACACTGGAAGCGAATCCTGACGATTTAACCGTATCTTTTGTCCGGGAACTGACAGGCTCACGGATAAACCGGCTAAGCGTAGGGATTCAGTCATTTAACGATCGTGACCTGAAAGCCATGAACCGGAGGCATAATGCCTCTCAGGCCCTCGATTGTGTTAAAAACGCGGGGGATGCCGGATTTCACAATCTGAGTATTGACCTGATTTACGGATTGCCGGACCAATCCCTGGAAGACTGGTCAAGGAATGTTGATCTGGCCATTGGGCTGAATGTCAGCCATATTTCAGCATACCATCTCACCTATCATAAAGGAACGGTTTTCTATCATTACCTGAAGGCGGGAAAGCTCAGGGAAATTCCGGATGAGTTGAGCTTTGCTCAGTTCCGGCTTCTGAAACAACGGTTGGAACAAGTTGGCTATGAGCATTACGAGATTTCAAATTTTGCGAGAGACGGGCAGTATTCCCGGCATAACAGGTCATATTGGGAGCGAAAAAATTATATCGGATTTGGTCCTTCTGCCCATTCTTTCGATCTGCGGACAAGGCGATGGAATGTTTCGAATCTGAAAAAATACCTTCAGGGCGTTGAAAATGACGAAACTTTCTGGAAAGATGAGCTGCTTAGTCTGCAGGATCAGTATAATGATTATATGATCACCTCACTGCGAACCATGTGGGGGATCAGCGATGAATATCTGGAAAAGGCGTTTGACAGCAGGTATTCCCGGTATTTCAGAAAGGAGGCTCAGCCCTTTATCGATACGGGATACATGTACAGCGACGGAGGGGCATACACCTTATCAGAGGAAGGCTTGTTCATTTCGGATAAAATTATGGAGAAGTTATTCTTTATCGGATAGTTTTAAATATTGTTAATGTGTTGATAATCCGCAAAGAGCTTTGGATATTTCCCTATCTTTGCAATTTGAAAAAAATAAGCGATGCAAGTGAAAATTGTAAACCGTTCAAATAATCCGCTACCTGCATACAGCACAGCTCTTTCAGCAGGGATGGATTTAAGGGCTAATCTGGAAAATCCGGTTGTTATAAAACCTTTGGAACGGATTTTGGTACCGACTGGTTTGTTTATCGAATTACCTGTCGGGTATGAAGCGCAAATCCGCCCGCGAAGCGGATTGGCCGTTAAAAAAGGGATTACCGTTTTAAATACGCCGGGAACCATTGACGCAGATTACCGCGGGGAAATTCAGGTTATTTTGATCAACCTGTCGGCCGAAGACTTTAAAATTGAGCCAGGCGAGCGTATTTGCCAAATGGTCGTTGCAAAGCATGAAACAGTTGGCTGGCAGCCCGTTGAAATACTGGAGGAGACGGCACGGGGTGAGGGTGGATTTGGTCATACGGGAAAACACTAAAAAGAGAGAATGAACAATATTAAACGAGGATTATATTTTTTTCTGTTCCTGCTGGCGGGCGTATCCTGTTCCACGGCCAGGCAGGAGGTGAAGGTCAGTCCGGGCGATAGCCCTGAAAAAGGCCAGGTTGTGGAGCAAACAGATTCAGCGCAAACAAAGCTCACCGAAAATGAGCAAAATGAATTTGAGTATTTGTTTATCGACGGTTTGAAGCAGAAGAAGCTGGGGAAGCTGGACGATGCAGCCGCTGTGTTTTCACGCTGCCTGGAGATCGATCCCAATTCGGCAGTTGCCATGTTTGAAATGGCGAATATCCATTTTGCCCGAAAAGATCTGACCAGTGCCTCCCTGCTTTTGGAGAAAGCGATCACGATCAACAACAACAATAAATGGTACAAGCTGTTGCTGGCTCAGATTTATCAGCAGCGCAAGCAGTTTGTTGAAGCAGCGGCCCTGTTTGAAGATCTTCAGCGGATTGAACAGGATAATGATGAATACTTATACATGAAGGCTGTTTCGCTGGGTATGGCCGGGAAGTATCAGGAGGCAATCGACGCCTATGATCAACTCGAACAGAAAGTTGGTCTGAATGACCAGATTGTCGTGGCCAAACAACAGGTTTATATGTCCTGGAAGAAACCTGAAAAAGCCTTCGAGGAGATTAACCGGTTGATTGCGTCAAATCCGGAAGAGACCCAATATTACGGACTGCTTGCGGAACTGTATCAAAGTCAGGGCGATAAAGCGAATGCGCTTAAGAGTTATCAGAAAATACTGGAAATAGATCCTGACAATGGATTTGTTCATTTCTCGCTGGCAGGCTATTATCAGGAACAGGGCGATTTTAATAAAGCCTTTGAACACATCAAAAAAGCTTTCCGGAATGATGAGCTGGATGTGGAAACAAAGGTGCAGTATTACATAATGCAGACAGCCGATCCGGAAAACTCCGACTGGACAAATGCCCAGATCAGTGAACTTTTGGATATCCTCCTGAAAAAATATCCGGATAATAATCTGATGTACACGGTTTACGCCGAGCATATGATCCGGCAGAACAAGCTGAAAGAAGCCAGGGATTACCTCAGAAAGTTCATTGATACCGATCCGGGAGAGTTTGAAATTTGGCAAAAGCTGCTTTTCATCAGCAATGATCTGCTTGACTTTGAAACCTTATACGCCGACAGCAAAAAGGCAATGGAGCTGTTTCCGGAGCAAGCTGTGGTCTTTGCGCTGAATGCTGTTGCTGCCCTTCAGCTCGAAAAATATGATGAAGCTTTACAGGTGTTGGAAAAGGGCGAACCATACCTGATGGGAAACCAGACGATGAAAATTCAGTTTGAAATTTATAAGGCTGAAGCCAATTATAAGCTGGACCGGGTTGATCAGGCTTTTAAGGCGTTTGACGAAGTCATTAAACTGGATCCGGAAAATTTCATGGCTTTGAATAATTATGCCTATTACCTGTCGGTGCGCGGCCAGGACCTGGAAAAAGCAGAGCGCCTGAGCAGTAAGGCCGTTCAGGCGAATCCCGAAAATCCGACTTACCTGGATACCCACGCCTGGGTCCTTTTTAAATTGAAAAACTACCCCCAGGCGAAAGCGTATATGGAAACAGCGCTCGAAAATGGAGGAAGTGATAATGCGGTCCTTGTCGAACACTATGGCGATATCCTTTTTATGATGGGTAATAAGAACGGCGCAATGGAATACTGGAAAAAAGCCAGAGCGCTGGGCGAGGGATCGGATGTACTGGAAAGGAAAATAAAGGAAGCACGTTATATAGAAAGTACAAAGCCTTGAAAAAGAAGCGATTTCAGAAAAGCCTCTTATGGGCGGCGATTTGCGTTTTGGCAATGGTTTCATGCAAAGCGCCCAAGACCCTTACTGAAACAAGGCTGAAGCCTGTCAGTACGAATAAACTGATCAGGAATATCGAGGAGAATGCTTTCGATTATGAAAACTTTGAGATTAAAAGGGTCTCCTGTCAGTTTGAAACTCCCCGTGAAAAGACTTCGTTTCGGGCAAGCCTGGAATCGGTTAAAGACCAGTACATTCTGGTGTCGGTCAGCAAGATTAACCTACCGGTGGCCAAGGTACTGCTGACTCCCGACAGCGTCAAAATGATCAATTATTTTGAAAAGACTTATTCTGTGAATGACTACAGTTCATTGAATAAATTTTTTAATTCCAGGGTCGATTTTGGTGTAATCCAGTCGATCCTGACCAATGATCTGTTTTCCTATCGTGATGACCTGCGTGAGCAGGATTTCAGGGAATTCGTTACTTATGCCGATTCGGGTATGTACGTTCTGCAGTCGCTGAATAACAGGAAGCTGGAAAAGATTGAGCGTAAAAGAAAAGAGGAAAGGGCTGAAAGACAGACAAGAAGGCTCGACGAAGAGGCCACGGTCATTCAATCGTTGTATGTCGACCCCGTTCATTACAAAATCCGCAGGATCGTTCTGGATGACCGGGCTGAAAACAGGCTTTTGAAGATTAATTTCTCCGAATTCCAGACGATTAATCATTATCTTTATCCCGGAGATATTCATATCCGGTTTCAAAGTCCGGGTGATTTTGTAAATCTGAAGGTAAAAATGAGTAAATTTTCAACTCAGGCAGCAACTCAGGGTTTCAGTTTTAAAATCCCCGAACGATATAAAAGAGTCAAATAGCACGATTGGCAGCTAATTGGCTACAGCTAAAAGCTTTACAAAAATGAGACGCTTCTTGTTTGGCATTTTTCAGGTACTCTTTGTGATTTCCTCCTTTGGGCAATCCATGACTGATCTGCGTAGCAAAAAAGAAAATGCGGAACAGGCCATACGCCTCACTTCCACCCTGCTTGATGAAGCCCGTAAGAATGAAAAAACCACCCTGAATAAACTGAGCCTGATCAGCAGCCAGATCGAAAACCGGAATAACCTGATTCAAAATATCAATGCGGAATATGTGATGCTGGATCATTACGTTACTGAAAACACCGCGGTCGTCAATATGCTTCAACAGGACCTGGCTGATCTGAAAAAGGAATACGGAGCGATGGTACGGTTTGCCCAAAAAAGCAAAAGCACGAATGACCTGATGATTTTCCTGCTTTCTGCTGAAAGCCTGAACCAGGCGTATAAACGGCTTCTTTACATGCGTCAGTATACGCGTTACCGGAAAACCCAGCTTGAAGTGATCAATGTTTTGTCGAAGCTGATCAAAGAGAAAGCAGCCGATCTGGAAAAACAAAAGCAGCAGAAACTTCAGCTTATAAAAAGCAAGCAACAGGAGAACATGCTGCTGCAGGAGGAGAAAAATGAACAAGACCGGACCGTGTTATCTCTTCGCCAAAAGCAACAGGATTTAAGAAGAAAATTAAGGGAGCAGGAAAAGATTCAAAATGAACTTGACCGGGCAATAGAAAAATTGTTGCAGGAAGAGGCCGGCAAGACAGGCAGGAAAGAAGAATTTGAATTAACTCCGGAGCAAAAGCTGATTGCTGCCGATTTCGAAAAGAACAAAGGCCGTATTCCATGGCCCGTGGAACGGGGTATCATTACAGAGCGCTTCGGCGTGCATCCTCATCCGGTGCTTAAGCAGATCACCGTTAAAAATAACGGGATTGACATTTCGACACAGAACGGATCGAAAGCACGCGCGGTATTTTCAGGTGAGGTTAGCCGGGTCTTCGCAATCTCGGGAGGCAATATGGCCGTCATTATCCGCCACGGGACCTTTTTAAGCGTTTATTCCAATCTAAAGGAGGTATATGTCAAAGCCGGACAGAAAGTGTCTTTAAAGCAGGAAATCGGTACAATTTTCACCGACAGCGCCGACGACAACAAAACGGTTTTGAAATTTCAGATCTGGAGGCAAAATCAAAAGCTGAATCCTCAGGACTGGATCACAAGATAGCTGTTAGCTATTAGCTCTTAGCTGTTAGCTGTTAGTACTCTGGCTGAATACTGCGACTGATCACCGCTACAGGTTCGCAACTTTTGTCAGTGCCGGGATATTTAATAATTTGATTTTCCTCCCCTGCAGTTCGATCAGTTTATCCTGTTTGAATTCGGAAAGCAGCCGGATCACACTTTCTGTCGCTGTTCCGATCATGTTGGCCAGTTCTTCGCGCGTCAGTGAAATCTGAAGCGTTTTGGCCTGATCCAGTTCAAAGCTGTCTTTCAGCAGCAGCAGGATTTCTGCCAGCCGCTCCCTTACTGTTTTTTGTGCAATATCGGTAATAAAATCATTGGCTTCACGCAATTCCTTGCACGCGATCTGAAGCATGTGGTGGGAAAACTCCCAGTTATTTTGGATCAGATAAATAAGCGTCTGGTAAGGAATATGACAAAGCACGGCCTCTTCGATTACTTTTGAGGTTGTGCAGGCCAGTTCCTGGCTCAGCAACGAACGGTACGCAATGATTTCTCCCCTTTTTGCAAAGCGGATGATTTGTTCTTTCCCATCCATTCCTGTTTTAAAGATTTTTATAATCCCCCTGGTTACACAATAAAAGCCGGTCAGGCGGCTTCCCTCCCGGTAAATAATGCTTCCCTTTTTATACAGCGAACAGGACTTTTCATAGTTCAACTGGGAAAATTCGCTGTCTGTTAACTTTTTGAACAGTTGAAAACCTGACAGGTTACATTCTTCGTCATTAGGTTTTTTGGTTGAGCTTCTCATTTACCCTCTGTTTTTTAAATTTAAACGCTCGTCCCGGAACGAGAACTTAAAGATACAATGAACATTTATTCTACTGAAACTATTTATTTAGATATTTGTATATTTGTTAACAAAAAAGACACAAGACATAAATCCTATGAAGCACATTGTAGATATTAACTGGAAACAAAACCTGGCTTTTGAAACGGAAATCGATGGTCACCCCATGATCATGGATGCCTCTCCTGAAAGCGGGGGCGACGATCTGGGAGCACGTCCAAAGAAGCTCATGCTGGCAGCTTTAGCCGGTTGCACGGGCATTGATGTGATTATGATCCTGAAAAAGATGAAGATTGTACCGGAGTTTTTTCATGTGATCGTGGAAGGTGATGTGGCAGAAGAGCACCCCAAAAAATATGAAAAGATGAAAGTGATCTATCAGTTTAAGGGTAAGGATCTTCCATATGACAAGCTGGAAAAGGCCATTTTGCTTTCAGAAGAAAAATACTGCAGTGTCAGCGCAGTTTACCGCAAGGCGGTCGAAATGAGCCACGAGATCAGGATTGAAGAGTGAAGAACAGACAAAGAAGCTCCTGACGATTCGTTTTTGGCCGGCAGTTAATTCAAATTGGCGTGTCTGATTTACGGCCAAATCTCTGCCGTATTTGCGGGAAGCGGGTCGAGCCGGATCAGTCTGATCTCAAAGTCGGTGCGGTATTGGCCTTTTACTTCAAAGATTGCTTTGTAATTTTCACCGTCAATTGCGTTTAAAGCTTTTTTAAATGGCTTCGTGGTTTTGGGATTGGTCAGGTATTTAACCAGGGCCATGTTGCCGATATCATTGTCGCACAGAAAAAAGACAATATGCCGTCCGTCGCTTGTGACGAAATGGATCAGGCCGGCATATTCATAGCTCAGGTAAGTGTCGGTGCGGTTGTCGAAGGTAAACGTGGAATCAGTATTGCCGTATTCGAGCAGGCTGTTTTCAATATCATACTTCATCCCCATTTTTTCAACCTGCGGCAACAGGATTTGAAGTGTTTTGAACGATCCCACGAAGATCATGTGATGTCCTCTGAAATCGTCCATCCGTACCCGGGACGAATAATCCATTTTTATTGTTGTTCCGCCGCCAAGGAGATTCATGATATGGAACAACCCGATAGGTGCCTGGTTGTTAATGTAGGTCAGATCCGATTTTTCCATTTCTGCTGCGGGATTCAAAGACTGAAACCTTTCAAAATCAGCGTTTGAATTGATCTGATTATCCCGGACTATGGCAATTTTTCCGGTCGCGATCCGGCTCCGGAAAAAATAATGGTCTCCCAGCACCAGGAAGACCGGATGTTCATTGGTCAGAAATGGTTTCCAAAAATCAATGGTCGTTTTTCGAACCGGCCTGGATTGTAAGATAATAGCAGACACGATCAGGAGAATAAAGCTGAAAAGTAAAAGTAAAGGAGCTCCGGAGTATATTTTTTTTCTGATCATTCTGAACCGGGAATACCTGAACCGGACATGGTATTTACCTTTAGGCAGTTCAAAGACAAGCTCATCGCCCTTCCCTTCACTTTGATAATACTCCTGAAGCTTTTTCCGCAGGTTCTGAATATAAACCCGCACGTTGGTTTCCCTCTCTGCCCCTATTTTCCTTCCAAAAACTTCTGCTGCGATTTGATACTCCTTGGGGTTTTCTCCCCGCATTGAAACCTGAACCAGGTATTTCAGCAATTCCCGGTTAACCGGCGATTTACTGAAATTATTGCTTTCCATGACTTGTTCGAGAAAGCGGTTGATATATTTAGGATTCAGTGTCAATGGTTGATTATCAGTTTTGTAAAGACTATTCTTTACGTTCAGTTTACGTGTTTAGCGACATATTTCTATTCAAAAATAGCAAGAAGGAAATACATTCGATACAGAATTCAACGATTATTTAAATATGACTCATACGATGGAAAAAGCATTTCATGCAAACCGGCGGCAATTTTTAGCGACTGCCGGTGCAATTACTGCCGGAGCAGTTTTTTCAAATCCAATCTCAGCAGTGGCTCAGTCAGTAAAAGGAAAAATGAGATTGGCCATGGTTGGAACCGGTGTTCGCGGGACCAGTTTCTGGGGCCGGAACGTAGTGAAGAACTATGCCAATGAGACTGAATTTGTGGGATTATGTGATCTTAACCCCGGGCGCCTGGAATATGCCCTGGAGTATATGGGGATCAAATGTCCTGTTTTTACCGGTTTTGAAGAAATGATCAACACGGTCAAGCCCGACGTGGTCATTGTGACAACCGTGGATGCGACGCATCATGAATTCATTATTAAGGCACTGGAAATGGGATGCAATGTGATCACGGAAAAACCCCTGACCACGGACGAAGATAAATGCCGTGCCATACTTGAGGCTGAAAAAAAGACCGGACGCAATGTGATTGTCGGGTTTAATTACCGCTGGGGCGTCTTGTTTTCAAAGCTGAAGGAACTACTGGTGAAGCAGGAAGCCGGCAGGATTACATCGGTCGATTTTCACTGGTACCTGAACACCTATCACGGAGCCGATTATTTCCGCCGCTGGCATGGTGAACGCGATAAAAGCGGCACCCTGCTTGTTCATAAGGCGACCCATCACTTCGATCTGCTGAACTGGTGGATCGATTCCGATCCGGTTGAAGTAACCGCCCTTGGCTCGCTCGAACACTACGGAAAGAATCATGCATTCAGAGGGGCAAACTGCCGTTCCTGTGCTTATACCGATAAATGCCGGTTTTACTGGGATATCCGGAAAGACGAGCATATGGTAAAACTTTATACCAACAATGAAAAGTATGACGGCTATGTTCGCGATAACTGCCTGTGGCGTAACCGGATCGACATCTTTGATAAAATGGCTGTCCAGATTAAATATGCCAATAATGTTCAGGTCAGTTATTCACTTACCACTTATTCTCCTTATGAAGGATGGCGTATTGCATTTAACGGCATGGACGGACGCATCGATTCATGGGAAGGAATTCCCTGGCGGCAGAAGGAGATGGTTGAACAGGCGAAGCTTCATGAACAGGAAATGAGCCAGAACAGGAAGGGAGAAGTTGAAGAATACGATGAAGTCGTTGTTGCAAAAAACTGGCAGGACTACCAACTGGTAAAAGTGCCCAGGGTTCGTCAGGGACACGGAGGCGGAGACGAACGGCTTCAGGATAAGATCTTCAGAGACCCGTCGATGGCCGATCCTTACCGTCATGCTGCGGGGACACGCGATGGGGCCATGTCGATCCTGATCAGTATTGCCGCCCGGAAAAGTATTGATGAGAACCGGATGGTGAAGATCTCGGAACTGACCGATCTGCCGCTGATGGCGGTCAGACCATAAATCAGAAAAGTTTTTATATAAAAAAAGACCAGTTGCAACTGGTCTTTTTTTGTTTTATTATTACTGTTTAGTTTTAATAAGGTTATATGCAATCATCCGGTTTTATAGATGAACGGTTTCTGATACTTCAGCTTCAGCAAGACGACAAAAAGGTTTTCGAGATCATATTTAAGTTTTATTATGCAGGTTTGGTTGTTTATGCTGACAAAGTTATCCGGAATACTGAAGTTTCGGAGGACATTGTACAATCGGTATTCATGAAGCTTTGGGAAGACCGTAAGAGTCTGAAGATCCATTCACTTCGGTCTTATCTGGGAGCAGCGGTTAAAAACAGGAGCATTGATTTAATCCGTAATCAGCGTGTTCAGGATAAATACAGCGAATACCTCCGGGAAAAAGACCAGCAGCCGGACGATGATTTTTATACGTTCCGGGAGCTGAGCGAGCTTGTCAGTCAGGCTATTGAAAAATTACCTCCCCGATGCCGGGAAATTTTCGAGATGAGCCGGTCTCTGCATCTCACAACGAACGATATTGCCGCGAAGCTCCATATTTCAAAACGAACCGTAGAAACGCAGATCAGTCATGCTTTAAAGATCTTGCGGATCGAATTGAAAGATTACCTCTATCTGTTTCTTTTGCTGAAAAATATGTATCCGGAATAATTTTTTTTTCGGCGACTACGTGTTTCGCCGGCCTGATCCGTCCTCTATTTGTAAAGCCAGTTACCGGAAATGAAACCGATGAATGAACAACAAGATATGCTTCTTGTCCGTTACCTGAATGGTGAACTGGACGAAATGGAGGAAACGACCCTGAATCAATGGTTACAGGAATCGGATGAAAACCGGCAGCTTTTCATGGAAATCAAAAAGACCTGGGAAACCATATCTGCTTTTGAAAAGATGAAAACCATCAACGAGAAGCAGGCCTTCCATAAAATTTCGCATCGGCTTTTTGACGATAACCGGCAAAAGATCCTCAGAACGCTCCGGAAAATTGCAGCAGTATTATTCTTACCGCTGTTGATCGTTTCAGCCTGGTATTATCTGACTGAGCAAAATAAGTCCAGGTTGCTTTCGTCCGTTTACCAAACGATACACACGCCTGCCGGAATGCGTTCCAGCCTGGTACTGGCTGATGGAACGAAGGTCTGGCTGAATTCGGGGAGCAGCATTCGTTATCCCGTGTATCCGGGAAGCAGTCGTAAAGCCGATATCGAAGGCGAAGTCTTTTTTGAGGTCAAAAAAGATGAAAGCAGGCCTTTTATCGTATCCGCCGGAGACGTTAAAATCGAAGTCACCGGGACATCCTTTAATTGCAAGGCATATCCTGATGATCAGACGATCAGTACGGTACTGGTTGAAGGATCCGTTAAAATCGGTCATGGTGGCACCAATGATATCCGGATGCAACCGGGCGAACTGGTCGAATACTCAAAAGCAGATCGTAATCTCGTGCGCACGGTGACTGATCCGGAAAAGCATATTGCCTGGAAATCGGGGAAGTTGGTTTTCCGGGACGATCCGATGGATGAGGTGATCGAAAAATTGGAAAGATGGTATAATATTGATATCCAGGTCGTGGATAAACAGATCCTGCAATACGCCTATACGGCCACTTTTGAGAATGAAACACTTGATCAGGTGCTTAGTTTTCTGGAATTATCGGCCCCGATCAGCTATATCATTGGCGAAAGGGAACGTCATCCGGACGGCACTTTCGGACGTCAAACAATTAAAATTTATAAGAAGAATGGAAACTAAAAACAAGTCAAACCTTAAAAAATAAAAAGATGAGCTAAAAAGAGAAAAGGAATGGTGCAACATTCCTTTTCAGATGAATCAACATCGTACTATTGATCCTGATTATTAATTGTAAATCAACCAAAATTATGGAAAAAAAACTGTTTTTTAACAGAGTTTGGGGAATTTATGTTCCACTCTCAAAAGTTTTACTCATGATGAGACTAACATTATTCTTGATCCTGTGTTCTTTTTTTCAGGTTTTAGCTGGAAATACCTTTTCTCAGGGTACTAAACTAAGCTTTTCCTTGACCGACGTAAAGGTCAGGGATGTACTGAACGAGATTGAAAGTAATACGGATTTTTATTTTTTGTACAATAACAAGCTGATCGATGTGGACCGGAAAGTCTCGATCAACGTGAAAGATCAGCAGATCCATCAGGTGCTTGATCTGTTGTTTAAAGATGAGCAGGTGGGTTATACGGTCATTAACCGGCAAATTATCATTCAACCAAAAAATGAGGAAGCATCTGCAGTCAGTTTTCAGCAGACAAAAGCAGTTCGCGGAAAAGTGACAGGCGATGATGGTGAACCGGTTCCGGGGGCGACGGTCGTTGTGAAGGGTACGGCGCAGGGTACGATTACTGACCAGGACGGTAATTATTCATTGCCCAACGTATCTGCAAATGCGGTGCTGGTCATTTCATTTGTTGGGATGAAAACGAGGGAAATTGTGGTTGGCGGACAACCGGTTGTGAATATTGTGCTCCAATCGGAAACCATCGGCCTGGAAGAGGTTGTGGCAGTAGGTTATGGCGTTCAAAAGAAGGAAACCGTAACCGGATCAGTGGCCACGGTTAAAGGAGATGAACTGGTGAAATCGCCCTCAATGAACCTCTCCAACGCCATTGCGGGGCGCATGTCGGGCGTGGTGACCATGCAAACTTCCGGCGAACCCGGATATGACGGTTCGACCATCCGGATCCGCGGCTCCAACACCCTTGGTAACAATGACCCGCTGGTTGTAATTGATGGCGTTGCTGCCCGCACCGGAGGGCTCGAACGTTTGGACCCCGCCGATATCGAAAGCATGTCGATCCTGAAAGATGCTTCCGCTGCCATTTATGGTGCGAGGGCGGCAAACGGGGTTATCCTGATCACGACCAAACGTGGAAAGCTCGGAAAGCCCACCATCAACTATTCCTTTAACCAGGGATGGGCGCAACCAACCATCTATCCAAAAATGGCTGATGCCGTGCAGTTTGCAACCATGATTAATGAACTGGAATATAATTCGGTTATGAAAAATCCGGCAACCAACCCCGATTACAATATTGACGAACACTATACCCCGCGCTACAGCGAGGAGGACATTCAAAAATTCAGGGATGGGTCGGACCCATGGGGCCATCCAAACACGGACTGGTACGACGCGGTTTTTAAGGATTGGTCGCCCCAGTCGCATCATTCGCTGCAGTTACAGGGCGGAGCCGACAACATGCGGTATTTTACCACATTCGGTTATAAGAATGAGGACGCTTACTACAAGAATTCTGCTACCGGTTATAAGCAGTATAACCTGAGGGTTAATCTGGATGCGACCATAAACAAGTATATTTCCACAAAAATCGATATAGCAGGCCGTCAGGAAAACCGGAACTTCCCCATGCGGGGCGCCAGTGACATTTTCCGTTTCGTGGCCCGCGGACGGCCGACTGACCCGGCTTACTGGCCGAACGGTCTGCCGGGACCGGACCAGGAGTATGGGGACAATCCGGTGGTGACCACAACCGATGCTACCGGTTATAACCATGACCGTCGTTACTATTTCCAGACCAATGCCAGAGTGGATATTACCCAACCCTGGATCAAAGGATTGAAATTTTCAGGATCAGTAGCCTGGGATAAATATATCAAACATACGAAGGCATTTATTAAACCCTGGTACCTGTATACCTGGGACGGAAAGACCTACGAGGATGACGGAACAACGCCGAAGCTTGAAAAAGGCCTTCGCGGACCCAATATCGACCAACCCCAGTTGACCATGTCATCGGAGGATCAGACGAACCTGTTGTGGAGTGGCGTGCTGAGTTATGAAACTAAAATCGGAAAGCATAATCTTAATATTCTGACGGGTTCAGAAAGGGAAACCTCAGAAAATGAATTTTTTGACGCCATGCGTAAATACTACCTGTCCGACCTGATTCAGACACTCAGCGCCGGCGGGGATAAGGAAAAGACGAACAGCGGCTCAGCCTGGGAACGGGCCCGTCTGAATTATTTTGGCAGGCTGAGCTACAATTATGACGAAACTTATCTGGCTGAATTTGTCTGGCGTTACGACGGTTCTTATATGTTCCCAAAGAGTGAGCGGTTTGGGTTCTTCCCCGGCGTCCTTTTAGGTTACCGGATCTCCAATGAAAATTTTTGGAAAGAAAATATCCGGTTCATGGACTACATGAAGATCCGCGCATCGTGGGGTCAGCTCGGGAATGACCAGATCTGGTTTGAGGACGAACTGCAGGAATACCAGTTCCTTTCCACCTATTATTACGAGTGGGGCTATGTGATCGATAACGAGGACGTCAAGGGACTTCGTATTGGCCGGTTCCCGAATCCGAATATTACCTGGGAGGTCGCCAATAATTACAACGTTGGTCTGGAAGGCCGTTTATTTAATAAGCTGTCGTTCGAACTGGAAGGATTTTACAATAAGCGATCCAATATCCTGTGGCGGCGCAACGCATCTGTTCCTGAGACGACGGGGCTTACGCTCCCTGCCGAGAACATCGGGAAAGTCAATAACAAGGGCTTCGATTTCAAACTGGACTGGAGCGACAAGATCGGCGACGATCTGATGTACCATATCTCGGTGAACGGCGGCTATTCCAAAAATAAGATCGTTTTCTGGGATGAGGCTCCCGGGGCACCTGACTGGCAGCGTTCGACCGGACATCCGATGGAAACAGGGCTTTATTACATCTACGATGGCGTATTTAAGGACTGGGCGGAGATCAATGATCCGGACCGTCCGGTTTATGACATCACCAATGATGACGGCTTAAAACCCGGCGATATGAAATTTAAGGACCTGGATGGCGATGAGCATATTACAGCCGATGACCAGAAGCGGTTTGATAAGAACCGTCAGCCAACCTTTAATGGCGGTGTCAATCTCTTTGTCCAGTATAAGGACTTCGACCTGACCATCCTGTTTCAGGGAGCCACGGGTTCATGGGGAAGACTTTTTACCGAATCAGGGACGATTGGAAATTACCTGAAGAATTTTGCAGAAAACCACTGGACTGCGGACAATCCCAGCAGCGAACATCCGCGCGCCTTTGATCGCGGAGGGGATTACTGGGGCGGAGGCAACGCCGGAAATAACACCTACTGGATGCAAAAGACAGACTATCTCCGGCTAAAAAACTTCGAAGTTGGTTATACGCTTCCCAAAGAATTACTGGGCAAAACGGGTATTTCAAATCTGAGGGTATATGCCAACGGGCTCAATCTGTTTACCATTACCCCGGCCGAAAATGTTGATCCGGAAAGTACATCCGACAGCGGGCAGTATTATCCGCAACCCCGGGTTATTAATCTTGGTTTCACGTTAACCTTTTAATTTTAACGACGATGAGAGAACTTGTAAAAAATACCATATTTGCCGCAGCCCTTTTTGCTGCGCTTCTGCTACCTTCATGTGACACAGGTTTCCTGGATACCGACCCGCTGACCGAGATCACTGCCGACGCGATCTGGCAGGATGCCGGACTGGCTCAGGCCTATATGTTTGATATTTATTTCACTTTTCAGGATGCCGGCTTTGCAGAAACCATGCAGTCTTCGGTGACCGATGAATCCTTGTTCATCCATAACTACGGTCAAAAGATGTCGAATGAAGCAGCTTATAACGAGACCGACCTGGGATGGTTCAGAGAAAGTGAACGGAGCGGGCACCAATGGGGAAGGCTATACCGGAATATCAGGGGCTGCAATGATTTTATCCTGCATGTTGATGAGGCAACCTTTGATGAAGAAATCAAAAGCCAGTTAAAAGGGGAGGCCTACTTCCTGCGGGCTTATTTTATGCATCGTCTGACCCGTGGTTACGGCGGCGTTCCCATTATTACAGATCTTTATACAATGGATCAGACCGATTACACGGCTCCGCGCAATACTTACACGGAATGCATTGACCAGATCATCAGTGATCTGGATCAGGCTGCGGGATTGCTGCAGGGATTTAATTTCGATAATACACAGAAGGGCAGGGCAACCTATGCAGCCTGTCTTGCTTTGAAAGCGCGCGTACTTACCGATGCGGCGAGTGATTTGCATGATCAGGCCACAGCCACGGCTAAATCGCCCGATCTGGCCGGCTATGCGCAAAAGGATCTCCTGTTCTATACCAAGGGAAGCCGCCAGGAGCGCTGGACCGCTGCCAAACAGGCTGCTCAGGCACTGATCACGGAAGGACTCGGCCATGGCCTGGCCGAGTTTAGCGGCGCCACTGTCGAAGAACGGGCTGCAGAATTCCAGGAGTTTTTTCTGGAGGAAAATACAGAAACGATATTTGCCCGGTATTTTATCGATACCAAAGACGAAAGCGGCAACTGGCCGGCAAGGTTCAACGGCCCCTGTGGTTATCACCTGTGGGGTGGGAATGTGCCGATCCAGGAACTGGTCGACGACTATTCCATGGCTGACGGAACCGCTTTTAACTGGAATAATCCTGCTCACACCGCATTCATTTATAAAAACCGGGAGCCCCGTTTCTATGCTTCGATCATGTACGATGGCATGCAATGGCGCCAAAGGCCTTCCGATTACGCCGTATACGACCCTTACGGCCAAATCCAGACCGGAAAATACCAAACCGATCCTGTACAGACAAACATTGATTCCTACTGGCAGGGCATGGATTCCCGGACCGGAAGAGGCGAAACCTGGAATGGAACCTTTTCAGGCTATTATCTGAAGAAATTCATCGATCCCACGATCGATGGCCAAACTGAAAAGGCTGAAGTTCCCTGGGTATTTATCCGGTATACCGAAATGGTTTTTGATTACATTGAAGCCTGTATCGAACTGAATGAGCTGGGTGAAGCCACCACCTGGCTGAACAAGATCAGAGAGCGGGCGATGATGCCGCCGCTGGTTGGCGCCGGCCAGGAACAGCTCAGGGAGGCGTACCGGCATGAACGGCGGGGGGAGGAGGGCCTCCACGAACAACGGGACAGGGGTA
>Ga0074195_1000817_pt1 | contig 52812 bp, 42 predicted proteins | sample EPASupsiteHSE623_FD_64525 | JGI IMG/M metagenome (GOLD analysis project Ga0074195, IMG submission 64525) | Bioremediated contaminated groundwater from EPA Superfund site, New Mexico - Sample HSE6-23 | ecosystem: Environmental > Aquatic > Deep subsurface > Groundwater > Contaminated ...
AGAAGCGGAATCCTTACGGTATTGATTGTTGGGGGATCGTGGCTACAAGTATGCGGCAATCTACCATAGGAGAGGGCCACGGTAAACGAATTTGTCAGGAATTGTCCATGCCGGCGGCGCGTTAACGGCCGCAGGACTGCCTCCAGCCGAAGGCGACACTCTCTCCCCATCTCAGCAGAATACAATGGAACCACAATTTCTTCGCATTCGCGGCGCGCGGATGCACAACCTGAAGAACATCTCGGTCGATCTGCCGCGTAACAAGCTGATTGTGTTCACCGGGCTGTCCGGAAGCGGCAAATCGACCCTGGCTTTCGACACTCTTTATGCCGAGGGGCAGCGACGCTATGTCGAATCGCTCTCCACCTATGCCCGCCAGTTCCTCGGTCAGATGGACAAGCCCGACGTCGACCTGCTGGAAGGGTTGTCGCCGGCAGTGTCCATCGAGCAGAAAACGACCAGCAAGAATCCGCGCTCCACCGTGGGAACGGTCACCGAAATCTACGATCACCTCCGTCTGCTGTTCGCCCGTGCCGGCCAGCCGTATTGCCCGCAGTGCGGCCAGGCGATCCGTTCGCAGTCGGTGCACGACATGCTCGAATCCCTGCTTTCCCGTCAGGAAGGAGAAAAAGTCATTCTGCTGGCGCCGTTAGTTATGCAGAAGAAGGGTCAGCACGAGCAGGTGTTGCAGCGGCTGCGCAAGGAGGGCTTCGTGCGGGTACGGATCAACGGCGAGGTTCGCCAGCTTGGCGAGGAGATCGTTCTCGACAAAAACAAGCGCCACACCATCGAGGCGGTCATCGACCGATTGGTGATCAAACCCTCGATCCGGCGGCGGCTCGACGAATCAGTGAGCACTGCCGTGGCCCTGGGTGGCGGCGTCATGCTCGCCCAGTTTCCCGACAGCGGCGAGGAGGTGTTGTTCAGCGAGTCGGCTGCCTGCCACCAGTGCGGGATCTCGGTGCCCGAACTCTCCACCCAGTTGTTTTCCTTCAATAATCCTCAGGGAGCCTGCCCGGTGTGCAGCGGCTTGGGCGTTAACCAGTTCATCGACGAACGGTTGATTGTCCCCGACGAGTCGCTGTCCTTGCTGGACGGCGCCATTGTCCCCTGGACCCGGCGGCGACTCTCCACCCAGGCCGACCAGTGGATCGAGGCCTTCGCCCGCCATTACCATTTCGATCCCAACATGCCCTTTGCCGACCTGCCGGCCAAGGTCAGGAAGGGGCTTCTCCACGGTACCGGCCGGGAGAAACTCGAGTTCGTTCACAGCCGGGGCAAACGCACCCTGGTGTCGCAGATTGCCTTCGAAGGCATCGTGCCCCGTCTCAATCGGCTGTTCCGCGAAACCACCTCCTCCCGTCTCCGCGAGGAGGTGGAAGGGTTCATGAACGAACAGGGCTGCCCGGCCTGCCAGGGGGCCCGGCTCAAGCCCGAGGCCCTAGCGGTGCGGGTCGGCCCTTGGTCAATCATCGACATCTGCCGCATGGCCATCGAGCGGTTGATCCAGGAGTTGGAAACCCTTGCCTTTGAGCCGCGGCAGGCCATCATCGCCACGCCCATCCTCAAGGAGATCCGCGAGCGACTCTTCTTCCTGCAGGGGGTGGGGCTGGGGTATTTGTCGCTCGACCGCAGGGCCGGCACCCTTTCCGGCGGCGAGGCCCAGCGCATCCGTCTGGCCTCGCAGATCGGCTCCGGTCTCGCCGGTGTACTCTATATCCTCGACGAGCCGAGTATCGGCCTGCACCAGCGCGACAACAACAAACTGATTAAGACGCTCGTCAACCTCCGCGACCTGGGCAACACGGTGATCGTGGTTGAGCACGATTCCGACACCATCGCCAACGCCGATCATGTCCTCGACATCGGGCCGGGTGCGGGCGTGCACGGCGGCGAGATCCTCTATTCCGGGCCGGTTCCGGGGCTGCTCGACTGCGAGACCTCCCAGACCGGCGGTTATCTCTCAGGTCGGCTCAGGATCGAGGTGCCGACTCGGCGCAGGCCGGCCGGCAAACGGGCCATCGAGGTGCGCGGCGCGACCGTCAACAACCTCCAGCATCTGGATGTCCGCTTTCCCTTGGGGGTGATGACCTGTGTCACCGGTGTCTCCGGATCGGGCAAGAGTTCGCTGGTGATCGAGACCCTGTTTCGCGAGGCCGAACGCTATTTCGTCGATAAAAAAGGCTATTTCCGGGGACCGCACCTGCTCCACGGCATGGAGCAGCTCGACAAGGTGATCGACATCGACCAGAGCCCCATCGGCCGCACGCCGCGCTCCAACCCGGCCACCTACACCGGGGTGATGACTCCGATCCGCGAGCTGCTCGCCCGACTGCCCGAATCCCGCGCCCGGGGCTATCAACCTGGCCGCTTCAGCTTCAATATCAAGGGCGGCCGCTGCGAAACCTGCGAGGGCGACGGCGTCATCCGCATTGCCATGCATTTCCTGCCCGACATCTACGTCACCTGCGAGCGTTGCCAGGGCAAGCGCTACAATCAGGAGACCCTCGATATTCGCTACAAGGGCAAGAACATCGCCGAGATCCTGCAAATGACCGTGGAGGAGGCGCTTGAATTTTTTCAGAATGTGCCGCCCATCGCCGGCCGGCTGCAAACCATCGTCGATGTCGGCCTGGGCTACCTTTCGCTGGGGCAGAGTTCGGTGACCCTTTCCGGCGGCGAGGCCCAGCGGGTCAAGCTGGCCAAGGAATTGAGTCGCCGTTCCACCGGCCAGACCCTCTACATCCTCGACGAGCCCACCACCGGCCTCCATCCCGCCGATATCCAGCACCTGCTGCGGGTGCTCGGGCGGCTGGTCGACGGCGGCAACACCGTGGTGGTGATCGAACACAACCTCGATGTGATCAAGACCGCCGACTATGTGATCGACATCGGCCCCGAGGGCGGCAGCGGCGGCGGCCGGGTGATCGCCACCGGCACGCCCGAGGCCATTGCTCAAACCCCTGGATCGTATACCGGCATGTTTTTGAAGCAATTTCTTAACGGCGATTGAACGGTTTTTTCATTGTTCTTTCGCGCCGCACCCTGGTACGATGCCCCCCGCTCAATCGGCAACCTGTCCGGCAGCTGCTCGTTGGCGCCGGTTATTATTGACATAAAACCAAAAGGATACACCAATGGCAGACCAGACTCCCGACCAGCAGGACATCCCGATCTTTCGCATGCAGAAGATGTACATCAAGGATTTTTCCTTTGAGAGCCCCAATGCTCCCAAGGTGTTTCTGGTGCGAAATCAGGAACCCAAGGTGGATTTCGACCTCCAGTTGAAAAACCAGAAACTCGACGACGACCACACCGAGGTTTCCATCGCCATCACCGCCAAGGTGCTGGACAAAAACAACGAAGATTCGGTGATGTTCATCGTCGAGATCGAGCATGCCGCCGTGTTCCTGATGAAGAACATCCCCGAGGAGCACCATGACCGGGTGCTGGCGGTCGACTGCCCGTTGATGCTCTTCCCCTTCACCCGGCAGATCGTTTGCCAGGTGGCGGTGGACGGCGGTTTCATGCCGTTTCTCATGGAGCCGATCAACTTCATCGCCCTCTACGACAACGCCCAGCGCCAGCAGAAGGATTCGTGACAAAGTAGGTGCTCATTGCAGCAAAATGAAAGGGCAACGGTATTCCGTTGCCCTTTTTGTTTACGTTGCGATAGGATGAAATCAAGAAAAGTTGGAAAAATAAATCACCCCTCATTTTCTTTTTGCTTGATGGCGATGGGTGGTTACGGCGAACGGCTTTCTTCCTGGACGTGCAAGAATGAAGGAAACAGATCACGATCGATTCCCGAACAAAGATGCACTCGCCAAAGTATTCTTCCCGGATCACCAAATTTCGGGAGAACGGGCGTCTGGGCCAACTCAGCCGCATGACGAACAAATAACCGTCGATCCCAATGAAATCCTGCCCTATCTGCAAACAATTTTCTTTGAAGAGCATTTTGTCGAAGTACAGATAGACCATATCACGCGCATTTTTTTTGCTTGCCTGATCGACGACGAACCGGCAGCGGAAGAGTCGGTCGAGCAGACAACTTCAAGCCTTTCCCAACAAAACTACGAACCCGGCTCCTATCTCAAAGAGAAGGACTCGTTGCTGTTGACCCCACTCACCCCGGGAATCGGCAATGCGCATGTCCGCAGCAGCAAGCAGGTGATTCTGAGATATTTTCCGGGAACCGTCGAGGTCGAGCTTGGTTGCCGTTTTCGGCAGCAGGATGCGGTTCGGGAGATACCGGTATTACGGTTTGCCTTTCCGGAAATCTGTCGAGTCACCAAAATCAACCGGCCATACCGGGTCAAAACAGTTTCAACGGTTGAGGCGCACATTTCGGTGCTCTCTCCTGTTCGCTCCAAAGCGCCCAACGAACTCTTTTCGGTCGTCGACATCAGCGTCATGGGCGTGGCCTTCCAGTCCTTGTCGGCAGAAACACTGTTTGAGGTCGGCGAAAACATCGTCTTTGTCGTTAAGGTGAAAAATATCAAGGAACTGTCGATCAGCGGAATAGTCCGCCGGGTGACCGGCCTACGCAACAAAACCGGGCATATCCTTGTTTACGGTGTACAGTTCGATCTTGAATCGCGCGCCCTCGCCGCTGAAATAGAACAGACGGTGTCGGCAATACAACGTCTGCACCTTCGCGAACTTGCGAACCGGATGTCCGATTTCCGTGGTGTGCGGATCATGCGATGATGGGGTGATTACCGATATCTATGGCAAATCGTGCTCGGAGTATGCCCTCTTGGAACGACTCCGATCGCAGGAGAGCTTGCCGGATTCTCAAGGCATTGGACTAAAAAATCGTTTCGGATGAAGAGGAAAAGAGTTCCATATAATCCAGTCCGAAAACAGGTGATGGGCTTTTCGGCACAGCCGATTGCATTATCGTTACGAATAAACTGTTTTCTTGTGAAAACAGCATGAAAAGTGAGCCTTATGAACGACAGTGTCATAAATGATCTTATCCTGAAATGCTGGTTCGGTTCCACGGGAACGCATATCGAACGCACCGAACTTGATGGATTGACCAATCATGACGAGCTGTACATTGCTTCCGTCATCTTTACCGGTACAAGCGAGGGCTCGTTGACGGTGATCATGAGCGAGACATTGGCGAAAGCAATCACCGCCGCCACGTTTGACTCCCCTTTGGATGCAGTCACTTACGATGATATCCACGACTGCGTCGGCGAATTGGCCAATGTGATCGCCGGCAACCTGAAAACGGAAATATTCGGCAGCAGCGAACTGTCCAAACCGCTTGTCATGCAGGGGAACGATTCCATCCTCGCAACTTTTCAAATAGACGCGATTTTCCAGAAGGTCTACGTCAATCCCGATAAGGAACAAATCATTATCCAGATCTGCCAGACCGGTGGGTGAACCCTATTTTGTGGTGTACGATGAAAATACTGATAGTCGATGACAGTCGAGTGGCGCGCAGCAACATCAAGAAAGCGTTGTCCGGCCTGGTGAACATTACGATATTCGAGGCTGAAGATGGAAAAAAGGGGTGGGCGGTCGTTCAGGAGGAAAACCCCGATATTATTTTTACCGACTGGTATATGGAAAACATGGATGGACTTGCGTTGATTCGCAAGGTCAGGCAGTGCAACAATGCAGTGAAGATCTGCATGCTGACATCGGAAACGAACGATGAACGCCAGGCCTTGGCGAAGGAAGAGGGGGCGGATTACATCCTGACAAAGCCGCTCAAGCTGGAAGAGCTGGCCAAGGCGCTGGAATACCTCATCGGTTAATCTCTGAAACCAAACCGCCGCCGTCTTCCGGTGTCCACGGAAAAACGAGGGCTGGGGCATTGGGCTATCGCCAAGTTCGGCTTCATGCCTTCCATGATGGAGAGGTTTAATTTTTTGATTATTCGCCTGCTGACGGCATCGTTTAGCGTGCCCCGCCCCTTCACTACACCTTCCTGAATATCAAACAGGCATTGGTGCCGCCGAAGCCATAGCTGTTGCTCATCACCGTGGTGAGCACAGCATCGCGGTTGGCGGCGACGATATTGTGGTCCTCGGCCTCCGGGTCCATATTTTCGATATTGGCCGAGCCGCAGATGAAACCGTGCTGCAGCATCAACAGCGAGTAGATGGCCTCGTGCACGCCGGCCGCGCCCAGACTATGGCCGGACAGGGATTTGGTGGAGCTGATCGGTGGATTGTCCTCGCCGAAGACCTCGCGAATGGCCCGGAGTTCGACGATGTCGCCGATCGGGGTCGAGGTGCCGTGGGCATTGATGTAGTCGACACCGCTGCCCGCTGTTTCCAGGGCCAGGCGGATGCAGCGCACCGCCCCCTCGCCCGAGGGTTGCACCATCTCCGAGCCGTCGGCGGTGGCGCCGTAGCCAACCACTTCCCCATAGATGGTCGCCCCCCGTTTTTTAGCCCGCTCGTATTCCTCCACCACCACCAGGCCGGCACCGTTGGCCACGACAAAGCCGTCGCGGTCGCGGTCGTATGGGCGCGAGGCCCGCTGGGGCGTGTCGTTGAACTTGGTGGACAGCGCGCCCATGGCGTCGAACATCGCGGTTTGGGTCCAATGTTCCTCGTCGGCACCACCGGCAAAGACCACATCATGCTTGCCCATCTGGATTTGCTCCATGGCTGCGCCGATGCAGTGCGAACCGGTGGCACAGGCCGACGAGATCGAGTAGCAGAGCCCTTTGATCCGATGGGCGCTGGTCAAACAGGCGGAGACGGTGCTGCTCATGGTGCGCGGCACCATGAAGGGGCTGAGCCGTTTCAATCCCTTCTCACGCATGATGTCCGCGGCGGCCACCACGTTTTCGGCCGAGGTGCCGCCGGAGCCGATGATTAGGCCGGTTCGCGGGTGGGAAACCTCGTCTTCACCGAGTCCGGCGTCGGTAATCGCCTGTTGCATGGCGATCGAGGCGTAGGCGGCGGCGTTGCCCATGAACCGCAGATTCTTTTTGTCGATCAACTCCCTGACGTCAACCAGGGTGAAGCCGCCGACCTGGGAGCGCAGCCCAATCTCCCGGTACTGCGGATGGGCGCGGATACCCGACCGGCTTTCCCGCAGGGAGGTCAAGACGTCGGCGATAGTGTTGCCCAGAGGCGAGACAATGCCCATTCCGGTGATCACGACTCGTCGCATGCAATCCTCCGCGCTCAGCTTTCCCGGTGAACGGCCAGGGGGCCACAGCTCTGGCAGACCGGCATGACCTCGACCGTGCAGATGTTGACGTGCGGCGGCACCGTGGTCACCCAGTAGACGATCTCGGCGATATCCACCGGCCGCAGCGGCTGGGTGCCCTTGTAGACCGCGTCGGCCTTGGCCGTGTCGCCATGGAAGCGGACGATGGAAAACTCGCTCTCCGACAGGCCCGGCTCGATATTGGTCACCCGGATCTTGGTGTGGATCAGGTCGGTGAGCAGGTTACGGGAGAACTGTTTGACAAAGGCCTTAGTGGCTCCGTAGACGTTGCCACCCGGATAGGGGTAGCTGCCGGCGATCGAGCCCATGTTGACGATGTGGCCCCGGTCGCGGGCTACCATGGCCGGGAGCAGGCAGCGGGTGAGGTAGCACAGCCCCTTGATGTTGGTGTCGATCATGGTGTCCCAGTCATCCAGGCTGGCCTCGTGCGCGCCTTCCAGGCCAAGCGCCAGGCCGGCATTGTTGACCAGCACGTCGATGTCGCGGAAATCGCCCGGCAAATCGCGGGCCATGGCCTGTACTGCCGCAAGATCGCGGACGTCGAGTTGCACGGCATGGATGGGGGTAGTGCCGAATCGATCCTTCAGCTCTTGCAATCGTTCGACCCGACGGCCGGTGACGATCAGCCGCCAGCCTTCGGCGGCGAAACGCTCGGCGCAGGCCAGGCCAAAGCCGGAGGTGGCGCCGGTGATGCAAACGGTTTTCTGCATGCTTTGCTCCTTCGATGTGTTCCGTTGGAGAACATAGGGAAACAGGTTTGTCCTCAAAAAACAACAATTTTCCAGAAAGAGCTGGAATCCCCCATGGTTGTGCTTATAATTGCAGGCAACCTATTGCGGAAGGAAGCACGAAATCATACCTGTCCTGGCTATCAAGGAGGCCACCATGCTGAAGAAAAAGATGCTCAAGGCGCTGAACGACCAGATCAATGCGGAGATGTTTTCCTCTTACCTCTACCTGTCCATGGATGCGTATTTCCAATCGATCAGCCTCAAGGGGTTTGCCGCCTGGATGCGGGCGCAGGCGCAGGAAGAGATGATGCATGCCATGAAATTCTATGATTATGTCAACGAACGAGGCGGCAAGGTGACCCTGGAGGCCATTGCCAAACCGGAAACCAATTGGACCTCGCCGCTTGCTGTATTTGAAGCGGTGCTCAAGCACGAGGAGCACGTCACCGGATTGATCAACGATCTCGTCGATCTGGCGATCGGCGAAAAGGATCACGCCTCGAACAATTTCCTCCAATGGTTCGTATCCGAGCAGGTGGAGGAGGAGGCCAGTGCCGGCGAGGTTGTCGAGAAACTGAAACTGATCAAGGACAACACCTCGGGCCTGTTCATGATGGATGCCGAGCTGGGCAAGCGGGTTTTCACTCTGCCTGCACCGGCGGCTGATTAACGAGGAGTTCTGTCGATTTGAGTACGCGGAAGATCAAGAACGAGGTCTTGGCACTTTTGCAGGGCCAGGACCTCGCTTCCGTTTTGGAGTCGCTGCGCCGCTACCCGCCCAAGGATACGGTCAACGCCCTGTTTTCGGCGATCTGTCGGGACGACCCGCATGTGCGCTGGTTCGCAGTCAGTTGCATGGGCGATGCCGTGGCCCGCTTGGCCGCGGTCGAGATGGAAGAGGCGCGGATCGTGATGCGTCGGTTTCTCTGGAGCCTCAACGACGAGTCCGGCGGCATCGGCTGGGGAGCGCCCGAGTCCATGGCCGAGGGGATGTGCCGGCATGCCGGTCTGGCCGAGGAGTATGTACACATGCTGATCTCCTATATGCGCGAGGATGGTCCGGAGATCTGCCAGGATGGCAACTATATCGAGCATCCGCTGTTGCAGCGCGGCCTGCTCTGGGGTGCGGCCCGGCTGAGCGACTGCCGGCCGCGGCTGTTGATCGACCGGGGTGCGGGGGCCGACATCCCGCCATATCTATATGTCGAGGATGCAACTGTCCGGGGCCTGGCTGCCCTTGCGGCGGGCAACCTCTACCTGACCGCCACCGAGGCGAGGCTGCGGGCCTTGGTCGCCGATTCGGCCCCTCTGATGCTCTACGGTGAAGGCGTTTTTCAAGCGACCACCGTCGGCGATTTGGCGCAATCGGCTCTGGAGAGAATGAACGAATGACCTCCATGCCATTTTTCCCTGCCGTCGCCTGTGTCCAACTTGCAATTGCCCTGGGCGAGGTGGAACGCAATATCGATCAAGCGGAAAATTTGATCGCCCGTTATGTTCCTGAGCCCGATACTCTCCTGCTGCTGCCCGAGATGTGGGCCACCGGCTTCGATTACGAACACACACGCGAGTTGGGGCTGCGAACCCCGGAGATTCTAAGCGCGATGCAGCGGATTGCCGCCCGGTATCGGGTTTACCTGGCCGGTACCCTGGCCGAACTCGCCGAGGATGGCGGCCTGCCGTTCAATACCCTGTACCTTGTCGGCCCGCAGGGGGTGCTGGGCAAGGTGCCCAAGCAGCACCTGTTTGCCTTCTGGCAGGAAGATCGCTTTTTCCGGGGTGGCGCGGCGGCTCCGCTCATGCGCACCCCGCATGGTCTTCTGGGTGGGTTGGTGTGCTACGATCTGCGTTTCCCAGAGGTGGCGCGGCGGCAGGTTTTTCACGGCAGCCGTCTGTTGGCGATCTGTGCCCAATGGCCGCAAAGCCGGCTCGATCACTGGCAGACTTTGCTGCGGGCGCGGGCGATCGAAAATCAGGTCTACGTGGCGGCGGTCAATGGTTGCGGCGTGACCGGCGCCATGGAGATGGCCGGCCATTCGACGATTGTGGCTCCCGACGGCACGGCGCTTGCGTCCGCCGGCACCACGGCCACGGTGATCGGTTGTTCCCTCGATGCTCGCATGGTCGAAGAGCAGCGCCGTCGTTTCTATCCGGCCGGTGACCGCACCTGGGTGACCGACGACCGCGACAAGATCCGAACCCTGGAGGCGTTGCAAGCGGAGTTGGCCCCGATACGGGCACAGGGGAGCCGGATCGCCTTCACCAACGGCTGTTTCGACATCCTCCATGCCGGCCATGTCAGTTATCTCGAAGAGGCGCGGCGCACCGCCGATTGCCTGGTGGTTGGTCTGAACACCGATGCGTCGGTACGTGGTCTCAAGGGACCGGGGCGACCGGTCAATGACGAGTTGGACCGGGCGAGGGTTCTGGCGGCCTTGGGTTGCGTCGATTACGTGGTGCTCTTCGCCGAGGCAACCCCGATCCGTTTGATCACGGCCCTCTTGCCGGATGTGCTCGTCAAGGGGGCGGATTACGAGGAAGAGCAGATTGTGGGAGCCGCCGAGGTCAAGGCGGCCGGCGGCCAGGTGGCGCGGATTGCCTTTGAGCACGACCGCTCCACGTCGGCGCTGATCGACCGCATCCGAGAACCGGATTGAACATAAAGCTTTGCCTGAAGAACGGTGCTGCATCGTGGGAAGCGGGGCAGCGATATTTTTACCTTTGTGCAGCGAAACCAACGACATGACAGGAGGACGGTCATGCAAACGATCAGGATCCAAGGAATGAAATGCCAGCATTGTGCCGGTGCGGCAAAAAAGGCGCTGGAAGAGCTGGGAGCTACCGGTGTGGAGATCGATCTCGGCAATGGCGAGGCCCGTTTCGATGGGGCGCTGGACAGTGACGCCGTGCGTCGGGCCATCGCCGCTCAAGGTTTCGCGGTGGTCGACTAGCGGTCCCGTAGCGGGTGTGGTCGACTGGAGGCGAACCTGCGTCGCCTGTGGTTTGCGCAACGATTCAGTGCGCGGCGGCGGACGTTTTTTTGTCGGCGCCGCAAGAGTGCAGCGCGGTCTCCCGCAAGTGCATACCCCTCATTGTCCAATGCCGGCCCGCCGCCGGTGCTTCTTTCTTCCCCCTCACTCCACAGCAGCCCCGCAAGGGTGAATAGTAAGCTTTTGGTACCCTTTCCAAAGGGATGGTAACCATTCCCTGCGGTTTCTCGCCCACGGCTCGCGGCACTGTTCTTCCTCCGCAACGGCGCGGCACAACTTATTGACCGCCGATTGTCGCGGTGTTATCGTGGCTCGTATCGCGCACTTGGCGGTATCCGGCATCGGTTCGGGCCGCTTTTCTTATGTGGAGACATGGCAATGAAGATCAAACCCCTGCTTCTCGGCATCGGCGGTGTAGTGGTGGCGGTCGGTCTACTGGCCGGGGCCAAGGCCCTGCAGATCGGCACCCTCATCAAAACGGGCAAGGCGGCGAAAATACCGCCCGAAGTGGTGGCCACTGTCCAGGCGCAGCCGCAGACCTGGGAGTCGCTGGTCACTGCGGTGGGTTCCCTGGAAGCGGTGCAGGGCGTCACCGTCAGCGCCGAACTCACCGGCAAGGTGGTCAGTATCGCCTTTGAACCGGGATCGCAGGTCAAGGCCGGAGATCTGCTGGTCCAGCAGGATATCGCCGCCGAATCCGCCCAGTTGCGCTCCGCCGAGGCAGCTGTTGTCCTGGCAAAAATTACCCTGGATCGTTCGAAAAAGATGCTGGAGACCAAGGTGGTGGCCGAGGCCAATTACGATAACGCCGATGCCCAGCTCAAGCAGGCCCTGGCCCAGGCCGACACCATTCGGGCGACCATCGCCAAGAAAACCATCCGCGCTCCCTTCGCCGGTCGTCTCGGCATCCGCCAGGTGCATATCGGCCAGATTATCAAAGAGGGCGCACCGATCGTCTCCCTTCAGGCGCTCGATCCGATCTTCGTCAATTTTCTCGTTCCCCAGCAGCAGTTGGCGCGGGTGCAGGTTGGCTTTCCGGTGCGGATCACCTCCGACGGACTGCCTGCGGGTCACACGATCACCGGTTCGATCACCGCGGTCAACCCCGAGGTCGATGCCGCCAGCCGCAACCTCCGCGTCCAGGCCACGGTGGCCAACCGGGACGAGTTGCTCCGGCCGGGCATGTTCGTCAATGTTGCCGTGGTCCAGCCCGAATCCAACCCGGTGCTGGCCGTTCCGGCCACCGCCGTGCTCTATGCCCCGTATTCCGATTCGGTGTTCATTGTCGAACAGGCCAAGGCCGAGGAAGGGGGAACCGCCGGTCAGGTGGTGCGGCAGCAGTTCGTCCGGTTGGGCGAGAAACGGGGTGACTTCGTGGCCGTGACCTCGGGACTTGCCGCCGAGCACACAGTGGTGGCCACCGGGGTGTTCAAGCTGCGCAACGGCCAGGCCGTCGTGGTCGACAATACGCTTCGTCCGGAATTCAAACTGGCGCCGCAGCCCAAGGACGGTTGAGCGATGAAATTCACCGATCTCTTTGTCCAGCGGCCGGTGCTGGCGATGGTCACCAGTCTGCTGATCATCATCGCCGGTCTCCAGGCCATCGGCTCCCTCAATGTCCGCCAATATCCCCGCAGCGATAACGCCGTGGTCACGGTGACCACCATCTACACCGGCGCCAACGCCGAGCTGGTGCGCGGCTTCATCACCACGCCGCTGGAGCGGGCCATTGCCGCCGCCGACGGCATCGACTATCTCCAGTCGCAGTCCAGCCAGGGCAGATCGACCATCAATGCCCGCCTGCGGCTCAATTACGACCCGATCAAGGCCCTGTCCGAGATCAGCTCCAAGGTCGACCAGGTCCGCCGCGACCTGCCGCCCGAAGCGGAAATTCCAATCATCAACGTCGAATCCGCGGACTCGAAGTTTGCCTCGGCCTACCTCAGTTTTACCTCCGAGGTGCTCCAGCAAAACGAGATCACCGACTACCTGGTGCGGGTGGTGCAGCCCCGGCTCTCCGCCCTGGCCGGTGTGCAGCGGGCCGAGGTCCTGGGGGCGCGAACCTTTGCCATGCGCATCTGGCTCGATCCGGCCCGGATGGCGGCCTTCAACGTCAGCCCGGTGCAGGTGCGCCAGGCCCTGGCCAACAACAATTTTCTCGCTGCCGTGGGCACCACCAAGGGTTCCCTGGTCCAGGTCAACCTGACCGCCAACACCGACATGCGGACGGTCGAGGATTTCCAGCGGCTGGTCATCCGGGAGGATCAGGGGGCCATCGTCCGCATCGAGGATATCGGCCAGGTGGTGCTCGGCGCCGAGGACTACGACACCGAGGTCCGCTTTTCCGGCCAGACCGCCGTGTTCATGGGTATCTGGCCCCTGCCCAACGCCAACTCGCTGGATGTGATCAAGCGGGTGCGGACGGAGATGGCCGAGATCGACAAACGGCTGCCCAACGGGCTGACCGCCCGCATCGCCTACGATGGCACCGCCTACATCGAGAACGCGATCACAGAGGTGGTCAAGACGTTGAGCGAGACCCTGGTGATCGTCATCATCATCATCTTCCTCTTTCTCGGTTCGCTGCGCGCGGCGATCATCCCGGTGGTCACCATCCCCCTGTCGCTCATCGGCGCGATATTTCTGATGCAGGTCTTCGGCTTCACCATCAACCTGCTGACGCTATTGGCCATTGTCCTGTCCGTGGGTCTGGTGGTCGACGACGCCATCGTCGTGGTCGAGAACGTCGAGCGCCACCTCGGCGAGGGCAAGACGCCGCTCGATGCCGCCCTGCTCAGCGGCCGCGAACTGGTCAGCCCCCTGATCTCGATGACCATCACCCTGGCGGCGGTCTATGCCCCCATCGGCCTCCAGGGAGGCCTCACCGGGTCGCTGTTCCGCGAGTTCGCCTTCACCCTGGCCGGCGCGGTGACCATCTCCGGCGTGGTGGCCCTGACCCTGTCGCCGATGATGTCGTCGAAACTGCTCAAGCCGGGCATGACCGAACACGGCTTTGCCGGGAAGATCGAGCGCGACTTCAAGCGGCTGCGCGCGGCCTATGGGCGCTGGCTCGAAGTGACCCTCCGGAATCGGCCGGCGGTGTATCTGGTGTGGATCGTCCTCGGCCTGCTGGCGGTGCCCATGTTCCGGATGTCGGCCAAGGAGCTGGCGCCGGTGGAGGATCAGGGCGTCATCTTCGGCATAGTCGAGTCGGCGGCCAACTCCACCCTGGACCAGAATCAACTGTACACTGCGGCGGTGAACAAAGCCTTTTTGAGCGTGCCGGAGACCAACTTCGTGTTCCAGCTCACCCAGCCTAACTCCGGTTTCAGCGGCATGGTGGTCAAACCCTGGCAGGAGCGCAAGCGGACCATTTTCGAGATCATGCCCGAGGTGGCGAAGAAGCTCCATGGGATCACCGGCATCCGTGTTCTGCCGGTCACGCCGCCGGCCCTGCCCGGTGGCGGCCAGTTTCCGGTGGAGTTCGTCATCGCCTCCACCGCCGAGCTTGACCAGATCCTCGAATTCGCCAAGAAGATCCAATTGGCGGCCACCCAGAGCCGGATGTTCGCCTTCCCGCCGCTGATCGACGTCAAGATCGACCAGCCCCAGTCGGAAATTACCATCGACCGCGACAAGGTGGCGGCGCTCGGACTCAACCTCCAGCAGATGGGCACCGACCTCGCCACCATGGTGGGTGGCAACTACATCAACCGCTTCAATATCGCCGGCCGCAGCTACAAGGTCGTGCCCCAGATCATGCGAACCGACCGGCTGAATCCTGACCAGTTGCAGGACATCCACGTCACCGGTCCGGACGGACAACTGGTGCCGCTGTCCACCGTGGCCACCATCAAGAATACGACTTCGGCGCGGTCCCTAAACCGCTTCCAGCAGTTGAACGCCGTCACCATCAGCGCCTTCCCGGTGCGGCCGCTGGACGAGGCGCTCCGCTTCCTCGAAGACGAGGCGGCCAAGATCCTGCCCCAGGGCTATTCGCTCGATTACACCGGCGAGTCGCGGCAACTGCGGGTGGAGGGCAATACCTTTGTCATCGCCTTCGGCTTGGCCATTGTCCTGATCTTTTTGGTCCTGTCGGCCCAGTTCAACAGCTTCCGCGATCCCTTTGTCATTCTCGCCGGTTCCGTACCGCTGGCGATGTTCGGCGCCTTAATCTTCACCTTCCTCAAGATGCCCGATCCCAATGTTCCCTTCTGGACCAAGGGATGGACCACGACGCTCAATATTTATTCCCAGGTCGGCTTGGTAACCCTGGTAGGCCTCGTCTCAAAGAACGGCATCCTGATCGTCGAGTTCGCGAACAAGCTCCAGGAACAGGGATTGAGCAAGCACGCCGCCGTGCTGGAGGCCGCCATGACCCGGTTGCGACCGATCCTGATGACCACCGGTGCCACCATTGCCGGCCATTTTCCGCTGACCCTGGTCACCGGCGCCGGTGCCGCGGCCCGGAACTCGATCGGTTTGGTTCTGGTTGGCGGCATGGCCATCGGGTCGTTGTTCACGCTCTTTATCATTCCTTCGATCTATATGCTGGTGGCCAAGGATCATGGGAAGGGCACGGGCGGGGAGATGCAGCAAAAGGATTGAGGCCGGAGAGCATGAACAGGGGGATCGGGTTGTCTCTCGAACATGCGAATCGAAACATGCACATAAAAAAAGTCCGGAACGTACCCTCGTACATTCCGGACTTTTTTGTACTACGCTTTCAATCGCTTTTAGTCGCCGTTGAGTACCAGGTAGCCAACGCTTTCGGCGGGATGGGTTACTTCCGAATCCTTGGATTTCTCCTCTTCGATTTTTACTGTGAAGCGGCTTGTCCCAACCGAGTAGAACCGGACTGCAGAGGTGTCGGTGTTGTTGGTGGTTTGCATATCGGCCAAGACCATGGGGGCCTGGCTGTAGGAACCCGTGTAGCTCTTCGAATACCAGGAGTTGGTCACTGCCGAGCCCGTGGTGGCCACCTCGTATTGCAGGGAGCCGATGGTGCCGCGGCCGGGTTCCCAGGCGATGTAGTTGACGGTCTCATTGGCATGCACGTTGTAATTTTTTTCCTGCTCGCGGAAGTAGTAGGAGAAACCCGAGAGCCCGATATTCTTCAAGCGGCCGCCGATGGTATCGCTTTCGTTGACCGAGGCCACGGTGGTGACCACGACCGGGGTCTTGGTAAAGGTACTGCCGAAACTTACGGTTTGAGATCGGGTGGTGCCGGTGAAGGAGCCTGCTTCAACCTTGGAGCCGTCGGGCAGCGTTGTCCGACCCTTTTCCATGACCAGGTAGTTGACCGTCTCCGCCGGATGGCTGTTGTCCAGGTAATTCCATTCGTACAACCGCACGTCGAATCCCGTGCTGGTGACGTTTTTAATGCGGACGACGCAGGGGTCGCTGTTGGCGGATCGTGGCGGACCCACCACGACGATGGGATTCTTAAAGGTCGAATCGAAGTTGACGCGGACCCAACTGGTGCTAACCGAAATATCTCCTGCCTCAATGCCGATGGCCGCTGTCGGCTGTTGTGCAGCCGCCGCGACCGTGATGGTGGTGTTGGCGGTGCTGGTCGCGCCCTTGCTGTCGGTGACGGTCAACTTGGCAACATAGGAGCCGGAGGTCGTATACGCATGGGAGGCGGTACTCCCTGTGGCCGTTGCCCCGTCGCCAAAATTCCACAGATAGGAGGCGATGGTGCCGGTGGAGGCGGCGGCGTTGAAGTTCACCGTAAAGGGTGCGGTGCCGCTGGTGGCGTTGGTCGTCATAACTGCCTGTAATGCCACGACGGGATCGGCTGGTTTGGTGAAGACAAAAGGCGCCGAATGGGGACTCTCCGTGCCGTTGGTAAAGGCTGCTGTCAGGGTGAAATTGGTGGTGTTGGCAGTGAGAGACACCAGGCAGTCCACGGAGGTCGCGCTGGCGCCTTGGGTTTGGCAGGCAAGGGCCCCCTCCTGATAGAGGTTGAATCCGGACACGGTGTAGCCGCTGGGCGCGGTGTAACCATTCCATTGTGCGTTAATCGTATAGTTTGCCGCGGTCGAGGCGGTGGCGGGCAAGCAAAGCATGAAGCCGGCGATGAGGGGGAAGAATTTTCTAAGCATGGCGTTCCTTCTCTCTAATGAGTTTGGTGAGTACGGATAATCTTGTCCTCTCTATAGCAGGCATCGTGCCGGGAACGGGCAAGCGCGGTGGGAAGAATTATTATTGAGACATTATCTTGATATGACAGGCTTTATTTTTTTGACAATGTTGCCGATCGCAACGGATGAATGGCAGGGGCGATGTTGGAGTTCCCCTGGATAACGATTTTGAAATTACATTGTGTCGTCGCGTTTTCGAGGTGTCGGCAGATGTTAGGCAGGAGGATCGGCAGGAGGGGGCTGGACAAACCGGTCAGGGGCTTTCCATGCATGCGGGATTTTTTTCTTGAAAATTGCCGGTAATGTTTTTCTCGCTGCGTCCCTTTGCTGGGAATGGTAGGCTGCACTCCCTCCGAGGAGCCGCACATGGTGAAAAAGAGATCCGTGTTTGAAGAGATGAAGAGGGATGGTCAAGGAGAGGGGGGGAGAATCATGCGCTGGAGACCAATGACCGAAGGCTGGAGGATCGTTCTACTCCAGGTGCTGGCCTGCACGGCCGCTTTCTTGCCGACTGTTGCGCCGGAGTCGGCGTTTGCCAAAAAGGGGGGTGGCGACGACCGCTCCCTCTTCCATGGCCGTGTGCAAGCCCGGCTGGAATCGCTATCCGGCACCTGGGTAATCGGCGGGCGGACGTTTCATGCCGATGGGGCAACGGAATTCGACCAGAGCGAAGGGCCCTTGCGGGTAGGCAGCTGCGCCAAGGTGGAGGTGCGCAACGGCCGGGTGCATGAAATCGACAGCGAGCCGCAGCAAAACTGTCAGTAAGTCGGGGAAGACGGCAGCGCGCCGGATGGTGCGGTGCGATCACGTTGGTATCCCTGCCCGTCTCCCTCCACGTTGCCTGCATAAAAAGGAGGAATACCATGGCATTGCATACACTCGAAGGCACCGTTGCCGGGAAGGCGGCCGCCCTTGCCTGTTGTGTTGGGTTAGCGATGGCCGTGCTGACGGGGTGCGCCGGGCAGTCGAGCAAACTTGTCCGAGAGCAGCAGACCGTTGTCGTCAAGACAGAGACAACCCAGTCGCCGATCGCGGCCCATGCCCCTGCTTTTATTTTGCACGGAACGGAAGAACGGTACAACCGGATCGGCCGTGTCCTGGCCGTGGGGACCGGCGCGGACGAAACCGTTGGCGTCGATCCGGACGAGCCGGTCGTCTATGCGGACACCCGGTCCTTTGTCACCGAGAGGGAAACCTATACCAATCTTATCTATCGCGTGCATTTCTCCGACCTGCCCTTTAGCCTGATTCCCTTCCACCTGGGCGCCGGCAAACACGTCGGGGTGCTGGTCATCCTAACCATGGACGCGCAGCAGCAGGTGCTGCTGGTGACCCTGGCCCAGACCTGCGGCTGTTACGCGGTGACCATCCCGACGCGGTCGCTTCCGGCCGACTTGTATCCCGACGACTGGCCGGCGGTGCCACTTAGGGTCTACGGCGAACGGCTGCCGGCGCTGTTGCCGCCGATCGGCCGCGACGAACGCCTCCATGTGGTCATTCGAGCGGAGGTTCACCGGGTCATGGATCTTCAGATCGGCCCCAAGTCCGCAGCCACGGCCGAACAAGTGCACCCCGCCGCGCTGCTGCCGCTCGCGGCACTGAAACAGTTGCCCCTGGCGGATGGTGGCCAAACGAGCTGGTACTACACCGAATGGCCCTTGGCCGGCCATGTCAAGGGGGCGATCAAGCCCTGGGAAACGCTGCTGCTCAGCCTGGTCAGCCTCGATTTCTTTGTCGGCATGGACAAGGACTACGGCGACTCTGCGGAGAGCGGCAATCCCTTTTATACCAGCTTGCTGCCATGGAACAGGACCGCTTCGGACATGAACGATTTTGCCGCCTATCTCCGCTTCAACGGCTGGAAATTATGAGATCGCTCCTGTGGTGCCTCCGGGCTGTCGTTTTGTTTGTCTTCGCACAGCTTGCCGCCGTTTCGCTCCCGCAGACAGCGCATGCCGACGATCGGGTCTTCCTCGACGAGCGATTTGCAACGCTTGACCGCTGGCAGCCGCTGACCTTCCCCAAGATCCCCCGCCATTCGACCTATGCCGCCGCACACTGCGAAACGGCAACCTGCCTGGCGATGGAGAGCAATAATTCGGCCTCCGGGCTGGTGTTGAAGCAATCGTTCAATGTCTATGACTATCCCCTGCTCGCCTGGCGCTGGAAGGTGAGCAATGTCTATCGCAAGGGAGATAGTCGCACCAAGGAGGGCGACGATTATCCCGCCCGGCTCTATGTGATGTTCGCCTACGATCCGGATCGCGCTTCGCTGGGCAAGCAGCTCCGCTACGGGATGGCCAAGAAGCTCTACGGCCAGTATCCGCCACATAGCTCCATCAGCTATATCTGGGACAACCAAGCCACCGGCAAACCGTTCATCGTCAACGCCTATGCCGAAGAGGCCAGGATGATTCCGGTCGATGCCGGGTCCGGTGCGGTCGGCACCTGGCAGGAACATACCGTGGATATCGTCCGCGACTACCGGATGGCGTTCGGCGAAGATCCACCGGCCACGGCCAGCCTGGCGGTGATGAACGATTCCGACAACACCCATGAGGCGGCCAGGGCGTGGATCCAATATATTCGCATAGTTCGCTCACCGTAACAGTACTTGACATCGTCTTGCCTCTTTTGTAGGACTTTGCTGAGCTATTTTCGTCTTTCAGAATGCAAGCAGATTGGCCAGATCCCTTGTCCTGCACGGTTTCCGGCGATGCCGATCCATCCTGACCCTGAGGTGCACATGGGTAGAAGTGCGTGCAGCCTGTCTCTTTGCCAACTCTTCTTTCGAGTTGCCGCGCTGACGGTCTGCCTTGCCTGTGCCTCCGCCGCCTCCGCGGGTTCCGCAACGCAGACCATTCGCCTGGCCAATGGCGAATGGCCGCCCTACACCGGCCGGCATCTACCGGCTCACGGCTGCGATTCCCAGGTGGTGACCGAATCCTTTGCCCTGGAGGGCATCCGGGTGGAGTATGAGTTCCTGCCGTGGGCGCGCGGGTTGCTGCTTTCGCAAAACGGGGTGGTCGACGGCGCGATTGAATGGGCGGGGACGCCGGAGCAGCGGCGGACGCATTTTGTCAACGAAGAGCCCCTGTCCCGGCAGCAGTGGGTCTTCTTTTACCGCCGGGGCACCGCGCCCCCCTTGCAGCGCCTTGAGGATCTCAAGGATCGTACCGTCGGCCTGACCATCGGCTATGCCTACAACGATGTCTTTGTCGAATTGCGTAGACAGCATCCCGCCATGTTCAAGGAGGCGGCGAGCGATCTGCTCAACTTCAAGAAACTGCTGAGCGGCCGCATCGATCTCTTTCCCATCGAGCGGGCCGTGGGATATCATCTAATCGGCAACGAGTTGAGCCCGGAGGAACAGGCCAGGCTGGCGGAGGATCCCCTGCCGGTGGCCAAGTATACGACGCATCTTCTCCTCTCCCGCGCCCATCCCGAAAACGAACAGCGGATGCGCCTCTTCGAACGGGGCCTGCGTCGGTTGAAGGCCAGCGACCGCTACCGGGCCATCATGGCGCCTTGCACCCCGGAAGGCCCATGAGAACCCTGCCCTGGAACACCCCTGGAGTCCTCCCGCCGTGGAATTGATAACCCCTCCCCCTTCCTTTGTTGCCCGCTTGCGGAGCCGTCGCCTGTCGATGCGTCTGCTGGCGGCGATCGGCGGATGCAGCCTGCTCTGCATCCTGTTGGCCATCGCCTTTCAACTTCACACCGAGTATCGGCGCGATCTCGCCGGTATCGAATCCCGGTTGCAGTTCATCGCGGACAGTCATGTCCCGGCCCTGACCGCCAGTGTCTATCAGTTGGACGAGGAGCAGATACGCCTGCAACTGCGGGGGGTGTTGCAACTGCAGGATATCGTCCATGCGCGGGTGCTGGAGCAGCTCAACAACGCGGCTTACGATATTGCTGAGGGAGATGGTGCAGCTCGGGGAGCGATCGGCCGGGAATATCCATTGGTCTATCAGGCCCAGAAACCGGTCCCGGTCGGCGTGCTCCAGGTCCGGGCCAGCCTCGACGGGGTGTATGCTCGGCTCAAGCAGCGCGGGCTGACCATCGTTTTCACCAATGCCCTGCTCATCGTTCCCCTGGCTGCGGCGATTCTGCTCATCCTCCAATTGCTTCTCAACCGGCATCTGGTCCGTATGGCGGCGTACACCACCGGTCTGGGACTGGAGTCGCTTGACCGGGAACTCACCCTGCAACGCCCGCCAAGCCGATCGGGAAGTCCGGACGAGTTGGATCAACTGGTCGCCGCACTCAACACCATGCGGCTGCGCATCCGCGAGGACCTACGCCACCGCCACGAAGCGGAACAGGAGCTGCTCTTTCGCAAGGTCCTGTTCGAATGCGTGCTCGAGGCGCGCATCGATGGGATCTGCATTGTCGGCGAGGACGATACCGTTCTGTTCGTCAACAGCCACTTCCGCAGCCTGTGGCGGGAGCCGGTCGAGTGTCGGCCCGGCGGCAAGGTCCACGCGGCATGCGTCGGGATCGAGGCGCAGCTCCAGGATCCGGAACCGTTCCGGGCGGCTCTTGCCGAGGTGTGCGCCCATCCCGAGGCCATGGTGCAGGGGGAAGTGGTGCTGCGATCGGAGGCGGTCGTGGAGTATTACAGCGTCCCGGTGCAAAGCGCCGAGGGTGTGCGCTATGGGCGTCTATGGAGCTTTCGCGACGTCAGTCAGCGCAAGGAGCTGGAGGCGCAACTCCGCCAGAGCCGCAAACTGGAGACCCTGGGCAGTTTGGCCGGCGGCATTGCCCATGATTTCAACAACCTGCTTTCGCCCATCATCGGGTATGCCGAATTGGGCATGGAACGGCTGCCCCCGAGCGACCCGCTCTATGCCGATCTTGCCCAGATTCTTAAGGCCGCTGACCAGGCCACCGACCTGACCCGGCAGATCCTGGCCTTCAGCCGCAAGCAGATGCTTGAGGTCAGGATCCTCGATCTCAACGACCTGATTCGCGAATTTGAGGGCATGCTGCGGCGGCTGATCGGCGAGGCCATCGTCGTGCAGACCCTGCTCAGCCCGCTGCCCGCCCTGATCCGTGCGGACAAGGGCCAAATCGAGCAGGTGGTGCTGAACATGGCGATCAACGCCCGCGACGCCATGCCGGAGGGCGGGACCCTGAAGATCGAAACGGCCATGGTCTTCCTGGATGAGACCTATGCCGAGCGCCATGCCGAAGTGCAACCCGGCGACTACGTGGTGCTGTCGATCAGCGATACCGGAACGGGCATCGACAAGGCCATCCATGACCGGATCTTCGAGCCGTTTTTCACCACCAAGGAGCGGGGCAAGGGAACGGGGCTTGGTCTGGCGACCTCGTTTGGCATCGTCAAGCAGCATCGCGGTCACCTGTGGGTGTACAGCGAACCCGGGCACGGCGCCACCTTCAAAATCTACCTTCCCCGTGCCGAAGGAGAGCCGCAACCGGTGGCGACGGCGCCGGAGCGGGGGCCGTCCCTGCACGGGGACGAGCTTGTCCTGGTGGTCGAGGACGACGCCATGGTGCTGGATCTGGTCTGCGAAACCCTGGTGGCCCACGGCTACCGAATCGTTGCCGCGGAAAGCCCGGAGATTGCCCTGGAGCTTGCCGCGCAAACATCCGGCATCGACCTCCTTCTCACCGATGTGATCCTGCCGAAGATGAACGGCCGCGAACTCCACCAGCGGCTTGCAGAGCGCACCCCCGGTCTCAAGGTGCTCTATATGTCCGGGTATACCGAAAACGTCATCGCCGATCAGGGCATGCTCCACGAAGGCGTTGCTTTCATCCAGAAACCCTTCTCTGTCCACGATTTGCTGGAGAAGGTGCGGCAGGCATTGGCTTGAGCATGGTGCGTCGAAACTGGACTTCGCCCTTTCAGGAGGCGCGCGATGGTTCTGTTTGATTTCTTGACCCGGTACGATCCCAAGGTGCTGGAGGTGTTGGCCACATTGGCGACAACGGTGTTCGCCGTCCTGTCGGGATTGGTCGCGGCGATCTGGACGATCCTCCAATTTCTCGACGAACGCAGGAAAGAGCGGCAAACGCAAGTCGCGTTGGAGCAGGAGCGGTTGGAACAGCAACGATTGGTCGAGCAGGGGCGGCGGGCCGAACGCGTGGCGACGCTCATCTCCGAATTCGGCAAGGCCGAAGATCCGGAGGCGCGAGGGTGGACCACCCTGGCGCTCTCTCTATATCCGAACGAAACCACCCGGCTGCTGACCCTGGCGCTGGGGCAGTGCAACGAGGAGACAGTAGGAGCCGTGCGGCTGGCTTTGGTCGGCATCGGTGCGCCCGCCTTGCCGGAACTGACCCGGCTCAACCGTATCGCCCGGGTGTTCGTCGACAGCGAGGATACCGAATCCGACACTGCCGAGTCCCAGAGAAAGTCCCAGAGAAACGAACACCTCCAATTACTCCAGCGCACCCAGTCGGTGATCGTCCAACTGTTGTTTCATCTGCCGCCGGCTATGGTGGCCGCAGAGGATCTGAGCAACATCGATCTCTCCCACTGCAATCTGCAGGGCTTGCGTTGCGAAGGGCTGCGGTTGCGCAAGTGTCACTTGCATGGAACCCTCTTCAAAAAGGCGTCGATCAGGGAGGCGGTTTTTCGAGGCGCTCTCGTCGAACAGGCCGTTTTCCTGAAAACGGTGCTCGAACGGGCCGATTTCACCGGCGCCAAGGGAAGCCTGATCGCCATCAAGTGCGGTGCGGACGGCGCCTGTTTCGACCACGCCGACCTGCGGCGCTCCCAATTCGATGGCGCCAGTTTAGAACGTTGCCGTTTTCAGGGAACCAACCTGGACGATGCGACCCTTCGCGGGGCGCAGCTTCACGAAAGCGTCTTTGAACACAGCCACTGCAACAGGGTCGACGCCACGAAGGTGCGGGCAATACGAGTGCACTGGAAGATGTCCGGCCTGGTTGCCGCACGGCTGGATGAGGCCGATCTGAGCGAGTCCATCTTCGAGCAATGCAAGATGATGGGGATCTCGGCGAAGAATGCCGATGCGCGTTCGGCGCGGTTTCTCAACTGCAACCTGGGAGGCATCCAATTCGGCGGGGCCAAGCTGAACGGCGCGCAGTTCCGGGGGTGCAGTCTGGGCGGCGCTGATTTTCGGGGGTGCGAACTCGATCAGGCGGTCTTCCACAAGTGCAAAATAGAGACCGCCAAGTTTGACGAAGGAGTGGTCATCGCCTCTTGAGGGACTGGCTGCTTTCTCCGGTCGCTGGCGTGATTGGGCGGGATGTGGTATAAGGGAACGTCAGATAGATTGTTCCTGTTCTACCATCGTGCCTATGATGGGCACTCTGGATTTTCCGGTTGTTATTGTGTGGGTGAAGAAGTTGCAGAGCGTCAAGGTGTTGCTGTGTGTTGTCGTGGTGGTGTCGTTGTTGTCGTTGCCGGTATCGGTCCGGGCGGCGCCCGCCGAGGGTATCCCGATTTATAGCCAGACCCTGTTGGAACAGATCAATCTGTACCGGCAGGATAACGGTTTGAATCCACTACGGTTCGACGATAATCTCATCCGCTTGGCCAAGAACCACAGCTTTTCGATGTTTCAGCAGAAACGGATGAGCCACGCCCAATTCGACCAACGGTTCGAGCGTTCCGGCAGCCGCCTGTGCGTTGAGAATGTCGGCTGGAATTACAGCACGCCGCTCCAGCAGTTCGATGCCTGGCGCCGGTCGAGCGGTCACGACCAGAACATGCTGAAGGACGGGATTTACAAGGCCGGCATCGCCGAGATCGGCAAGTATGTCACCTTCTTCGCCTGCAAATAAATAAAGCCCCTGTTGTCGGGCCGACTGCTTTCGGTTTTCTTACGGGAAGGTTTGCGGCCCAGGCCATTTGCCTCTATCTTTTTTTCCCTGAATTCGCTATAAACCACCTCTGTGCACGCAGCTGGTTTGCGTGTCGGTTTTTCTTTTGGAGGAAACGGGTGTAAATCCCGTGCTGTCCCGCAACTGTGATTCCGCCGTGTGCGGAAGAGCCAGACACTCCTTGCAAACGTGGGTCTTCGTGGAATGAGACACCAGCGCCGTCCGACCGGCTCTCGCCTCCTCCCCCTAGTCCTTCTCCGCCAATCCAACCACGCCGAAGCCTTTCTCGGGAACGGCTGTATTTGTATGGTGTCTCCATGGGGCGCATTCTTCTTGTCACCGGCGGTGCCAGAAGCGGCAAGAGCAGCTTCGCCGAGCGGATGATCGCCGAACTCGGCGCGGATATCGCCTATATCGCCACGGCCCGAGCCTTTGACGACGAGATGGCGGACCGCATCGACAAACATCGGTTGCAGCGACCCGCATCCTGGCAGACCTTCGAAACACCGACCGAGCCCTCGGCGGTGATCGCTGCCGAGGGCGACCGTTTTGCCGCCATGCTCCTGGACTGTTTGACGGTGATGGTCACCAACCGGATGCTTGCCCAGCCCATCGATTGGGACCGGCCCACGGTGCGCGAACTGAACGCGGTCGAGGCGGATGTCATGGCCGAGATCGAGGCCCTCATCGATGCTGCCTCGTCCAGCCGGGCCAACCTGATCGCCGTCACCAACGAGGTCGGCTTCGGCATCGTGCCGCAGACACCGCTGGCCCGCTGCTTCCGTGACTGCGCCGGCCGGGTCAACCAGCGGATGGCGGCTGTGGCCGACGAGGTCTATCTAGTGGTCGCTGGACTGCCGGTGCGGATCAAGGGATAAAACGGCATGAAAGCGCTCGTCCTCATGATCCAGTTCATGACCCGCTACCCGATCCCGGTGGAGATCGAGTTTACCGCCGAGCATTTTGTTCGCGGCATGAAATGGATGCCCCTGGTCGGGCTGCTGGCGAGCCTGCCCGGAGCCTTGGCCTTCGCCCTGGCCGATGTGTGGCTCGATCGGGAAGTGGCGGCGCTTTTCGCGGTGATCATGCTGATCACCGTTACCGGCGGCCTGCATCTCGACGGCATCGCCGATACCGCCGACGGCCTATTCAGCTACCGCACCCGCGAGCGGATGCTGGAGATCATGCGCGACTCCACCCTGGGCGCCAACGGCGTCATCGCCCTGGTGCTGACCATCCTGCTCAAGTATACCCTGCTTGCGCATATCCCCGGCGAGGGCGCCCTGCTGGCGGTGCTGGCCACCCCGGTGCTCGGCCGTACCGCCCTCACCTGGCATTCGGCCTGTTCCTGTTATGCCCGTGAGGTGCGCGGCATCGGCGATTACGTCAACAGGACCGGCCTGCCCCAGGCCCTGGCCGCCAGCGCCGTTTCGCTGGGCCTGCTCACCCTGCTGCTGGTGCTGTTCGGCGTCCGCGCCGCGCTTGTTCCGGCGGTGGCCCTGGTGCTGATTCTACCACCGGTGGCCTTGGCGGTGCTTTTTGCCCTCTACCTCAAGCGCCGCTTGGGCGGCATCACCGGCGACACCATCGGTGCCAGCATCGAACTTGCCGAAATTCTCAGTTTTTTCATCATCCTTCTTGTCTGGAAATTCGTGTTATGAATGTCACCAAACTCTACCTCATCCGCCACGGCGAAACCGAACAGAACAAATCCGGCGTCCTCATGGGCAGCACCGATACCCCGCTCAACGACCACGGCCGTTTGCAGGCCCTCTCGCTCCGGGATCGGGTCAATGCCCTGGAAGTCGATTCCATCTTCGCCAGTCCCCTTGCGCGGGCGGTGGAGACCGCCTCGCTCGTCTTCGGTGAGCAGGCGCGTATCATCACCGATACCAGCCTCCAGGAGTTTCATTTCGGCGAGTGGGAGGGCATGCACTTCTCCGAGATTGCCCAACAGTACCCGGAGATTTGGAAAATGTGGCTGACCGACTGGGAACAAACCCGCATCCCCGGCGCCGAGGCCTTTGCCGCCTTCAAATACCGGGTGATCGGCGTGGTCGAGGAGATCGTCCGCGCAAATCCCGGCAAGCGGCTGGCCGTGGTGTCGCACGGCGGCTGCATCCGGTCGATGTTGGCGCATTTCTTTTGCGAATCGGTGTCCAAGGGCTACTGGAAATTCAAGGTCGACAACGCCACCTTGAGCGAAATCGAATTCATGGGCGAGTTGCCCATCCTCATCCGTTTCAACTACAGGTAGAACCGCATGCAACTGCTCAAACAGACCCTGGAGGCCATCAAACCCGCCGACCGGGTGGTCATGGCCGCCGCGCAACGGGAGATCGACTACTGCCTCAAGCCGCCGGGCAGCCTCGGCAAGTTGGAGGACATCGCCCGGCAGATCGCCGGGATCACCGGCCAGGTCCACAATGCGATCCATAAGAAGGCCATCGTGGTGATGATGGCCGACAACGGGGTCGTTGCCGAGGGGATCGCCATGTATCCCCAGGACATCACCCGAATCGGCGCCGATTTCGTCACCTCCGGGCGCATGGGGGTCAACTTTCTCGCCAATTACGCGGGCGCCGACATTATCGCCGTCGATATCGGCATTCAGGTCGATGTCGATTTGCCCAAGGTGATCAAGCGTAAGATCCGTCACGGCACCGGCAATTTTCTCAAGGAGCCGGCCATGAGTCGGGAAGAGGCCATCCGGGCGATTGAGGTGGGGATCGAGGTGACCAACGCCGCCATCGACCAGGGCTACGACCTGATCGGTACCGGCGAGATCGGCATCGGCAACACCACGGCCAGCAGCGCGGTGCTCTACGCCTTCACCGGCGCACCCATCGAGCGGGTGGTCGGCCGGGGCGCCGGGTTGACCGACGAGGCCTTTGAACGGAAGAAGGCGGTGGTCAAACAGGCGGTGCATCTCCATCGCCCGGACCCGGACGATCCCCTTGACGTCTTGTCCAAGGTGGGCAGCCTCGACATCTGCGGCATCGCCGGCACCTATCTGGCCTGCGCGGCGCGGCGGGTGCCGGTGGTCACCGACGGGCTGATCTCCAATGTCGCGGCGCTCGCGGCCATGCGGCTCGCTCCCGAGGCGGTGGATTTCATGATCCCCTCGCACCTCTCCTTCGAGCCGGGGGCGAAACTGCTCCGCGAGATCACCGGACTCGACCCGATGCTCGACATGAACATGCGGTTGGGCGAGGGCACCGGCTGCGCCCTGATGTTTTCGATTATCGAGGCGGCGCTGCGGATGATCGAGGAAATGGGCACCTTTGCCGCTATCGGGAAATCGCGCGATGAAATTGGGGACCACCTCATGGCTTATCGGGGAAAATTTCCTCGATAACGCCCGGTTGGTGGAGGGGCGGGTCGACTTTCTCGAACTGCTGGTCTACACCTGGGACGCCGAGTGGCGGGCCAAGGTCGGTCGTTGGCTGGAGGGCTTGGCCGGACTCGATCTGGCCTACACCGTCCATCTACCCACGGACACGGCGGCCAATGCCCTGGCAGCGGCCCGGTTTTTCGAGGCGAGCGGGTTTCCCCTCTGCAACATGACCCTCCATCCCCTGCCCGGCTGGCGGCAACTGGACTGGCCGGCGCTGGTGGCGATGGAAAACCTCACCGACCGGGTGGAGTTCCATCCCCGCTACACCTTCGATCTCACCCATAGCCTGCTCGGGCAGCCCCTGCCGGAGCATTTTTACCCGCATATCGTCGAACTCCATCTCTCCGGCACCGACGGCACCCATGATCACCTGCCCCTGGATGCGGCCACCCTGGAGCGGGCCTTGCCGCTGCTCCGCGAGGATGTGCTGGTCTGCTTGGAGATTTTTGATCCCGAAGCTGCCCTGGCGGCGGTGGAGGCCGTCCGCCGGGGTAGGGTCTCGGAATGAAACCCCTCAGCCCTGCAATTGGGCCTGAAAGAAGGCGGACGCCAAACGGTCGATCAGGCAAGTGCTTGCCCAGGGGCGGCTTCCCTCGATGAACCCCACATGGCCGCCGTGGGGTTGGAGCGCCAAGTGGACGCCGGGGCCGAGCTGGTCCGGCCGCGGCACGGTGTGCGGGTACATGAAGGGGTCGTCCAGGCTGTGCAGGATCAGGGTGGGCACGGCGATCCGCCGCAGGTAGCCGATGGAGCTGCACCGGGTGTAGTAGTCGTCGGCGCCTGCAAAACCGTTGAGCGGTGCGGTGATGGCCTCGTCGTACTCCCGGAGGGTGCGGATGCGGTCGAGATCGACTGTGAGCGGCGAAGGCATGGTCGCGAATTTACGCTCGTAGGAGCGTTTCAACCGCTCCAGCAGGTAGCGCTGATAGATGCGGGAGCCGCCCTGCTCAAGCCGCCTGGCCGCATCGCCCAGAACAAAAGGCACCGACACCGCCATGGCCGTCTGCAGCAAGGCTTCTTCGCCGCCGATGCCTAAATAACGCAAGAGCAGATTGCCCCCCAGGGAAAAGCCGATGGCGGCCGCCACCGGCCGATTGCTTGCCCGGAGCAGGGCAAGAACCTCGGCCAGATCCTCGACCGCGCCGGAATGGTAGCTGCGCGGCAACCGGTTGGGCTCGCCGCTGCACCCGCGCAGGTGCATGAATACCGGCCGGAACCCCGATGCGGCCAAGGCGGCCAGCACCGGCAGGGGATAGTGGGAGCGGAGATCGCCCTCCAAACCGGGGAGCATGAGCACGATCGGCCCCCGACAGCCCTGCGCCCAGGCGAGATCGATAAAATCGCCGTCGGCCAGTTCCAGCCGTTCCCGCTGCAAGGGGAGTTGCGGCAGTCTGCGCCACATTTTCGGCCACAGGGTCTGGACATGGGGATTGCGCAGCCACACCGGCGGGGAAAAGTGCGGGGTTTGGAATCGCGGTCGTCCTTCGCTGTGGTTGTCTGCGTCCATCCGTCCGTTCTTCTTTACTTTTTTCTCGTTGCCGCTCGCTGGCTTTCCTGGTACTGATCAGCCGTTGCGACCAGACGGGGCTGCGGGCACATGGTGTGCATGGGGGCAATCGTTTGCCCCTCTTCGAGGGATTCGCTCAACGATCGACAGGAGGTTGGTATGGCAAATTTTCTCTTTGTACTGCGGGACAACCATTTCGAGAAGGCAACGCGTTGTTTTCAGTTCGCCAAGATCGCCCACTCCAAGGGGCACAAGGTCAATCTCTTTTTCATCGACAGCGGTGTCGATTGGGCCATAAAGGACAAGGACGGCAGCCAGAAAACCGTGACCGGCGACTGCGTCGACGATTACCTGCCCTACCTGGTGGAAAACGAGGTGCAGGTGGGTGTCTGCACCCCGTGCGCGAAAAACCGGCAGCTCGACGAGGCCAGGTTCCATTCCAACATGGCGCTCGACGGCGGCCCCCATCTCATCGACATGGCGGCCGAGGCCAAGGTCTTCAATTTTTGAGATGCGTGGAGAGGTTCGCTGGTTGCCGGTTCCAGGCGAGAGGCAATCGGCAGCTCAGCGTTCGCTGAACAGGTGGTAGAAGATGTCGGACATGTAAACTACGCCGATCAGCCTGCCATTGTCCACCACCGAGATTCGGCGGAGGTTGTTTTTGATCATCCGGTCGAGGATGGACATCACCGGCTCGTCGGCGGGAATGCTGAGTACGTTGTCGTTCATGATCTGAACCACCTTCTTCTGCTTGATCTCCCGGATGAAGTCGTCCAGATCCCCCTGCCAGTTCAATTCGCTGCCGTCGATGCCGTAATGAAGGTAGGTGGGACGGAGATGGTAGAGGATGTAGTACATGCTGACCGTGCCCACGAGGCCATGATCGTAATCCACCACCATCAAACTCACGGTTTTGTGCCCGGTGGGGCGCACCTTGGCGTTGAGGATCTTCTTGATGGCTTTTTCGACGGGTTCGTCCATGTGGATGATGTCGAAATTCTTGGTCATGATATCTCGGGCAAACAGTTGCATGGATCGCACTCCTTGGCTGCGCTGACAGTTGCGGCCGCCGCCTGCGGGCGGGACTGGCCGGGTTAAGGTGATATTGGGCTATCCGGTTGATCTTTCACCGGATAAGGGAAAGGCTTTCTCCCCGAAACAGCGAGACAGTAGCATATTGCTCGCCGAGTTTGCCAGGTTTATCTGGCTGGGCGCGAACAATAAATGATCCCTGTCGTGGCTGCCCATTTTGCGACGCATCGCCGGGACTGGAGGGCGTCCGCCCTTGCTTGGGCAAGTTGGGCGGCAGCCGGCGGGCCGTGTCACTAACAGTTTGACTTTAGCGGCGATTCGTGTAAGTAGAACTGGACAATCCTCGCCAGGCGTATCGTTTCCCAGTGATCCATTGGGCTCAAGAATACTTTCTTCGCTGTTAGGAGGTCTCGTTTGATTGGGTTAGAAGCTATCGCACAGAATAATGGATGGATGATCGCCGCGACCGGAGCCGGCATAGTCTTTACCGGTCTCGCGACCCTGTCCTTCATCATCTCCCAGTTGCACAAGCTGGTGGCCCTGCTCGACCGGCCTCCCAAGGCGACCGTGGAAGTGGTTGTCGAAGAGGAGAAAATCGTGTGGATTCCCCCGGACTGCCCCAACGACATCGAAGTGGCGATCAGGCTCTATCAACCCCTGATCGAGGAACTGCCCCCCGAGTTCGAGCTGGCCGAACTCTATGCCTTGGCCAGAAAATATCATCTCCCCCATCCCCACCTGTCCATTCGCTGCCTCCGCGACGCAGGCAAACTGGAGTCCACCGGGGAAGGCATTTTTCGTTTTCATGCGTCCGAATAAGGCGATGAGCATCGATTTTATTTGAGAGGGGGAGCACACATCCATGGATCTTATTCTCCAGTTTTTGAACAACACCGGTTTTTTCCTGGCCGACTACCGTAACCTGATCATGATCGTGGTCGGGTCGTGCCTGGTGTACCTCGCCATCGCGAAAAAGTATGAGCCGCTCTTGCTCCTGCCCATCGGTTTTGGCGTCATTCTCGGCAATATCCCGTTCTTCAAGGGATTCGGCATCGGCATCTACGAGGCCAACAGCGTCTTGCACTACCTCTATTTTGGAGTGACCAGCGGCGTCTATCCCTCGATCATCTTTCTCGGCCTCGGGGCGATGACCGATTTCTCCTTCCTGCTCGCCAACCCGAAACTGATGCTGCTGGGCGCGGCCGCCCAGATGGGCATCTTTTTTACCTATCTTGCTGCCTTGTCGTTGGGGTTCAGTCCCCATGAAGCCTCCTCGGTTGCCATCATCGGCGGGGCCGACGGCCCGACCTCGATTTTTCTCACCGCCAAGCTGGCCCCGCACCTGATTGGGCCGGTGGCTATCGCCGCCTACTCCTACATGGCCCTGATCCCGATCATTCAGCCGCCGATCATGAAGTTGTTGGTCAGCAAGAAAGAGATGCTGATCCGCATGCCCGACATGCGCGAGGTGTCCCGCAAGGAACTCATCATCTTTCCTGTGGTCGGGATGATTCTCTGCACCTTTCTCGCGCCGGCCTCGATCCCCCTGCTCGGGCCGTTCTTCTTTGGCAATATCATGAAAGAGTCGGGCGTGGTCGACCGTTTGGCCAACACCGCGCGCACCGCGATCATCGACACGGCGACCATCCTGGTCGGACTGACCGTGGGCGCCTCCACCCAGGGCGATGTCTTCCTCAACGCCAAGTCGGTGGGGATCTTTCTGCTGGGAGCCGTTGCCTTCAGCATCGCCACCGCCTCGGGCCTGCTGTTCGCCAAGTTCATGAATCTCTTTTTGAAGGAAAAAATCAATCCGCTCCTCGGCGCGGCCGGAGTTTCCGCGGTGCCGGGATCGGCCCGCGAAGTGCATATGATGGGGCAGAAGGCCGATCCGACGAATTTTCTTTTGATGCACGCCATGGCCTGCAACTCCTCGGGGGTTATCGGCTCGGCGGTCTGCGCCGGTATTCTCTGGAGCTTTCTCATGGGATGATCTGCCGTGCAACGCAAGCGCCTGCATCGAACCATCAGGGGTGGCCGGGAACCTGTCCGGCCACCCCTTTTTTTGTGTCGAATTGATACGGGCGATGCATTTTTCTGATTTGAAAACCCGGTAGCGCTCTAGTATTATTGCGCGTTTCCTTTCTTGACTCGGACCGGACGAATTCATCTGCCGGCCTGCGATCGAGCAACCGGCCAATTTCGTAATGGGCCGGAGGAGACCGACAATCGAGGACACCCTATCACTGCGAACCTTGCCCCTTCCTTGTCTGGACCGCGGCGGGTTCCACCACCAGGTGACAACCATGGATACACAATATCAGGCTACCTTGGAGACTTTGGAGCGGCTGCGGGCGGAGTCCGTTGCCGCCGGTGGAGAGCAGCAACTGGAGGCCCAGCACCGCAAGGGCAAGCTGACCGCCCGCGAGCGGCTCGATTTGCTCCTTGACGACGGCACCTTCGAGGAGTTCGATGTCCTCAAGATCGGCCGCGGTTCGAGTCTGGGGGGGGAGAAAAGTTTCCTTGGCGACGGCGTCATCACCGGCCACGGTTCCATTGACGGCCGCGAGGTCTTTGTCTTCAGTCAGGATTTCACCATCCTCGGCGGCTCGCTGGGCGAGGCCCATGCCCAGAAGATCTGCAAGGTCATGGACCTGGCGGTCAAGGTGGGGGCGCCGATCATCGGTATCAACGACTCCGGCGGCGCCCGCATCCAGGAGGGTGTCGACGCCCTGGCCGCCTACGGCGAGATCTTCCACCGCAATGTTCGGGCCAGCGGCGTGGTGCCGCAGATCTCCTGCATCATGGGGCCCTGCGCCGGCGGCGCGGTCTACAGTCCTTCGATCACCGACTTCGTCTTCATGGTCGAGGACTCTTCCTACATGTTCGTGACCGGCCCCTCGGTGGTCAAGACCGTCACCCACCAGGACATCACCTCCGAGGATCTGGGCGGGGCCAAGGTCCACGCCAGCAAGAGCGGCGTGGCCCATTTCACGGTGCCCAACGACGTGTTGGCCCTGCGCGAGGTGCGGCGGCTGATCAGCTATCTGCCCTCCAATAACAGGCTGCGCGCGCCGATCCTCAATCTCAGCGACGCCCCCGGCCGCACCGATCCGGCCCTGGACTTCCTCATTCCGAGCAACTCCAACCAGACCTACGACATGAACGTGCTCATCCATTCGATTCTCGACGGGGCGGAGTTCATGGAGGTCCATTCCGGGTTTGCCCGCAACATCATCTGCGGTTTCGGTCGCTTGGGCGGCCAGACCGTGGGGTTGGTGGCCAACCAGCCGGCGGTGCTCGCCGGCGTGCTCGACAATGACGCCTCGTTCAAGGCAGGCCGGTTCGTCCGCTTCTGCGACGCCTTCAACATCCCGCTCATCTCCCTGGTCGACGTGCCCGGCTTCATGCCCGGACCGGACCAGGAGCACGGCGGCATCATCCGCCACGGCGCCAAGCTGCTCTACGCCTTCACCGAGGCCACGGTGCCGCGCATTTCGGTGATCATCCGCAAGGCCTACGGCGGCGCCTACCTGGTGATGAACTCCAAGCACATTCACTGCGATGTCAACTATGCCTGGCCCACCGCCGAAATCGCGGTCATGGGGCCCAAGGGAGCGGCCGAGGTTATCCATCGCAGGGAAATAGCCACAGCTGAGAATCCGGAAGTCGTGCTCAACGAGAAGATGGAAGAGTATCGCCGCACCTTTGCCAACCCCTTTCTTGCCGCGCAGCGGGGCTACATCGACGATGTTATCTTTCCGCGCGACACCCGCTCGCATCTCATCCGCACCCTGCAGATGCTCGACAGCAAGAAGACCAAAGGCCCGGATCGTAAACACGGAAACATTCCCCTGTGAGGTACGTCATGTTCGATAAAATACTGATCGCCAATCGCGGCGAAATCGCCATTCGCATCATCCGTACCTGCAACCGGCTGGGCATCAACACCGTGGCCGTCTATTCCGACGCGGACAGCCGCAGCCTGCACCGCCATCTGGCCGACGAGGCCGTGCACATCGGCGAATCGCAATCGCAAAAATCCTATCTCGACATCGCCAAGATCATCGACGCCGCCAAGAAGACCGGCGCCCAGGCCATTCATCCCGGCTACGGATTTCTCTCCGAGAAGGCCGACTTCGCCCAGGCGGTGGAGGAAGCGGGCCTGGTCTTGATCGGACCGCCGGTGGCGGCGATCGACATCATGGGCGATAAGATCACCTCCAAGGAACTGGCCAAGAATGCCGGCGTACCGGTCATCCCCGGCCATATCGAGGCGATCAAGGACGAGGCGGAAGCCATCGAGATCGCTTCGGAGATCGGCTACCCGATCCTGCTCAAGCCGGCGGCTGGCGGCGGCGGCAAGGGGATGCGCATAGTTCGCAAGCCGGAGGAGATGAAGGATGCCCTGGCGGCCAGTCGCAAGGAAACCCAGAAGGCCTTCAATGACACCCGGGTGTTTGTCGAGCGCTACATTGAGCAACCCCGACACATCGAGATCCAGATCCTGGCCGATAGTCATGGCAACGTCATTCACCTAGGTGAGCGCGAATGCTCGATCCAGCGCCGCTATCAGAAGGTGATCGAGGAGTCGCCCTCGCCGGCGGTCTCGCCCGAGTTGCGCGAGCGCATGGGCAAGGCGGCCTGCGAACTCGCCCGCCAGGCCAACTACGTCAACGCCGGTACGGTGGAATATGTGCTCGATTCGCACCAGAATTTCTACTTTCTGGAGATGAACACCCGCCTCCAGGTGGAGCATCCGGTCACCGAGATGGTCACCGGGCTCGATCTGGTGGAGTGGCAGCTGCGCATCGCCAGCGGCGAACCACTGCCCTTCGATCAGAAGGGCGTGCGATTCAACGGCTGGGCCATCGAGGCGCGCATCTGCGCCGAGGATCCCTCCAGGGGGTTCATTCCCTCCACCGGGATGATCACGCGGTATGCAGCCCCCAGGGGAACCGGCATCCGGGTGGATTCCGGGGTCAACATCGGCGGCAAGATCGACGTCTACTACGACTCCATGCTCGCCAAGCTGATCTGCCACGGCAAGACCAGGGAAGACGCCCGCCGCGGCCTGATCGAGGCTCTGAACGGCTACCATATCGAGGGAGTGTCCACCAATATCGATTTCGTCACCAGCGTGCTCTGCCTGCCCGAATTCGCCGAGGGCAACCTGAGCACCGGCTTCATCGATCAGCATTTCGAGGGCGGCAAGTCCAAGCGCTCGCCGGCTATCCATTATCTGCGTCTGGCCGCACTGGTGGCCGGGCTGATCTATCACACCCGCACGGTGGCGGTACGCGAATCGATGCGCCACATGGTTTCGGACATCGGCGGCAAGCGGGAGATGGGCTGGGCTCCCCAATACATGGTGCGTTGTCAAGAGGATCTATTCGAAGTGGTGTTGGAAGCGCCTCCCATCAGCGGCCAGACCTGCACCATCCGGGTGGATGGCAACATGTACCAGGTCGAAATTCCGGTGTTCGAATTTTTTCGCCGTCGCTTGAAGCTGGTCATTAACGGCCAGGTCTACCGCTTCCGGATTCAATTCGACGAGTCGTTCATGCTCGTCTCCTTCAACGGCATCTCCAGGATGTTTGAAGTGTATACTCCGAAGGAGTGGGGCATGATGCAGTACATGCCCGAGAAAGCCGACAAGGGGATCAGCAACATGCTGGTCTGCCCGATGCCCGGTTTGGTGGTGGATGTGCTCGCGCAGCAGGGCGAGCGTGTCTTCCGGGGCCAGAACCTGGTCATTCTGGAGTCGATGAAGATGGAGAGCGGTGTCGCTTCGCCGGTGGACGGCGTTATTACCGAGGTCCTGGTGAAAAAGGGGCAGGCGGTGGAGGCCGACGAGACGTTGATAAAATTCGAGGTGGTCTAGGACAGCGCGCGCCGCAGTCGGTCGACGCCCCGCCGCAAGATCAACCAGCAGCCAACGCCGTGTCGGTTTCCACCGGGACGGCGTTGCTGTGTGGTGCGGCTGCGCAGTTTTTGGCTTTCGTTCAGTCGACCTCCAGATAAGCGAGGATGCCTTTGGCCGCCTGTCGCCCCTGCCAGATGGCGGTGACCACCAGGTCGGAGCCGCGCACCATGTCGCCGCCGGCAAAGATCTTGGGGTGGCCGGTTTGCAAAGGATATGTCCCGGTTTCCTTGGCAACCACCCGCTCCCGGTTGTCGAGGGCGATGCCGTGTTCTTGGAGCCAGGCGGGCGGATTCGGTCGGAACCCAAAGGCGATGAGCACGATATCCGCGGTCACCGTCACCTGGCTGCCCCCGACAACCACCGGCCGCCGCCGGCCGCTGGCATCGGGTTCCCCCAGCTCGGTGGTCACCAGTTCCACGCCCTCGACGCGATGTTCCCCCATGATGCCGATGGGTTGTTGGTTGAAGAGAAACTGCACGCCCTCTTCCCGGGCATTGGCCACCTCCCGTTTGGAGCCGGGCATGTTGGCCTCGTCACGGCGATAGGCGCAGGTGACGCTGGCCGCACCCTGGCGGATGGCGGTGCGGCAGCAGTCCATGGCCGTGTCGCCGCCGCCGAGCACCACCACCCGTTGCCCGAAGGTGTCGACAAAGGGCTCCAGTCCGGCATAGCCGCGATGCTCGCAGACGTTGCCGATGAGAAAGGGCAGGGCATCGTACACTCCCGGCAGGTCCTCGCCGGGAAATCCCCCCTTCATGTACTGATAGGTGCCCATGCCGAGAAAGACGGCGTCGAACTCGGCCAGCAACTGCTCCAGGCTGATGTCGCGGCCCACTTCGGTGTCCAGCCGGAACTCCACCCCCATACCGGCGAACATCTGGCGCCGCCGGGCCAGGACCGATTTTTCCAGCTTGAACTCCGGGATGCCGAAGGTGAGCAACCCGCCGATCTCCGGATAGCGGTCGAACACCACCGGCCGCACCCCATTGCGCACCAGGACATCGGCGCAGCCCAACCCGGCCGGTCCGGCGCCAATCACCGCTACCCGCTTGTCAGTCCAGACAACGCCGCTCATATCCGGTTTCCAGCCCTGGGCCAGGGCCTGGTCGGTGATGTATTTTTCGATATTGCCGATGGTGACCGCGCCGAAGCCGTCATTGAGGGTGCAGGCCCCCTCGCAGAGCCGGTCCTGGGGGCAGACACGGCCGCAGATCTCCGGCAGGCTGTTGGTCTGATGGCAGAGTTCCACCGCTGCCATCAGGTTGCCCTCGGCCAGCAGTTTCAGCCAGTTGGGAATGTAGTTATGCACCGGGCACTGCCATTCGCAGTAGGGATTGCCGCAGGCGAGGCAGCGGTGCGCCTGGTGCTGGAGATGCAGTTCGGGCACCGGTTCGTAAATTTCCCGGAAGGCGGTTTTCCGGGTGACCAGGCCGATCTTGGGGGGGAGTTTCCGCTCCACGTCGAGGAACTGGAAGACGTTGTTGAGTCGCTCTTTCATGGCGTTTGTGTGCGTGAGAAGATTATTCGCCCCGCTGCTTGAGCCGGTCGAGCAGGCTGGAGAAGTCGGCGGCCTTGGGTTTGACCAGCCAGAACTTGCCGATATAGTCGAGAAAGTCGTCCAGCAGGTGCCATCCCCAGTCGCTGTTGGTTTCGCGGCAGAACTCCTCGATCACCTGGTGGAGGTGGTTGCGGTATTCCTCCATGTAGCCGGAGTGGACGCGCTGGATTTCCACCAGTTCATGGTTGTATTTGTCGACAAAGCTGTTGTCCAGATCGAGCACATAAGCGAATCCGCCGGTCATGCCCGCGCCGAAGTTGGCCCCGGTTGGGCCAAGCACCGTGACCAGGCCGCCGGTCATGTATTCGCAGCCGTGATCGCCCACCCCTTCCACCACCGCATGGGCGCCGGAGTTGCGCACCGCGAACCGCTCGCCGGCCTGGCCCGAACCATACAACCGGCCGCCGGTGGCGCCGTAGAGGCAGGTGTTGCCCATGATGCTGGTGGCCTCGGTCTTGAAGGTCGAGCGATGCGGCGGGCGGAGAACGATCTTGCCGCCGGCCATGCCCTTGCCCACATAGTCGTTGGCATCGCCGTTGAGATAGAGTTCCAGGCCGCCGACGTTCCAGGCACCGAAGCTCTGGCCGGCGATGCCGGTGAGCTTGAGCTTGACCGGTTTCTCGGCCATGCCCTGGTTGCCCCAGCGTTTGGCGATCTCGCCGCTGAGCCGCGCGCCGATCGAGCGATCGCAGTTGCACAGGGTATAGGCGAAGGTGCCGCCCGTTTTCGTTGCGATGACGGGGAGGATGTCGCGAACCATCTGTTCGGCCAGCTCGCCCTTGTCGAAGGGTTGGTTACGGGTGATGGCGCAGTGGCGGGGTTTGGTCGCCAACAGGGCATCGCTGTGGATGAGGGGACGCAGGTCGAGCCGCTGCTGGCGGGGGGTAATCCCGGCAACCGGTTCAAGCAGATCGACCCGGCCGACCAATTCTTCCAGACTCCGGACCCCGAGCAGGGCCAGCCATTGCCGGGTCTCCTCGGCGAGATAGCGAAAGTAGTTGACCACCTTGGCAACCGTGCCTTGGTAGTGGTCGCGCCGCAGGTCTTCCCGCTGGGTGGCCACGCCGGTGGCGCAGTTGTTGAGGTGGCAGATGCGCAGATACTTGCAGCCGAGGGCCACCATCGGCGCGGTGCCGAAACCGAAACTCTCGGCGCCGAGCATGGCCGCCTTGACCACATCGAGCCCGGTCTTGAGGCCGCCGTCGGTCTGTAGCCGAATCTTGTCGCGCAGGTCGTTGGCCTGCAGGGTCTGGTGCACCTCGGCCAGGCCCAGTTCCCAGGGCGACCCGGCATGGCGGATCGAGCTGATCGGGCTGGCGGCGGTGCCGCCGTCGTAGCCGGAAACGGTGATCAGGTCGGCATAGGCCTTGGCCACCCCGGCGGCGATGGTGCCGATGCCGGGACGGGAGACCAGTTTGACCGAAACCAGGGCCTCGGGGTTGACCTGCTTGAGATCGAAGATCAGTTGGGCCAGATCCTCGATGGAGTAGATGTCGTGGTGCGGCGGCGGCGAGATCAGGGTGACGCCGGGCACCGCGTAGCGCAGGCGGGCGATGAGGTCGTTGACCTTGCTGCCCGGCAACTGGCCGCCCTCGCCGGGCTTGGCCCCCTGGGCGATCTTGATCTGCAGGACCTCGGCGTTGACCAGGTAATGGGGGGTGACCCCGAAACGGCCCGAAGCGATCTGTTTGATCTTCGACACCTTGGGCGTGCCGTAGCGGGCCGGGTCCTCACCGCCTTCGCCGCTGTTGGAGCGGCCGCCGAGACTGTTCATCGCCTCGGCCAGGGCTTCGTGGGCCTCGGGCGAGAGCGCGCCCAGCGACATGGCAGCGGTGTCGAAGCGGGGGATGATGGCCTCGATCGGCTCGACCTGGTCGAGGGGGATCGGTTGCGCATCCCGGCGCAGTCGCAGCAGGTCGCGCAGGGTCGCCGGCTCGCGGTGGTTGATCAGGTCGGCGCAGGTTCGCCATTGGGCCGGATCGCCGCTCGCGACCGCGGCTTGCAGGCCCATGACCACATCGGGGTTGAAGGCATGGTATTCCTGGCCGTGGACATACTTGAGCAGGCCGCCCAGCCGGATGGGTTTTTGCCGGCTGGCGGCCTCCTTGGCCAGGGCTTTTTGATCGGCTTCGAGGTCCGTGAAGCCGGCGCCGCCGATGCGGCTGGGGGTGCCGGGAAAGCAGCGTTCGACCACCTCGGCATCGAGGCCGACGATCTCGAAAAGCTGGGCGCCCCGATAGGAGGCGACGGTGGAGATGCCCATCTTGGAGAGGATCTTGAGCAACCCCTTCTTAATCCCCTTGCGATAGTTTTTGACCGCCAGGTCCGGGGCCAGGGTCAACTCACCACTGCGGCAGAGGTCGCCGAGCACGGCATAGCTCAGGTAGGGATAGACGGCCGTGGCGCCGAAACCGATCAGGCAGGCGATCTGGTGGGCGTCGCGGGCCGTGGCCGTGGCGACGATGAGGTTGGCGTTGCAGCGCAACCCTGCCTGGGAAAGATGGCGATGCACCGCCCCGGTGGCCAGCAGGGCGTGGATCGGCAGTTGCGGTGGGGCGCAGTCCTGGTCGGTGAGCAGGAGGAGCACGCAACCGGAGCGAACCGCCTCGGCGGCCTCCTCGCATACCGTCCCGATGGCTTGCTGGAGCGTACCATGGGCGGGATCGTAGCCGAGAGAAAGCCGGCAGAGCCGATACCCCCAGCGGTCGAGATGGACAAGGGCGCGGAACTTTTCGGTGGAGAGCACCGGTGAGGTCAGGATCACCCGGCTGGCGTGCTGCTCGGACTCCTCGAAAATCGATTGCTGTTCCGGGCCGACGGTGGTCTCCAGCGACATCACCACCGCTTCGCGCAGGGGATCGATGGGCGGGTTGGTCACCTGGGCGAACTGCTGGCGGAAAAAGTCGTAAAGCGGCCGCTGCTGGCGGGAGAGCACCGCCATGGGGGTGTCGTCGCCCATGGAACCGGTGGCCTCCTGGCCGGTTTCGGCAAGCGGTCGCAGCAGTTGGTCGCGCTCCTCGAAACTCACCTGATACATCTTCATTGCCATCCGCAGCGGTTCGCCCTCCAGTTCCCGGCTGGCCCGATCCTGGCCCAGGGTGCCTTCCAGGCGCAAGGTGTTGTCTTTCAGCCACTGCTTGTAGGGATGGCGGCGCTTCAGGATCTCGTCGATTTCGCGGGTGTGGCGGAGCATGCCGGTCTCGGTGTCGACCGACAGGATCTGTCCCGGACCGAGACGGCCCTTGGCCACCACCTCACCGGCATCGTACTGGTAGACGCCGATTTCCGAGGCCACGGTCAGCAGGTCATCCCTGGTCAACACCCATCGGGAAGGGCGCAGACCATTGCGATCCAGGGCGCAGATGGCGTGGCGGCCATCGGAAATGACCAGCCCGGCCGGGCCGTCCCAGGCCTCGGTGTGCATCGAGTTAAACTCGTAGAAGGCCCGGAGATCGGCATCCAGGTGCTCAACGTTTTGCCAGGCGGGCGGGATGAGCATGCGAATGGCGCGGTGCAGGTCCATGCCGCCGGCGACCAGCACTTCGAGCATGTTGTCCAGGCTGGAGGAATCCGAGCCGGTGCGATTGACCAGGGGGGCGATGGCCGCGATGTCCGGCAGCAGCGGCGTCTTGAATTTGCCGGTGCGGGCTTCGGCCCAGTTGCGGTTGCCGGTGATGGTGTTGATCTCGCCGTTGTGGGCGAGCAGGCGAAAGGGTTGGGCCAGGGGCCAGCGCGGCATGGTGTTGGTGGAAAACCGCTGGTGAAAGACGCAGATGGCACTTTTCAGCTCCGGGTCGGCGAGGTCGGGGAAGAAGCCCGGCAGGTCGGCCGGCATCATCAAACCCTTGTACACGACAACACCTTCGCTCAAACTGACCACATAAAAGTCGGGGTCCGCGGCCAGTTGTTTTTCCGCCTTCCTTCGGGCAATGAAGAGCTTGGCGGTGAGCTGTTCGCGGCTGAGGCCATCGCAGTTGACAAAGAGATGAAAAAACATCGGCTGGGAGGCCAGGGCAATGGGGCCGAGACAGTCGGCGTTGGTGGGAATCCGTCGCCAGCCGCCGATCTGCAATCCCTCGGCGATCAGCGCCGCCTCCAGGATACGCTGCGCCGCTTCGGCCTTTTCTTTCTCCCGGCTGAGCATCAGACTGCCCACGCCATAAAGGGGCGTCGGCTCGATCCCGCCGCATTCCCGCGCGACTCTCCGGAGAAACCCGTCGGGTTTTTGGAGGAGCAGGCCGCAGCCGTCGCCGGTGCGGCCGTCGGCGGCAATGCCCCCCCGGTGGGTCATGCAGGTTAGCGCCTCGATGGCGGTGCGCACCAGGCGGTGGCTGGCCTCGCCCCGGATGTGGGCGATCAGACCAAAACCGCAGTTGTCCTTGCATTCGTTGAGATCGTAAAGCCCGTTCATAGTCCCCTGCGTGGTTATGGAATTAGAGTGGTCAGTAAAGCACCGGTATGCTGGGAGCGCAACAGGAATTATTCCTGGCGGGCTGCCTTGGAGCCGAGGGCTCCGGTGACTCTTTCGTTGACAGTTTGTTTCGTTCCGCTAGACTGACAACAGAGGATCACAGCAAGAAATCAACATTTTCATTGTCAGCAAGCGGCATGCGGCCCGATGGTTCTCCCTTTGCGCCCAATCCGTTCACGGCAGTTGTCCCGATCGTACTCCCATGCACATAGCCACCACCCATCGCAACACCGACTTTGACGGTCTGGCGTCCATGGTCGCCGCGACCCTGCTCTATCCGGGCACCGTCGCCGTTTGCCCAAAAAACGTCAATCCCAATGTCCACCGGTTTTTGTCGCTGCACAAGACCTCGTTTGACATCATCCTGAGCGGCGAGGTCAACCTCGACGCCGTGACCCGCCTGATCGTCACCGACACCAACCAGTGGCGGCGGCTTGACCGGGTGGATCATCTCCGCGACCGGGAAGGCGTCGAGCTGTTGCTCTGGGATCATCACATGGGCATCGGCGACCTGAACCCCCATTGGCAGTGCGTCGAAAAGATCGGGGCCACCATCACCCTGCTGGTGCGCGAGATCCAGAAGCAACAGATCTCGCTCACCCCGCTGCAGGCAACGCTGTTTCTTCTGGGCCTCTACGAGGATACCGGTCAGTTGACCTTCAGTTCCACCACGCCCGAGGATGCCCGGGCCGCGGCCTTTCTCCTGGAGCAGGGCGCGGATTTGAACATCGCGGTCGATTTTCTCAACATGGCCTATGGCGAGGTCCAAAAAAAGGTGCTGTTTCGCCTGATGCGCGACGCCGAGCAGCATGAGATCAAGGGGAAACGGGTCGGGATCGGCGTGGTCACCATCAACAAGCACGTCGAGTTGGCCATGGTGGTGCAGTTGTATGGCAAGATCGTCAATGCCGACGCGGTGTTCGTAGTCTTTGTCAACGAGAGCGGCGGCTATTTCATCATCGGCCGTAGCAGCACGCCGGAGATCAACGTCAACACCGTGTTGCAGCGGTTTGGCGGCGGCGGCCATCCCGGCGCCGGTTCGGCCACGATCAACGACACCCGCACAGCCCCCGGAGAGATCCGGCAAAAGATCATTGCTGCCCTGCACGAGGTGCAGCGGGGCGCGGCCCTGGTGGCTGACATGATGTCCTTTCCGGTGACCACCGTGCCCCCGGACACGCCGATGCACGAGATTCGGCGGGTCATGGAGGAGGAGAAGATCCGGGGTGTGCTCGTCGAGGAAAACGACTGCCTGCAAGGCATCGTCGTGCTGTGGGATCTGAAGAAATTGAAGCAGACCAAGCAGTGGAACTCTCCGGTCAAGGCATTCATGAACCGCAAGGTGACCACCATTCCGCCCGAGGCCCTGGCCAGCGAGGCTGCGGACCTGATGGTGCGGAAGAATATCGGCCACCTGCCGGTGGTGCAGGGGGAGAAGGTGATCGGCATCGTCACCCGCACCGATGTCATCAACTATCTGTACGGCATGCTGCCGGCCTGAGAAAAAGGAGAGGGGCGCAAGAGGCGCTGTCCCGACGCGGACCGCTTCCCTGGAATTGGGATCCATGGCTTTCTTTTCCTCTTGGCCAAGAAATACTGTATCGACGAATGAATTGAACAATCCTCGTTTTTTTTGGAGATGCCTTGGGCAATGAAGTCACTGGGAACGATTGTATTGACCACCGCCCTGTTGTCGGCCGGTTGCGGCTGGACGGCGCAGAGCGCCCCTGCTTTCGGGGCGAACGAATACCTCGACCTGGACATCGACCAACTGATGAACATCACCGTCACCTCGGTAGCCAAGCGAGATCAGCGACTCTCCGATGCGCCTGCCGCGGTGTTTGTCATCAGCCACGAGGACATCCGCCGTTCCGGCGTAACCTCCATCGCCGACGCCTTGGCCATGGCGCCGGGCATCCAGGTGGCCAAGATCAGCGCCTCGAAATGGTCGGTGTCTTCCCGTGGGTTTGCCGGATTTACTTCCAACAAACTTCTGGTGCTGATCGATGGCCGCACTGTCTATTCGCCGGCCTACAGCGGCGTGTTCTGGGATGTGCAGAATACCCTTTTGGAGGATATCGACCGCATCGAGGTCATTCGCGGGCCGGGCGGAACTCTCTGGGGAGCCAATGCCGTCAACGGGGTCATCAATATCATCACCAAAAAAGCCGAGGATACCCAAGGCGGACTGGTTCGAGCCAGTCTCGGCAACGAAGGCTCGGGTTCCGGGGCGGCTCGTTACGGCGGCAGGATATCCGAGACCGCCTTTGCCCGGGCGTATGTGACCTATGACGATTTTGCCGCCAACCGGCTCCAGGGAACGGGTGGGGACGCCAACGACTCCTGGCAACCGAAGCAGACGGGTTTTCGCATGGACGGCAAACCCGACGGCCACAGGGATTGGACCCTCCAAGGAGATCTCTATAACAACGATGGCGATCAACAGGTGTTCCCCTATTGGACCAGTGCTTCCGCCGTCCCTGCAACCTTGGCGGACCGGACGGATACGAAAGGCGGCAACCTCCTGGGGCGTTGGCGACAGGAGCTGGACGGCGGCCAGGCGCTGACTTTCAAGGCCTATTACGATTACAACGATCGCAGCGACGCCATCTTCAACCTCCATTTCGAGACCATCGATCTCGATCTCCAATATGAAACCAAGCTCGGTCAGCGGCAGAACCTGACCATGGGCGCGGGCTACCGGTCGGTCCGGGGTGAATTCGACGAGACTTATCAGGTCTTTCTCCCGGACCGCAGCGACGAACTCTACAGCACCTTCCTCCAGGACGAGATCAATCTGGTGGGGGACCGGCTGTGGCTGACGCTCGGCAGCAAGTACGAACACAACGATTACACCGGCAACGAGTGGCAACCCAGCGCCAAGCTGCTGTGGAAGCCAGCGGACCGCCATTCCCTGTGGACTTCCGCAGCGCGGGCGGTGCGCACTCCGGCCATCGTCGAGCAACTGGGCCGGGTGTTGATCGGCCGGTATCCGGCCTACTATGGTCCCCAGTATCTTGGGGTTGGTGATGTGAATTTCGTCGGTAATCCCGCCTTCGATTCCGAGGTCGTCAACGCCTACGAAGTCGGCTACCGCTGGCAGGCCACCGACGCGCTTTCCTTCGACCTGGCTGTGTTCCACAACGAATACGATGAGATTTATACGGTTCGGCCGACCCATTCCGGTATCGATGTGGATAATCTCTTTGTCAACGCCCAGAGCGGCTCCGGACAGGGATTCGAGGTGGCGGTCGATTGGAAGGCCCGATCCTGGCTGTCGTTTGCTCTCGCCTATTCGTATCTGGAGACGGACCTCGACTACAAAGGTGTGGGCACCTTTCAAAGCAACAACGACTGGGTGGCGGCATCGAGCCCGAAAAACCAGGTTTCGCTGCGTTCTTCCCTCCTCCTTGCCCCGGATTGGCGGCTTAACCTCTGGTTGCGCTACATTGACGACATCTCCTGCCGCAACAGTGGCGATCTCATGGGCGAAGCCATTGCCGTGGACGACTATTACGTGTTCAATGTCAATCTGATCTGGACGCCCAGCAAAAATCTTGAATTGATGCTGGCCGGCCAGAATCTGACCGACAGTGGACAGCTTGAATATCTCTCCGAATATCAGACCCCGGCCACGGAGATTGAACGCACCATCTTCGGCAAACTTACCTGGCGGTTTTAAAACCAAAACAACCCATCGATGCGCTGTAAACTGTTCATAACCGCCTTAATCGCGGGTTGCCTGCTCCTCCAGGGCGCTGTGGTGTCCCATGCGGAGCCGGGCGAACTCGAGTACAAGGTCAAGGCGGCCTTTTTGCTCAATTTCGCCAAGTTCGTCACCTGGCCGGAAACTGCGAACCCACCGGCAACCTTTCCGCTGTGTGTCGTCGGCGAGGACCCTTTCGGGGTGGCGTTGAACGGTGTGGAGGAGAAGCAAATCGGCGGCGAGAACGTGAGTCTGCACCGGCGCCTGGCCATTGGCGATGGGCTTGCGCAGTGCCGGATGCTGTTCATCGGTTCGTCGGAGCGGACCAACGTGAAGCGAATTCTCCAGGTCGTCGCCGGTAAGCCCGTGGTCACGGTCGGCGATATCGAAGGCTTTGCCCAGGCAGGGGGCATGTTCGAGTTCAAGGATCAGGGCGGTCGCCTGACCTTTGTGATCAACAACACCAAGGCCAAGGAAAGCGGCCTGCGGATCAGCGCCTCCCTGCTCAGTCTTGCCCTGGAGGTACTATGACCGGCATGAGAGACTGGTTTTTCCGACTTGCCATTCGGCACAAGCTGCACGCGATCGTCTTCCTCTCCTGTGCCTGCGCCCTTGTGCTGTTGCTGATCGCCTCCTTCGGCAGTCATTGGTACTTCGTGCGGCAGCAGGTGGCCGACGAGGTGCGCACTCTGGCCACGGTCCTGGCGGAGAACTGCAGCGCCGGCATCGCCTTCGACGACCGCGAGGCCCTCGCGACCATCCTTCACTCCCTTGCGGCCAAACCCAATGTCATGGTCGGCGAGATCCTCGACGCCAATGGGGCATCGCTGGCGCGATACGAGCACAACGATGCACCGCCAAAGGATGAGCATGCCCGTAACCCTGCCATCATGGCCCTCGGTGCGTTCCAGTTCCATGGGCAGCATGCCGAGGTCCGCCAGCCGGTACACCTCAAGGGCGAAACCATCGGTACGGTGTATCTGCAGGTCGGCCTGCGGGAACTGCACCGCAATCTCCTGTTGCTGGCCGGGCTGCTCTGCGGCGTGCTGCTGTTTGGCCTGGTTCTGACGACCTTGCTGTCCCGCCGGTTGCTGGGAGTGGTGGTCGAACCCATTGCCAGCCTCTCCGAGATCATGGGCACGGTGTCCCGCGAGCAGGACTATGCGGTGCGCGCGCCCGTCCTTGCCAAGGACGAGTTAGGGCTGCTGGCCAACGGTTTCAACGCCATGATCGAGCAAATCGAGCAGCGGGATCGGTATCTCGAAGAGCAGGTCGATGCCCGGACCCGCGACCTGCAGGCAGCCAAGGAGGCGGCCGAGGCGGCCAACCAGGCCAAGAGCCTGTTTCTGGCCAATATGAGCCATGAGATTCGCACACCGATGAATGCGATCATCGGCATGACCCGCATTGCCCTGGAACGGTTGACCGATCCCGCGCAAAACAAACTCTTGCGCACGGTGTTGAACTCGGCGGACAGTCTGCTTGGCATTCTCAACGACATTCTCGATTTCTCCAAGATCGAGGCCGGGCAGTTGGTGTTGAGCAAGCGGCCTTTTGCCCTACGCCAACTCTTCGAAACGGTGCTCTCCACCATGGGCGTGGCGGCGAACGAAAAAGGGGTGCGGCTTGCGTATATCGAAAACCCCGATTTGCCCGGCACGGTCGTGGGCGACGATCTCCGGCTGCGGCAGATTCTGTTCAACCTCGTGGGCAATGCCATTAAATTCACCGACACCGGCTCGGTCACCATCCGCGTCGAACGGGAACCCGACGACGGGATGGACAACGCCTGTGTGTTGCACTACCGGGTCATCGACACCGGCATCGGTATCCCCCAGGAGAAACAGGGACGCATCTTCAATACCTTCGAGCAGGCCGACGGTTCCTATGTGCGCAAGTATGGCGGCACCGGATTGGGGCTGGCGATCAGCCGGCAGTTAACCGAGATGATGGGCGGCCGGATGTGGGTGGAGAGTGCGGTCGGCGAGGGCAGCACCTTCCATTTCACCGTCCGCCTGGAATTGGCGGCGGACCAAACACCCGAGGGAGAGACCGCGACAGGGACCGCCAACGTCGGGCATCGAACCGGCTTGCGTATCCTGGTGGTGGACGACAACGAGGTGAACCGCGACCTGGCGACCATGGTTCTGGAGGAAGAACATCAAATTTTGACGGCACCTCATGGTTTGGCGGCATTGCAAGCCCTGGCGGAGAGTGGGCCAATGGATGTCGTGCTCATGGATGTGCAGATGCCGGTGATGGATGGCCTGACCGCCACCCGGATCATCCGTGCCATCGAGGAGGACAGGCCGTTGCCGCATCCGCTCTCCGGAGGGTTGCATGCCGTGCTCGCCGAGCGGTTGGCGGGCAAGCATCTCCCGGTGATCGCCATGACGGCGCACGCCATGGGGGGCGACCAGGAAATGTGTCTTGAGGCAGGTATGGACGAGTACGTCACCAAGCCGTTTCGGCCGGAGCAACTGGCCAGTGCCCTGATGCGCATCGAGGGAGCGGGCGCGGGTTCGTGGTGGCCTGCGGGCGGGCGTTACGTCGCTCAAGCCCGTCCGGCATCGGAGGAAGAGGCATCGTTGCCCGCAAGCTTGGAGCAGGTTCGCTCAGCCCTCTTGGCCTCGGGTATTGGCACCCCGGAGCAGGCGGAACGCCTCCTTCAGATCTCTCGCCGGAGCGTCACCGCCCAGGTGGCCAATTGTGGGCAAGCCTTGAAGAATCAAGAGTATCTGGAACTCGACCGGGAGGCGCACACCCTCAAGGGGACCTTGCTGCAATGCGGTTTGTCGTTTTGGGCCAGTCGGGCCCAGGCGTTGATGGAACATGCCCGCCGCGAGGAGAGTCGGCTTGCCGCCGAAGAGTTGGCCGCTCTCGCCAGCGGGTTGAGCGCCGTGATGCTCGATGCGGAGTCGGCTCCGGACCAGGGGGAATCGACCAACGCGCCGGCGCAACCGAGGCAAAAACAGAGCCGTATTCTGGTCATGGACGACGAGGAGCTGGTTCGTGATGTGGTGGGCAGCATGCTTCAATACCTGGGCTACGCCTGCGATCTCGCCAGCTCGGGCGAGGAAGGCGTGGCCCTGTTTGCCGGGAAGCATGCCGAGGGGCAAGGCTATGGTCTGGTTATCACCGACCTCCAGGTTTCCGGTGGCATGGGCGGAGGGGAGATGGCCCGGCGGATTCTTGCCATTGCCCCTGCGGCCCGCATCGTGGTCTCCAGCGGCGATGCCCTGTTGCCGATCATGCAGGACTATGCCGCCCACGGGTTTGCCGGCCGGATCATGAAACCCTATTCGGTGCAGAATCTCGCCTCTCTGCTCGACGAGATGTTCGGGGCGGCTTGAAGCACTTGCCGCCGGCGGATGTCAGCCCGGAGGCCAGGCCATGTTGCGGCCGCCGAGAATGTGCATGTGGAGGTGAAATACCGTCTGTCCCGCCTGCGAGCCATTGTTGAACACCACCCGAAATTGGGGAATCCCTTCCTTGAGGGCAATCTCGTTGCCCACCCGCATCATTTTCCCCACCACCCGCTCATCCTCCTCGCTCACGGACGACGGGCCAATCAGGTGTTTCTTCGGGATCACGAGAAAATGGACCGGCGCCTGGGGGGCGATGTCGCGGAAGGCGAGGATCTCGTCGTCTTCGTAGAGCTTATTGGCCGGTATTTCGCCACGGACGATCTTGCAGAACAGGCAATTGTCGGGCATGATGTGGACCTCCTGGGTTGAGAAGCGACGTTCGAGGTTAGCGGGGCGTGACCACTCTCGGCATCAGGTGAAAAACCAGCACATTGTCCAGGGCGGCGATGTTGACGGGTTCCATGACAATGGGGATCGATTTCGCACCCACCTTGAGATTGATCGTTTCCAGGGCGTCGAGATCGACCGCGTATTCCCTGCCGCCGAGCGCACCGAGCAGGGGCGTCAGCGGATCCTGGGGATTGTTGGCGTTTTGGGGGGTATCGTTGAAGCGGGGCGTGACGAACAGTTTTTTCCGATTTCGATCGAAACGGGTTTGGAGATCGCAGGTCATGGGCAGGCGGACTTCGCCGACCTTGAGTTGGATGTCCTGACCCGCGAAATTGGTGGTCACGACCAGATTTTTTCCCGACAGCACGCCATGCACGGTGATGATGTTGTCATGGATGACCAAACGGTCCAGGGACTCGACGGTGATGTCCCCCTGCAACTGCCGGCTCTGCGAGGGAATATCCAGCGGCAGGGTCTTTTGCAGTGAGGTGAGCACGGTCTCCGCCGGCAAGGAAAGGACAATGTATTTTTGACTGCCGTTGCCGCCGGCGGCCAAGGCCGGCATGGGCGCAAGCAGCAGGGCGATCAGCAGGCAGGCGGCGGCGAGAGGTTTGCTCAAGAACATGCGGATGTACGAGGTAAGAGTTGACGGCGGTCTCGCCGGTAACGCCTCTGCCGGCATCGTCCGGCTCCGATAACCCGAAGAACCGGAAGCAACGGCAGAAAGGCAAGGTGCGGTCCGAACCACGTCGATCCGGCCACAATAAAATACGACAAAATGCTCGATTTTCGTTCTTCTGTCAACCCAACCGGCGTAAAAAAGCTCGCCCACCTTGGGAGATCGCGCTGCCATGGGTGCTGAATCCCGCCACGGCCAAGGACCTGTGCTCACGGTCGATCGCGAGTGCTGTTTCAACGGCGCGACGCCCTCGCTGACCGCGGCCCTGCGGGCGGAGTTGACCATAGACAATCCGAAATACACGGCGGCCAAGCAGTTTGGGCGCTGGATCGGCAAGAAGCTCAAGCCGCAGCTCTTTTTCTATCGGGAGGAAGGCGAGCGGTTGTACTTCCCGCGCGGTTTCGGCAACCAGGCGGTGCGTCTTTGCCGCCGGGAGATGGGCCAATCCCCCGAGATCGTCGACCTCCGAACCACCCTCCCGCCAATTGACCTCTGCTTCGAGGGCGAGTTGCGATCTTATCAGGAAGCGGCGGTGACCGCGGTCATGGCCCATTCCTTTGGCGTACTGGAGGCGGGCACCGGCTCGGGCAAGACGGTCATGGCCCTGGCGGCGATCGCCCGCCGCCGCCAGCCCACCCTGATCCTGGTGCACTCCAAGGAACTGATGTACCAGTGGCGGCAGCGGATCGATCAATTCTTGGGGGAAGAGGCGGGCCTGGCCGGTGACGGCATGTTCGCGATCCGGCCGGTGACCGTGGCCATCGTCAATACCGCCAAAAACAACCTGGACACCCTGGCCGCCTGTTTTGGCCAGATCGTGGTCGACGAATGCCACCGGGTGCCGGCCAGTCTGTTCACCGATGTGGTCTCCACCTTTGCCTGCCGGTATATGCTCGGCTTGTCCGCCACCGCCTTTCGCCGGGAAGACGGCATGACCCGGCTGATCCATTTCTATATGGGCGACAGGGTGCATGCGGTGGACGGCCGCCAGCTGGCCGCCAGCGGCGCGGTGGTGCGGCCGGTGCTGGACCAGCGACCGACCGCGTTCACCTACGGATACCGGGGCGAATATCCGCAACTGATCAAGGCCCTGGCCGCAGATAGCGGCCGCAACCGCCTGATCGCCGACGACATTCTGGCGCTGATCCGCCAGGGACATCCGGGCACGATCCTGGTGGTTTCGGATCGGGTGGCCCATTGCCGGATTCTGGCCGACCTGCTGGCCGGACAGGGGGTGTCCGTATCTGTCCTCACCGGTCAATCTCCGCCGGAGGAACGGACGCGGATCGTGGCGCAAGTCCAGGCCGGCGAGACGGCGGTCCTGGTTGCCACCCTCCAGCTCATCGGCGAAGGGTTCGACTGTCCTGGCCTGTCCACCTTGGTTTTGGCCACCCCGATCAAGTTCGAGGGGCGGCTGCTCCAGGTAGTCGGGCGGATCATGCGGCCCGCCGAGGGCAAACAGGCGCGGGTGATCGATTACGTCGACGAAAACCTTGCCGTCCTGCGACGCTCCGCGGCAGCCCGGCGAGCGGTGTTCGCCGGTTGGTGAGGGTTTTCGGGTATGGCTGGGGAGCGGTTGGGAAGAAGGGTGTGATGCGCCAGTTCATGAACAAAGATGGGAGGGCCAGTTGTTGCCACAACAGACAGACCGTGGAGCCGAGGTGCAGCCTTGCTCCTCCGCGACGACGCCCTCCCATCGGGTGGAGGCCATCGGCGTTATCCGTTCCTGTTTCAAGGAGAAGTTCGGCATCCCCCGGCAGCCGGGCATGGTCGCGGCGGCCACCGCCACCCTGGAGTTGTTGCCGCCGTTCAACCGGCACGAGATGGTGCGCGGCCTTGAAGCCTTCTCGCACCTCTGGATTCATTTCGTCTTTCACG
>Ga0074195_1000818_pt1 | contig 52790 bp, 49 predicted proteins | sample EPASupsiteHSE623_FD_64525 | JGI IMG/M metagenome (GOLD analysis project Ga0074195, IMG submission 64525) | Bioremediated contaminated groundwater from EPA Superfund site, New Mexico - Sample HSE6-23 | ecosystem: Environmental > Aquatic > Deep subsurface > Groundwater > Contaminated ...
ACATCCTTTTACAAGATGATGAGTAGTCACGTTTTTAGAAAAAAAAAAAAAAAAAAAAAAAAAAAAAGAAAAAAAGGGGGGGGGGGGGGGTGTATGTATATGACGAGACAAAATTATATTATTTTGAGAAATTTATCAAAGATGCAAAGAATCGCAATATTAGAGTGTTCATTGTGAATTCGCCAAAATATTCAAATGGAGAAAATAAATTGTATGAACCTATTGCCGCCATCTGTTTAAAAAATGAAGTTCCTTTTATTGATATGGAAAATGATGAGTTATCAAACAATGTAGAGTTATTTCGGGATGTCTTGCATCTGAATAGTGAAGGGAGCATACTATATACTAATAAGATAATTAAATGCTTGAATTAATTCATTAAGTAGTTGTATGTCAATTATATATTGAATGGAAGGTGGATATTTATAGAAATGATCTATGAGTATAAAACGAATGAAAGTATTGTTAGTTTCTCAAAATTTTTATCCTGAGAATTTCAAAAGCAATGACATTGCTTTTGAATTGGAAAAAAGAGGATTTGAAGTAGAAGTACTCACCGCTATACCGAATTATCCAAAAGGTAAATATTTTGAGGGATATGGCATTTTCAAAAGGAGGATTGAACGGGTTAATAATGTAAAAGTGTATCGCTCTTTCCAATTTCCCCGAGGCAAAGGTGGTCATATTCAATTAGCCCTGAATTATTTTTCATTTGCTTTTTTTGCATCTGTATTTGGTATCATATTGTCATTTTGTAAGAAATATGATTGCATTATTGTCCATCAGACCTCCCCGGTGACCCAGGGATTCCCGGCGGTATTCATCAAGAAAATACAAAAAATTCCCATTTATTTTTGGGTGCTTGACTTATGGCCTGACGCGTTACTTTCAGGAGGTGGTCTTAAAAGTAAACACGTAATTTCTCTCTTTGAGCGGATTGTACGGTTTATGTATGAAAATTCAAAGAAAATTTTAATCAGTTCTGAAGGCTTTAGGCAATCTATCGGGCAAAAAGGAGAGTACCAGGATAAGATCATCTATTTTCCAAACTGGAGCCTGGATTTTAAACAAATGCCTTCTGATATACAAATTCCGTCACTCCCATCAGGATTCGTAATCATGTTAGCCGGAAATCTCGGAGTTTCTCAGGATTTGGAGGCAGTCTTAAACCTTGCAATAAGACTTAAAGACACAAAAGGTGTCAGGATTGTACTGATTGGGGACGGAAGTATGAAAGCATGGATTGATGAAAAGATCATTGAAAATAAACTCCGGGATATCCTTTTTACTTTTGGTCAGTTTCCAATAGAATCGATGTCTGCTTTTTATAATGCAGCAAATGCCATGCTGCTTACCCTGGGGGGAAAATATGAGGATTTAAGTTTGTATGTTCCTGCACGTTTGCAATCATATATGTCATCAGGGAAGCCGGTTCTGGCCATGATTAACGGCGCCTGTAAAGATTTAATAGCAACGGCAAATTGCGGTTATGCCGTAAATGCAGGAGATTATTCATCGTTGGCGAAAATTATCGAGGAGATCATTTTACCTGATCCGGATACATTTGACAAACTCGGACAAAATGGAAGAAACTATTTTGAAGGATATTTTCGAAAGGATAGTTGTATTAATAATCTTTGCAAAATAATTAATAAATAACTAAGTTGATGAAACAATTGATCAGAAACGTTAAAATACTAGGCACGGGATCTTATGTGCCGGAAACAGTTTATACGAATGAGTATCTGGAAACGATTATTCCAACAAATGCTCAATGGGTGCTGGAAAATGTCGGCATCAGGGAAAGGCATATTGCGGCACCTGACCAAGCGACAAGCGATTTGGCTGCAATTGCAGGGCAGCGCGCTATTGATGATGCAGGGCTCCGGAATGAAGACATTGAATTAATTATTGTTGCAACTTGCACGCCTGATCGGAAAGCGCCTTCTGCTGCGTCTTTCGTGCAACATAAATTGAATGCTTTTAATGCTGCTGCATTTGATTTAACGGCAGTGTGCAGCGGGTTTCTGTTTGGAATGTCGGTTGCGTCACAATATATTGCCAGTGGTGTGTATAATAATGTTCTGGTGATCGGAGCTGATACTTTTTCTAAAATCACTGATTGGAGACGGAGGGATGCTGTTTTCTTTGGAGACGGGGCAGGGGCTGCAGTAGTTACTTCGGCGAATGTAACAGAAGGTTTTTTAGCCTACCGGTTATACACCGATACAAGAAATGAAATGTTAGGTTTCACCATACCTGGTGGCGGATCAGAGATTCCTCTTCATGCTGAGAATATGGATGAGCAATATTTTCAGATGAATGGTAAAGCCGTATTTGCCTCTGCGATCCAGGCCTTGCCCAAAGCAATTAATCAGGTGCTTGCAGACACAGGACTAACGGTAGATGATATTGACTTAATGATTCCTCATCAGCCAAGCATCCGCATCTTACAGAAGACTGCCGAATTGATAGGCCTGCCATTTGAAAAGGTAATGACCAACATGGATCGGTATGCAAATACTTCAGGAGGAACAATACCCATATTACTGGACGAAGTGAATAAAGCGGGGAAGTTGAAAAAAGGAAGCATTGTGCTGTTTGCTGCAGTTGGCAGTGGGTGGACTTATGGGGCATCAATCATTAAATGGGGATAAACATGATTATTATTACAGGTGCATCGAAAGGGATAGGGCGTTTCCTGTTTAAGCGATTTAAACAGGATGGTTGTGGCGTTTTGGGAACATATAATTCCACAAGTGAAGGCATTGAAGAGGATATGCGTTCTTATTTCCGGGTAGACATTTCTGATACTAACTCTATTGCAAATATGATCGTTTCCGTCAGGGAATCATTATCTCATATTATATTGTTGAATTGTGCAGGAATTTCATATACGGTTTTTGCTCATAAGGCCGATGTTGAGCGTTGGGGAAGGGTAATCGATGTAAACCTGAAAGGCAGTTTTAATATGATCCACGCCATGCTTCCCATGATGCGAGAACAAGGTTACGGGCGCATTATCAATTTTTCGTCGGTTGTTACTTCGCTCCCTACTCCGGGCGTCAGTGCTTACGCCGCTTCGAAAGCCGGGTTGCTGGGTATGACAAAATCGCTGGCGACAGAGAATGCTTCGAAAGGCATTACTGTCAATGCAATTAATCTGGGGTATGTCAATCTTGGAATGGGAATAAACGATGTGCCTCTTGCTTATCAGGAAAGAATGAAATCACAAATACCTGCCGGCCGCTTTTGTGAGCCGGATGAGGTTTATAATACAGTCGCTTATCTAATCAGGACAGAATATGTTAATGGGACTGCCATTGATATAAACGGAGGCCTAATTTGAAACATATGGAACTTTCGTTTGCTCATTTTGATTATAAGGGGAATTTACAACAGCAAAGGGCTCTTTTTAAGGATTGCTTTCCTGAAACAGACGGCGATCCTATCCAAGGCGAGAGCCATTATGCCTGGAAATTTCATTCTTTTCCTCATGCCATTAATTCCTGGGAGTATGTTTCTTTTTTAGGGACTGAAATGGTGGGTTATTATGCTGCTCTCCCTTATCATTATAAGATCGGGGATAAAATAGCCCGGGTCGGTATGGTTTGCGACGTAATGACCAGTTCACATCACCGGGGCAAGGGTATTTTTACAAAGATGGGGTCTTATTCCACGAATGAATTATCCAAGGAAGTTCCTTTTACGATGGGATATCCTATAAGAAGAGAAGTAATTCCCGGGCATCTTAAAGTTGGGTGGAAAATTCCTTATAGTATGCCATTGTATATGAAATTCTTTCGTTTGAATGCATTATTCTCAAAGAAAAAGATTGGATTTCTTGCACCTTTCGGAAATATTTTCGTTTCAGCCTACAACGGGATTCTAAAAAGCAGGACGAATAACCGATACAGTTTTAAACTTGCTGAAGACATCAGAGAGGTAGAGGGTTATAGTCTGTTTGCTCAGGAATGGATCTCTTCGGTAAAAAATGCATTGATTAAGGATTTACCCTTTGCTGTATGGAGATACAGCGCTCCTGAAAGAAAATACAGATTTCTTGCTGTAAAAACCTGGGAGGGGAAGATGATTGGGTTCGTCGCTTTTAGAAGAATTGTGAAGGAAGGAGTTCCATCTTATGGCATTTTAGACTATATGGTTTTACCCGGTTATGAAGACTGCCACGGTGTAATCAACAGTGTATTGGCCAATTGCGCTAAACAGGAAGGTATAGAGGCCGTTATGACGATGATGAGCAAAACTTCTGCAGGCAGGTATCAGTTATTGAAAAATGGGTTTTTTAAAAGCCCTTTTGTTTTTCATCTCATTATTAAAAATTTAACGAAGGAATTTAAGGAAGAAGAGCTTTTTGATGAGAAAAGCTGGCATTTGATGTGGGTGGATTCTGACGATTTATAAAGATGAATATTCTAACATTTGATATAGAAGACTGGTATTGTCACGATAATATCAGCCGTGATCTTGAATGGCATAAACACGAGGTTCGTATTTATGATGGAGTAGACAGAATATTGGAAGTACTTGATAATAATAATCAAAAAGCTACTTTTTTTTGTCTGGGGTGGTTAGCAGAGTACCATCCGGACATTATCCGGAAAATTCATGTGATGGGACATCAAATTGGATGTCACTCTTATCAGCACGAATTGGCAAGCAGGTTTAATAAGAAAGAATTTCTTGAGGATACAGGGAAAGCCCGGAAACTAATAGAGCATGTTATTGGGGAAAAAGTAACCCTGTTCAGAGCACCGGCTTTTTCAATTACTAATCAAAATTTGTATGCGTTGGAAGCTTTGATCGAATTAGGTTTTGATACCGATTGCTCGATATTTACTGCGCCAAGAGATTTTGGAGGTATGCCGGACCGTCAACTTTATGAACCGGCATACGTTTCCTATAAAGGGCTTAAAATAAAGGAATTTCCAATGAGCTTATACCGTTTTTTAGGTCGGAGTATTGTCTTTTCAGGAGGCGGGTATTTCCGGTTATTTCCTTATCCGGTAATAAAGTACCTAACCAATCAATCGGATTATGTAATGACATATTTTCATCCTAGTGACTTTGACCCGGATCAGCCGCAAATGGACCATCTTCCTCCATTACGGAAGTGGAAAAATGAAGTAGGATTACGTTATTCTTTCCAAAAATTCCAGAAATATTTAAAAGATATCGAATTTATGAATATTTCTCAGGCAGATCAAATGATAGATTGGGACTCTGCAAAGTGTATTTTTCTGTAATCGCCTTTGTCATATGCTTTTAATATTTTATTTGTTTTTGTTCATTGTGCTTTTTATCAGTGAGTTAGCTTATTTTAAAATAGCTGACAGGTGTAACATAATCGACAAACCAAACCTGAGAAGCTCACATCGGCGCATTACTCTTCGGGGTGGTGGGATTGTGTTTTTTCTGGGAATAATATTGTATTTTCTCTTTTTTAGCTTTCAATACCCTTTATTTTTCACGGGGCTTTTAATGATTACAATCATTAGTTTTCTGGATGACATTATAAGCATTTCATTCAAGTATCGCATTGCTATCCATTTTTTTGCAATGCTTATTATGTTTGGAGATTGTGGTTTTTATGATCTGCCCTGGTATTTTTCTTTTATTGCGCTTATCGTTGCCATCGGCATTCTTAATGCGTTCAATTTCATGGATGGGATTAACGGGATGACCGGAGGATACAGCCTGGTTGTTATTGGTTCTTTCGCCTACATAAATAACATCATCCACCCCTTTGTTGATAATCATTTATTGGTGGTAACGAGTTTATCAATTCTTGTTTTTGGTTTTTTTAATTTCAGGAATGATGCGCGTTGTTTTGCAGGCGATGTGGGTTCGATCAGCATTGCGTTTATTGTTGTATTTCTCCTTGGTAAATTAATTGTTGAAACCGCCCAGCTCTCCTACCTTATTCTGCTTGCAGTTTATGGACTGGACTCTGTTCTGACCATCATTCACCGTATCGTCCTGCGGGAAAATATATTTGAAGCCCATCGTAAACATGCATATCAAATCATGGCTAATGAAATGCAAATCCCTCACCTAAGGATTTCAGTCCTATATATGGGTTTACAGGCGGTTGTGTCTATTGGTTTTTTAATTATCTCCCCTCGTATTCACTGGTATTATATTTTTGGTGTTCTTTTATTGTTAAGTTTCTTATACTTGATATTTATGAAAAAGTACTTTCGGCTCCATTTGCCCGAAATGCATATATTGGAAAGTGAATGAAAAATAAAATGATAAAATTAATTGATGAGGCATTCCTGGATAAAATATCCGGGGAGGCTAAATCGAATCCGCGATTACGAATGAATTATAATCTGCACGATTCATTGGATGCTAAAGCTCAACGTTTACTCAATGCAATGCAACCGGGCACTGTTTTACCTGTTCACCGCCATGTTCATACTGCCGAAACTTATTTTCTCCTGCGTGGGAGGATAGAGGTACTGTTCTACAATGACCGGAAGGAATTATCAGAAACCTTTGAAATTAGTTCTGAAGCGAAGCAATATGGAATTCATATTCCGGCAGGAGAATGGCATACCGTTAATGTACTCGAGCCTGATACGGTGATTTTTGAGGTAAAGGATGGACCTTATACTCCGCTTTCGGAAGAAAATGTCATGAAAATGAAAAACGGAAAACGGAGAATGGAGAAGGAATAATGAACGATCTACGATTTGTGCTAACAAAATACAAATTAATGAATTGATTTTTTGAGCAAAAGTTCCTGAGTATTTGTATCTTTGCTTAAGTGACGTTCAATGAAGTCGCTATGGCAATGTTTTAACTTAGGGTTTATGTGTTTTTACATTATTAAGTTTTTATGTAATGAACGAAACAATCCGCGATATTTTTAAAAAACATAGCCTGCCTCGTAAGCTGGTTTTGCTGACTGACCTGACGATCATGGCCCTGGGTTTCATATTTGCTGATATTCTGCGCTTTAATCTGAGCGTGGGGATGATCTCGCTGGCCGAGATCATGATCCATCTGAGCTGTATCTTCACCCCGATCTACCTGCTGGCTTTCCTGCTGACTGGATCGTACCGGGGTATTCTGAGGCATTCGTCGATCGAAGATTTTTTTAAGTTGTTTTTGGCAATCAGCCTTGCTACCGTGCTGATCATGCTCGTTTCGGGCATTACGCATCTGAAGGCCGTACCCGAAATATGGATGCTTCCCTATTCGGTGGTATTAATCCACGCGGTTGTCACACTGGCAATGCTTCTGGCATTCCGGTTGGGCGTAAGGGGAATCTATCAGACGTATAACAATCCCCGCGAAGGATATAGTCAGGTATTGATATTCGGAGCTGGCGATCTTGGACAGATTGCATTTAACGTCCTTGACGGCGATGGTCACTCGCATGTAAAAGTGACAGGTTTTATTGATGATAAAAAGGTTCTTGAGGGAAAAGAACTTTCGGGGAAGCAGATCTATACGGAAAAACAGGCTTTTAAGAGGTTTATAGCAACAGGGGAAATTAACGAGATCATCCTGGCAATTGACAAAAAGAAGATAAGCGCTGAGCGTAAAAAAGCATTTCTCGAGCATTGTGTTCAATACGGCGTAAAAGTGAAGGAAGTGCCACCCATCAAGGATTGGATTGGGGGTAAATTCAGCTCGAGGCAGATCAGGGACATTAATATTGAAGACCTGCTGGGGCGTGATCCGATTTGGCTGAACCAGGACGAGGTTTCAAAGGGCCTTAAAAATGCGGTGGTGCTGGTTACCGGCGCTGCCGGCTCGATTGGTTCGGAAATAGTCCGCCAGTTGATGTCGTTCGAATCAAAAAAGGTCATTCTGCTTGACCTGGCAGAGTCTCCGCTATTTGAGCTGCAAAATGAACTGCTGAAGAGCTGGCCAGCTTCACGGTTTGAGGTGGTGATTGCCAACGTGATTGACCGGTACCGGATGCGTGAGGTTTTTGAAGCCAATCGCCCCGAATATGTTTTTCATGCAGCCGCTTATAAACATGTGCCGATGATGGAAGATTCGCCCTACCAGGCTGTTCGTGTGAACATCGGCGGGACGAGTCTGGCAGCAGATCTTTCAGTCGAATTCGGAGTGAAAAAGTTTGTGATGATCTCGACTGACAAGGCTGTGAACCCAACCAACGTAATGGGCGCTTCCAAAAGGATCTGTGAGATTTACATCCAGTCGCTGGCCCAGTCGGGCATGACCGGTACGCAGTTTATCACGACGCGATTCGGCAACGTGTTAGGCTCGAATGGGTCGGTGGTCCCGGTTTTCAGGAGGCAGATCGCCGAAGGAGGGCCGGTGACGGTTACGCATCGCGATATTATCCGCTATTTTATGACGATCCCTGAAGCCTGCCAACTTGTACTGGAAGCCGGGTTTATGGGAAATGGCGGCGAGATCTATGTTTTCGATATGGGCGAACCCGTGAGGATCTATGACCTGGCGGTGAAAATGATCACCCTGGCCGGGTTAAAGCCGGATATTGATATTCCAATTGTATTTACCGGTTTACGACCGGGCGAAAAGCTCTATGAAGAGCTGCTGGCAGATGAGGAGCATACGATTTATACGCATCATCCGAAGATTAAAGCTGCCCAGGTGAGGGAGCATAATTTTAAGCGGATCAGGCCTGAAGTGGATAAACTGCTGAAAGCAACCCAAACGGAAACGCAAGCGCAGCTTGTGCGCCGGATGAAGATACTGGTCCCTGAATACATATCGAAAAATTCGGAATATTGTGAATTGGATAAAGAAGAGATTGGAACCACGTAGGAATTATATTAAGAAAAAATGATCGTGTGATTTGAAATAGCGGGGGTTTTGGCTTGGTTTTTGTTTGTTAGGGGCGAAATTGCATGGAATTTAAGTTATTTTTATTATATTTGGATAAAGAGAACATTTGTGGAATAATTATCCTCCATAATATTCTATACTATGTACAACTAAAAAAATGATTATGAAAAACAAGTTTTTACTAACGTTTGTTATGTTGCTTTTTGCTGCCGGAATTTACGCGCAGGAAAGCACGAAGAATGAACCCGCTTATAACAAGTGGTCGCTTGAAGGTGGAATAGGCTTGAATAAGCCTTATTACAATTTTAATCCGGGTTATGGTTCTGAGTTACCTGAATTTTTTGCCGCAGAACTGGGGGTAAGGTACATGATTAACGAGTTCTTCGGAATGAAGCTTAATCTTGGCTATGATCAGTACACCGAAGCAGACAACAGTATTGCTTCTTTCACCACAAACCAGTATAATCTGAGCTTTCAGGGAGTTGCTAATATGGGTCGTATCATGAAATTCGAGACCTGGACCAAGACATTTAATCTATTGGCTCATGCTGGTATGGGAGTTGGTTTTTTAGATTATGATGCACACAATGATCCTGATTATGTGGGGAATTTTCTTGGTGGTTTCACGGCACAAGCAAAATTGTCACCTCGGGTTTCGTTATATGCAGATGTTACGGGAATGAATAACTTTCGGCAGCAGAGAGCTTTCGACGGTGGACCAAGGAAGAATGTCGAGCTGTCTATGGTTATAAACGGGACCATTGGTCTTTCTGTAGCCTTAGGTAAAAAGGCCGTACATGCTGACTGGTATTTGAGTGACCGGGCTATAACAGATGCATTTGACTCGAGACTTACTGCCGTAGAAAGCGGACTGGCTGAAAATAAAGCCGCTGACCAGCAGCTTTCGGGCCGTGTGGATGAACTGGGCAACAAAGTGGATGATCTGGACCGGAAAGTTGCTAATCTTCCTACAGCAACCGAAACTGATCCGAACGAGCTGATCGCCAAACTGATTAACGATGGTTATGTGAATATCTATTTTGACTTTAACAGCACCAAGATCAAGGGAGCTACCAACACGATTAATGTGCTGCGGACCTACCTGATGAACAATCCGAACGTGAATGTTGACCTGCTCGGCTATGCTGACGAAAGAGGTACGGAAGAATACAACATCAAACTGTCGCAAAAGCGTGCTGATGCCGTTGCTAAAATGCTGGTTGACTCGGGTGTTGATCCTTCGCGTCTGAATGCAGTGGGTAAAGGTGAGGATATCAGTGTTGATAAAACGACTCCTGAAGCTTACATGCTGGCCAGAAGAGTTTCGTTCGTAGTGAAATAATTGTAACCACATAAGTTATTTTATAAGCCCTGATCGCTTGCGGTCGGGGCTTTTTTTATGCAAGTTCCGGACGGTATTTTAGCGGTTGCACAGGCTCCGGAGGGAAAGCGCCAGCCGCTCCTGAAAGGCGCCGGGGGTGAGCAGGTCGTATTTCCATTTCGACTGGAATAAATGAATGCTGCCAAGGGCTTTCCTTCTGAAATGCCACATCCCGGCACGCTCCTTTTGATCCGTTTTTTGAAGGGACAGGCACAGGGTATCGCGCCACACCTTCCGGGTAACCTGATCGTCGTGTACGACGGGTAGCCCGTCAACAGAAGGCATTCCGATATGATCGCGGGCAATATTCATAAACGAACTGTAAAGGACGAACTGGCCCTCTTCAATTAAGATCCGGTGAAGCCGGGAAAAGTCGATCAGGGCGGCATTCCGGTGAAAAAAGAGCGCGAGATCGCAGAAATTCCGTAAAACTATTCCCGATGAAAGGAAGTGGGTGATGGCGTGGCGGATCAGGAAAAGCGCGGCGAAATCGGGGACGGGGACGCAAACCGGCACATTGGCGATATACATCTGATCACAGCCCTTTTCACTAAGGATCTGCTCCAAGTGGTCTTCCAGGTTCCGGTCGGTCTTTGTCATGGCAGCATTCAGAAAATGACGGTGATTCTCGACCGGTACGCCCCAGAAACGAAACACGGCATGCTTGCTTCCTTCGCTGTTGACGGCGATGTCCATTTCTTCGATGAGGCTGTTTGCTTTTTCATATTCGCCAAACAGATAGATATCCAGATCTCCGCATTCCCGGTGTTCCGGATGGGGAAAGTATTGCGACAGGCCGAGGCCTTTAAGCAGCAACAGCCGGATGCGGTTTGCCTGGAAAATCGTGATCAGTTGCTGCAACACCAGCCTTTGCCGCTTGTTGACGGCTTCAATGCGCTGAACACTCAGATGCCAGCGGATAAGCTGTTCTTTGGTTAGTCCCGGTATTTTATGATTTAGCGGCAGTCCGTCGAAAGCCAGGGCGAGCACTCCCTGGCGGGCAGCATGGCTGACGAGTTGTTCCCATTCGTCTGTGCTTAACTCAAAATCCAGCTCATCCGTGCAGCCGGGTTGCCATAAGGATCGCTTCAGCAGGGAACAAAGCGCCCTGCATGCGTTTGACATATCTGTGGTTTGCATCTTAAATACTGATCAGTCCGGCTTTTTGCATGGCGTCGATCCAGGATCCGGCATCGGCAATGGCCCGCTCCTGTTCAATACCGTATGTTGTGGTCAATAGTTGTGCCGTGTGCTCGCGGGTAAATTCCTTTCCATGCAGTTCGTTCCACAGCAGTTCGGCGGTGCCGTTTAACTGCACCACACGGGTGAGGTCGAGTCCCTGTTCGCCGTGCATGACGATCATCTTCTCTCCGGCAATTTCCCTGAGCTTACAATTTGATTTTAGCTTCATACGTGAATACATATTCTCATTTCCGATTGGCGTTTGCCAATCGGGGTTATTTCATTGAAATCCGTTTTTATTAAAGAAGCTGTATCGAAATGCGCGGTGTTTTGGAAACTCCGGCATTTCGATACAGCATTTTTATTTCGTCGAGGGTAATACCCTTAATTATTAATAAGTTTTCTTTACACACCTGACGCTTAAGCCACTGGCCCATGGTTTGGCAGCTATTTCACCGGGATAACTAGTTTGACTGACATGACCTGCATTGGCGTAACCTGACTGGCCTCTTTCATTTGTCCAATACCATCCATTTAGTGAAGAGTCCCAATATCCATAATAGGTAAAAGTAGGAGAGGCTACCAGGAAAACTCTCGGTACATTTTCTGAATAGGTGGTCGATCCCGAATACCATTTTCCGGGATAGCCGCCGCCGGCTGAAGTGAAGGAGGACATGTTTGTCATCAATACTGTCAATTCGCTGGTGCTGCATACCCGCCAGCCTCTGGGGCACGGATTTCCGATAGGGGCCCATGTGGTATTGTCATTAAACGTATAGGCCATATTATCCCAGGTACCGTACATATTTCCATAGAACCAATCTATTGTAGGCTGATTAGTCATATAGAAATAATTGTATTGAGGATACGACGTTGGCCCCGCAACCATCGTCGCACTTGGCATTACTCCCTGTGACCTTCCCCACTGGTGATAGAGGCCGTAAGGTCCAGCCTGTGTAACTCCTAAATTTAAAGGAGACCACCATACTCCATTTATCCGTACTGCTTTACTGTCGAAAGCAGTACTTGTTTCCGGATAGGTCAGCGTCGACTCACTGCTTAGGTCGAGTGTGACCGAGGTCCGTTCGTTCCGCTCGAAATTCGTTGCCCGTTTGGTAAAGGCATAGGTCTGAGCATTGGTGTAAACGATGATATTGACATTATAATTCGAAATATCGACCGGGAAAAGCACCATTTGAACGGTGGTTGGGGCGCCGGCTGTTGCCCCGGTTACGTTAACTTTATGGTAATCTGTGTATGAGGACTTAGCCGACAATGTGGCATCGGCCATTTTAGCCGTACCGGAAAGCGCCAGAAAATCGGACAGGATATCGAGACTGACTCCGGTTACTGTTTCTCCTGACGGAACATTGGTGATGTCGAACTTGATGATGCTCATGACCTGCTTAAAGGACATTGATACATTGCCGGCGGTTGTATTGGTTGCCGCTACCATAAAGGCGTTGTTCAGGCTGCCGCCCACCGTATACGTTTGCGGATTGGGCAGGGTGAACGTGGCGGTGGCATTTGTGAGATCGGCAGGAGCGGAAACCGTGTAGGATGACGATGTGTATGGGTAAACAGCATAGACATTCTGAGTGCCGTCCCAGGTGGTTGCTTCTCCTTGAAATGTTCCCAGAGCGGTTGTGCTGGTCGTGGAAAAACTGCGGTTATTATTGGCCTGCGCACCACTGGAATTGTAGGAGAAAAAGCTGAAGGCATCTCCATTACTCCATTTAAATGCGCCGGCGGAGCCATTGCGGTCGTAGCCTACTTTGGTTTGGATGTCGGCGTCGGCCTCACCTGCACTGATCGTCATCTGAACAAGTTCGGGAGTAAAGTCGTCTGTTCCGTCATCCTTTGTGCATGAGCTAACAGCCATTCCCAGGCAAAGTGCAAAGATTAAGTTTTGTCTTTTCATGGTTATGCCTCCCAGTCAGATTCATCTAATTCTTCACCTGTGGCGGATTGGGCAAATCCCTTCTCGACACGGATATCTGTGTAAGCTATCGACGGAGATTCATAAGCTCTGAAGCCCGCGCCCTTGGTCAACATAACCGTTTTGTTTTCATTGTGATCCATTGTGGCTGATATTAAAAATTAGTATCAAAGATTTTTATTAACAATAAATGTATTAAATACGATAAAGATAAACCGGATAGATGCATATTTATGCTTCTGTCTTCAATATTGTTATCATAATAGTGTGTCAAAACTAGTCAAATGGATGAAGATGTAAAAACGTTAAAATGAGCAAATGGCAATTAAATGATCAAAATCGGGGTATTCGGAGATAAAAAGCGGATATCCGGTGAAAATAAGGGAATGCTCGTTTAGCGGCGGCTGGCGGGCATATTCAGGGAAAAACCGATTTGCTCCAGGGAAGCGTCCTTCAGTATCACCGTTTTATCCCGGCCGAGGAGGTAAAGGGTGGGAATGGCCCGGACATCGTACAATTCTTTGCTCATAATGGAATTGTCGTGATCATATCCTGTTATAAATCCGGAGGAAAGATCTTGATTGGAAACTTCCTTGTTCCAGGCTTCCGCGTCCGGCTCGGGAAAGATCAGCAGAATGGTCAGGGAACCGGGAACTTTGAGCAGGGAGTTCAGTACCGGTGAAGATGCCATCTGTTTTTTAAGTTCGCCGCAGGCATGGCAGCCGGGGTTGTAAAAGCACAGGAGAGTATATTTGGAATGAAAGCCGGACAGGTGGCGTTTCAGGCCTGACCGGTCGGTGAAGCTAAAGTCGGCCGCGACCGTACCCACGCGGTTTTTCAATGCCATCCGGAGCTGATAAGCGGGCCGCACTTTTTGGATCGGGTCAATTTTACCGGAAGTCGTTATAAACTCGAGCACATGAATGTACAGCTCCTCATTGCGGAAGGGTGAATTGGGATCGTTGAGGCACTGGTCATAGCGTTTGGTAAACCAGTTGAATTTAGCCGTGTCGGCATCGAGCGAACGTTGAAGCATGGACCGGATGCCCTGGCCTGCTTCAGCGCCGGGGCTGTTTCGCAGCACATGGAGGTAAGCGGCAAATACTTCCTCTGTCTCCCTGGTTCGCCAGGCCCCGGTGGTGTCGGAAAAATTAAACCGGTCCCAGTAGTGAACGGCGAGGTATTTGGCCTGCGCTTCGGGAGAGGCCAGAAGAACAGGGATTTCGACTCCGGAGAATACCGGGTTCGATTGTTTTTGCGGTTTCTCCGGGGTCTTTTGCCCGGAACAGGCTGCCAGGAAAAGCAGGGAAAGTAGCAACTGCACAGCTTTTGCTATGGCTAAAGTGCGGGGGAAATTTCCTGTCGGTTTCATAAGCACAAGGATTTAAGCAGGGAAAACCGGTTGTAAAGTTTGCAAAAATAAAAGGATGCATATCGCCTTGCCTTTTGAAGGCCGGTGAGGGGAGGTAGCTCAGCGACTGCGATCACATCGGCAAGCGTGGGTGTTTCGGTCGTGTGCAGCGCATCGCCCCGGGTGATCAGGACGGTTTTACCGGGTAAACCGGCATCTGCCGGCAGGCTGATGGAAATAATCCGATGCAGGATAAAACCGTTTTTATGCCGGAAAAGGACAACATCTCCTTTTTTTAGACGCCCTGTATCGGAGGGATATAAGGTCACCACATCTTTGCCGTCGCGCAGCAAAGGAGCCATACTTCCCCCTTTTACCGTAAGCTTTACCGGCACTCCCGACTGAATGCTTTCTTCGATTAACGGGAGTATTTCCCTGTTTGGGATTATCTGGTTTCCTGTTTTCATGGTCAGGCGGTTACAATGGCCGGGAACAAGGTTTCTTTCACCAGTTCAGCGGCGGATTGGTCGGGCAGGCAGCGGAGCTGGTAGACGGGCACGTTGATCAGAATGCCTGAGATAAAACCGGTGATTTGTTCATTAAAATAGTGCAGATCGTGCATGAAAGCGGGAGGGAACGAGGGATATAAGGCACAGAACGAAGCCAGCGTGCCTAATTTTGTAAGCCCGTTTTCGGGAGCCTGTACGAGCCGGACGAAGGCAGCCACGGGATAACGCGCGTTGAGGTAGCACCTGCCCTTCCCGCTCCACGGCGACCCGTACGCGAAGAGGGGCGCAGACGGGTCTGCCTCTTCGGGCTGGATAAGCGGGCTGTCGTCGTTCAGCAATTTGCAGCCGGAAATGGAATTGAGCCACAAACGGGTATGGGTACTTTTGCCGGTTCCCGAGTCGCCCAGGAAGAGTACGGCGCGGTCGCGGTAAATGATTGCGGACGAATGCACGGGCGCTGTCTGCTGCTGAAGGCCGGTAAACGAAAGCGCCATCCATAATGAAAAACGAAGATATCCTGAAGGCAGTTCCTGCAATGACAGGTATGAGCAACGGACAACAGGCGAGCCGACGGTCATTTGCAGCATAAGCCGCGGTTGATGCCCGGGGTCTTCGATGCAAAAAAAATAGTGGTCCCGGTCGCGGCTCAGAAGGCAATGCCCGGCTTCAATTTCAAAACGATGGATCAACTCGCGGGAAGCCGGCAATAACAGACTGAGAAAATGAGGTGTTGCCCGGGCGATAAATTGCATCAATGGCTCGCCTTGCAGACCGGCATACCCGGAAAGAAGGTCATCGGCTGCGGTTGGCCGGAAAAAAGGATCGAAACCGGGAAGCTTCTTTTTGAGTTCGTCCGGGTGATCGGTGAGAATGACTACGCGGCGCCGTGCAAGATGGTAAGTCAGTGTGTTCATGGATGGATGTATTTGCGCTTATTTAAGATCGATGATCCGGTCACATTTGTTCAGCAGGTGCTCCCGGTGCGAAATGAGGATGATGGTCAGGTCTTTGCGGTCCATCAAGCCGGTGAGGGCCCGGACGATTTGCTCTTCGGTGGAGGCGTCGAGTGCAGAGGTGGGCTCGTCGAGCAGCAAAACCTCAGCATCTTTAAAAAGAGCCCGTGCGATTGCGATCCGTTGCCGTTCTCCACCGGAAAGGCGTGAGCCACCCTCGCCGACTTCAGTCCCGGCTCTGCAGGCCAGTCTGCCGGTCATTTCGCGGAGCGCGGCCATCCTGATCGCCTGGTCGATCTGCCTGGGATCGGGAAAGGGTTCGGGCGAGATGTTCTCTTCGATTGTTCCCTTCAGAATAAATACCTCCTGCGACACGTAACCGATGAGCCGGTGCCAGGCTGCCCTGTTGACAGCGCTGAGTGGGACCCCGTCAATTTCGACGCTTCCCTCTTCGGGCCGGTACAGACCCATCAGCAGGTTCAGCAAAGTACTCTTTCCCGCTCCCGACGAGCCTCTGATCCCCAGCCGTTCACCCTTGCGCACCAAAAGGCTGAAATGATTAAAAACCGGATTTTGGTTATTAAAACCAAACCGGATATTTTTGATGGCGATATGATGGCGAAACTGAAGCGCCGGCGACGGATCGGGTTGAGCGGACGGGCTACCGGCTTCTTTTATAATTTCGAGGGTATGCTGGTTGCTCCGGATAAGCCCAAGCTGAGCAATCGCGGAGCGGACTGCCGGCAGGAGCCTGAGCGTGGCTGCAGCAAAGATGCCCGGCACCGCGCGCAGACCCGGACCACCGCCCGGAAAGAAATAAAAACCTGCAATGACGGCGGTGATCAGGAAGAGTACACTGATCTCGACCGATTTTGACGACAGACTTTTAAGACGCTCCGTCTGCAATTTGCTTTTGCTGATTGTGCTGATCCCTTCGGTGAAGGCGTTGCTCAGTTTCATGAAGTAGTTGTTCACCGTGATGTCGGCATAACCCCGGAAGGTCTCCATGGTGATTGACCATTGATCACGTTTAGCATGGTGATCGGCTTTTCCGGCCTTTTGGAACAGTTCTCCGGTCTTCCGGTAACAGAGAAAAATAAGGGGAACAAACAGGATGAGTTCAACTGCCGCGACCGGCAGGTGGATCCAGGCCAGGAAAGCAATGATGAGCAGGATCAGGGTGAGGTCTCCGACCAGGGTAAGCGCGGGGCTGATGACGCCGAAAACAAACTGGTAACATGCCCCGTTTACCTGGTGGGACAGCGTGCCGGGGCTGCTCTGCTTAATGAATGAAAGTCCGCGGGAATAATAACTGAAATAGAGCATCCGACTGTGTTGCCCGTAGATTTCGAGCAGAAGCCGTGTTTTATAGGTATTGAGGCGGTGCAAAACGACGTTTTTCAGGATGAGCAGGATGAGAATGGCGCCGATTGACAGAAGCAGAAATGCGCCATAGTTTGTTACTGCGCTTGCTTCATATAGTTTCAGGAGCCAGGGATTGGAGGGCGTTTTCCCGTGTTCGGGCAGAAGCAGCAGCAAAAACAAAGGCAGCACGATTGCCAGTCCGGCGAGTTCGAGCACAGCCTGGAGCGCTGCCGAAGCCAGCAAAAAGATCTTATTCCTTTTGCCGGTGTGAACAGACGCTAACAGGCGAAACAAATTCATATCGGAAACTTAAGGATGCCTTTTTTAATGAATTTTAGCTGCTGTGTACCCATTTATTAGCATAATGTTTTATCAAAACTAATAAAAAAGGGGCGACGCAAAAAATGGAAACGGATCAAGGGCTAATGAACCGATAAAAAACAGGGATATCCGGAAATAAAAAACGGATATCCGGTAGAAATGGAAACCCTGTTTATCTCCGCCAATGGAAACATCCTCCAAAAACAGGAGCAACAACATGACAAAACAGGACGTAAAACTTTGCCAGATCAAGAAAACAATTCCCTGTCCGACAAAACCGTCAATTCCTATCTGAATGCCGTAAGGATGGTGTTCCGGGGGCACCTTTTGGATGTTTAAAAGACTAAAATTTGCCCGGATACAATTTGTAAGCCACAGAAACAATATGTATCTTTGGTAATACATTTTTCAGATCGCATCAAATGAGCTCAAAAAGGGAAATTAATTTTGAAGTGTTGTTAAAAACCATCGGTCACAACCTGCGCATCATCCGTACAGCCCGTAACGAAACCCTCGAGGGAGTTGCCGCGGCCCTGAATACCACCCACGCAACCCTCAGCAATATCGAAAACGGCAATTACCACTCACTCAAACTGGAGGTGCTGATTGCCCTCTGCAATTATTACCGGGTAACGCTTCAGCAGGTCATGGACCTCGAAATGGTCCAACTCTTTCAAATTACACAGAACAATGAGAATGGAACCACCGGGAATATTATGAAACAAGCGGTCGGCTCACAAGGTACAGTCAATGATATGACTGAGGGCTTTAAATTATATATTGGGTACCTGACTGGAGAGGTCGAGCGTTTAAGAAAGCTGATCAGTAAGCTTCCTTCTAACCCCGAAAACAGCGCAGACCAGATTTAAATTGTTGTCATCAATTCGCGAGCTTTTGCTGACCACCGGTAAGTACGATCAGAAAAGCGGCCTTTTTATGATTGCAACAAACATTTCCCCTTCAGTGTCATTCACAAATTCAATGTCGGGATAATTCTTTAATGCACGTCTGATCCCGGTCCCAATTCCCCGGTATGGCAGCTCCCTGGTAGCGAATGAAGTGATCACATCGTTCCTGACATTGGAATTTCCGTTTTTTATATTTTCGATGGTCAGATTATTCGGAAGTCTTCCGGGGCTGATAATTTCAACCCTGTTATCGAAAATAAACAATCTGACCGGGGCATTGATAAAGTAATTTCTGTGGATGAGGGCGTTCACCGTTAATTCCTCCAAAACGATGGAAGGTATTTCAAGATCGCCCAGGGAATTGACGCTTTTATTATTCTGAATATAAGTCAAATTCCTTTTAAGAAAAGCAATGGCATGTTCATACTGCACTTTAATCTTTCCCTTTATATCAATACTATCGCGGTACCTGTCTCCTGTGGGATCATTCCCGACAAAGGACATTGCCTTTATCATAAAAGCCGGTTTATACCGGTTTGGGTCTTTCCCAAACAGCAATAAGCCTGCAAGATTTAAATTACTTTGTTTTGCAAGATTCAGATTATTTAATATTTGCAGAAGGCTTAACCCGGATTGGGCCAGATCTTCTTCATATTGTTTCTGATAAAAAACTTTAAAATAATCCAGATCCAAATCATCTTCAGAAGTCCCTGCCACAGGAACTTCGTCGGCATGAATCAGGTCAGAACTTTGAAATAACCTTCGAAGTTCTTCTTTTGATGTAACCCGTCTTTTATCTGATCCGCTCTTGATCCATACGACGCCGTTATTATCCATATATGGTTTATCCATGCCTTCTGAAACATGCACGACCATTAAAAGACGATCTCCAACCCTGATATTTTCGGTAAGGGGATTGATGGGGTTCTTTACGTTATTTGTTGCCGTGTTACTGATTAGTTGGTTTAAGCGTTTAATGTCATCAGATGACAATCCTTCCGGCTTGCCGTTATCGTTTACCCCGATCATGATCATACCGCCTGAGCTGTTGGAAAAAGCGACCATCTCCCCGGCCAAAGACTCAGCATTGGTGAAATTTCTTTTAAACTGATGTTGACTGTCTTCACCTCGATTAAGGATTTCCAATACTTCTGACGCATCCATTTTCAGTGATCTTTTCCATTATTGCAAGATAAAGATAGGAATAAAGTATTACAAAAATAAATTGGTGTCGTGAGGCATGGAATTTGTTCTCCTGTTTCGGGTCCGATCGCTTATGTAATCATTCTGGTGGCATTGTTTGTCCTCTCTTATTTATCCGGCAGGAGCATTTATTCATGGTTATCTGGTTGGGGTATGCCGTCTTATTTTGAAATATATTAGCATTAATTGCCGTCATTTTTTGTAAAAAGATTACTATATTTGCCGTCGTATACCCAAAACAGCATAGACCATGTATCTGAAAAGACGTATAGACGATGATTGGTTTACCTGGAAGAATGCTCCCCAGTTCAGGAACATTGCCTTCCCAAAAATTATATTTCCTTAATGCTGTGAAATTTTCTTCCATACTCGAATTTATTTATACAAACGGACAAGTTTTCTTTCATGATCGAATATTTTACTAGCAAAAAAAACATAAGAACGTATATTTGCCATTATTTCATGCGGAAAATGTGATGCTAAAGAGAACCGGAAAGTGTATGCATTCGACTGTGGTTTATTGAGAGGTCTGGCCAGACTCTACCCTCCTATCTTGCCGATTGGACATACAAGATAACACGGTCGAACCTATAGCGGCAGCAAATTTCCTCATCCGCCGGCAGCTCTTCAATATAACTTTTCGCCGGATCAGGGGCATATTCGCAATTACTATGGACTCCATTTTCTCACAGGCTTTTATGGAATCACTTTTTTTTGTATTTTTTAAAAAAATATGATCGATGAAACGAATTGTCACTTTAATAATCATACTACTTTCCTCATCATTCATACTGAAAGCACAGGAACAACAAGTGGCCGTTCCGTATACCCTTGCTGACAGGGATCGTGCAATACGCACGGAAGCCCGCATGGAAACGGTGGAATCAAAAGTAGAAGCACTGGATAACCGAATAGATGATGTACGGCAGCAAATAAACCGGCTGGAAGATAAATTTGATACTTATTTCCTATGGGGCTTCGGATTGGTATTGATGTCCATTTTCGGGTTGATCGGATTTATCATTTACGACCACCGTACCACATTGGCTCCAGTTGAAAATAAGACTGAAAGAATTATAAAGGCTCTGAAAGACGCTGCCGAAAAAGATCCATCCCTTAGAGACGCTCTGAAAAAAACGGCTCTTTGGTAAAGTTTCTGCCAGTTACGCTTTATTTTGGAAATCAGGATCGAATTTTCTTTGGCTATCTCAATTCCTTCATTTTTCGGCGTCGTGTGGCGGGACCAATCACACCATGGGTTCAAGACTTACAAAACATTCCTGCTGCGTTACAATTTCAAGGCCGGCGGCACCATTTACGAGATGAAAGAGGAGCTGCGGATGGAAAGTACGAAGAGACTGACCTCTAGTAAGTACGATCAGAAAAGCGGCCTTTTTATGATTGCGACAAATATTTCCCCGTCAGTGTCATTCACAAATTCAATGTCGGGATAATTCTTTAATGCCCGTCTGATCCCGGTCCCGATTCCCCGGTATGGCAGCTCCCTGGTAGCGAATGAAGTGATCACATCGTTCCTGACATTGGAATTTCCGTTTTTTATATTTTCGATGGTCAGATTATTCGGAAGTCTTCCAGGGCTGATCCTCGCCAAGGTGGTGTTTGAGTTCATCGTCGACCTGGCAGATTTTCTAAAAATAGACAGCAAATGTGTTTTATAATATGTTGACTTGAATTATATGTTTTTCATAACTTTATCAGAAATTTAATATAGGTCATCCGGAAAACAGCTCTTTAATACTCAATACGGTCCAGACGATTAGTTCTGTTTGTTGCCGGTAAGGCAGTACTGACGAATCCGAAATTTCAACCAGGAATATTGAACATATAACCCCAAAAAAAAGAAACCAAAATGAACATTGACTTTCATTATTACGGAACTTATGTTGCCGCCTGTTTGGCGGGTTATGATCCTGATCGGGCACAAACGATCGCACAAGCTGCACAATACGTTGACGACTCGGATGAAATAATGTTGAAAGATTCTTTAGGCCGGTATTATATCAGCGATTTCACTCCGATCCCAACCGTACAGGGACTGTCGGATATGGTAGACAAAAACTTTCGGTGGTCGGAAGGAGCGCTTAAAAGCATTTCGGATATTTGGGTCCCGTTTCATTTTTTGCCGGGCAACTACGGCAACATACCGGTAACCCAAACCTATACAGGCCCGAAAAAAGACCGGGGGACCCTGTTTAAATGGACATTTGACGATGAATCGGCAAAGCAGTTCAAAATGCTTTGCCAGCCAAACAGCCTGCTTGTTAAACGCATGATCAATGACATCGTGATCAATCATTCAGACAAAGATTATCTGTTGCCGATGGTTGGTATGCGAATGCACGTGCTGGCAGACACATGGGCTCATATGTATTATATCGGAATGCCTGCATGGTTTATAAATGATGCGAAAGAAGAGGTGTACAAAATTGAAGGGACAACCAAAACGCCGGTTAAATGGCAACGAGTATGGCCCTGGGACGACAGTACCGATATTTTACATGGTGAAACAGCGACTCCGGACGCATTGGCTTACAATTCGGTTGTTTATCTGGGACACGGACGAATGGGCCATCTTCCTGATTATCCCTATCTGAAGTACCAGTATACCCCGGAGTGGTCGAAAGATCCGGTCGTGAAAGATAACTGCGCATACTTTTTAACGGCATTTAAACAGTTAACAAAAGCGTTATCGTGCATCAAAAACAAAATTCCTTTCGATATTGAATCTTATGCTGATTTACCTGCTGATACCGAAGCTGTTATCACCGAAATTTTAACAGCAAAAGTGAATGACCAGTCCGAAGTATGGAGAAATAATATCGGGAGGATTAAGGTGAACGATGTTCCGCTGACACCGCCCCGGATATATAACAAGGACCTGTGGCTCAATATCGTAAAGGAGAGGAAAACGCCCCTGGAGAGTACTGATTATTATCGTTTTAATTTTTCGGCCCTGTTGCACCTGAACCTGGTGAGGGATTCGCTGGCTGCCTATAACATTTACTTCGACTCGATACCGCGGGAAGATATTGTAAACACAAAGCTCAGGTGTAAAGCCGGTAAATACATTGGACCGATAGACGAGGAATCGAAAGCACAGTACTTTCCTCAAATGCAGACTTCGGGTATTACCCTTCAGTTGATTAAACAGACTCCCAAACTGCTGACTTCGGGCGACATTATTGAAATTAAAACGACTGAACCTACGGCAGTTCCATTTAATTACCTTGGAGCATGGGAGACAACGGCTTTATATTATTACACAAGAGAATGGGATATCAGCAAGCAAAAATGGCAGATTGAAAAAACAGATACTTCAGTTGATCTGTTCATCAGGAATGGCGACCAGGTGCGCTTTAAGAATATGCATTTTGACGACAAGCCCAATATGTGCACGTATGATTACTGGCTGGGAGGGACATACCTGACCACCCAGGCAGACGGCGCTGCCGATAATGCGATATGGATCATCGCAGACATGGTCGAATTCAACATGTTCATTATTCCTCCCGGTTATTTTGTGTCGGATATTATTGATTTGAATACGTCGACCGGGATTTACACGGATATGAAAATTTATGGGATGATCTTAGAGAACAATGCAGTTGACGTTGACAACCTGAAAAATGCATTGGACAGCATCGGGTTGGGATTCATTCAGACCCCGTTAAACGTTGCCCAGAAAGAACAGGTTTATATTCAGCTTGAGAAAATCGTTAATTACGTGGTTTAACAATTAACCAATAATACCAGTAAAATGAATACAAATGATTCGAATGAGCGCTTTTCATTAAAGCAGACACCCGAAAAAACAGCAAACCGCAGGCATGCTTTAAGTTTCTGCAAGCCAGACGGAGTGCCGGTAGATCTTGATTTGTCGGATGACAAACAGTTTGAATTTTTGCTGGACGAACGCGGGGGGAACGAATACCTGGAAAAGTATTTTCCCCGTTACCACCAGATGTTGCACCAATCGAGGGCAGACGCCGTTGAAGCAAAGAAGCGGGATGCTCCGGCCGCCCGGCCTTATTTGACATTGCTTGAAAAAGTTGCATTGGGCGAAGATGTTTCGGACAACTGGCAGGACCTCATCCAGATTACCGGGTTCGTGGCCCAGAAAACCCAAAATTCTTCTGTTTACCAGGTTCAGGTAGTTGCTGCAATCAGTTTCGTGGAGGGTATGCAAACTACAAACGCCGTGCTCACCATTGGAAATCCGAATACAGGTGAGCTGATTGCCCAAACCAGTGTTGTAAACGTATTCGGTCAAGGCTATGATACCATTATCATGGCAAGTGGCAACACCAGCACCCTGGATGGGATCGAATCGTCTCTTACCGTTGACGGCTTGCCCTATCAAACCAATATCCCCATCCATAAAGTTGCCAGGCTCGGTCTTCAGGATAGTATTGATCCCGTTGCCCCGATAACCGTAACCAATCCGGTTCATAATCCGACGAAGCACAGGCCCGCAGGCAGTACAATAAAAGTGTGCATGGGACGCGGTGATACGGATTGTGAGTATACCTACGCCTATCAGCCGGCAGGCCAGCCGGTAGTACCAAAAATAGCGGTATCAGGATCTGTTACCTATGCCGGCGCCGTTGCTCAGCCGTCTGCCGATTCCAGCAAATTTGGGATCTATTTCTTCGTAAAAAGACGGAACGGAGGCGCAACACAATTTTTCACAGGGACAGATGCCTTCAAGTATTTTACACTGACTCCGGACGGTCACACCCTCTCCTGGAATTTTCCCGAGGCCTCGTTTGAAAGTTCGCCCTGGAACCAGGGGGATACCATCGACTTAAATCTTAGTGTTGCGATCAGTGTCGATTCGCCTGTTAAAAATACTCAGTTTCAGGTAACCAGTTTGCCGGGAGTCATTGGAAACATCTCGGTAGCCAAAATCGATCCGCTCAGTTTTGTTTGGGGATGCCTCGGCGCCGATTCTCTGGTCAGGATGGAAGATGGCTCGGAAAAACGGATCGATGCATTAACTGTTGGTGAAAAAGTACAAATCGATGAATGCGGGCAGGTATTAACGATTGTTGATCTGGTTACGGGCAGAGAAGAAAAACCCTGTTTACGCATTACAACGGCAAACGGACGCTCCCTGCTGGTTACTGACGGACACCCAGTCTGCAGACCGGACGGATTCTGCCTGGCGAAAGAATTAACTGCCGGTGATCTGATCCTGACAGAATCGGGAATTGAAACCGTTTGCAGTATTAAAGAAGAAAAATATGACGGGATTGTTTACAATCTTAAACTGGGCGATATCGGAGGACAGCGGTTGGCCGGGTCGGCACATTATGCGAATGGGATCCTGGTAGGCGACGGGAACATGCAGGGATACCTGTCTGAGAAACGCAAGGACGATGCAAGGAGGCCCCGAAGCATTGAAGAACTTCCTGCCGAATGGCGCTTTGATGCAGAGAATGCGAACCGGTTAAAAGAAAAGAAATCATTAATTCCTGCTAACCTTTGAATTCCGGTCCTAACATAAATAACTTTAGCAGGGGATTGATGAAAAAGGGGGTGTTTGGAACACCCCCTTTGAATTTATTGCAGACACCCTCATCTGTCGAAGGATGAATAAAGGCAGGACGAAGGTGGAACGAAGCTAAGATATGGGAACTGAAAGATTCGTCAGGTCGGTGATGACCATGATGTTGTCGAAATAAGGCTTCAGGTTTTGACGATGGGTGACAAATACGATCGTTACCCGGGTTTTGAGTTGGGTGAGGCATTCCATAATGCGGGCTTCATTTTCGGGATCGAGGGAAGAGGTGGCTTCGTCGAGCAGTAATAGCTGCGGCTTTCTTAGAAGCACCCGTGCCAAGGCAAGCCGTTGCCGTTCGCCCCCGGAAAAATGATACTGGTAGTTCACGATGTTTGTGTCGAGCCCGTGTTTTTGGCGAAGTACCAGATGTCCGGCATTGACCTGTTTTAGTGTTTCCATGATCTGATCGTCGTCAGGATCGTGAACGGTATCCCAAACCAGGTTTTCCCTCAGCGTTCCGTCGATGAAAAAAGGATCCTGGGGGAGATAACCGAGACTGCTTTTCCAGGCAGGCAGGTCTTTGCCGGTCAGTATTGTATTGTCGACTGCAAGGACGGGTTCGTTTGTTTCGAGTAAGCCTGAGATGATGTCGATCAGGGTTGTTTTTCCGCTCCCGGACGGTCCGATGATCCCGGTCATTTTTTTCGCAGGAATGATGGCGTTAAAATTTGAGAAAAGGGAATGCCCGTTGTCATAACCAAAGCTGAGGTTACTGATCGTGATCTGGCGGTCGAGGACGATTTTTCGTGTGTCGGTTGTGTTGGTAAGGTTGCTTTCTTCCAATTCCTTGTCGGCGTCGAGGATGATCTGAACAGATCCGGAGTTTGATATCATCATATTGAGATCGCTGTTGATCCCGGTGAACCGCGGGAAGATGCGTGCAAAGAGCAGGATCAGGACAAAGAGGGAGGAAAGCCGGATCTGCATGAAGCGCCAGGCAAAGTAAACCACTGCAGCGAGCAAGGCTATTCCTGCAAGGCTGAACAGAAGCTGGGGAACGGCCCTGTTGATGATTTGCTGATCCTGGTACCGGAGCATGCGGGTATTTGTTTCATTGAACTTATCCAGGTAGAATTCTTCGGAATGATGGACTTTTGCGACCTTCACCACCGACCAGAATTCATCGATCCGTTTCAGCATTTGCCGGAACGCCTGTATGTTTGCATTTCCCAGCCACTCTGCTTTTCTGAGGTATTTTCGCAGCAGGATGAAAAGCAGCAAACCCACAGCAACGACCAACAGGGTAAAGCGGACTGACAGCATCAATGCCAGCACGACATGAGCAGCTATAAAGATCACTTTACCTGCCAGATTGAGATAGTAATAATAATAGGTTGCCATTTTCGGAATTTCAGTTGTCAGTAACTGAATATGATTGTGCCTGCTTTTTCCGCTCAGGAACTTCCAGTCGCTGGTGATGATCTTTTTAAAAAGCCGTTTTCGCATGGCAAAAGAAAAGTCCTGCTGATAAGAGGCCTGCCCGATTGACTGAAAGTAAGTGAGGAAAGCCATGATAAATAAAGACAGGGTGAATACACTCAGGATCAGTTCAATGTCCGGATTGATATCCAATTTGTTGAGCATATTGTCCAGGACCGGGACCCAGTTTCCTGATCCGGACAGGTCTTTGCCCGGACTGATTAACTGAAGCAGCGGGATCAGGAGAACAATGGTAATACCCTGGTTGAAACCCAGGAATAAGGTCGTTATAAACAGCAGGCAGATCCTGACCGGCCGGTGCTTCAGGAACAGGCTGAAGCTTTTGATGATGAAGCGGCGCTTAGACATGCAGGATCCTCCTCTTGACATAACTCCAGGGCCGGTACAGGAAATAGGCTGTTTTGGATGGCAGGTCAAGATTGACCAGGTCACCCTGCCGGACAAAGATCCCGGAGAGCCATTGAAGCTTGTATTGCCAGCCGGGGAACAGGAACCAGGTGTACTGAAAGTTGTGAATAATTTTAGCCGATGAGAATTCAGTGTCGATTACCGGTTGGTCGATACTTTGACGGGCCAATCTGATCATGCGGGGCGGCAGGCGTTTTTTCCAGGGGTCGGGGAGTTTTTGCCCGTCGTTGAACTGTTCTTTCAGAAAGAAATTGGTTAGCGTGATAAGCCGTTCAGCCCTCAATTTTTTTACCAGTTCGCAGAATTTAGCCTGGTCTGTTTCATTCAGCGGGTATTCATGAATGTCGGTCAGCCACTTTAAACGGCTCCAGCCATGCCGTGCCCCGTGGATGATGAGATAAAGCAGTTCCAGTTCTTTATTGAGCACCGTAAAGGCCTGGCCGGCAAAGGTGATCGTGCTGAGGTTTTGTTGCAGAATCTTCTTTATTTTTTGCTGAGACAGGGGCAACTTGTAAATCAAGGTCCAGTGAAGCTCGACGCAGAAGTTTTGCGGGTTATTCCACAGGCTTAGGTGGTGGGTGACATTCATCAGGAGGTCTTGTTTGAACTTTTTATCGGGCCATACAGTTCCGGGGGTTAACCGGAAGTCTTCGGCTGTCAATAGTTCCAGGATCTTTTCCAGATCGTTGGGATTGACCAGGAGATCGATATCGTGTGAGATGCGTACCGTGGGGTCGCGATAGATCCGGCAGGAAAGCAAGGGCCCTTTGATGCAAATAAACGGGATTTGATGTTGCCGGAGTTTATCGGTAACTGCAAGAAATTTCTGTATCCGTTCAAGCTGGATCAGTTTTTCCTGAAGGAATTCGCCGCTGCGGTTTTCACCCAGCCACCGGTCGATTTGCTGGTGACTGAGGCGGTGGCGGTCGTGAAGATAGCTGCGGTTTTTGAGTGATAGTACCATACAGACTAATTATTCGTGGATTTCTTTTAAAAATACCATTAGTTCCAAAAAAAGCCGATCATGATTTGTTTATTTTTATATGTTTAACAGCAGGTATGCAGCTTTAAACCATGAATTGTCTGTAGCAGGAGTGTTCTTAAAAAAAATAATACGAATTTTTTTGAAAAGTAGATAAAATATGTTACATTTAATAAGCTTTTGTGCAGACTGAATGAAAACGGCAATAATACTGCGTGTCCAATATCGTTCTAGTTAAAATAACCAAGATTAATTAACCTTTAAAATTTACGCTTATGGATGCATTTACCGGAGAGATCAGGGCCTATGCCAATAACTATTATCCTGATGGCTGGCTGCCCTGTATCGGACAAAGAGTCGCGATCAATGAATATATGGTGCTTTATTCCGTAATTGGGAACGTTTATGGAGAGAGTGATCTGAGAACGTATTTTACCCTTCCGGATCTGAGGGGAAGGACGCTTGTTGGTGCAGGGGGGAACATTCTTAGGTTGCCTCTTGGCCAAAAAACGGGAGAAGCGCGGGTTACGCTTAATAACTGGGAGATGCCCGAGCATGCGCATAGCTTTACGGGAGCCTGGAGTACGGATACAAGCTCATATTTAACTGCCCCGGAAAGTGGCGGGACTTCTTATTTGGGAAATTTCGGCTATAAAACGGATGCAGGAAACGTTGCTACGTTTGGTTATGTCGATGAAGCGGAGAACCCTGTCGCCCTAAATCCTTCGACTATCGCCCAAACAGGGGGAAATTCTTCTCATGAGAACATGGCCCCTTTTCTGGCCATCAACTACTACATCTGCTATGACGGTTATTATCCGCCACGGCCATAATCAATCATTTTAAAACAGACAATTATGACAGATACCTATTTAGGCGAGATTCGTCTCTTCCCTTTTGATTTTTGTCCGAAGGGATGGAATTTTTGCGACGGGACCTTATTAACGGTTCAGACAAACCTGGCCCTTTTTTCTCTCTTAGGGACAACTTATGGGGGAGATGGAAAGAACAACTTTGCATTGCCCGATTTAAGGTCACGGACTCCCATCTGCTCGGGAGAATCCGGTGGCTATTCTTTTAAACCGGGACTGGCTGCCGGTCAGGAAGCCGTTACGCTGACCGCTCAGGAAATGCCGGCACACAGTCATTATATGCAGGCCGATAACAGTCTGGGAGAAAAAAATTATGCAAACAGGATACTGGCAATTCCGAACAAAGGAGATGTACATCTCCGTATCTACAACGAGGCTCTTTCTTCTCCTGTCGCCCTGAATGCAGCGACCATTGGTCCGGCAGGTGGCGGCGGGCCACACGAGAATATGCCTCCGTTTTTAACCCTTAACTATTGTATTGCAGTGACCGGAACGTATCCGCCACGGCCTTAATAAACATTAAAATTAATTATTATGGTAGGACTAGTAGGAGAAATAAGGGCCTTTGCAGGCAACTTTGCGCCAGAGGACTGGCTGGTCTGCAACGGAAGTCTTTTGTCTGTTATGGAATATCAGGTATTGTTTTCTTTAATAGGAACAAGATACGGAGGGGACGGACAGACCTCTTTTGGCTTGCCTGATCTAAGGGGAAGGATGGCTGTCGGAAAAGGGCAGGGGCCCGGTTTGTCAAACAGGCTCCTGGGGCAGGCAGGTGGTGCTGCGAATGTAACCCTGACGACGCAAAACATGCCGCAGCATAACCATGTGGTCAGAACGAGTTCTGCCTCCTCCGGCAATGTGGAATCGCCTTCATCAAAAACCTCCCCGGGAGTATTGGAGAGCCCGGTGGGTACAGCTTACGGATATTTAAAAGCCACAGCTACCGGAATTGCGAAAAAAGATTTGAACGGAGAAACGGTACAAGATGCAGGATACGGGTATTACCACGACAACCTGATGCCCTGTATAGCCATTAATTACATTATCTGTTACAACGGAATTTATCCCGAACGAAAATAATAAACGGGCATATGCGTATTGGTATCATTTCAGATTCAGACGCGCTGATCCCGTTGGTTTATACACTTGCAGGACAACAAAACCTGCAAGTGTCCCTTTATTATTCTCCGTCTCCGGATCCGTTTGTCAATCAAAAAGTCCGTGAATTCGTCAGGCAGAGGCGTATTCCGATAACGGAAGAAAAAAATAAAGAGCGGGATTTGTATGCCTGGCTGAACAAAGGGAAATATGATGTTGGTTTTGTTATCGGGTATAAATACCGGATTAAACCGGATCGATTATCCTGTCATACCCCGCTTTTTAATATTCATTTTGGACCATTGCCTGCTTTCAGGGGACCTGTCCCCGTATTTTGGCAATTAAAATACGGGGTTGAAAAAATGGGCCTGTGTATCCACCATCTTACAGCGGAACTGGATTCCGGGGACGTGGTCTGGTTAAAAGAGATCGAAAACCAGGAGTATTACAACTGTAAGCAGGTTGGCCAGTTGTTCAGCCAGATTTGCGTGGAGGGGGTTTTACGGATGTTGCCTTTTCTGATGACTGGGATGAGCCTGCCCGTTGTGGACAGAAGCGCTTTTGAAAGCGCTTATCAAAAACGTCCGGAACTAAAGGATGTCAGTATCCGTTGGTCAGATATGGATGCCGCTGAAATCTGTAACCTGGTGCGGGCCTGTAATCCCTGGAATAAAGGGGCTATCACCTCTTATAACAGACAGGAAGTGAAACTGATGGATGCCCGGATTATTTCTTCGGAAGAAGCTGCAGGATGCGAGCCTGGAACAATTGTCGGCGATAACGGGGAGTTACATGTCCGGTGCAAGGATCGCAAAACACTGAAAGTAAACACCCTCTTTTACCAGGAGAGCTATATTCCGTCTTATCAGGCTGTTTTAGCCGGATTTAAAAAAGGAAATGCGTTTATCTAATCAATAGTTCGTTGAATTTTACATGCAATTGATATACTGTGTTTTATGTTTTTTTTATATTTTTAGAAAAATCTATTGTTTAATATCTAAAAATCTAACGATTTGTTGTAATAAACTATTGCTTTTTAATCTATTATAATTTATATTGCATATAAATTCATTAAAAAACCTTAAAAATTAAAATCATGAACGACGAAAAAATGACCAAGCAAGTTTGGCAAACACCGGAAATTATCGATCTGGATGTGGATAAAACCAGTGGTGGGAAGGCTAATGATCCGAGCGAACCATCACCTGCTACTGGCCCTTCCTGATATCGGAACAGAACCTGTTGCTATATAAAAACAGGCCGTTGTCCTTCCTATCATTTAAAAGCATGATGCTTTTAAATCGGGGTGCATAATTATTTTATTTTAAAAATAATCGTGAAAGGTGAATGCGATCTGCACGTGAATCCAATATGGGAACAGAGTACTTAACAAATGTAGAAATAAAAAAAGATGCGGAAGAAATAAGAGTCCCCGCTTCTTATATTTATTCCCGTCCCCATTTTAAGATCAATGAATCTGATTTTTTTCTGGATATAAAAAATGTTGCCCGCTACCGGGTACAAAACGGACAGGAAATTTTGATTTGTCCGTATGAAAATGCAGATGAAGAGTCGGTTAATCTTTTTTTAGAAGGCTCGGCATTGGGAGCTCTCCTGCATCAAAGGGGGATGCTTCCTTTTCACGGGAGTTCTTTTGTTTATAAGAACAAAGGGGTTATGATTTGCGGTCATTCCGGTGCAGGAAAATCGTCGGTAACGGCAACTTTTTGTCAGGAAGGCGCAAGCTTTATTAATGACGACATCACACCGGTAGCTGTTCCCGGTTCAACGATTACAATTCTCCCGGTCAAAACGCGGATCAAACTATGGGCCGACACGCTTCAAAAGTTAAAGATTGGAGGAGACAACCTGCAGCGGATACGGCCCGGGATCGACAAATTTTACCTGCCGGCAGAGGAAAATTCTGTTTCGGAACATGCATTGGATCACCTGTTTATCCTTTCTACCCACAACAAAAATGAATTTCAGGCAATCGAACTCGAAGGGATGGAAAAATACAATGCCTTGCGAAAACAGATATACCGCAGGATATACTTAAAAGGCATGCCCGAAACAGAAAAAAAATATTTCGGACAACTGTTCTCCCTGGCAAACAAGGTACGGGTGACCCGTATTCTAAGGCCTCAAATCTGCGATATTCAGAAAACCGTGCGTTTTATTGAAAGTGAAATAACGAAATGAGGAACATTGTCTGGCTGGCATCTTATCCGAAATCGGGCAATACCTGGTTTCGCATGTTCCTGGCAAATTATGAGAAGAATACAGAGGAACCGGTATCTCTGGACGAAATAGAAGCAACACCGATTGCCGGTAATGCAGTCGATTTTGAGGAACTGATCGGGCTGGATCCCTTTGAGCTGTTACCTGATGAAGCAGATTCGTATCGCCCCGATTTGTACCACGCATTATCAGAGAAAGCTGAAAAGGAAGGCATAATCAGTTACAAAAAAACACATGACGCCTATACTCAAAATCACGAGGGAGCACCATTGTTCCCGGAGGATATAAGTAAATGTGCGGTTTATTTCGTGCGTAACCCGTTAGATGTCTGTGTATCGTATGCAAATCATAGTGCCGGAAAAATAGAAAAGACGGTTGAGTTTGTTCTGAATGAGAATTCCTCTTTGGCCGGGAAGAAGCAAGGGCAACTCCGCCAGGTTTTGATGTCATGGAGAAGCCACGTGCAAAGCTGGAAAAATCAATCAGCAATACCTGTTCATTTTGTCCGGTACGAAGACATGCTTCAAAAACCGGTGGAAACCTTTGGCGGAATTATTCGGTTTCTTGGATTGGAATATGAGGAAGAACGTCTTGAACGGGCTATCTGCCACAGCGATTTTAAGCAGCTACAGCAAATGGAACAAACCAATGGGTTTAGGGAACGGTTACAGCAAACTGAACAATTTTTCTGGAAAGGAAAAATCGGGAATTACCGCGAATATCTTTCAGCAGAGCAAATACAACGTATCGTTGAATACAATTTCGATACGATGAAAGTATTCGGATATATTGATGAGACGGGAGACCTAACGGTTTGAATTTGATATTGACGTTACATAAAAAATAAGCTTAAAAAAATGATGGGAACCTATGGAAAAATACAGCCGTAATCAGCAAATTATCGATGGAGAACTGGACAATAATCAGGTAATGATGCACCTTGAAAAAGGAAAATACTTTGGGTTAAACCCGGTAGGGAAACGTATCTGGGAACTGATTGTACAACCCAAAAGTTTTTCTGAGATCATTCAGCACCTGTTATCGGAATTTGACGTAACAGAGGAACAATGCACCCGTGAAGTAAAAGATTTTTTGGACAAAGCCATAGCCAGCGATATTGTTACTAAAGATGAGCTGGATTCATAAATTTATAAAGCTTGCAAAAGAAGATAAAAAGCTGTTTTTCGAAGCCTTGTTTTTTCTTTGGTTTTCCAAAATACTTTTATTACTCCTGCCTTTCAAAACATGTATAAGCTTTCTGAAACCGGCAGAGCGAATGACTGTTCAGCCCAACCCTGAATTTGTTCGAAAAGTACGGAATGCCATTTCTCGTGCGAATAAGACAGCAAGCTGGAAAAACATCTGCCTGGTAAAATCGTTTGCTGCCCGGTTTATGTTACAACGCAGGAGAATAGGCTCTGTCATGTACTTAGGCCTGCAATTAGGGGATGGAAAAAAACTGCATGCCCACGCCTGGCTTATTGCGGAAGATATAATTATTACACCGAAAGGCTCTGATTTCAAAGAAATTTACAGCATATAAGGTCACGGACCTATTTATTATTTTCGTTATCACTTCTTTCATAGTTTATTAGAAGGCAGAAATACGACAACAATTATTGCTTAGTACTTAGAACAGAGGGCAAGAGTTTAAGTAATTAAAAAGCCATTCTAAAAACAGGTTTTTTTTGCAGGACTAATCATAAAAATGATGAACTTTCAAAATCGTTTAAAACAGATTGTCAGGCGTCCGGGACCTTATGCAATTTTAAGCTGGCGTTACTTGTTACCCGGGCAAAGCGCTGCTGTTTGCCTGCATAAGTTGGTTTTTCTGCATGCATGGCCCAATAAACCACGAGTAGTCTGGTTTGTTATTGCCTTGTTTAGCTATGCAAAATGGTTTGCTTTTCAGGGGGGGATACGACTTTGGAAAGTGTGGAAAAAACTCAGCCCTGTTTTGCAGGAGAAAACCGGCATATCGCGCAACAAACAATTTACCGATTTACTGAAACTGGTTTTTCTGCAAACAACGCCGCCGCACTTTTATTATCGCTACCGGCTTTATCGTTATACAACATTGGAATGGTTCAACTTTATTTACAACCACGAGCTACCCAACTGGCATCGTGTGATGTCTCCTGGCGTGAGCCAAAAAACTACTCGTCTTTTATCAGACAAAGCGGCCTTTGCACGGGAAATGCAAAAACAGGGCTTCCCGGTTATTGAGGGGATTGTTATTCACAAAGGAAATCAACTCACCAAAGAACAACTTTTTCAGCAAAGATCCTTATTCCTGAAACCCTTGTGCGGCAGCCGGAAAATTGGCGCTTACGAACTGAAATACAATGTGTCGGCAGAAAGCTATACGCTAAATATTTCTGAAAATGAAACAATAGACACCAGAAAAGAAATAATTTCTTTTTTTCAATCACTAACCGAAAAGCAGGACTACCTGATACAACCGCTTCTGCTGAACCATCCCGACTTACAAAAACTTACGGATTATCATAGCCTGATCACCTTTCGGGTGATAACGGTTTGGGCCGAAAATAAAGCGCTGTCCATTTCGGTTGTTGCTGAATTTCCTGTAAACGACAGCTCCGAATATGTTTATCCGCTTCCTGTTAACCTGCAAAGCGGGACAATACTGACCGTAAAAGAAAAAGCGGTTACCATAAAAGAAGGTATTGAACCGAAGTTTGAAGATATTCCCGGACATCAGGTTATATACTGGAACGAATTGGTGGATATTGCACAAAAAGCGCATGCTGTTTTCCCCGATTTATTCAGCATCGGTTGGGACCTGGCAGTTACGCCCGAAGGCGTTCTACTTATTGAAGGCAACATTAATTGGGCGGTTAATGCTCATCAATTGAATGCCCCGGCTCTTATGCCTGCGCACCTGTCATACGCCCGGGCGGACATCTTCAAAAATAAAAACGTTCAGAGAATATGAGTACTATTCATTGCTGCTTTCAACCTAAAGCTCCTCTTCGTGAGGATATAATGTCGGGCATGCTTAAAGCATCAGACTACTGGAAGCCCGATGCCGTCAGCCAGGCACACAACAGGAACAATACCTGCCATCTTGCCAAAGCGAACCTGTTTAATACGGCTCTGTCTAAAGAAGATAATGTTTATACCGATAGCCAAACTGGTTCAATGATAACGGCCAACGCACGTATTGACAATAGGGAACAACTATTACAGCAATTAGAACCGAAAAATCATAAAATTCCCGATGGAGAATTGATTTTGCTTGCGTATCTGAAATGGGGAAGAGCATGTCTGAAATACTTGCTGGGCGATTTTGCATTCATTATCTGGGACAATGTTAATCAAAAAGTGTTTTGTGCAAGAGATCATTTCGGGGTAAAATTGCTACTATACAGCCCTAAAGACAAAGGGATTATGATTTCCAATGAACCGAATGCTTTTTTTACATCAGGATGGCTTCAGAGAGAAATAAAAGAATCCTGGCTGGTTACGCAGTTATGGAATTTAGGATCAGAACCTGTTGCAACAGCGTATGAGGGGGTAGAAGTGGTGCCTGCAGGACATTTTATGGAAACAGATGCGGGTGGTATCGTTACTGAGCCGTACTGGAAGCTTACAGATGATGCTCAATGGAAAAATATAAGTGATGACGATTTATTGTCAGAGTTAAAGCATCGGTTCCGTCATGCTGTCGAAGTGCGTTTAGAGAGCGATTATCCTTTGGCATGTGAATTGAGCGAAGGACTGGACTCCAACGGCATTGCCGGTTATGCTGCAAAAATAAGGCTGAACGAAATTATCTATACCCTCTCTTATGAATGTACTGAATTGACAGATGAGACCCGACCTGTCTGGGAGAAAACCTACGAAGATATATTCGAAATGCTGGATATGCATGATCATTTGCAGCCCGTCTGGACACAGGAACAGATCCCCAGGGAAGATAAAACAAACCTGATTAAAAACACCGGAGGAACTTTTGCTTTGCGTGGGGCATGGTTGTGGCATTGCAGGCTGGCTCACCAAAAGGATGCCCGCGTGCTGCTGGCAGGATGGGGGGGCGACCATTGTGTATCAACATACGGTGATTTTTATGAAAGCGAACTTTTTAACGCCTTTAAATGGCGCAAGGTACACCAGTTGTTCAACGATAAACACAAGCGAGGCCGCGGAGGTACTCCCTGCAAAGCATGGATACACCTGGTAATAAAACATCTTGCACCACAACTGGGCAGGTGGTATGCCCGGAAACGCGGGGGCCTGGAACATGCATTGTGGCAACGAAGCCAATACAGTTTGCTAAAAGACGAATATATTAAGCATTACCGTTTATTACCACAATTGAGAGCTTTTACCGACGGGTATCGCCGTTATTATTCAACCAAAGCTCACCATCGGCGCGAGTTGTTTGATATTGGTGTTGAAAAACGACTGATTGACTCGGAACTAAGCGCCCGGATGTTCCGGGCAGAATTCCGTTACCCGATGCTTGACGTTCCTTTGGTTGAGTTCGCTTATAACCTGCCATCACACCTGAAAATTTACAAAGGGATTGAACGTTATGCGTTCCGAAAAATCCTGGAAGGAGTAACCACCGGGCGTATCCAATGGCGCTTAAAGGCAGATGTCGACCATCCGAATAAAGAGCGTCTCCTGTTATCGGAACAGGAAAAACAGGAAGTACGGGATTTGTTATATACACCCTTGTTCCAAAAGTACTGCCATACAAAGACACTTGATTTGCAGGATACTGAAGCAAAATTTGTGGTGAATCAGTTTGAAAGTTTTTCGCCGGTATTTCGCTACTATGCAGACAATAACATACCTATTTATTATCGGAAAAATATCTTTTTTTGAAAGTCTCCATCTCTTTCATCAGTTCATCGTCGACCTGGCAGGGATAATTCCCATTTTATCACGATAAAAATGTAATTAAAGATCAATTTTATCTTGATAAAAATGTATCTTTAAACCAGATTTTAATAGAAAAGAGTTTATGTATCGGGACGCAATTGTCAATTTGAAGAAGTGGAAGGAGGATAAATTTCATAAACCACTCATCGTAAGAGGAGCGCGGCAGGTAGGCAAAACATGGCTTTTACAGGAGTTTGGCCGAACCTCCTATGGTAAGTTCGTTTATGTGAATTTTGAAGAAACCCCTGTATTGCAAAATATTTTTACCAGCGATTTTGATATTGAACGGATCATAACCGTGCTCCAAATACAAGCTCAAACAACGATAACGGCAGAAGATACACTGATCGTTTTTGACGAGATCCAGTCGGCTGAACGGGGGGTTACCTCCCTGAAATATTTCTGTGAAAATGCCCCGCAATACCATATTATTGCTGCCGGTTCCCTGCTCGGCATGGGATTGCACAGCCAGGTTTCATTTCCGGTCGGGAAAGTCGATTTTATGGACTTACATCCCCTTTCATTCTCTGAATTTCTGCTTTCATTCGGTGAATCCGCGTTGATTGATGCGTTAAAGGCAAAGGATTGGGGAGTCATTTCCATATTTGCCGATAAACTCAAGGAGTACCTCCGGTACTACTTTTATGTGGGGGGAATGCCCGAAGTTGTGGATGCTTTTGGGCAAACCCGCGATTGGCAACTGGTGCGCCGGATCCAAAACAGGATACTTAACTCCTATGAGGGTGATTTTTCCAAACATGCGCCCAATGAAACAGTACCTCGCATCCGGATGATCTGGCAGAGCATTCCGTCGCAATTAGCTAAAGAGAACAAGAAGTTCGTGTATGGAGTGCTAAGAGAGGGGGCTCGTGCCAAAGACTTTGAGTTGGCCATCCAGTGGCTGGTAGATTGTGGCTTGCTGTTGAAAAGCCACCGGGTGTCGAAACCGGGAATCCCGCTTGCCGCTTACCAGGATATCTCCGTATTTAAATTGTTTCTGCACGATGTCGGCCTGCTTGGCGCAATGGCAGGGCTTAACGTGCGGACGATTATTGAGGGCGATGAGATTTTTACCGAATTCAAAGGAGCGCTCACCGAGCAGTATGTCATGCAACAATTGCGCCTGAACAGCGAACGGTATATCGGCTACTGGACAAATGAACGAAGTACATCGGAAGTCGATTTTATTATTCAGGAAGAAGGGGAAGTAGTCCCGATTGAAGTAAAATCGGGTGAGAACCTGAAATCCAAAAGTTTCAAATTGTTTTGTGAAAAGTATAAACCATCAAAGGCCATCCGAACGTCGTTGTCCGGTTACAAAGAAGAATCGTGGATGACAAACGTTCCATTGTATGCTATAGGGTGACACTGAATGGTAGAGTATGCCGTCTTATTCTGTAATATATTGGCATTAATTGCCGTCATTTTCTTTAAAAAGATTACTATATTTGCCGTCGAATATTAAAAACAGCATAGACCATGTACCTGAGTGCAGGGACTTAATCATCTGCAAACAAAAGAATGTCTCGGATTGTTGGAAATGGCCGGATTGATTTATCCTGTTACGCATACTTCGGCGAACGGGCTGCCCCTGAGCGCAGAGTCAAACCCGAAATACCGGAAATACATGATTTTTGATACGGGTATTTATCAGCGGTTCTTAAAACCGGATATAGCCCGGATTCTTACTTTTGACAGGATTGAACAGGTTAATAAAGGCGCCCTGGCTGAACTTTTTGTCGCTCTGGAATTAAAAAAAGCGGCGCCGTCGAATGCTCCCGTGGAGTTGCATTATTGGCGTCGTGAAAAAGGCGGCAGTTCTGCCGAAGTTGATTTTGTGATTCAACGAAACAAAGATATTGTACCGGTTGAAGTTAAATCAGGCACGAAAGGCTCGATGCAAAGTATGTTTTTATTCCTGGAAGAAAAAAACGGGAACTATGGCATTCGTACCTCCCTGGAAAATTTCGGGAAGTATAACAATATATGGGTTTACCCGTTATACGCGATTGCGAACAGCTTTTACTGATTTACAATTTTGGAATTCAATTCCAAAATTGTAAATTTAAAGAATGACACCAAGGCAGGTCTACCTCATTTCCCGTACTGTCGCGCCAAAAGGACAGATTCGGATTTTCTCCCTGATGGTATGCCTGCTTGATAAATTCATTGATCACGAGATTCTCAAAAAGGCCTCCGCGAAGAAAATGCGTGGAAACCTGTTCCGTTTTCCTGATATCGAGTAAGGAGCAGGCTAACCCGGTATCATAAAAATACAGCTTCGTCGTTTTTACTAAACGTTTTGCGTAGTTGTTGAAATCGGGCTTTAACAGATAGCAGATGAATTGTTTGAGAAATAATCATCCAAGGTGATTACATATTTGGGATAATTATCTTTTTGCCATCAAATTTCTATGAATGAGGGCATTCACTGAATAGTTAACTTTCCGCGATCCGGTTCTTCAAAAGCGTTACATTTTTTTAAGTACTCATTTAATTCATTAAAATCATCTCCATAAAGATTATCGCTGAATTTCTGAAGTCCGGACAATACTTTTATCAAAACAGACGGGTCTTTTCCCCGACTTAATTTGCGTAAGGAAAGGATATAGTCTTCCCGGAAAACAGTCGGTACAATAATACGGGTTTGATTCCCTTTTACCAATTCTGCATTCATCATGATGCGGGCAACACGACCATTACCATCATTAAATGGGTGCACTTCGCTGCAAAGGAACATCATAAAAACAGCCTTTGCCATCGGATCGCTAAGAGCGGTTAAAAGTTTAAAACCAAACCGCAGGGTGCCTTCTACAAGTTTTGGCTCGACAAATTCAGTATTTCCTGCCCGATTCTTTTTTATTTTAAATACACCAGGTTCAAAATCCGGACGTCCGGACATCAAAATAGCATGCCTTCTTTTGAGAATGGATATCAATTCGTTTTCTGATATAGGAACGATATTCATTTCTGAACGATTGGATAGGATTTTGAATGTTCCCAATATGTCATGGGAGTCGTCTACCCGTTTAGGGATTATAGTTCCTGTATCTACTATCAGTTTGGCCTCTTCAACCTCAAATCTTGTGCCTTCAATAAAATTCGAAAAATAGCTTTCGTAGAAAGAAAATAAGCGGAAAGAACTTTCCGTGACATTTTTATTCGGTCTTAATTCAAAAAAATGATCTTTTAGCGTATCATATAATATGGTGAAAAGTTCTGCCCGGTCCATATCATAAGGAACGCCGGCAGCAAGAGCTTTACCGGATCCGGTAGAAAGAACATCGGGTGTATGTGTGGAAAGTAAGGCAGAAATGATCTTATTAAGTTTTTTAAATTCATTCTCCATATCTAATTGTTCCGAAACTTTACGAGTCTCATCACGGAATAAATTAATCCTCTCCTCACCGCCGGCATGAATCATTTTTTCAAATCGGTTTTCAATAAATTGAACGGGGAACGATTTGGATTCACCTGCTTTCTTGCGGCTGGCTTGCATCACTTCCAGTGTCCATCGATATTCTGAAGAAATAGATATGGGTAAGCTGCCAAGCGGAATGTCATTCTCCAATGCAGGCTTCCCTTGCATGACATTCAGTTGAATTCCTGGTATATCTTTAATCCTGCGGTTGAATGTATAGGTTATAAAAAAGTCTCCTGTTTCAGTTGGTCGAAGCTCATTTGCCGTTCTATGACTTATAACAGCTCCCGGAAATCGCCAGGCTAAAATTTCGATTAGATTTCGCCGCACAATGGATTCCGCAGAATCATAGAGGTTTGTTGTATATATGCGGGGAGCTATTTTCTTCAGCTTTCCCGATTTTTCTAATTGAGAAATTCGTCTTGAAATGATAGCATCAGAAGAGGCGAATATAATTTCTTTTGTTAAATCAATAGTTGTAGCCATCTGGTTTTTGATGTGATTTATTCTTGTAAAATTGCAAAATATTTGCGGGTAAAACTATTCCTGAATCATAATTTGCAAAATTTATGCGATTATAATCTTGGTTTTGCAAAATTTATGATTATAGCTACCAATGAACGCCTAAATCGATTGCGACTGCCGCGCAAAATTTTTGTAACTATAAACGAGATTCTTCGAGAAGGATGCAAAAAATATGCACTTAAACTATCGAAATTGCAAAATTATTGTGGTTAGCCTGATTAAATCATACTATTCAAAGCTTGTTACTGAAGGATCAAAGTCTTATTTTACGCCTCGCCCTTGCCAACTTGTCAGGGGGCTTTCGCCAAGGCGGCGTTTGAGGCCTGCTCATTCCCGATCTCCTTTCGTTGATCGGGAGATACATTCCTTCATGATTCTCTAAGTCCACGTGGGTTTGAATATAGGAAAACAACGACGGTCACAACAGGGAATTTTGATGCCATCTCGGATAGCTTGTTTTTCAATTCACGCCCGATCATATGATTGACTTTTTTGCAAATTCACTTTTTAAAAGTGAATTTGCAAAATTACGGAAGGAAGGATTTTATTCGTATTTACAAAACTTAACAGGTAATAAAGTTTTATAATTCAAAATTATTTTCTATTTTTACATCGCTTATTAAACGATGAATGAGGATTGTATCGCACAAAAAGCTGAAGTATTTCTATGAAACGAAAGGGAGAGAGGATTCCCGCGTTGCCCTTGAACGTTGGTATCACGCCACGTTAAAAGCGGAATGGAAAAACCTTTCAGATGTAAAGGTTGATTTTCCCGCTACCGATTACACAGGAAATCAGCATTACGTTTTCAACATCAAGGGAAACAAATACCGGCTGGTCGTCGTTGTAAAATTTACAATTGGATATGTCTTCATCCGGTTTGTGGGGACACATGAGGAATATGATAAGATAGATTGCTCAGGTATATAAAATTAAAGGCAATGGACAAGATAACAAAAGAGAAATATGAATTTGCGCTTGCAAGGGTGGAGGAACTTCTGCCGTTGGTTGATGACAACACCCCCGCTAATGACAAAAAGGCGTTGGAACTGAGCGTAATGTCGGATATTGTAATCGCATACGAGAAAGTGCATTTTCCTATCGAAAGACCGACAATTGCTGAATTAATAGAACTGTCTTTGCAAGAAAAAGGCATGACGCAGAGGGAGTTGGCAAAAGGCATCGGAGTAAGCCCGTCGCGTGTGAATGATTATATCGCCGGACGGTCAGAGCCGACCCTGAAAATTGCCAGGCTACTCTGTCTGGCATTGAATATACCGCCTGCGGATATGCTGCGTGTTTAAATGGATTAGCGGGGAACGTCCGGACAGTTACAGCAAAGGATGGATCTACGAATTTTATTCATAAGAAACGAACATGTTGCTTTACAACGCCCAAGGGTATGATAATAATTATCAGCAACATGGAGTTCCATGCCGTTGGTAAGCGTCTCAAATTGACGACGCGGAATACGCAAATTGTAGTTGGTTAACTTGAAAATATTAACGTATGAAATCGGATAAGAATAAAATCGTTCAGTAGTTGACAATTTTGTCAACTATATTATCTTTGTAGCATGAAGATAAGATTTAAGACCTTGGAGCTTGAAAAATTCTATTTTACACCAATAGATGAATTGAAAGGCAAGCTGCCGGTACAAAAAGAAAGGAAGTAGATGGTGGCTATGTTGCAGAGGTGATTTTGATAAGTGAAATTTCAAAACATTACGAAAAATGAAAAAGAAAAGGTATGCTAATGACATCATTCCAGGTGAAGCATTTCATCCCTGCGAAACTGTTAGGGAAGAATTGGAAGCACAAGGCAAAAATCAATCAGATCTGGTTAAGGCTTCTAATCTGGACAAGTCTTTTATTAGCCGTTTTATGAAAGGAGAAAGAGCTATATCAGCCAGATTTGCGTTAGCACTGGAAGAAGTATTGGGTATTCCCGCTGAGTTCTGGATACGGCTTCAGAAGGGGTATGAAAGCGACCTGGAATTAATTGAACTGAGAAAAATGAAACAAGCTTCGTGAGCTTAGCTCTCATGGCTCGTTTCTTCTTCTAAAAAAAATCACATGGATTTCAATAAGACTTTTCACGACACGTTTCTCCATTGTTGTTCAGTTTATTGATACAAATACGTCGATTATTATTCAATATACTAATCAATATAACAAACAAAAAGCGTTGTTGAATCATCGGATTTCATCGTATCGGGCCATGGCCGATGTTTGAACTACACCCGATGTAAAGGTTCAAGTTGACCGATGCCGCGCGTATGATTATACCTTTGTCTGTACTCAAATATTTAGTTTCTGAATAACAAATTCTTTAGCTGCATAAAGCGGCACATTCTCCATCCATTCCTGATCCGTGTGTCCCTTCATCGAGAGACGGACACTATATACCAATCCTGCATCGATCAGCCATTGTATGGCAACCTCAAAGTCGTTTGCACGGGCTCCCCATATTCATTCCTGCCAAACTCTTTTAAGATGTAAGTTTTGCCAACCTGGCGAGCTCCATATAGAACAAGCGGCTTCCTGTTTGAGGATAACATCCACTTTATGAGATGTTTATATATATTTCTCTCCATTATTATCACACTTTTATGAGCGATTAACCCATGCAAAACTACACTTTTATGAGCGTATTTTCAACATTATCATACATTTTTATGAGGGATCTCAGTGCCCGGTTTGTATTTCTTTTTGTTCGAACACGGTCAGTATCATTTCGAGCCTGCTTTGCAACCGCGGCTGTATTTCTCTGCCTGAAAAACAAAAAGTTTCTCCCTTGTACAAATTGTTTCTGCTGCTTACAAATTGTATACTGCCAGATTTTATTCTTTGATTGAACTAAACAAAATTTGTACGGAATAAAATAAAGACGATAACGATCGAATTCCTAAACCTAAAAAACGTATGAACAAGAAACATGTTTACCGGCATGACCCCGCGTTTGCCGGGAATCGAAACAAAAGAAATCTTTTATTTGACTGGGGTAATATTCCCGGAGCATTTGTCCTGGCACTGACCGGCGTGTTTCTCCTGCTGTCGTGCGGGGATGACGAAGAGAATGGCAGCGACGGATTACCCTATGATCCGTCTAAACCCATTGTACTGACCACGTTTTACCCGAACTTCGGAAAATACCAGGAGAAAGTGATGCTGACCGGTGAAAATTTCGGAACGGAGCCTGAAAACATCCGGGTGTATTTTAATAACAGCAAAGCCGCGGTAGTTGGTTCGACCGGAGACCGCATCTATGCCCTGGCGCCGCGTTTGCCGGGCGATATGTGTACCATCTCGGTAGCTGTCGGAAAAGATTCGGTGGCTTTTGAAGAACCATTTAGCTATGAAGTGTCGGTTACCGTGACAACCATTGCCGGCAATGGCAACAGCACGGATTATCAGGACGGCGATTTAACCAATTCGATCCTTCAGCCCCGTTATATTTGTGTGGATAAAGAAGATAATATCTTCGTTATGACGCGTGATGAAGCGGGTGCAAACCAGAATATTACACGGATTGACGAGGAGGATAACGCCCTGATCACGATTGCCAGGGGGGTAACGGCAAACGTACCCTGTGCCGATCCGGAAACCGGAATGATCACCTTCCCGACGGAAACCACTGTCGGATCATTTTATACCCTTGACCCCAAAGAGCTTTGGGCGCCCAGGTTCCGCGAAATGAAGTGGCCTGCTGAAGGCGACAGGCCCGCCGAGGGTTATAAACATTCTATGGTGGTTAATCCCGCCGACGGTTACCTGTATACCCGATACTATCACGGACATATCGTGAAGATGAATCCCAAAACCTACGAAGTGGAGGTTATTGCCAAGACACCGCAGGGCGATAGCTACGGGCTCACCTTTAACCCGCTCAAGCCAAATATTCTGTACATGTCGTTCTGGGGAAATTCGGGGGTGAATGCGCACAGCATTTGCAGTATCGATGTGGCCAATCCGGCTGATTCCTTTAAAAAACTCAGCGGCCCCACGAACGGAGGGCATCGTGACGGTGCCCTGGAAGTTGCCCAGTTCAGAGATCCGGCCCAGATTTATTGTGACCATGACGGCAATATTTACGTGGCCGACTACAGCAATCATTGCATCAGGCGGATTACGCCTGACAATATGGTTGAAACCGTGTTGGGTATGCCGGGAACAGCCGGATGGAAAGACGGTGGTAAAGAGGAGGCTCTGTTTAATCACCCCAGAGGCGTGGGTATCAGCGAGGACGGTTCGGTGTACGTGGCCGATTACGGGAATAACCGGGTGAGGAAGCTGTCGATTAATTAGCTGTTAGCTGTTAGCTATTAGTAAGAAGAGTAAGAAGAGAAGAAGAAACCAAGAGTTAACTAACATATCAATAAATGAAGCAAATTGTATGCACATTAGGGATACTGTTATCCTTATGTCTCGCGCTTTCGGCTCAGCAGTCAATTTATACCATGGCCGGTATTGTCTATGATGAGCATGGAACAGCGATACCCGGAGTGACCGTTTACCTCCGGGATAAGATCAGCGTCGGGACCATTACCGACACGAACGGAAAGTTCAGTATCCGGGCCAGCCGCGGAGATATGATCGTTTTTTCGTTTGTTGGTTACCAGAAAGTAGAGCACCTGGTTACCGAAGAAAAGAAAGATCTGAAAATTAAGTTCACTGAGATGGAACAGAAACTGGACGAGGTTGTTGTTGTCGGACTGGGCAGCCAGCGAAAGATTTCGACCGTAGCGGCTGTTACCAGCATTGAGGTAAAAGACCTGCAGCAACCGACGGCTTCGGTGGCGAACCTGTTAGGCGGACGGGCAGCCGGCGTTATTTCCATGCAAACGAGCGGTGAGCCGGGAAAGAATATCTCGGAATTCTGGGTGCGGGGTATCGGGACTTTCGGAGCAAACTCGAGCGCGCTGGTTTTGATCGACGGACTTGAAGGGGATATCAATTCGATTGACGCGGCCGATATTGAAAGTTTTTCCATTTTAAAGGATGCTTCGGCAACCGCCGTTTACGGGGTTCGCGGGGCCAACGGGGTTGTGCTGATCACCACAAAAAGGGGACAGGCGGGGAAGCTGAACATTACCGGACGAGCCAATTTCACGGTTTCGCACCTGAAGCGTGTACCGGAATACCTGCGGGCTTATGATTACGCAAACCTGGCAAATGAGGCCAGGGCCATGCGTGGCGAATCGCCGATCTATACCGACGTGGAGCTGGATGTGATTCAAAACGGGCTGGATCCGGATCTTTACCCTGACGTGTCGTGGCAGGATGAAGTTTTGCGGGACAATTCCTTTAAACAGAGTTATTACGTGAGCGCCCAGGGAGGCGCCCAGGTTGCCCGGTATTTCTTAAGTTTAGGCGGGAGCAAAGAATCGGCTGCCTATAAATACGACAAGAGCAGCCCCTATTCGGCCAACGTTGGCTACAGCACGTATTCGTACCGGGCCAACATCGATCTGGAACTGTCGCCTTCGACCACCTTGTATTTTGGCACAAGCGGATTCCTCTCGGTCCATAATAACCCGGGCGTGGCCAGTACCGATTATATCTGGTGGGCGCAGTCGGGCCTTAATCCGCTGCTTCTTCCCGTTAAATATTCGAACGGCCAGTTCCCGGCCTCAGAAAACAGTTCGTCGCGAATCTCGCCTGTTGTGATGATCAACCACATGGGACGCCGCACAAACCAGGCTTATAACGGCAAGTTTACCCTGGCGCTGAACCAGGATCTGTCGAAGCTGATCAATGGATTAAAGTTCAGGATACAGGGAGCTTACGACCTGAACAGTTATTTTTCGGAAAGCCGGACCGTTCAGCCGGCGTTGTATCAGGCGGTAGGGAGAGACCAGCAGGGTGAACTGATCACCATACAACGGGTACAGGCAGGAACAATTTCGTATGGGAAATCGACCGATCAGTACCGGAAATATCACCTGGAGAGCACCGTCAATTATGACCGGGTGTTCGCAGAAAATCATCATGTATCGGGACTTGTCTATTATTACATGAGCGATGAGAAGACGGCCAACGAGGGGACAACCAACCTGAATGCAATTCCCCTCAGGTACCAGGGAGTTTCGAGCCGGTTTACCTACGGGTTTAAGGATACCTACATGGTCGATTTCAACTTTGGGTATACCGGTTCGGAAAACTTCCAGCCAGGCCGGCAGTATGGTTTTTTCCCGTCGATTGCATTGGGATGGGTCCCGACGAACTACGAGCTAATCAAAGAAAAATTGCCGTGGCTTAATTTTTTGAAGATCAGAGGATCGTACGGATCGGTAGGGAACGACCGGATCAGTTCGCGCCGGTTCCCGTACCTGACGCTTGTAAACAGCAGCACCGTAAGTCCCTGGGGTTCGACAGGTGTTGAGGGGGTGAGCGAATCGACTGTCGGCGCCGATAACCTGGAATGGGAGAAGGCTGTTAAGGCCGATATCGGTATTGAGGGGCGCCTTTTTAATGACCATGTTTCGTTTGTTGCCGATATTTTCAGGGACCGGCGTAACGGCATTTTTATGCAACGGGTACAGGTGCCCGATTATGCCGGACTGATATCGCTGCCTTACGGAAACGTGGGAGAAATGGAAAGCTACGGCGCTGACGGGAATATCAGCTATACCCGGGAAATATCAAAAGAGATGAGTTTCACCATCAGGGGAAATTTCACTTATTCGAAGAACAATGTGAAGAACTGGGAAGAAGCTAACCCGAAATATCCCTACCAGGAAGTTTCGGGTTACCCCTACGGAACGATACGCGGCTATCATGCCATTGGTTTGTTTAAAGACCAGGATGACGTGGATAACAGTCCGGCCCAGTTTGGAAATATTTTGCCGGGCGATATTAAGTACCGGGATGTAAGCGGCGACGGAAAGATCGATTCGGACGACCGGACTCCTTTGTCGTACAGTACCTATCCGTTGCTGATGTATGGATTTGGCGGTGAATTCAGGTACAAGCGTTTTACCGTTGGCATCCTCTTTAAAGGAACCGGGAAAACGGATTATTACCACGTGGGATATGACAGCAACGGATCAGGCTACGTGCCGTTTTTCAGAGGCGTGTACGGGAATGTGCTTACCATCGGCAATGATCCGGCCAACCGGTGGATACCCCGCGATTATGCCCTGGCCAACGGAATTGACCCTGCGCTTGCTGAAAATCCCGATGCCCGTTTTCCCAGGCTGACATACGGCTACAACGAGAATAACTCGCAATTGTCGGATTTTTGGAAAGGCGATGCCCGTTATATCCGGTTGCAGGAAGTCACGATCAATTATAATTTAAAATGTCCTGTTTTGCAAAAGTTGCATATTGCCTCCATCGATCTCCAACTGGTTGGGAATAACCTGTACGTATGGGATAAAGTGAAATTATTTGATCCGGAACAGGCCCAGCGGAACGGGGAAGTGTACCCCATTCCGAGTACGTATACGTTTCAGATGTATATCAATCTTTAGCTGTGAGCTATTAGCTATTAGCTATGAGCTGTGAGTAAGAAAAGAAGATAAAAGAATAGACTTATGAATAAAATATCAATTTCAAAAAGAATGTGTTGCGGGTGGTACGCGGCGGCGGTTGGCGTGCTGTTGCTGGTTTCGGCGTCGTGCAGCGATTTTCTGAGCGTGGACGATTATTTTAGTGATGAATTGAAGCTGGATACCGTTTTTGCGCAGACCCGTTATGTGGAAGCGTACATGTGGGCTGCCGCCGCGATGTTCCCCGACGAAGGGCAGGTGCTGCAGAACAATTATACGCCGGGCCCGCTGGCTACGGACGAGGCTTTTACCGGCTTCCTGACATCATACTCCTATAACGGGATGCGTTTTGTTTTGGGGGAAATAACGGCAGGCAACCTGTATTCGTTTAATACCTGGGGCAATTTGTATCAGATTATCCGCAAATGCAACACGATTTTGGTTCGCATTGACGAAGCCAAAGATATGACGACAAAGGAACGCTTCAGTATTCTTGGTTATACCCGTTTTATACGGGCTTACGCGTATTACAGTATCCTGGTTGATTTTGGCCCTCCGATCCTGCTGGGCGATGAGATTGTGGAATCGAACGAACCGCTTTCGTATTATGACCGCCCGCGCAGCACCTATGATGAGGCGGTTGAGTATGTGTGCAGTGAGCTGGAGGCGGCAGCTGAAAACTTACCGGCGACAATGGCGCTGATGGAATTCGGGCGTCCTACAAAGGGAGCGGCATACGGGTTAGTGGCCCGGTTGCGCCTGATCCATGCCAGTCCGCTGTATAACGGCGGAACGGCGGCTCATACGTATTTCGGCAACTGGAAGCGCAAAAGCGACGGCGTGAACTACGTGGCGCAAGACTATGATGAGAAGCGCTGGGCCGTGGCCGCAGCCGCAGCGAAACGGGTGATGGACCTGGCCGGTTCGGGAGGCCCGATGTACCGGTTGCATACGGTAGAGGCTGACTCGGACACCCCTGCATTGCCGGTGGGGGTTACAAGCGATCCGGACTTTTATGAGCAGTGGCCGAACGGAGCGGCGGGGATTGATCCTTTCAGGTCGTATTCGGAGATGTTTACCGGTGAATCGGTGATCGCGACCAATCCGGAATATGTATGGGGCCGGAGAAGCGGCGCTGTGACAGCGAATACTCAAATGTCGTTTCCCCAGAAACTGGACGGATGGAACGGCATGTGCGTGACTCAGAAGGTGGTCGACGCCTATGCCATGGCCGACGGCCGTTCCATTGATCAGTCAAGCGCCGATTACCCATACCGGGAAAGCGATTTTACCGGCGGCGTAAAAACATTTTCGGGCTACCGGCTTAACGCGGGGGTGAGCAACATGTATGTGAACCGGGAGATGCGTTTTTATGCGTCCATCGGGTTCAGCGAATGCTACTGGCCGATGACTTCGTCCACTTCGTCGGGGTACTATAACCAGACGATCGCTTATTATTACGATTCGCCGAACGGCAAGGGGAGTGTAAGCAGCCCGAATGATTACCCGATTACCGGCTATGTTCTTAAAAAGTTTATCCACCCGTCGGATGCCTGGGGAGGCACCAATGCCCGCAGGCTGGACAAAGGATTCCCGATTATCCGATATGCAGAGATCCTGCTTTCGTACGCCGAAGCGCTCAATAACCTGACCAGCAGTTATACCATTGAGATGAATAGCCAAACCCATGTCATTGAGCGGAATCCGGATGAGATGAAGCATGCCTTCAATCCGGTGAGGTACCGGGCCGGCTTGCCGGGAATCAGCGGGAGGGAAGATGCGAATACCATTCAGAAGCTGATTGAAAAAGAGCGGATGGTGGAATTCCTCTTCGAGAACCGGCGCTATTTTGATGTGAGGCGCTGGGGCATTTATGAAGAAAGCGAAAGTGAAGCAATCAGGGGGATGAATGTGGAAGGGACGAAGGATGTGTATTATACCCGTGTGATCCCGAATACGTCGCGGATTGGTTCAAGGATCGTCAATAAACGGCTGGCCCTGCTTCCTCTTCCGCTGAATGAAATCAGGATACTTCCTTCGGTTGACCAGAATCCGGGTTGGGAAAATTAAGAATGTGAGGAGTGAAAAGTAAAATGTAAAAAGCTTGTACATAGTCTTATGAAAAAAAATATACAGAATAAGTATGCCGGTATCGGTTTCGCCATTCTTCTATTTCCGGGAATTATGGCCTGCAACAGGGATGAAGTATTCGAGAATGAGCAATATAAGAATGTATTCGCGCTGATCAGCGAAAGCGATCACGTTTCGCGGAAGTTCCATGAGTTGGGAGGGGAATCGGTTGGTTATGTGGCGGCGTCGTGTGGCGGGACCAATCCGACCAAAAAGGACATTGTTGTTAAACTGGTGGAAGACCGGTCGTTGATCGATGTCTATAACCGGACCTACTATGATGTGGATGTATCGAAATACGTCCGTCCTCTTCCGCAGGACAACTATGACATCGAGTCGTACCAGTTCACGATCCCTGCAGGTGAAATAAGCGGGCGCATGCATATTCAGGTGAGGCCTGACGGACTCTCGCCCGATTCGGCCTATTTCATTGCGCTGCGGGTCGATTCGCATTCGACTTACGAGATCAATCCCGACAAGAGTTACGTATTATACCGTGTCAGGACGAAGAACTACTGGGCATTGGGTGACGGGACCACGATCTATTCGATGCGGGGAAAGCTCAGGATACATGGTGAGGCGACGGAGCTGGAGATGCCGGGAACAAAGGTGATGCATCCGCTCACGAAAAACCGGGTACGGATCATGGCCGGCAATGAAACCTATGAATCGGAAATCGCTGTCTTCAACAAGTCGGCCATCGTCCTTGAAATAGCGGACGATAACAGGGTCACGATTTCTTCCTATAAAAATATGGAGGTTACCCAGGTGGACGGAGACCCCGATTTTCCGAATATTTTCAAACTGGAAGATGATGGTTTCAAGACTTACAAAACGTTCCTGCTGCGTTACAATTTCAAAGCCGGCGGCATCACTTACGAGATGAAAGAGGAGCTGCGGATGGAATTCAGCGAGGAATGAGGAAGTCGCAGCGGACAGTCGCAGTTTATAGTCGCAGTATTTGTTTACATCAATCTTATTTAACATGAACAATCTGTTTTTTAAATCCGGTTCGTGGCTCCTGCTGTTCTCCTGTATGACAGGATGCGGGGAATACGAAGAAAAGGAAGTGGAAGAAACCATCTACGTGAACCAGGAATCGTTGTCGCTTTTCGTTGGTGAACAGGTTCAGCTTACCGCCAGCCCTGTGGAAGGTAGTTATAGCTGGTTATGCGAGGATCCGGCAGTGGCCACGGTAACGGGTGAAGGCCTGGTTGAAGCGGTTGGCGAAGGATCGGCCACGATCGTCGTCACCAATGGTGACACGGAGACCAAAGTACCTTTAACCGCGGTGGTCAGGATCCCGTTGGAAGACGTTCAACTGAGCGAAACGGCGATTGAGCTGTTTCCGGGAAACAAGAAAACCGTTTTGGTAACCTTTATACCTGAAAATGTCAATGATATTCCGGAGTGGTCGTGGCGTTCTGAAAATACGGATGTTGTTACGGTAGATGAAAGCGGGGAAATTACGGCAGTTGGCGAAGGAGTGGCTCATATTCAATACCGCATTGGTGATTTTGTGAAAACGATCGTGGCGGATATTGCCACTTCCAGACCGTTTAACGGGCCACATGTGCTTTCGGCGGCTGTTCCCTGCGTGATTAAGGCAGGCGATTTCGATTTAGGCGGAGAGGGAAACGCTTTCCACGATCAGGACTCGGGCAATTCGGTAGGGAATGACAATTACCGGCAGAGTGGCGGGGATAAACAGGGTTTCGCGGTTGAAGTGGAAGGCAATGGTAACAATATCGGGTATACCA
>Ga0074195_1000820_pt1 | contig 52650 bp, 51 predicted proteins | sample EPASupsiteHSE623_FD_64525 | JGI IMG/M metagenome (GOLD analysis project Ga0074195, IMG submission 64525) | Bioremediated contaminated groundwater from EPA Superfund site, New Mexico - Sample HSE6-23 | ecosystem: Environmental > Aquatic > Deep subsurface > Groundwater > Contaminated ...
ATTAACTTACTTTATGGAAGTGTTAGAAGTACTAAGACTTGGGCAGTTAATATTAAAATACTCAAGGATATTATTACTTTGCCTGACGGTAATATATTGTTTGTTGGAAATACTGGCACATCGCTATACAGAAACGTATTAACCCCTATAAAAGATTTGGTTGGTAAGCAGAATTTCGAGATGCATTCTGGCAGGAAAGAGTGCGAGATATTTGGTAGAACTATCTGGACTGAGGGCGCAGATAATGTAAGCAGCTATAAGAAAATTGAGGGAGAGTCTTTGATAGCTGCTTATGTGGATGAGGGCACAACAGTACCTGAGAACTTTACCAATATGCTGTTAAGCAGATTGAGCGACCAGGATGCTAGGCTTTACTTGACTTGCAATCCGGAGACGCCCAGAAATTACATTTATAAGAATTTTATATCCAGGCAAGATGAACTTAACATAAAGGTCTGGAAATTTACTTTAGATGATAATCCGTACCTACCGCTGGAATACAAGAGAGACCTTGAGAAAGAGTATCCTAAAGGCACTGTCTTTTATGATCGATTTATTTTGGGCAATTGGGTAGCAGCAGAAGGCCGGGTTTTCGGACTATTTGACAAGGGCAAGCATTGTGGAGTACCGCCCAGTACTTTAAGGCCCAAAGAATTGCGGATCGGTGCAGACTATGGCACGCATAATGCATGTGCTTTCGTTGCTTTAGAGAAGTATCTGGTGCCTGGTAGAGCAAAGCCCACTTGGTATGTCAGCCGGGAATATTATTGGGATAGTGTGATTGAACACGCCCAGAAGACGGATGCCGACTATTCCAAAGATATGGCTAAGTTTGCATCTGAACAATGGGGGTACAGTTCTGGACAGCCCGGCATTACTTATACGGACAATTCCAGCAAGATGTATGCAGCGACAATAGAAGTTGATCCGAGTGCGGCTTCTTTTATCTTACAGCTACAACGAGATGGATTACATAAGGCCCGGACTGCTGATAATAATGTGCTGGGTGGAATAAGAAAGATCGCCAGTATGATTAGTAATGGCGACCTTATTATAAATAGTGAAAAATGTCCGGTGCTTGTTAGCGAAATGGAAACTTATGCTTGGGATCAATCTGCGGCTGAGCGTGGCGAAGACAGGCCACAGAAGATTGATGACCATGTAGTGGATGCACTTAAATATGCAGTTAATAGTATTTAATTTTTAAAATAATTATATGGAGTTTTATAATGCTAATTGATATGAATTGGCTGACGCCAAGAAGCCATTTTCCGCCTGAAGATGAAAAGGGCAGGCTATTATCTTATGATAAATATAATTTGTTATATGAGGGACGACATGAAGCGGTTTGGGGCGACTTATGGGACCTTGCAGACATCGAAGACAATATTGATGTAGTGAGTACTTTCTTTGCTCGCATATACAATGGCAAGAAGCTGCCGATGAACTGGTTTAAGGTAGTGACAAGCGTTTATGCCGATATGGTGGTAGGAGAGCCGCCACGCCTTATGACCTCGGTAGGACAAACAGAGCTGGATGGTGTTGTTAATAGAAGTGACCTGAGTGTTGTGCTTTATAATGCCTGTAATAATTTTATCCAATTCGGCAATGCCATTATGAAGGTCCGGTTTGTAGGGACTGGATCAGAACCGGGCAGTATTATAGAAAACATTGATCCAAGTATTTGGTTCCCGGTAGTTAATCCTGATAATGTCAATGAATATGTGGCGCATGTCCTAGCCTGGAAATTTAAGGAACAGATCGGCAGTAGTGTGGCCAGTCTACTTAGGACAGAAGTACATACTGCGGGTGCTATCGATAATCACCTGTACTGGATGAATGGCGATGAGATCAGTCATGAAGTAGATCTAAAGGTATCTGCAAAGTATCAGACAGTGCCTAAACATATTGAGACTGGAGTGCCGTATCCATTAGTATTTGTTGTAAATAATATTAAGAAGCGTAATGACGTTTATGGCATTAGTGACTATGATTCCATAGAGAACCTTGTTAAGGAACTTGAGACAAGAATTATAAAAATAAGTTCCATTCTTGATATTCATAGTCGGCCTGCAATGACGGGATCTTCGTCTATGCTCACTACCGATATGGAGACTGGCGAAGAGACTATGCGAATGAATGGCAGGTTCTTCCCGGTCAATAAGGACGAGGATAGACCCGAATACATAACCTGGGACGGCAAGTTAGATAGCAGCTTCCAAGAAATGGACAGACTTGTTAGTATGATTTATGCTGTGACGGACTTGAATCCGGCAGCTATTGGAGACTTTAGTGGCGGCGCTGTAGCTTCTGGTAGTGCATTAAGGCGACTGCTTTTGAGAACAATTTCGCATTGTAATAGGATCAGGGTCCGTTTCGATCAGGTACTTAAGAGGGCAATAAAGGCAGCTTCCATCCTAGATGTTAACGGGCGCATAAAGGATGCGGTCCAGGTAGAACTCAGCTTAATCAGTTGGCAGGATGGACTGCCCAGCGATGACCTTGAAAACAGTATGATCGAGCAGACAAGGGCCAATTCTGGACTGACTTCAAGATCGTCTGCAATAATGCGCCTGGATGGCTGCACCCGGGAAGAAGCTGATGAAGAGATGGAGCGCATCAGGCAGGAAACACCTAAGGATACTGCACAAATACCAGTGGGAAATGGGGCCAAACCAGTACCTAAAAGTGGCCAGGATATAACTAATGCCAGTAAACAAGGTGGGGTTGAAAAGGCCCCATTAATGCCTGATATTATAAGCATTTTAAAAGATATTGGCTACTTTAAAACTAATTCGGGATAGTCATGTCTGATATCCCAAAAGAGATACAAGCGATGCTAGATAGCATTGTCTTGGAAGAAGATCAGGATGAAGATCAGACAGATCCGGATTGGCTTGTTGCTTTATGGCCATTGGTCTTAGCGAAAGTTAAACAGAGATTTATAAACGCTAATTGGAAGCTCTGGACCAAGGCGTGGCAAGACGTAATACAGAATGCCTTTGATATGGGCTTGGCGGGAGACACAATAGGAACGGTTGCTCCGGCTGTTGGCGGTATGGATGCTGCCATGCAATATTTTATGGAACACGGCATGGAATTAGTGAAGACCTTAAGCCAGACTGACATACAATTACTTAAAGGCCAGATGGTCGATAATTGGGGAAAGGGCGAGGATGCGTTTAAAGCCGCTTTTGAGGACCAATACGATGGGTCTGCTAGATTAGACAGGATCTATAGGACAGAGTACGTTCGTGCTCAAAATGAAGGCATAGTGGTACGGGCAAAGGCTGCTGGCCATCAATACAAGATGTGGCGGTGTCCTAACGATGAAAGGAGCTGCCCGGAATGCAGTGCGATGGATTATGAGGTTGTAGGCATCGATGAAGAATTTAGTGGGGGAGTAATGACTCCCGGACTTCATCCTTTTTGCAGATGCGTTTTAATAAGCGTGGCTGATGAAGACAGCGAAGTGTTTTCGGAAGATGTTGAGCCAATAATAGAGTAATCGCTTTTCCCACTATTTTCTTTCGCAAAAGCAGTAGGGAGGTTTGCGAGAAGTCGGAGGCGCGCCTTCATTTGTGAAGGGGCGCGCCGTAGACTTCGAAGCCGACCACTGCATAGCGATAAGGTACTATACCCATAAGTATTGCTCATATATCTTTACATTAACTATTAACGTTTTTAATGGGACAATGCTTACTTAACTTATTTGATATAAAGTATATAAATTATATCTATATCTCAAAGTAATAATATCATAAAACAGTGAAATCTCACTGCTTTTTGCATTATTGAAGCAAACTATATTCTGGCCAAGAAATCAGTTAATAGTTTATCTAAACTAATTTACTCCATTCTATTTTAACAGCAATATCTTCTGGCGTTTGTCGAGGTGGTACGGCTTCAGTTCGACCTGGTCTTTTATCGCGGCGAGGAGCTGGCTGAACTGGCTCTTGGACAATCTCATCTTCTGGCGGGCTTCTTTTTCTGGCATCTTGCCTCCATGAGCTGCGAGCAAGGCCCTCAGGATCTCGCCTCGATCTTTCTGGGAAGGTGTTGGATCAGCCGGAGCCTCCAATCTAGCCAATCTCTGCCTATCAAACGCGATGTCCCGGCCAATCCGCTCGCAGTCTTCATCTTGCCGGGCTGCAATCTCTGTGATTCTGCGGTCCTGGGATGCCACTTGGACTTTGAGGCGTTCGATCTCGCTAACAAGATACAAGATCGCGCCAGCTGGCAGCATTACCACAGAATCAGGCAGATCTTCGGACACTGTTGTAGCTCCAGAAAAAAGTCAGAGGTTAGTACTCCTCTGGCAATAGGATAGTTGTAGCGCTTCGGTCAGCCTCTGTGATTATCCAGATCTTGCAGCCATCCGGTAAGTGATAAGCTGAAAGAAGTCTGAAGCCCTCCTTAAGCGATAGCTCGTTCTCGGCTCTGTCTTCAGTGCAGACATCTCCCCAATCGCCGTTAGCGTGTCTCTTGATGTAAGGCCAGAAGCTCTCTTCGTTAAGGGCTTCCAGGGCCCCAGGAGTGGCTGCGAGCAGCCCTAGAGAAAATTTTGGTGGCATCAAACCACCTGTCGCTGCTTTTTCTGCCAGTAAGTGACGTCTCTCAGCGTTGTGTCATGGCCGCAGTCAATCACCATTTTCTGCAAAATAGAGGATTTGGGAGATTCGGCTTTGATTGTGTCAGGATCAACAGGACCATTGAAGCCGCCTGGCCACTTGCCTTCCGGCTTTATGCTATCCCCTACCGGCTCGCGAGCGGCAGGCTTAACAATCTGCTCGGCAAAATACTTCCTTTGATGCTTGCAGGGTCCGTTGTGACGATAGATCGCGCTCGGACAAGAGCACGCCTTTGCAGTCACCGTATAGTATGCATCTTTCTTGTTGTTCAGAACCAATACCAAGCGACCACTATCAAAGCTCACGTCGGTAGGTAGCGGGTCACTTGCCCTTCCCACATAGGCTAATAGTGCTTTCACGGCGTCGATGCTCTGCGTTAGAGGGCTCGCGCTGTCTAATAGAGTTCTTCCTTCCATTCTGTTTCACCAATTAGTAATTACTACGTAATAGTTAATTAACTTATTGGTGCGATTAAATTAATATATGGAATCGTATATTAAATATTGTGGTTAATAGAAATATCTATATGAGGAAACATGTGCATAAAAGCCAGGATTAGTAGAAGAATGAGCAGATTTCTCTGCCCATTCTTAGCCGCTAGTTTTGGTGAAACAGAACGGCAGAATATAGAAGTACCTTATTGGATATAGGATTTTGCATTCAGAACTTACAGCACAGAGCCTATTACATATTGGAAAAATTTAGGTTATTAGGCAGCGTATTCACCTGCAAAAGACGCGATAAGCTTTATATGTTGGCGTCAGTAATTCAGACAAAAGGCAGTCTTCACAAAATCGATATCTAGAAAGCTAATTATGCGGGGGACGGGAGTCGAACCCGCGAACACCTTCGTGACAGGGTCCTAAGCCCTGCGCCTTTAACCACTTGGCAACCCCCGCGCGCGCTCAAGCCCCTGCCAATGGGACCTGGGCAGATAAAAGAGCTGTGCTCTACTAGAACTTTTCGATCCCCTCAACGTTTGCCAGAGGCGCCACTCCTCCCGGCCCTCCGGAATAGCCCCCGCGCCTCCTCCGGCGTCAGCGTTTGCCTGTGCTTTTGATCATCCCAATCGCGCCGGAAGGAATAGAGGTACTCGTAAAGCTCCGGCTCGTCTTTGCAGTGCACCACGACCCCCTGCTCAATCACCGCCGCCTTGAGGTACATGGGCAACAGCTCAAAGATGCGCACATCATAGCGGCTGTCCCTGAGGTGGGATATGAATTGCCTCCATAGCTTCGACTGGTCGAGGGCCTCTGGGGCTACGATGCACAGGTCGATGTCGCTATTTTCCCCGGCTTCGCCTGTAGACTGAGAGCCGTAAAGAAGCACTCCCAGCAGTCGCTCCTGCCAAAGAGGATCATCCAGAAACTGCAAGTCCGCCTTCACCTTAGCGACAATGTCCTCTCCAGCCACGCCTCCACCTCTCCGGCAAAAGCTAAAATTCCAGGGAGCAAATCCACCATGCTCTCTCTGGCAATCCGATCATCTCTTCTGTTGTACCTGTGAATCAGATGATTGCGTAGGCCGTTAGCCTCTTTCAGGATCATCCTTGAGCTGTCACTGAGATCTGCCAGCTTCTCCAGATTGCCATAATCGTCCTGTGGATTGAGTCCCTGGTCCTTGCAGATCATTGCCACCAAATCCAAGCAGGCCTCTACAGACTCCTGGAAGGCCTTGTAGGTTGCCAGCTTCGTCTTGTCATCCTCCAAAAAAACCTCTGGGAGATCCTCATCCAGCCAGGTTTGCGCCTGCTCAGCTCGAAGGACAATCAGGTCTAGCTTATCCCGATATCTCCTGGCCCTCTGGATATTTATCTGAGACATTCTCAGTACCAAACAAACTGATCGGCAATTACCACTTTTACCTCTGCCCGATCAGCCAGGCCATGACAGCCTTGCTCGTGTGCAGCCTGTTTTCAGCCTCATCGAAGACCGCAGACTGCGGCCCGTCCATCACCTCATCAGTGATCTCCTGGCCACGGTGGGCCGGCAGGCAGTGCAGGGCAATGGCCCCTTGGCCCGCCAGGCGCATGAGGTCTGCATTCAACTGATACTTGCCGAACACCCGCAGCCTCTCTGCCTCCTCGCCCTCGTCACCCATCGAGACCCATGTGTCAGTGACCAGCACATCCGCGCCCCTGGCGGCATCAGCCGGCTCAGTCACAATCCTCGGCAGGCCGCCGAGGCCTTTCGCCTGCTCGATAATCTCGGTCTTCGGCTGATATCCCGGCGGCGAGGCCACTGTGATCTCCATTCCGAGGATGGCAGCCACCAGGATCAGCGAATTGCAGACGTTGTTTCCGTCACCCACCCACGCGATGGAAAGCCCCTCCAGGCTGCCAAAACGCTGGCGAATCGTCTGCAGATCAGCGAGAATCTGCAAGGGGTGCTCCCAGTCCGAGAGGGCATTGACCACCGGCACGCTGGCGTGAGCCGCGAGCTGAACCACAGTGTTGTGGGAGAAGACGCGAGCAGTGATGCCGTGCACAAATCGGGAGAGCACCCGCGCCGTGTCTGCAATGGTCTCGCCCCGCCCCAGCTGCAGCTCGCCAGCCGACAGGTACAGCGGATGACCACCAAGCTCCGCTGCCGCCACCTCTAAGGAGACGCGCGTCCTTGTGGAGGGCTTCTCAAAGATCATGGCCAGGCTCTTTCCCTTCAAGGGTTCGCCATGCCTGCCCCTCCGGGCCCGGAAGGCCTCAGCACTGTCCAGCAGCCGCAAGATCTCCTCTTTGGAGAGATCAGAGATGGAAATGAGATTCATGGCCTCTTACCTCACCCTTTCATCCTTGAAAAGAGTTCGGTTATGGGGGTCACATTAGCAGTTTCTTCCGTGCGAGCGAGCTTTGCCTTGATGCTCTTGAAGCCAGGAATGCTGCTCTCGCCCACAGAATCCGCTACGAGCTGATTGGACCAGGGGCTATTGTTCATGAATGCGAGGCCTGGATGAGCCTCATCCGCCGATGTTTTCACTGCCACAATCACGCTTCCTGCATCATTTTTCACCAGAAGCTTCTGCCCGTCCTTGACAGCCAACCTAGCCATGTCCTGCTTGTCCAACACGATCAGGGCGCTGAGTTTTTCGTACTCCTGAGAGAACCGGCTCTTTTTTGCTGCCTCGTCTTGAAAGATGTCTCGCACTGTGACAATCGTCACCTCAACCTCTTCTGGCACTTAAATCGCCTCCATGATTCTAGTCAGGATCTCTTCGTCTGTCGGCATCTTTGACTCGATAATGGGCTCGAACCTGATCTTCACACCATCCATTCTCACAGCAGTCCCGCCAGCCTCCATTCCTGACAGAGCCGAAGGTATGACCACCTTCGCGGCGTCGGTCGTGAGTGAACGACGCGGGTCAATGGCAATCATCGGCTTTTTCGACAACAACCGGGCCGTGCCGAATGGCAGAGACGATAACGGATCAGAACCGATTACAAGTGCCGCATCGCAACTCTTTGCAGCCGATAGCACGCTGCTCTCCGATCCATGAGCCGCAGCGCCACCCTTGAATGAGACGCGGTTGATGAAGCCTGTCTTCTCTTTCAGCAACTCGTTGAATCCGCGCATGTTATAGTGGCCGACCATGGGTATCGCCCGGAATGTGGTGATCTCGTTTAGCCTGGCCATCAGCCTCTCGAAGAGATCCATTCTGTCCTGCATGGAATAGACCATCCCTAAACCGGGAAAGATCACACCGTACTCGGTCTTCTTCAAGAGAGTCCCAAGCTCAATCATCTTCTTCTTGTCTGCCACCTTCGGAATCTTTCCATCCAGCACCGAGATGATGGCCTCCATGAACTCGGCGTCGCCCCCTGGCTGCACCAGGAAGTAGTAGTTGCTGCATAGCTGTGCCGTCGCAGACTTTCTCACGTCTACTGCAATGCAGGTTCTCTCCTCCTCGTAGCTACGCTGCCTCTTGTCTCCGCGAGGATAATAGGAAAACCTGGAGAGATGTCGCGGGTGGCTGTTGGACGGATCAGAACCCCAAAAGATGCTCGTGTCAGCGAAGTTCCGCACGTCGTCCAGAGTACAGGTCGGAATCGTTCCTGCTATTATGCGCTCCATCAAAAGTCCCTGGCAGAAGGAGGAGGTATCATCAATGGTCGCGCCGATCTTCTCAGCCAGACGAATTCCTGCCGCCTGGGCCTCGAGCGTAGAGTTGGACCATCCGTACAAGAGCGGATTCTTTGCGTTTTTCAAGATCTCCGCAGCCGCAAGAATGGCCTTTTCTAAATCGACCTTCTGCCCGTCGACCGATGGCACAGTCCTCTCTGTAAAGACCGCCTGGAAGTGGCCGTGTCCTTTCCTGCAGAGGTTCTTGACATGAGAGAGCCCCCCATCCTTTACTGTCGCTTCAATATCCTCGCAGAGAAGCGAGCATCCAGTGCATGTTGCCATTTTCTATTCACCTTCCCTATTTCCTCAGACGAACTCTATGGCTTTGCTCGGACAGGTCACAGTGCAGGCATTGCAGAGGGTCTTGTTCGGCCCGAAGCGCCGGCATTCTTTGAGGTTGTTGCAGACTACCACGCCGTCCTCAACCTTCAGGATCACCTTGTCGCTCTGCGGACCCAGACCCACGCCGCAGCGGGTAGGGTCCGCGGCCACATTGACCGGACAGGCGACAACGCAGTTGCCGCAGCCAAAGCACTTCTCTGGATGAATGATCAGGCCGGTCTCCGAGGCGTTCTCGATTGGAGCCATCACCTCTCGCAGCTTTTTTAGCTTTGCCTCGTACTTCTTCTCTTCAATCATGGGAGTGCATTCATCGACCTTCTTCTCCCTTCTCAGCAGACCTACTGCAAAGGCCATGCAGGTGGGAACCCCGCATTTCTTGCAGTTGGTTTTGGGCAAAAGCATATAAATCTCCATGGCGCTGACCATAACGAAAACCTCAATTTGGGAAAGACTCGCTGATCAGTTGTGGCATCGATTCTATTTATTGCCTGCGCAAACCTTTTCATAGATCTTGAACCAAACGTCTTCCTCGATGCCTTTCAGGAATCCCACAGCCCTTCTGGGGCTCCTCTCCATAATTCCTCTGATAATAATATACCTCATTCGGCCTCGACCCAAGGAAATACGCTTCTCAGCGACTCAATTCCTTCAAGAGGGCGAAGCCGAGCGCTCTGCCGTCTTGAGCCGCCTGGTCAACGACCCCCTCTTCTGGGTGCAGTTGCTGGCACTCTGCTCGCTCACCGTGGCAGCCGCCGGCCCTTACAGCACCGATGTAGCTCCAGCCAGCAGTCATCTGGTGGTGGTCCTGGACTGTTCGGCCAGCATGCAGGCCAGCTTCTCGAGGGCCTTGGAGATGATCGATCCATACCTCGACAAATACCAGAGGGTGAGCATAGTCTTTGCAGCAAGCCGGGCCGATGTCACTCTCCAGGAGGGCAGCGCTGCTGAGGCGAGAGACGTCCTGCGCCAGGCTGAGCCCAAAGCTGTCTCTTCCGACCTTTCGAGCGGCATGACTCTTGCCGAGAACCTCCTGTCGAGTGAAGGCGGACACATTCTGGTGGTCTCGGATTTCATAAGCTGGACCGGCGACGATCCATCGTCCACCCGCAAGATATTGGAAGCGGACGGACGGGTGAGCATAGTCTTCGCCGATTCTTATCAGGGAGGCGATAACCTGGCAATGGTAGAGGCCTGGGATGTGCCTGGACCGGGATACGTCAACCATACGGCCCTGGTTCATAACTACGGTTTTGCGAAGACCGTCACCATTAAAATCGACGGCCCAGGCGGCGAAGACAGTCGCACTGTGCAGGTGGACGGCGAAGATGAATATTATCTCACATTTACTGCATACCCCGGAGTCAACGAGATATCCTTGGATATCGATGATGCCGTCTCATGGGACAATCATGCCTACATTTCCGTCTCAGACACAGGCAAGAAGAGCGTTCTATACCTGGGCGAAGAGAGTCCGGCCCTGGCTGCGTTGCGCTCTCTTCCAAATGTGCAGGTAAAGACCACAGGAAAGCCAGAAGGCAACGATCTCGTGGTTGTCGCCAAGAATGCATCCTTGAATGGCGAGCTCAATCGTTACATCGACGGAGGACGAGTGATATTCATAGCCTCCGGCCAGGAGAGTCCTGAGTTTCTGCCGGTGCGCGTGACCGGAGTTGAAGCTGGTCCGGCCACCCCCTGGGTCAGAAACGAGGGCTTTGCCAAGGGCCTGCACTTCGATGAGATAGGACTCTTCCAGTTTCCCAAGGCCACCTCCCGAAAGGGCTCCACCACAATGGTTGAGGCCAACGGCGCTCCAATCCTCTCCTACTGGCGGCTCGGAAAGGGACTGGTGGTGTACAGCGGCCTTGAGATGGACTCAGACTTCTATATCCGTCCTGAGTATCCCATCTTCTGGTATCAGATGATCAACTGGGTCACCGATGTTCCGGATGTCTCGCAATCGAATCGCAAGACCGGCGAGATCATTCACCTGGGCGAACCCACCCTGGTAGAGACCCCGTCCACCAGCCTCACTACGAGCAGTCTGATTCTGGATGAGGTTGGCGTATATCGTTACCAGGGACAGACAGTGGCCGCGAATATGTATGATCCCAAGGAGTCATCTTTGAGAAGGACCGGTGAGATTGTTGCCGGCCAATTCACTGGCGGCAGTCGGGAGACTACAGTAGAAAAGGACCTCTCCAACTGGATTATTGCTCTCGCAGCTTTCGCAGTTCTACTGGAGCTGGTCGTCATGCGAAAGAGGAAGGAGACATGATCCAGGACCTTTACTTTGCGATACCTGAGCTGCTCTGGGCCATACCAGTAATCCTGGCAATGGGCGCGATCTTCATTCGTAGAAGCGCCAGGAACAGGATTTATGCCGCCTCAAGGCTCCTCGTCTTCTGCTTGATTTTGGCCGCAGCCGCAAATCCATATTTCGTGCAGACGCATTCAGTCCAATCCGAGCACCCCAGCATCACTATTCTCGACGATCGGACAGGGTCGATGGGCATCTTTGACCCAGGGGTCGCGGCCCGCGTGAACGGCTGGACTGACGCTCCGGTGAGAAGCTTCTCTGGAGATGCGACGCCTCTTGGCGACAGAATTGCGCAATATGCTCTTGCCGGAAGCTCTCTTCTTCTGATCTCGGATGGCTACAGCAACAGCGGTCGATCTTTAGCGGATGCTTTATCCCTTGCACGCTCCTCCAATGCTACCACTTTTGCCCTTGCCTTAACCCCGATAAGCGATGATGCGAGCGTAGAGATATCAGGCACAAACACTGCCGTTCTCGCTGGAGATTATCCCTTCAAGGTGATTGTGCGATCGGCGAGAGGCTACCAGGGACCTATCTCGGTCTTTGCCGACGAGCAGTTGATCTACAGCGACACCATCTCGGCCAACGGCAGCACTTCAATCAAGATCTCCCATTCATTTCTTGAGACAGGAAACCATATCATTCGAGCTGCCATTGCCACTGACTCCCAGCCCATAAACGACGACTATCTGAAGGCAATCTATGTCGTGCCTAAGCCCGAGGTCCTGCTGGTCTCAAGTAGCAGTTCGCCTCTGGCTGTCGACCTCAATGATCTTTACAAGCTTGACATTGCGTCCGAGCTTCCTCTCGGCCTCGGCAGCTACAAAGCGATAGTACTTGATGACACTGCATACAGCTCAGATTTGGATCGGCTGGAAGACTACGTGCGCGAAGGAGGCGGCCTGGTGGTTGTGGGCGGCGAAGAGGCCTTCGAGCTGGGTGGCTATCGAGACTCATCACTTGAAAAGATCCTGCCTGTGCGTTCAGTTCCGAGTGTCTTTGAGGGCGGCAAGACGGTCATATTTGTTCTGGATATCTCGCTGTCGCTTCTCACTGCAAAAACCAAGGACGGCACCACTCTCCTGGACTACGAGAAGGCTCTTGCCGTTGAACTGCTCAAGTCCCCCCATTTCCAGGATTACAAGGTGGGGCTTGTAGTATTCGGCACTAAAGCCTATGATGTGCTCGATCCCATGCCAATGTCAAGAGCCAAGAGCATGATAGGAGAGAGAATCATGGCCCTTGCGCCCACTGGCACAGAGAACAGCCATCTGGATAACGGTCTGAAGCTGGCCTGGGATATGCTAAATGCCAGCGGCGGCGAAGGTGAACTTGTTGTCCTCTCAGACGGAAACCTCAACAATTACCCTGAGGTGGTGACGCGATCCATTGACCTGCTGGGCCAGATGAATGTGGGCACCCGTCTGATACAGGTTCAGGCATTCCCTGGGATGTCAGGAGAATTGGATTCTCTGGCGGCCAAGACCGGCTCGGACTACTCGGAATTCGTCTATCCTGACTCATTGACTACTGCCATGCAGGAGGCGTCCCAGGATGCGTCATCAACTCCAGAGAGCCTTGGAGGATATGTGGCAGCGGTAGTCAATGAGAATCATTATATCACCGCCGATCTGAAGTTTAACGCTACTGTATCGGGCTTCAATGATGTCACCCCAAGGCCGGGTGCACAGCGTCTTGTAGCTCTCGCCGACGGCAAGCCGGTCCTGACTGTCTGGCGCTATGGTCTAGGCAGGGTGGCCGCCCTCACAGTTGACGATGGCATCGCCTGGGCAGGATCTCTTTACGCGAATGACAGCTCTCAGATCATCTCGTCTACACTGAATTGGGCGGTGGGCGACCCGCGGCCACAGGAGAATCTGGTCGAGGTAGTGGACGGATGGATGGGCACACCCTTATTCGTTACCATTAACAGCAACGCCCGTCCAGTTTTTTCTGATGCGGATGTGGAAAAGGTTGGAGACAATAGATACACCGCCACTTTTACGCCAAACGCCACCGGCATCTATTCCGTCGGCAGCTACAGCCTCGCCGTCAACTATCCTCTGGAGTATCGAGATATTGGGGTCAATCCCGATCTCAGCAACCTGATCATGTCGAATGGCGGAAAGGTTTTCAGTGAGGATGAAGCGAAGAGAAGCCTGGTAGCAGAGGCACAGCGTGTCAGCCGGAGAACTGTCCAGGAGAGGCAATCAAGGAGAGACGTTCCATTAATGATTGCCCTGCTGATATTCCTGGCAGAGATACTCTACAGAAAAGCGGATGAGATGAAAAGAAGAGGCCGATCCAGGGCTTAGGGCCACACCATCAGATTTTAATAGCATAATCAGCTTTATTTATGGTATATTGCGGAGGTAACTGCCACCAAATGAGTTCTCAAATGTGTACCGTCTGCGGCCTTCCCAAGGAGCTCTGCATCTGCGAGGAGGTTGCCAAGGAGCAGCAGAGGATAGCTGTAAAAGTACAGAAACGTAGGTATGGAAAAGAGGTGACAGTCATCCAGGGCATTGATCCTCATGAAATTGATCTTCAAGAGCTTTGTACCCATCTCAAATCCAAGCTGGCCTGCGGCGGCACTGTAAAAGATAGTTTGATCGAGCTGCAAGGCAACCATATTCAAAGGATTAAAGAGATCTTGGTGAAGAAGGGGTTTGGCGCAGATCAAATAAGCACTTAAATTTCTTTAAAAAAAGTCATAAGATCTGCAGGCCGAACCTAGTGCTTGCTCATTTTTCTTTTAGTAAATCTCTTCAAGATCCTCGATATGAGCAAAGGCATCGTCCAGTTGTTTTCGAGCGCGCGACCTCTTCTCCTTTTCGTCTTGCATGCCGCGGGCTGCCTGGGCATAGATGGACTCGAGCTCCGGAGCACTGGCTAAGGTGAAGACAGAAAGCACCTTGGGCCGCCCCTTCTTGACCACAATACCCTTGAATACATGCCCGGCACTGGCTGAGATCCTCTCAATCTCTTTGGTGATCTCATCCACATCCAGATGCTCTCGAGATCCCTGAATGATGACCATTGCCCTAGCCGCATCGTCGGCTACATTGGCAGGATAGAGCAGATTGGCGGGCTTGAAACTGTTTTCGATGGCATCCCTGATTGATAGGTTCTTGCTGTCGGCCTGATAGAATCCCATTGTGCCGATGCGCAATCCCCCATTCATCACAGTCTTGAAGTCTCCCAAGTCAGTTACTGAGAGCATCTCTGAGTCAAGAGACTCAATCAAAAACAGCAACCTCTGGGCGATCATCCCGTTTATTTTGTCATAGGCAGTGGCGATGTCTCCGCTGAATCTCTTTATGTACTGATTGTCGGCGAGAAGTATGCCCTCTGCCTCGACCTCCATCAGCTCCTTCATGCAAAACGCGGCATTTTGCAGGTATATTGACCCCTCCTCCCGGAAAGGCAAAACTGCCACTGTGATGATTGTGATATTTCGATACTGCCTTTTCAGCTCGTTTATAAGCAGTGGTGAAAACGACGAGCCAGTCCCGCCAGATGTGGATGTGATCACGAAGGCAACGTCGAAGTCCCCCCGTTTCTCAATCTCCCCCATGATCATATCGCGATTGTCCATGAATGCCTGTTTGCCCACATTTCGGTTGGCACCCACGCCGTGCAGATTGGGAACATGCAGCCGATCTTTGGCTGTTGTGAAGCGCAGCTCTTTGAGATCGTTCACCGCTGTATTGATGGCCAATGTTTCCACGCGACTAGGGAATTTGGGGCGCAGATAATATTTGGCCAGCTTTGAGGCACCATTGCCTCCAAAAGCCTCCTTGTTTATCGAGTCCAATATTCGATTGCCGCATTGGCCTACGCCTAGCATTAGTACGTTAAGCATGATCTCATATCTCGCCGGGACCTTTCATAGACCCAAATCTTTGAGTTTGTTATTAAACCCACTATTGACAAGCATCGTCTAAGCGTTTATATCTTCCTCAATATTTATACTCTCTGTATCGCCTGTAAATCCAGGCGAATAAGATCGCAACTGGGATAATAAGTAGTAAATATTGATATTTATACTCTCGTTCCAGGACGGCTACCTGTGCAGTGCTCTCTCTGATAACATATCCATCTCCGCCATCGTAACTGGCCTTGAGGTGAATGGTGTAGCCACCAGCTTTTTGGCCGGAAAGCTTTGCGGAGTAATTGACCTCATCTCCAGGCAGGATCTCAAAGAAGCTCTTATCCAGGTCCGACGCACGCAAGCCATCCGATGGGCTGACCTCTCCGGTCACCTCTATTCTGGTTGCTGATGCGGTTCCCTGATTAGAGATGCTGATATTTAGCAGTCTCTCTTCATCGAGAGCAATGGGAGAAGTATCTGCGACACTTATCACAAGGTCTGCCTTGCTCTTGGGACCGATCATGACACCTAATGGCTCAGAGCTATTTGATTTAGCATTCTTCTTGCCGTCTGTGTAGGTGACCACAATGGCTGGAACCTGAATGGAGCCTTCTTTAACTGCATTTACGACATATACTGCAGAATCGGATTCACCTGGGTCCAAAGTCTCCTTGATCTTGGGTGGATAACCCACCACGTAGGTGAACTCCGGAAGGGGCGGTATATCCTGTGCGTTTATGTTCTGGGCCTGTCCTGTGCCCGTGTTCTTGACAATGATTGTGACTTTGGCCTCATCGCCAACGCTTATCTGGCTTTTATCGAAGATTTTTTGCACAGATAGCTCAGGCTTGTCTGGCACCGCAGCAGGCCTCTCCGAAGTGCGCTTTCTGGCAGTCCCGATTCCAGGCAGATATTCAACCCTGACCTTGGCAGACTGTTCGTCGAAGATATCTGCGACAGTAATGGTAACTCCTCTCTTCTGCGCGCCTCCGTCGAAGTTGTTGGCGCTATCCAGGAGAAGAGCCCTCTGCTCGTCAAGCGATCCGCCTACCTTGGATATCCTCATCACTACCAGTCCGTCCCTTACCGATTGGATCTCGATGAGCTCCATCTGGTAATCGCCGAGGTCTATGCGGTCGCCCAAATTGAGGTTAAAATCTTTGAATGTAACCTCATCATCGTCATCATCTGATTCTTTGCAGCAGGCTGCCTGTATTAAGAGAATAACGATCATTAGACAGACCAGACTCGATAGAACAAAAGAACGCCGCATCCAGAATACATCGCATCTGTGCATTTTCTTCCCTTTCAAGCCGACTATTAACTTTTATCGATTTGAATCTTGCCGTATATCTTGATCGATATCCAGGCTCAGATCGATCCATTTCGCGTCTCTGGTGAGGGCTCCAAGCGATATCACATCCACGCCGCTTTCTGCATACAGAGGGATGTTTTGGGGCGTGATTCCTCCAGATGCCTCCAGGATCACGCGGTCTCGCAGTCCGGCTTCCCGGAGAAGTCCGACACCTCTGGCGATCATCTGCGGGGTCATGTTGTCGAACATGATGATATCGGCCCCGCCTCGCGCTGCCCGAAGCATGTCATCGAGGGTCTCCACCTCCACTTCAATCTTCTTTGTGAAGCTTGCCCGCTCCTTTGCGAGCAGCAGACATTCCTCCAGGCCCGAAATCGCAATGTGGTTGTCCTTGATGAGAATAGCATCGGAGAGATTGAACCTGTGTGTGTCGCCGCCTCCTAAAAACACGGCCTTCTTCTCGAAGGCTCGAAAGCCTGGAGTGGTCTTTCTGGTCGCGGCAATGCGCACGTGCCCGCCTGCAGAGATGACGCACTCGCGTGTTCGGGTGGAAACCCCACTCATCCTGGCCAGGAAGTTGAGGGCCAGCCTTTCCGATTGCAATATGGCTCTGGCGCTTCCTCGGATAGCTATAACCCGACTCCTTGCTGGCACGAACTCGCCATCATCGTATAGCGGCGTGGCCTTCAGGCCGAAATAGGCAAAGATCTCCAGTGCCTCAGAGATTCCGGATATGATGCAATCCTCTTTGGCGATGATGGCTGCATCGACATCGATCTCGGGCACAAGCCGGCTGGAATCATCCCACTCGCCCAGATCCTCGCCCACAAATCGCTCTAACTCTGAGGGTAGCATACCGCAAAGGTTTTGATGTCCAATTGATTTATAGCCTCCGATGCCTATCAAAATCGGGCTTGTTGGGTGCGGCGCCATTGGAGCCGAGATTGCCAGAGCGGTAGACCGCGGCGCCATAGATGCGAGTTTAGTTGCAGTTTGCGATCATAATCCGGCAACGGCCGTAGCGCTGATCGATAGCCTGGAGCATAAGCCGGTCAAGGCTCGGTTGGATGAGCTAGTGAGTCTCTCCGACCTGGTAGTTGAGGCGGCAAGCCAAAGGGCTGTCCCTGCGGTTGCCGCGGCAACTCTGACCAAAGGAAAGCGGCTGATGATCATGAGCGTGGGTGCCCTCGCGGACAGGGAACTCTTCGCCTCGGTAAAACGTCTGGCCAAAGAGCACGGCTCGATGGTCTATCTTCCATCCGGCGCCATCGCGGGCCTTGACGGGCTGAAGTCGGCGAGCATCGGCACCATCCGCAAGGTGACTCTCATCACTACCAAGAATCCCAAGGGGCTGGTCGGCGCGCCTTACATCACAGAAAAGAAGATCGACCTGAATTTGCTTACCGGGCCGACGTTGATCTTTGAGGGAAGCGCGCTGGAGGCAGTCAAGGCCTTCCCGGCAAATGTCAACGTAGCTGCCACCCTCTTCTTGGCGGCTGAAGGAAGTGAGGTGTGGGTAAATGTGGTGGCAGACCCCGGCATTCACGTCAACCGGCACGAGATCGAGGTAGAGGGTGACTTCGGTCGGATCTCAACCAAGGTGGAGAACGTGCCATCTCCCAAGAACCCCAAGACCAGTTATCTGGCAGCGCTCTCGGCAATAGCCACGCTGCGCTCCATAGTCGAGCCGGTGAAGATTGGAACTTGAGCCAAAGAAAGGTCAGGGAACTGGCAACCACTAATTTGGCCCAACTTTATTTTCAGATTTTTGCGATAATATCTTTTGATAGCTATTTTTAGCACATATCGACACCATTCGAGAATGACTTTTTCAGTGCATTTGATTTTATCTGTTGCATGAGCAATCGCAATGTATTTATTCGTTGAATGTCGTAGTTTGTTGTCAATAGCATGGTGGGTGTCAGGACAAAAACAATAAAAATAATGCTTTCGTAATGTAAATGTTGCCTCGGAGGCAAGTCCTGTGTGGGGGTCTGAGTGGGATGAACAATATACCTGGATTAGCGTTAGCTTTAGCGGACAATGCAAGTCGAAAGGAAGATCTGTCGGAATCAAGTGATGCGTTGAGATCAAACGGCGACTGTGATGATCTCAATAGGCTCAAGGCAGTGTTTATGGCCAATATGAGCCATGAGCTTCGAACGCCTCTCAATGCTATCATAGGCATCTCCAGTCTGCTGCAGTTGGAGGAGAGCCTCAATCCCGAGCAGAAGGATCTTGTTGAGATCATCAGGAACAGCGGAGAGGAGCTGCTGGCTCTCGTCGAGAATGTTCTCGATTTTTCCGGAATTGAATCAGGAATTGTCCGACTTGATGCCAAGCCCTTTGATTTGCGCAACTGCATTAGATCTGCTATTATGATGCATTCTTCGGCGGCGTCTGCAAAGGGTTTACATCTGGCTTGTCAGATAGATGATAATACACCAGCAATCGTTGTCAGCGATCGGAGACGGCTCGAACAGATCCTTCATAGTCTGCTGGAAAATGCAATCAAGTTCACAGATTACGGTGAGGTTGCAGTTCATGTCTCTTCTGGAAACGACGGTTTGATTCATTTTGCTGTCAAGGATACCGGCATTGGCATTCCAATCGACAGGAAGGATTGTCTCTTTCAGTCCTTTTGCCAGATGGATGATTCTCTAACTCGCAAATATCACGGGATTGGACTTGGGTTGGCAATGAGCAGCAGGCTGGTTGAACTCATGGGCGGTCAGATCTGGGCGGAGAGCCGCGAAGGAGATGGGTCTACCTTCCATTTTACAATTAATTCCAATTGCATTCCCCGAACGCATCAGTTTTCTGCAATCATGAAGAGTATCATAAATAATAACAGCAGATGCGATGATGTCCTGGCAGGGCGACTGAAAATCCGCTAAAATACATCATAGATTCCGTTTATATTCTCTTTAAGTCCCTGCAGCGTACGGTCCAGTTCGGATGTGATCCTTTTCCGGGTCTCGTTGCCCACCTTAATCTCAATATCGGGTGGTGACAGGGGCTCGCGACCAACCAGGTTCATGAAGAACTCCACCCAGTAGGGCGGCAGATACTCGGGCGGCTTCTCGCCTCTCATGAGATGCAGCACGCATGACCAGGCGACAGGCACCACCTCCATGTTGTAGCCGCCTCCGCCCAAAGCCAGAAGCCTCCCGTTGGCATATTTGCTGGTCAGTTCGATGATGCGAGCCACCAATTGGGTGTAGCCTGAGAGAGTCATGTTGAGTGTTGTAAGCGGATCGCTGTAGTGGGTGTCCACTCCAAGTTGGGCGACCACTGCCTGAGGCTCAAACCAATCAAAGAGCCTTGGCACAACCTCCTCAAAGGCCCTGCTATATTCCTCGTCTCCTGAGTACATGGGCATAGGCACATTTGCGGAGTAGCCTATCCCTGGGCCTGAACCAATCTCATCTACAAAGCCGGTGCCTGGAAAGAGGTACAGCCCAGACTCGTGCATGGAGATGGTGAGAACATCGGGGTCTTCGTAGAAGATCTGCTGCACTCCGTCGCCGTGATGGCCATCGATATCGATGTAGAGAACCCTTTCAAACCGCTCCTTGAGAACTGAGATGGCGAGAGCAGGATCGTCGAAGACGCAAAAGCCAGATGCGTTGCTCGGCATGGCATGATGCAGGCCTCCGCCGATGTTAAAGGCCATGCCGTCCTCGGCAACGATACGCCGCGCCGCATCGATGCTTCCACCGGCCAGGAGGCGCGATGCCTCGTAGATTCCCGGAAATACTGGTGTGTCATCGCTTCCGAGACCAAAGGCCAGATCAGTCTCTTCTGCCTGAACTGCAGCTATGTACTCGGCAGTGTGCACCCTTTCTAAATCCGCCTCACTTGCTGGCCGCGGCTCGATTTTGCAGGTACGCTCGTCGATTGAGCCTCCCTCTTCCATGAGCTTGTAGGCTAGCATAAGGCGGATAGGGTTAAAGGGATGCTCCGGGCCGAAGTTGTAGGCCTGGAAACTGTCGCTGTAATAGAGATGGATCATGGTCTATTTGTAGCCCTTTTCCACCAAGCCGTCGCTCCAGTAGTTGTCACATCTCTTGCAGTAGAAGATGGTCTCGATTACTATCTTCTTCCAGTTATCTGCATCCAGCGCCCGCCTCAGTTCCTTCTGCTCGCACTCGTTGCCGCATTTAGGGCAGAATGGCACATAGTGCTCTAAGACTGCCTGGTCATCATCTACCATGATTATACCTCATCTTTTTAGCTGTCCGGGCCGGGCAAAAAAGCTGTCGGTTTCTGCAGGTCAAAATGACTGTGATCGCCAGGACTCAGACGAAGAAAGGCAGAAAGACTATGCGCTCTGTGGGCTTTCCGCCCATGAAAAACGCAGTCAGATGCCACAGGCGCGCGACCATACACAGGATCAGGCTCGACCTGAGTTTTCATTCACTTCGTTCAAGAATAGATACGAAATATATATGCTTAGAAGAATAATTAAGCAAACGATGATTCCTGCAGGAAAGAATACCTGCATCCCAGACTTTGCGGAAATGATGAACGTGGCAATTATTCCCATGCCCATTGTTGCTGAAAATATCAAAAGAGGCACTGCCATCAGAAATCCCAATAGATTCTTTCGCCATAGCAATGCTGAGGTAATGATCATACCTGGCAATACAAAGGCCAGATCCAATACATGAATAGGATTTACCCACAATCCGGTTTCAACAAGGTCCGATGGTATTTTATTTGAGAGAAGAGCAGGGACTATTTCGCTCAGCCATAGTGATCCAAACAAAATTCCTATGATCATCAACAGCGCGCTTGCCATCTTCGATTTGGTATTGTGAAGCAGAGACTGCGACAGAATTGTTGGATCTGCATTCATCAACCCGCCTATCAGAGTATAGAATGATAAGCCCAAGATTAAAATATATCCTAAAAATAGAAAATTGAAATGGATAAAGAAAGCATAGATTGCAAAGGCGTAGACAAGATAGATAAAAGCGCCCAACCAGACAAGGTATGCTCTCAGCGATTTTTTCGATAGATAATAAGTGCAAACGAGCATAAGAGCAACAACTGCCAAGTTAGCAAAATCCTGCCCGACGGCTTGAACAGCCCAGGCTTCAGCCTCTCTGGAATAAGTTTTTTGGAAAAAGATCCCCATCAGGCTAGTTATTGCTGCCATTACCGAGACAAAGACGGATAGCCATAACCAGATATTCGGAATCGATACGCTTCTGACGCTGTTCTGCAAGCTGTTGCGGCTCATTTATTCTGTGTTGTCTTAGCATAGCTTCAAAGTGACGCCTGCGTTTGACTGAAGGTCTGAAAGATACGCGGCAGATTTCCTTAACGGCCAACAACGAACAACGATTTCGCATCTCAATGAATTCCTGATATACTATTAGTGCTACTATATTAGTTTTTGATGCGTAATAGTTATCAACTAATACTAGTTTAGTGCTAAATATTGATGAGATGCAACAGAAGACACACGGAGGACTGTCTATGGAAAGAAGAAGCTGCTTTGACTGGATACTGATCAGCCTGGTTCTGACATCCTTTTCCGCGGATGCTGCTGACTTTGTCCTTGAGATCTACGGGAACGCCAATATGGACGATCTGCTAAATGATGATGATCTGCAGTATCTTGAAGGCATAATGTCGGGCACAAACGATGCCACAAAACTTGCTGATGCTAATTTTGATGGCAAGATTGATGGAAGTGATACAGAACAGCTCCAAAAGATGCTGGATGGTTCTGAAGAAAAGCTCACATTTGTAGATATTTTTGGAGAAAATGTAACAGCAAACAAGCCCATCAACCGCCTGGTAAATATGGGATATTCAGGAGTTGAGATGACCAGGATCTTGGACGCAGAAGACATACTGGTAGCCTATGGCCAGGACAGGACAAAACAGATTACGTTTTTGCCGAAATTAGCAGAACTGCCATTTGTTGGAAACAGCCCGAACAACTGCGACTTCGAGAAGATCATAAGCTTGAACCCAGATGCAGTTCAGACAAATCTCGAACGAGCTAGTGCCTTGATAGGTGGCCTGGATCAGAAGCGCATCTTCGAGAAGAATCTCAATGGCATTCCCTTAATCTGTCTCAACATGCGCGAGCAGGATACACTGGTGAAGAATGTGAGAACCTATGGATATATTCTGGACAAAGAGTCCGAGGCTGAAAGGTTCATAGATTGGTATTCCAAGTACTACAACATATTCGCAAGCAGAACGAAGTCCATTCCGGAAGAAGAAAGGCCTACATGCGTCTTTGAGTATACACCCTATTACTGCTATGCCTCAGGCAGCAATCTCGGTCAGATCATCACTATGGCAGGAGGAAAAAATATCCTCGATGAAGTGGTAGGGCCGAATGATCCCAAATACGGTGCAATGCTGGAAGTACAACCCGAATTCGTGACAAAAGAAAACCCAAAATACATATTCGTAGGCGTTGAAAGCTATGGCGATGGTGGTTATGAGACTGATGACCTGACCAAGATGATCGCCTCAAAAGAGCAGGTTATGAATCGCACAGAGCTTGCCAATGTTGATGCAGTAAAAAATGATGACGTATATTGTCTGGACTACCTGTTGCTGCTCGGCGCAGGAAACAACATCATTGGCACTGCTTACCTGGCAAAATTGTTCTATCCCGACCTATTCCAGGATATTGATCCAGAGGCCGTGCATCAGGAATATGTGGATAATTTCCTCCGCATAGACTTCGACATCAAAAACCAAGGTGCTTTCGTATATCCTGAATACCAAAATTGGTGATGTAAGTGGCCATTCTCACCATTTTTTTATGGAGGACGGGAGCATGAAAGATCGTATCCGAAGCCACTGGAATACAAGGGCTTCAGGTTATAACAAAAACGTTCGCCATGTGATATTTTTCCGGAGGGACAAAACCGTATGGCAGAGGATATTCGCAGAATTCCTGGGAGAGAATCGTCATAAAATACTGGATGTCGGGACAGGACCGGGGATTGTGGCAAATCTGATCTCCGATATGGGCTATGATGTCACAGGAATCGACGCATCAGAGAGGATGCTGGCAAAGGCGAGAGAGAACTCCGCGACACTACATAATTCCGTGGAGCTGGTGTTGGCAGACGCAGAAAATCTGCCATTCAGCGAGGCGTCATTTGATGCAGTGGTAAACAGATATGTTCTCTGGAGCCTTCCCGATCCGAAGAATGCAATTGCACAATGGCATAGAGTTCTGAGGCCCGGAGGACGATTGGTGGTGGTGGACGGCAGCTGGTATCTTGACGGCCAAAACAAACCCTTGACAAAAAAACTGTGGGCGTTCGTCTCGTCGGCATTGGTTGAGCGGAGGTGGCCCGGTGATCAGAGCACGAATGATGATGGCTGGAGAGAGAGATTGTGGTCAAGCAATGCGAAACGGCCAGATGCTGACATCGAGATCCTCAGGGAGATTGGCTTCAAGGATATCGCCGTTGTGGCGAACCTCAACAGGAAGCTTCTGACAACACTCGATTACCTGAAATGGGGGCACTCAGGAGATCAGTTTCTCATAACTGGCGTCAAATAATCGATCTGGCACTCTGAATGGGATTGACTTTCAGCAGCAACGAAAGGACTGCCTTGATGCCAGGCAGTCTTGTGTTCACCATAGGAAATTGCGGGAAACCGACTTCTTCAAAACGGCCTTATCCCCGCTATCGCACACCCAGCCAAAAATCCCAGTATAACTCCGCTGTTGAGAAAGGGCAGCCCCGCCTGGGGCCTGTCTCGCGACGTCGTCATGAGGGCGAGAAAGCCCAGATAGGTGCCGAGCATTGCTCCGATCGTAGGGATGTTCACCCCGAATAGCCCGCCGGCAGGAAGCGATGTGTTGGCAGAGATGACGAGGATTGTTGGGATGATGGCGTCTCCCAGCCCCAGGAAATAGGCGCCCCTTTTTCCCTTGGCCGGAGGGATTGCAGCCTGGGGCTGGCTGCCGCCCGTCTCATGGGTGAGCAGGGACTGATCCTTCCTGAAGCTGTAGTTCCGGCTCTTCGGCACCACGAAGAGAAGCGGTGCCTTCATCTTGATCACGCCCTCTGCAAGCGAGACCATATGCTTTGTCTTGTAGACGGATATGGCATCATAGACTGCCAGGATTATGAGGAGCATGAGGGCAGGCAGAGTTGTCATGCTCACTCCGAAAAGCGAGCTGATTCCTGCACAGACCGCAATGCCGAAGATATCGACTACATACCACTCAGGATAGTAACGAATGAACAGGAGAACGGCCACAGTGGGCAACAGGGCCAGAAGTGGCGGCAAAAAGGCCACAACCAGGTAATATATGCTTAATGCTATCGATAATTGGATAAATCCGCTGATGATCCAGCCCTTATTCATCTTTATGGCCAGGAGAAGAAGAGCTGTGAAAGCCAGGATGAGAATCATATAGATAAACGGATTCGATGTGGATGTAGGATCCTGAAAGACCCTGCTGTCGCTTGCTGATATGGCAGGGGTGACGGCCAGGGCAAGGATCTGGACTACTATCACGAAAAACAGCATCACCAGAACATGAATCTTTGAACTATCGGTCATCAGATTTTCTCTCTCTTGCCTGCGGCAAGCCCGAGTTCACTCTCTTCGAGAAGCTCCAGGTATGAACTGCGAATCGACTCGGTGAGTCCCAGACGGCCCATGATGGCTAAAACCTTCTCTCTTTCGGTCTCATAGTCTCCAGAGCCCTCTGCTTCCACCTCGATGAAGCGTCCCAGGCCTTCTACCTCGTCCAGTGCAAGGACTGCACCCTGGTAGGCGTACTTGCTCCGGCGCTTCTTCACCTGAGCGGAGAGGACGTAGCCAAGAGAGCAAAGAATCTCTTTCATCTGCTGATGATCATCGATCTTCACAGTCAACTCCCTCCGCGATTTGGTCGAGAGATCGAGCTTTGGTCCCTTGTAGGTCAGGCGGGCTCCGTCTTCCTTGATGCGAATTCGAAGGGCTTCATCGCTCTCTTTAAAGTCGCGAATCGGCGAATTAAAATATAGGTCATGGTGGTTCTCCACAACCTTAAATTCGGCCCCCAGGGCGGCGATCCTCTCGACAATGTCCTCTGGAGCGCGGGCCTTGACTTCGACCTCGATCATCTTCGAACCAGCACCGTGGCCTTCTCCAGTCTCAGAACATCCACGGCAAGTCCCGCTGAAAGAGTCTCCATGACAATCTCGGCTGCCTCCGGCGGAACTTCAATCGTCTCGCCATCGACCAATACGGCAATGGATCCTTTGGCCTTCTGGCTTGCCACATCCGCCGGGTTCATGCCGCCTAACGCCTTGATGATCTTGCCGCTCTTATCCTTAAACCTGGGACCCAGGATCTTCATCTGCGGCTTGACGGCTACGGGCTTCATCTCTATCTCAGGGCCAGTCGTCCGGCTCTCCACATTGGAGTTGGCTACGCCCGACAGATCGAAGGTCTCCAGCCCAAGATCAGAATAAACCACAATTCCAGGAAGAGGCGAATTGAGGGCCATGCCCAATTCAGCCTTGTAGCGCCTCAAAGATGCAGCAATCTCCTTGATGGCGAGACCTGCCGGATCGACGGCTATACCGGATGTCTTGGGCCAGCTCTGAACGTGCACGCTCTTCCCGGTCAAGGTATGGAAGATCTCCTCTGAGATGAACGGGGTAAATGGTGCCATGAGCCGGGCGATGGTCTCCAAAGCCTTGAACAAAGTGCTCTGTGCCGCTCTCTTCTCAGGACTGTCCGGGCCGTAGAGCCTGGCCTTGACCAGCTCGATGTAATTGTCGGCCAGGGTCTCCCAGGCAAATCCTCGGATGGCCTTCATGGTCTCATCGAACTGGAAAGCGTCCATCGCCTGTGTGGTCTTCTCGATGAGCTGATCCAGCTCTCCTAAAAGCCAGCGGTCCACCTGGCAGGGGCTCGCGTCCACATCAACGATCAAGGGAAGCGCGAAGCGGAATATTGACCACAGCTTCTGCTGGAAACGGCTGGCTGCAGTTATCTCCTTCCACTGGAACATGATATCGTTTCCAGGACTTCCGCCCATAGCACCCCACTGGCGCAGAGCATCAGCTCCATTGACCTCGAAGACCTCCTCAGGGCGGATGAAGTTGTTTAAGGACTTGGACATCTTGTGCCCGTCCTCGCCTAAAGCCATGCCGTTGATGAGGATGGTGTCCCAGGGTCTCATCCCCTCCAGAGATTGGGTGCGAAGTATTGTGTAAAATGCCCAGGTCCGGATGATATCGTGCCCCTGAGGTCGCAGTTGTGTGGGCATGCGCAGATCTTTTCTGTTCGGCCAGCCGGCGACAGCTAAAGCTGAGATTGAGCTGTCCATCCAGGTGTCGAGGACATCCTTCTCAGGGATGAAATCGGAGCTGCCGCATTTGCATTTCACCAGAGGCTGCTTTTGGTTGGGGTCGAGTGGAAGCCATTCTTCTTTGGCCACCATTACCTCACCACAGGCCCGGCAGTACCAGACGGGAATTGGCGTCGCAAAGATCCTCTGCCGGGAGATGCACCAGTCCCACTCAACCGAGTCTGCCCAGTTCTTGAGCCTGACCTGCATGTGAGGCGGCACCCAGTTGATCTCATCTGCCGCCTTCTTGATCTCCTCAGCATTGATCTTGACGAACCACTGCCTCTCTGAGAGGATCTCTATCGGTGTCTTGCATCTCCAGCAGAGGCCGACGTTCTGCTCAAGAGGTTCCTGCTTGAAGATTATGCTCTCTTTCTTCATGTCCTCAGTGATCTTGTTCTTGGCATCGGTAACTGACAGTCCCTGGTAAGGCCCAGCGATGGCGTTCAGCTTTCCCTCGCGATCTATGGCCTGACGGAGTGGAAGGTGATGCTCCATCCACCACCTCACATCCTGCCTGTCTCCGAAGGTGCAGATCATAACGATTCCAGTTCCAAAGCTTGTGTCCACGACGGGGTCGGACAGAACAGGAACCTCGTAATTGAAAATTGGAACCCTTACGGTCTTGCCTATGAATTTGGAGTAGCGCTCGTCATTTGGATTGACGGCTACAGCCACGCATGCCGGGAGAAGCTCGGGCCGGGAGGTTGCGATCTGCATCTCGCCTTCTTCTGAAACAAAGCGCATGTAGTTCAGGGTCGTTGTCCTGGTGTCGTACTCGACCTCCGCGAAGGCAATGGCCGTGCCGCAGCGTGGGCACCAGTTGACTGGATGATCATCCCTGTAGATCTGGCCGTTCTCGTACATCCGGACGAAGGATGTCTGGGTCTTTCCGTAGTACTCCGGCTTCATGGTAACGTACTCGTTAGACCAGTCTATGGAAAGCCCAAGCCTTCCCATGGACTTGTGGAAGCGGACGATTGCCTCGTCTGTCAGCTTCTCGCACAGCCTTCTGAACTCCTCTCTGGGGACCTGATTCTTGGTGATGTGGTTAAGCTCCTCCACCTTGACCTCAGTTGGCAGCCCGTGGCAGTCCCAGCCCTGCGGGAACATGACATTGTAGCCCTGCATTCGTTTGTAGCGAGCCACGTAATCGATATAGCACCAGTTGAGAGCATTTCCGATATGGAAGTTTCCCGTGGGGTAAGGCGGGGGAGTATCTATAATATACTGTGGTTTCTTCGACTCCCAGTCGAAGTGATAGATGGAACTGTCCCAGCTGTTCACCCATTTCTCTTCTACATAACTAAAGTTGTACTCTTTGGAGACCTCGCTCATCAGAAAGCTCCTCGCTCAATGGCTAGCTAGGCAGTTGAACACAATGTTAATAGGATTATCGGTGGACCAATAGCAATATGCAACTTCTAGTTTACCATGCAAACCAGTGTGACCCCAAGAAGTGCTCAGGCAAAAAGCTGGCTCGCTTCGATTTGGCTCGCTTGACAACTCACGTCAACCAACTTAGGCCTTTCCTGGTTTTAAGCCCTTTCTCAGAGAAGGCCCTCTCCCCAGAGGACCGGGGAGCCAGAGGCTTGGCTGCCCTGGACTGCAGCTGGGCACATGCTGAGGAGGTCTTCGAGCGCCTCAGCCTCAATCAAAGGGCGCTGCCATTCCTGGTTGCTGCCAATCCTGTAAATTATGGCAAGCCCTTCAAGCTCTCCACAGTAGAGGCCCTGGCGGCAGGTCTTTTCATATTGGGGCAGCCATCTCAGGCGGAGCTGATCTTGTCAAAATTCAACTGGGGACACGTCTTTTTGGAGCTAAACCGTGAGCCTCTCCAGGAGTATGCTGCCGCAAAAAACTCCTTAGAGGTGGTGCAGATTCAAAATGCGTATCTATCGCAATAAATATAAGCGGTAGACGCATTTACTATTATGGTGCTTTTATGACAGGATTGGTAGCCGCCGAGGAGCTGAAGAAGCTGCAGAAGAGGATGAGCCGACTGATGGATGATCTGGGCCTCACAAACCTTGAATCCAAGTATATCGATGAGATGGAGCGGATGCAAAAACGGATGGGTGAGCTGATGCAGGAGGTCGAAGTGGCAGGGGATCAGCAAAGCATGATCCGGCCTCTGGCAGACGTGCAGGAGACGGATGAAGAGATTATCGTCACCATGGATCTGCCGGGCATAGACAAGAAGGATGTTGATATCGTCATATCAGACAACGATCTGTCAGTGGTGGCAGAGAGAAAAACGGAGACTGAGATCTCAGAAAAAAATTACCACAAACGCGAACGCACCTACAAGAAGTTCGAGAGAACTGTATCGCTTCCTGCCGGAGTTAAAATGGAGTCGGCGGTGGCAAAGCTCGCGGATGGCGTGCTGAGGATTGCCATTCCCAAAGAGGTCGTCACCACCAGGAAACGAATAACGATTGACTGATCAAGGCAGGTCGTCTTGGAGAAGGAAGTGATGCATCTTGTCCCTTTTTGTCTCCAGGTATCTTCTATTGACGCTGTTGGGCTCGATCTCCAGCGGGACTCGCTCTACGATCTTCATGCCGTAGCCCTCGAGGCCAATGACCTTTCGGGGGTTGTTGGTCAGGAGTCGTATCTCCTTGATGCCCAGATCGACAAGAATCTGGGCACCTATGCCGTAATCTCGGAGGTCCGCGGGGTAGCCCAGTTCATTGTTGGCCTCCACGGTATCTGATCCCGCATCCTGCAGGGCATAGGCGCGTAGCTTATTAGCAAGACCGATTCCCCTGCCCTCCTGGCGCATGTAAACCAGGACACCATTTCCGTTCTCGCTGATAAGGCGCAGTGCCCGGCGCATCTGGTCGCCGCAGTCACAGCGTTTGGATGAGAAGACATCGCCCGTCAGGCACTCCGAGTGAACTCTGACGAGGGCATCGGGAGCAGTGGGATCTCCGGCCACCAGGGCAACGTGGCACTGTCCGTCCAGAACGGACTCATAGCCTATGGCCCGGAAGTCTCCATAAACGGTTGGCATGCTCACGTCCGCAACCTTCCTGATGAGACACTCCTGTTTCATGCGGTAGCTGATCAGGCTCTCAATGGTGAGCATCTTCAGGCCGTGCTCCTCAGCAAATTTTTCTAGCTCAGAGAGCCTGGCCATGCTGCCATCCTCATTCATGATCTCGCAGATAACGCCAGCCGGATAGAGGCCCGCCAGCCGGGCCAAGTCGATGCACGCCTCGGTGTGCCCGGTTCGTCGCAGGACTCCGCCCTCTTTTGATCGCAGCGGGAAGAGATGCCCTGGAGTGACAATGTCACTGCGCCTGGTTTTGGGATCGATAAGTGTCCGGACAGTTGTAGCTCGATCAAAAGCGGAAATACCGGTAGTGGTGTTGAACTTGGCATCAACAGACAGGGTAAAAGCGGTATGCATAGACTCAGTGTTTTGGGCAGTCATGAGAGGCAGCTCCAGCTCATCAAGCCTCTCTCCTGTCATTGGCATGCAGACCAGACCTCGAGCGTGTCGGACCATGAAGTTGATGGCTTCAGGAGTAGCCTTTTCCGCGGCTATCACGAGGTCGCCCTCGTTCTCACGGTTCTCATCGTCCAGGACGATTATAAAACGTCCAGCCTGGATATCTGAAATCGCTTCCTCTACCGAGCAAAATGACATATAAGAAGAGGAGCTGTGCTGCTCAATACTTAAGAGTTTTGTGCCCAGCATCTAGGACCAGACGCCGGCCAGTGGCGAGCCGCACTGTGAGCAGTGCCCATCGCTCACCGAGTTACTCATTATCCTGTATCCCTGCCTCTCGATCTCAGTCTCTTTGCATTCCGGACAGAGTGTGTTCTCGCTAACACCCGGGATATTACCGGCGTAAACGTATTTGAGTCCGGCTCGCTCTCCGGCGTCGATTGCCCGGCGCAGCGACTCGATTCCAGTCCGTGCAACATCACTCATCTTGTACATGGGATAGAAGGCGGAGATGTGCCATGGCATGTCCGGGCTAACTCCAGCCAAAAAGCCGGCAAGCTCCTCCAAGACTTCCGGCGAGTCGTTGTAGCCAGGGATGATAAGAGTCGTAACCTCTACCCAGACACCCTTCTTCCAGAATAGCTCAATGTTTTTCTCAACGGGCTCGATCCGTGCTCCGCAGACCTTCTTGTAGAACTGGTCGTCGCCTTTCAGATCGATGTTGATTGCATCCAGGAAAGGTATGATCTTTTGGGCCGGTTCCTCTTCGATGTAGCCATTGCTGACAAAGACGTTCTTGAGGCCAGATCGACGGGCAAGTGTCGCCACATCAAAGGCATACTCGAAGAAGACTGTGGGCTCGGTATAGGTATAGGCGATGGACTCACAGCCAGAGTCCCTGGCATCAGCCACAACCTTCTCGGCAGACACATAGTCCCCTGGTATCCTTCCGGTCTCTCTCGGCAGTTGGGAAATGTCGGAGTTCTGGCAGTGCAGGCAACGAAAGTTGCATCCCACGGTAGCTATCGAATAAGCGAGGCTTCCAGGCAAAAAATGAAATAACGGCTTCTTCTCAATTGGATCGATATTGGCTGCCACCAGCTTCCCATATACCAGGGTCATGAGATTGCCATTCTGGTTCTCCCGGACGCCGCATAATCCCCGATGGTCGGGACTAATGCGACAATTCTGATGACACAGGCCGCACTGAACGATGCCATCCTGCCTATCCCAGAACTGGGCATCTCGAACGAACTCGGAGCTTTCTATCTCACGATTGATGATCATAATCGATTGAATATTGGGCTTTTATTGGATATAACTGCTTTGCCCATTCTGGTTGTCACGGATCAAACGGCCCATTTCTTCTGCATTTGACACTGACTGCTTTTGCCGGATCACAGGGCTTTGAAACATCTCTTTGTATTCAGCATGCCTTCCGGAAAATTCAGGATAAGTAAAGCTCATGCCATTCTGGCCAAGCATCACACCCAGAGGCTTTGCTCTCTGGAAGTCCATCTCGCCCTGGACACTGAAGAACCGATCATCAACCTCCAGGTGCACCACCTTGCCTATGACCAATACGAATTTATCTCGCACAATCTCCTCTTTGAGGGTGCACTCTGCCCAGGCCAGGCAGCCATCGATTCCAGGTGCCTTCACCTTCACCGAAGGCCGGGCTTTGAGATCTGCCTCTTCAAACTCATCCACCTCAGGAGGATAGTTTCTGGCACAGACCATCACAGCATCTTCCATTCCAACCGGCGGGATATTTGCCACGAACTCTCCAGTCTGACGGATGTTGTTCAATGTATCGCGCTTGATCCAGGATGCAAGAACGATCTCGTCCAGAGGTCGAAGGATTGGCGTAAAATTCGACCAGGGGGCAGCATTTCTAGTCCCCTCTTTAGAAATGGTGGAGATCAGAACTACTGGAAGGGGCAGGATATTCTCCCTTTGACTGGCTTTTAATATCATATATTCCTCTCAGGCCGCAAGCAATCGATCAACTATTGGCTTTATCCCTGGTATCGCGGGTATTCTCTCGCCCATCAGACAGGCCTTGAAGACCTCTTGATCAAAGGGCACAGTCCCGATCACTTTGGCCTTGTCCACCAGATTTGACAGCTCCTGGGACTTCTCATCCATCTTATTGAGGATGAAATAGACAGGCTTTCCAATCTTGGCACCCATCTCTGAGATCTTGGCGGAGAGCTGGACAGACTCAAAGCTTGGATCTACAACAACCACGATCTTGTCGCAGCCTGCCTCGACGCCTCTACCAAAATGCTCTATTCCTGCATCAGTATCCACTACCACGTTCCAGCCGTCGGCCTTGAGCTTTTCGAGAAACTCTCTTGCAAGTGCACCCATCGGACAGGCACAGCCTTCACCAAACTCATGGATCTTGCCGATGGCAATCAGTTTTATATCGTCGTCTCCGACTACGAGCTCCTTGGGAATCTCTTCCGGAGCGAATTCATCCAGGATCTTCAGGTCTTCTCTTCCCTCGGATCTGATGAACTTCATCAATATCTCAGTCAGAGATTTCTTTCCCCCAAGATGTTCCATGAAGTCACGGGGCTGCTCAAAACCCAGTTGCTTGTAGAGCCCAAAGTTGGATTCATCGGTATCAACCACCAGGACACGGTCTGCGTTCTTTGAGAGTTCTCTGGCCAATAGTGCTGATACTGTGCTCTTTCCGCTTCCGCCTTTTCCGCAAATCAATATCTTCATATCCATTTCTCCAGACAAAAAGAATGGCAAGCGGTGATCGCTTGCCTGCTTGCCTTCATTTTTTCGATCTCATTTCACAAAAGACAGCTTATTCTGAGCTATTGGTATGCCGTTGGCAACTCCCTGCTTGGTGTAGTAGGCATCCACCTTGCCGTCATGAGCCCAGTACGAATTCGAATAGTACAGGGGCAAAGATGGAAGATCCTGGGCATGGACAGCTTCGACTTCGAATACAAGCTCTTTTCTCTTGGCAGGTTCCATCTCACTGACTTCGTCACTCAAGAGATCGTTGAGCTTTTCATCTGCCGTGTAGCGGGCGCTGTTGAATGCATAGCCCTCCCCGATGATCCGGTTGAGAATTTCTGGGTCTCCCCCCATGCCGCCGTGGCTGTTCAGGGCGAGATCAAAGTTCCATTCACCAACAAGGCTGTCGAGGGTCTTTGAGTCTATGCTGCGCAGGTTGACCTTGAATCCAGCTGCATCGAGTTGCTGTCGTATCATCTCACCCACACGCTCATTTGAGGAGGTAACCAGCATCTCTATCTCAAGAATCTGGCCAGCTTTGGAGAAATACTGCCCATCTTTAGCATAGCCCATCTCAGACATCAGATCTTTCGCTTTGGTCATGTCATAATCGTACTGCTCAACCTCTGGATTGTACCACTCGCTATCCGGAGAGAAAAGCCCGGAGCTGGCGATGATGCCATAGCCGCGGAGTGCGTTGTCCACAAGAGCCTGGCGATCGATTGAATAGTACAGCGCCTGCCTGAACCTGGTGTCCGAAAAAGGCTCCTTTTTATGGTTGACCATGATCTTGGCGATACCATCACGTGGTCCCTCAAGAACCACAAAGCCGGCAGTCTTGAGCTTATCCGCAGTCTCTGCGGGTACACCGACAGCATCGACGTCACCATTTTCTAAAGCGGCTGCTGCCATTTCATTGCTTATCTTCACGAACCTGATCTGTTTCACATTCGGAGAGCCTAGGTAGTAGTCGTCATAGGCCTCGTAGAGATACGTCCCTTGCGTCTTGTCGTAATTCACAAGCTTGTATGGGCCTGTGCCGATAAGGGCTTCGTCGTCCTGGAACTCATCCGGATTGCTGACGCTCTTGTAAATGTGCTCCGGAAGAATCGGAAGAGTGCCTGCTATCATTTCCAGGAAAGGAGCATATGAATAATTCAGGAAGATCTTCACAGTATAGTCATCCAGAGCTTCAGCCGCTTTTATGGGGTTGGAGTTTACCCACGAATAGGGATGCTGCTTGATGTAGTCAATGGTGAAGACAACATCATTGGCGGTGAACACCTCACCGTCATTCCAGGTGACGTTCTTTCTCAAGTTGAAGACATATGCGTCGTTTCCTTCCATCTGCCAGCTCTCAGCAAGAGCCGGAACATATCCGGTATCATCTTTCCAGACGAGCGCATCGAAGATAAGGCTCATCCTTATGTACCCTGGACCACGAGCATAATGTCCATAAGGCGAAGGAAATCCCCAATCGCCGGTGGTGTCGCCAATAGTATAGATCGGCACGTTCTCATCTGCGCATCCGGAGCCGGAGATCAGCAGCGTTATCGCCAATAATAGAAGTCCTTTGACAATTAGGTCTATTCTCTTCAAAAGATGATTCCTCCTTTCATTTGATTAATCTCTCTGCAATCATTCCCGTCTACAGTACTCCGGCTACCTTAAGTGGATGCATTCCTGCGTTTTGCATCATCTCCAGCTTATCTTGATCCACTGTGAACTTCTTTAGTGTGGATATGGCAACTTCTGGTCGGTTCCAGTAGTCCATCATACTAATGTCCATGACCAGCATAGTGGCCCAGGATGGACCCTTCCAGTTGTCTGTTCCAGTCAGGTTGTACATAGTGGTCCAGTTGAATCCCAAAACGAGAGCATCTCCCTTTTTGGCAGTCTCATTCCAGCGAACGTAGATGCCGGATACATCTGTTTTATACTTGAGATTGAGCGCTTTTTCTTCGGCATCTGTCAGTGCCATGACGAACATACCGCTTTTGCCGGGCGTTGCATCCCAGCGAAGCTGCAAAAGATCATCTTTGCACCACTGTGGAATTGCAATTACCTTGTAGCTCTCGCTTTCGTTGGTTATTGGCAGCACCTTTTCAACATATTTAGCAATCATATAGCCACCTGTTACGCCTGGACAGAGGTGGTCGTGAAAGCATGCTGCTTGCAGGAAGTCAAAGGTCGATTGTGGCTGTGCCCAGATATTAGCTATGCCCATCAATGCGAATTCATTGCCATTAAAGGCCTTTCCGTTAAATGTCGCATTTCCCTCATCTGTGTGATTTAGCAAGTATCTGAGATCTGCATTAGCTCTGGAGATTTTGCAAAAGATTTGATCATTGCTCAGAGCTTCAAACTCGTCTGAAGATCTTTCGAGGGCTTTGTCTTCGACCTGCATATAGATGGCGCAACCCGTTGACTTGTTAAAAAAGAAGAACCACAAAGGCTTGTTGTTAGCTCGAAGGACACGAAAAAGATTGCCATCTCCTTCATTCATTCCGGTCTCCTTTGCAATAGCCGACAATGCTTCCTGGGTGGTCAGGCCATTGATCTCTGCATATCCTGCATCGGTTAATGCCAGAATATTGCAGTCACCTTTCTCAAACTTGAGCTCTTCCATTGCAATTTTCGCCGCTTTAGATCCCAACTCATCTACAATTGTGCTCTCGCTCACAGCGCTCTGAGCCAAGACTATTCCAGGCATCATGGTTATGAGCATTATCAACGTGATTATCTTTCTATTCATATTTGCACCCATCATTGGAGCTTTGATATTCACTCAATCAGTTTCGATTACATCCCAATGAAAAGTATTTAAGCAATCAAGTTTAGAATTTTGTAGTCCCTATAGATTAGGAAAGTATTACTATGAATGAAAAGTGTGAATATGTCGATACCTGTCCGCTTAGGCGCACGATAAGCGTTATCGGAAAAAAATGGACTCTTCTCATAATCAATGCCATAGGCTATCATGAAAGGCTAAGATTTGGTGGATTGATGGATATTCTGCTTGACATCAGCCCAAAAGCTCTGTCTGATGCGCTAAAAGAGCTCGAAGCCGAAGGCTTGATCAAGAGAGAATCATTTGCCGAAATACCTCCGAGAGTTGAGTACGTGCTTACAAACGATGGAACAGAGCTTAGAGACTCAGTTTTGATACCGCTATTGAATTGGGTTGCTGCTAGAAATGGCAAATCCGAGGAAGGTCATCAGATCTGTCAGAGGCTGCCTGTTCCAATGTGGGTCTATCCAGCCCAAGATCATATCGCAAATCACTGAGGCTGAAGAACGATACTCTGGATTGAAGCCCAATTGGAAATCCAGTATGATGCAGCACTAATCAGAGGCGATTTATTAGGCTTGGCTGTCTCATGTCAAGCCAATCTGGAATTATGCTATCCTGATCTATAGTGACTACAAAATTCTAAACTTCTTAGTTAAAATACTCCTATCAAGCAGGTGCTCTGTAGAGTTGGCTCGAAGATTTGTGATGATGAAACGCAACCCAAAAAGCAATTCGATCTAGACGAGGAGGAATAGGATCAGCAAATGAAAAACGAGCTGCCTGGCAGAGGGCTGATTCTCAACTATGTAATAGCACTCGCCGCCATATTCTCCCTGAATTTTGCGCTGCCACGCTTGATGCCAGGAGACCCGCTGCATGCAATTTATGGCGACGAGGCACTGGTTTCCATGACTGCCGAGATGGAGGCTCATTTGATCAAGCAGTTTGCTCTGGACAGAACCTGGACGGATCAGCTCGCAACATATCTCATAGGTCTTTTACATGGCAATCTTGGCTATTCTTATTATTATAAAGATCAGGTTTCTGCGGTTATCATGGGCGCTCTGCCCTGGACGCTGCTCCTCACACTTCTGGCCCTGGCAATAGCTACTGTGATAGGTGTCATCATGGGAATTGAGGCTGCCAGCCGGCGGGGCAAGCTGCTGGACCGCGGACTAACGGCCTCGCTCATATTCTTGAGTGGCTTTCCGATGTTTTTCATGGGCATATTGTTGCTCTTGATATTTGGTGTGAGCTTGGGTTGGGCTCCACTCTTCGGCGCAATCACTCCCTACTCCGGGCTGGAGGGTCTTGATTATTTAAAGGATCTGTGCCGTCACCTGGCTCTTCCGGTATCTGCACTGGTTTTGGTACTGGTGGGTGATACATTTCTCATCACCAGAAGTACAGTCATATCGATGCTGGCAGAGTCATTCATCATGACTTCTCGTGCCATTGGGTGCTCGGAATTTAAAGTGAAATATGCTCACACTGGCAGGAACTCTCTGCTTCCTGTTGTCACGGAGACGGGAATGCGCATCCCCCACCTTTTGATCCAGACGCTCTTCATAGAGATCGTCTTCTCCTATCCCGGAGTTGGGTTGCTATTGAATACAGCTCTCAGTTCTCGAGACTATCCTCTGATCCAGGGAATTTTGCTCTTGCTGACTGTCCTCGTTCTAACCATCAACCTATTTGTGGACCTTCTCTACAGCAAGCTCGATCCGAGGGTGAGATATGCACATTGATCCATTCAGAGCGGTAGCTTCCGATCGACTGGCTCTTGCTGGGCTATTCATTCTCGCGACAATTGTGTTCATGGCTGTCTTTGCACCTGTGCTCACATTCTTCTCGCCTGACTGCTACACAGGCCAGATCTTCAGTCACCCATCGTTAATGCATCCGCTGGGAACGGATTCTCTGGGCCAGGACATCTGGAGCAGGCTTCTTTATGGAGCGCGGACTACTCTGCTTGTAGCCGCAGGAGTAGCCGTCATCTCTGTCATTCTAAGCGTTCTGGTTGGGGCCTCGGCTGCATTGATCGGCGGGATGTATGAGAGCATCTGGATGCGGATTGTTGATGCCATGTACTCTGTTCCTCCTATTATCGTGATGATCCTGGTAGCGGCTTACATTCGGCCAAGTCTTCTGATTACTATTCTGATGATATCCCTCTTATCTTGGCCTGAAGGTGCAAGGATCATTCGTTCTCAGGTTTTAAGCCTGAAAGAGAGGGAGCACATTTATGCATCTAAGACTTTTGGGGCAGGCCGCAGGCACATCTTCAAGAGCCACATCGCCCCAGAGCTTGGCCCTCTGATTATGGCTATGACTGTTCAGGACGCGAGAAGAGCAGTCTTCATGGAGGCCGGCATGGGCTTCCTGGGGGTCTCGGACCCAATGACCATAAGCTTGGGCAAGATGATACACCAGGCTCTTGATTTTACATATTTGGAAGTCTGGAAATGGTGGCTGCTTCCTACGGGTTTGGCTCTATCTTTGACCCTGGTAGCACTCTGCTTCATTGGTTTTTCTCTGGAGGCCGCTATGGACCCGAGGCTTGTGCCCGGACCTTTGGAAAGGAGCAAAGAGCAATGTTGAAAATCAGGAATCTCTGTGTCTGCTTCGGCAAGGCTGAGATCCTGCATGGAATAAATTTGGATCTGATGCCGGGCGACTCAATTTCGGTTGTTGGTGAATCTGGAGCCGGAAAGACCACACTTGCTCTTGCAATCATGGGACTCATTTCAGGCAGTGCATCTGGTGAGATCAGTTTTCTGGGCAGAGATCTTTTGGATATCTCAGAGCAAGAGTATCGAAAGATTCGTGGGCAAGATATGGCTATGGTCTTTCAGAACGTGGAGGATGCCCTGGATCCAGTTTACAGAATTGAGGATCTGATAGAAGAAGCCATTCTCTGTCACACCAGGCCGGGAAAAAAAGCTCTGGATGAACGGGTTTCGGTACTGCTCACTTCCGTTGGGCTTTCCAGGAATAAAGGCAGAAGCTATCCACATCAGCTAAGCGGGGGAGAACGACAGAGGGTTCTCATCGCCATGGCCTTGGCAAACAATCCAGATCTTCTGATATTGGATGAGCCAACTGCATCACTGGACCCACTTACCAAAGCGGATATCATAAGGCTTTTTGCTTTTGCCATGTCTGGAAGAATGTCTCTTTTGATCACTCACGATATCTCTTTGGCCTCGGCTCTCACCAAGCATATGGCAGTGCTTTACTCCGGAAAGATTATCGAGCAGGGAAAGACCGAAAAGCTTGTTAAAGATCCTCGACATCCCTACACCCGTGGTCTCTTGCGCTCTTTTCTAAAGATGAACGCGACTAAAGACCTTCAAGGCATTCCCGGCCACATGACTCTTGGACTGTCAGGATGCCCATTCCATCAGCGCTGCACGCAGCATATCGAGATTTGCGAGAGAATTGTTCCTGAGCTTGTGAGGCTAAACGGAAGCCTGATCGCCTGCCATCGAGGTGGCATTCTTCCGCTGCTGCAGTTAAAGGGCCTCTCTAAACGCTTTGGCTCGTTTATTGCTTTGCAGGACATAAATCTGACTCTTTATGAAGGAGAGACGATGGCAATTGTTGGAGAGAGCGGATCTGGCAAGACCACCCTGTCAAAGATCATCATGGGCCTTTACAAAGAGGATTCTGGAGATATCCAACTGGAAGGAAAGGGGGTTGGCATAAGGAGCTTGGAGTTCTATCGCAAGGTGCAGATGGTATTTCAAAATCCTAAGGAGTCCATCAGCCATAGAATGAGTGTGCTGGATGCCGTCATGGAACCACTCATAGTGCAGAAAATGGGGTGCGAAGAAGACTGGAGAAAGAGGGCAATAAATGCCATAGAACATGTTGAGTTGTCTTCGGATGACGATTTTCTTTCTAGATATCCACATCAATTGAGTGGCGGCGAGGCGCAGAGGGTGGCGATAGCCAGGGCTCTAGCTCTTGAGCCGAAGCTTTTAGTTGCAGATGAACCTACATCGGCACTGGACCCAAGCGTTCAGGCTAAGATCTTGAAGCTGTTGATGAACCTTCAAGAGATGATGGGTCTGGCAATGCTATTCGTGACGCACGACATAGCTCTAGCGAGAAAAGTCAGCGATCGCATGGCTGTCATGCAGAAAGGACAAATCGTGGAAATTGGAGCAACAAATGAAGTACTCAGCAATCCCATGCATCCTTATACCAGAAAGCTCGTAGAATGCATCTACTGGTCAGAGAATGGAATTTATGGTCAGCGCAAAAAATTTTAAAGACTATTATTCTATTGCTTACTCTCGTCTGCCAAGGGCCAGGCTTGAGGCAGCCAGAAGGCCGACAATGGCGAATATGCTCTCAAATCCAGGAGCAGATTCGCTCTCAGTCTCTTTCTCTGCAGATTCGTTGGTCTCTGTCTCATTTGCCTCTTCAGCGACGTCCTCAGCAGAAGCGACTTCTGTCTCATTGGTCTCTTCAGCGTCCTCAGACGCAAATACGCTGGCCGCTGTGAATAGCATCATCAGGGCTACAAGCATAATTGCTGCAAGCTTCTTCATTATAGGTCCTCCCATTCTTTGATCTTCCGTTGAATCAGCGGATCGAGTCATTTATACCCGCGAAAGGATATAAATCGTTTTTGGTTAGGACCAACTGAGAAAAGAACTGATTAAATTTCCGAAAAAGAGGATAGTTCTGGAGAGCCTAAGCCCCCCAGCTATTTGTTTTTACTCTCTCCTGCCAAGAACCAAGTAGGCAACTGCCAGGAGGCCGGTAAGGGCGAAGACGCTCTCGAATCCGGGTGCGGGCTCTGCGGCCTTCTCAGCCTCAGTTACGTTCTCCTTGGCCTCAGTTACATCTTCCTTGGCGGTCTCGACAGCAGCCTCGGCCTCAGTTACGTTTTCCTTGGCGGTCTCGACAGCAGCCTCAGCCTCAGTTACGTTTTCCTTGGCGGTCTCGACGGTCTCAGTAGCTACGGGAGGAACAACCTCGGGGGTTGCCTTGACTTCAGCTTCAGCGCCCTCGATGGTGACTTCCTTGTATGGGTAGTACCTGAGTGCATCGTCATCAGAATCAGCGGTCTTGATGGATACGCCGGGCATCAGAGTGATGTCCTTGTTCTTGCTGAGTGTGATGTCGTTGTCCTCGTTGTTCATCATGATGGAGTCAGCGTTGACGGTCTGGATGGTCATCTTGTCGTACTCGGTGTTCTCGGACACATCCTTGGCCTCGTCAGAGAGCTGCCAGAGTCCATCGACTGTTGCCAGGTTCTGGTCAGCGCCGCGGAAGGCGTTCTTGAAGTGAGCAGCGACGATGACTACATCCTTGGAGTCGCCGATATCCTTCTTGTAGTAGTAGGTCTTGTCCTTCATTCCGGCGTTGTCGGCGGATGGGGAAATAACCTTGCTGTCTACGACGGATCCATCCTTGGAGAGCTCGAGGTAAACCTTGTTACCATCGATATCGATAGACTTGATGGACAGCTCGTATCCCTCTTCCAGCTTGAGTGGTGTGCCGGAGGTAACGGTCATCTCATCATCGTCGTCTACCAGAATCTTGAGGAGCTGCTCGTCGGAGAGAACATTCTCATCGTCAGACTCGGTAAAGAGGATGTCGTCGGTGGTATCTGGGGTGTCAAGGTATCCGGCGAAGTACTTGTCAGCCATGAAGCCTATGACATTGTACTGGCCCCAATCCTCGAACTCGAAGTCATCGGACATGGCCTTGGTGTTGTATGTAACGCCATCGGGCTCCAGAAGCTTCTTGCCTTCGGATACGGTTGCGGTCAGCTCTTCTGTCTTGATGTTGTCATCAAGGTCGTAGTAGAAGCCGGCAAAGTTGTCTGCAGTCCAGGTTGCTGTATCAGTGGCGACCTGCCCGCGGATTTCAACAGAGTCGACTGCTCCTACCGTCATCGCTGTTGCTAGTAACAGCATCATCGATGTAAATGTAATTGCAGCCAATTTCTTCATCTTTTAACCTCCTATTTTCCCTTCACGATCACTTTCAGCAGCATACAGTCTGATTATTCTTAAAACTATTGCCTGAATAAAGTCTTCGATCGCCATGCTACATATGCTGGCACATGAATTTCATCATTGCCATCCCTGCCTGGCATCTCTCAGACATGTATATAGCTACGTCACCCTCCTCAAATCCCATAAGGGACTATAGGGTAGTGATAGAGTATTTCCCTATTATATCTTTTTTGGTCCTCTACCGGCAGCTTGGTGCTGTTCTTTCCCTATCTAGAGTTGCATTCGACCAAAGAGCTTTACAAGGCTCAACTTCGGATTCTTCACCAGCTATTTAAAGACTATTCTTGCCATGATGGCATGAGGTCCCACCAATAAGTCCATACAGGTGCTTTATATTGACGATTCTCCAAAAAATACTATATTATTGTTTGAATGCATTTAACTATATATCCTTAAAATTAGACATGATAACTGCAGATGATGGTATTCAAATTGCCCTATTATGCACGAATATGATGATTTTGCCGCGTAATTGGAGGAAAACCGTTTTTGCGAATCAGATCATTTGCCGATAGCATGTCCCGAATAGCCCTGATTTATCATCCCATATATCTCCTGCACGAGACAGGCGGTCATCCTGAGAAAAAGGAGCGACTTATGGCGATTCTGAATCTGATCCAGTCGGAAAAGCTCGATTGCGACTTCGTATCTCCCAAGCCCGCGACCGAGGAACAGGTAGCAGCCGTACATGCAAAAAGGTACATCGATCAGGTAAAAGCTATCTGTCGACGTGGTGGCGGCTATCTGGATATAGATACGGTCCTTTCAAAAGATTCCTATGATGCCGCTATGATGGCCGCAGGTGGAGCTATGGCAGCTGTGGATGCTGTTTTAGGCGAGTATGATAGCGCCTTTGCCCTGGTCCGCCCGCCTGGGCACCACGCGAAGACAAATCGCGGCATGGGATTTTGTATCTTTAATAATATTGCAGTCGCCGCCAAACATGCTCAAGCGCGGGGCCTTCAGAAGGTGCTCATAGTAGACTGGGACGTGCATCATGGCAACGGCACATGTGACACATTCTACTCGGATCCGTCCGTACTATATTTCTCTACTCACATGTACCCACACTACCCCGGAACGGGCAGAGCCGATGAAGTAGGCGAGGACGGAGCAGAGGGAACCAAGGTAAACGTCCCATTGCCCTCAGGAACAGGAGATGAGGGTTATCTCATGGTTTATCGAGAGATCTTAAAGCCCATTGCAATGGAATTTCAGCCCGACATAGTCCTGGTTTCTGCAGGCCAAGATCCGCATAAAGACGATCCCTTGGGCGGCATGCGTCTGACTTCTGCCGGTTTTGGGGCAATGGCCGGCATCGTAAAAGAGATCGCCAATTCGTGCTGCCAGGGAAGGCTTGCCGCCTCATTGGAAGGAGGATACAACCTCCGGGCTTCAGCTGAGGCCATCGTGTCCGAGATCAGAGCATTTGGCGGAGAGGTGCCGGAGGTTAGAGGCACGGACACAGATGTTGTCCGCAGAATTGAAGAGATAAAAAGGGTTCAAAGCAGATACTGGAAGTGCTTCTCCTGATGTCGCACTCATCCGACCAGATACCTGGCCTGATAGTATTTTGCCAGGAAGAGGCGAAAGCCCTCGTCCTTGATGCTCAAGAGCTCCTGGCCCACACATATATTGTGTCCGCGGCAGATGGAGACAGATAGATGCTTGCCCATTGAGAGTTTTGTTATCTCGGATTCCAATAAGTCGCGCGCCGTGGTATACTGGCGAGCCTCTTCTACAGCCACCCGGCCATCAATTATGTATGGTCCGGAGAAGGGGTTCAGGTGCGCCGCCAGGAATCTGGAGATGTGCTCGGCCTGCCAGACGGGCGGGCCCATGCGCCGGCAGGCGCTGGACAACACCCAGACCTCCATCTCGAAGAGCATCACGGCTCTGTCGCGATAGAGGGAGACGTCGCTTCTAAGCAATGAAAAGCCGTGCCGCTCGAATAGAGCTTTGATGGAGCTTTCGGCCTTTCGAAGCTGAGGAAAAAGAACATCTTCGACAACATCCGGAGCATCAAACTCGATGAGAATCGGCATCGTGCCTCTGGCTGCAATATGGGCCTCGACCTGTTCGTCGGAGAGGGGAGCAATTGGCCGGGGAAAGAAGAAGTCAATCTTCGGCGAAGCCAGAAACGAGCGCGCAGCTGATGCGAAGAGGAGCATTTTGTCCCTGGTCAGCGCCGCAGCCACGTTTCTTCCAGGATCGACTGGATCGACCACAGTTAGAGGTTCGTCGTGACATGCGGTACCGTGCCCCTCAGGATCCAGGACAAGTCCCGGCCTCCAGGTCGAGGCCTGCTGGAGCACGCATAAAAAAGAGCCATAGAAGAGCACAAGCAGCTCAGCCAGGTAGCCGGAGAAGCCTCCTACCCTCAGCTCTGAGCCATATACATTAACCCCCTTCATGAACTGCTTTAGAAGAAGGACATCATCCTCCTTTCCGGCTATTCTGCCTTCCACGTATCTGGTATGAAACGGAGTGCGGTCTACCGCGGACTTGAGGTGAGATGCATCATCCACCAGATAGCAAGGGACCAGATCAACCTCAAAGCCCTCCATCATGGCATGAACATATGGGTGCTCGGCATATTTCTCGACATGTTGAGGGGCGACCTGCCTCGCCAGATCTAAGGCCGCGCCAAGGTCATCGTCTTCAGGCACTGCCAAAAAGATGTCCAGGTCATGAGCGCCGGATAGCCACGTGTCTCTCGCTGCAGAGCCCACGAGCAGGGCCTTGACCCGAAGGCCGCGCTCTTCTGCCAGGTTCTCGATTCGGGAGATTATGGCGGCAGAGGTCGCCATCATTCTTCTCTTCTCGGAAGGACTTGGTTTGACCTGGCCGAGCACCACATCTCTGATCTCAGAGAGGGAATCCTGCCAGGTCTTCGTAAATCGGCCCTCCCCGTGTCAGTGTGCTCTTCTTGAGGCAAAATCTGTCTACTTTGAAGCTTCCAAGATCGATGTTGGTGTGGGGAGCCATCTTGGCCAGAAGCTTTTGGTTCATCTCAGGACTGGGGCGGCCCACCCGACCTAAGGTGACATGTGGAGAAAGGCCTCGTTCCTCTGGCGGAAAGCCAAGCGGGACGAGTGCCCTTTCGATTCCCCCATAAAGCTCCCTAAAGTCACCTACTAGGCCGAGCCATACCACACGCATGGCCCGACCCGGAAAGGAGCCGATGCCCTTAACCTGTACGGAGAAAGGCGCGGCCTTAACCCTGCCCAGAGCCTCGGCCACCGCTCCTACCCTCTCTTGGGGCACGTCTCCCAGGAACTTCATGGTGATATGCATGAGCTCCGGCCTCACCAGGCGCAAACCATCCGTCGCGATGCTGCTGTTCAGCCGTCCCATCTCCTCGCGCATAGTGGACGGAAGATCTACCGCCACAAAGCACCTGACCCCAGTCATCGGAGAACACTGCCCTTGCTGGCTGATGTGACCGAATTTCTGTAGCGGCCAAGTATTCCGCCTGTGATCTTCGGCTCTGGTGCCTTCCAGGCCGCCTTCCGTCTTTCCATCTCAGCGGGATCGACGAAAAGCTCGATCTTTCGGGCTGGGATGTCGATAGATATCATGTCGCCGTCCTTTACCAGGGCAATTGGCCCTCCGACTGCCGCCTCAGGAGAGATGTGTCCTATGCAAGGGCCCCGGGTGCCGCCGCTAAAGCGCCCGTCGGTGATAAGAGCTACGGATTCTGAGAGGCCCGCACCTGCGATGGCCGAGGTTGGAGCGAGCATCTCCCTCATTCCCGGACCGCCCTTTGGCCCTTCATATCTTATTATCACAACTTCTCCGGCCTTCACGCCTCCGCTGATGATTCCGGCCATGGACTCCTCCTCTGAGTCATAGACCCTTGCAGGTCCGGTGTGCTTGAGCATGGCTGGCGATACAGCCGTCTGCTTGACCACAGCACCCTCCGGGGCCAGGCTGCCATGCAAAATGGCAATGCCACCCTCGGCATGAACAGGCGACTGCAATCTGGATATGACTGCCGCATTGGCCAGAGGATTGACAATCTTACAGGCCTCCAGGTTCTCGCCTAAGCTCTTGCCGGTGACTGTAAGGGCATCCAACGATAGCATTGGCGCGAGTTCTTTCATGACAGCCGGAATTCCGCCGGCGCGTTCCAGGTCGAGGATATGATGGGGCCCGCCTGGCCGCAGGTTGACCAGATGAGGCGTCTCGCGACTCAACCTGTCGAATCGGTCCAGGTCCATATCCAGGCCGAACTCCGCGGCTATGGCCGGGATATGCAAAACCGTATTGGTAGATCCTCCGATGGCCATGTCCACCCGGATCGCGTTGTCCAGGGATGCCGCAGTCACTATCTGTCGCGCGGTGGTGTTGCGTTTTACGAGATCCATGATCTTCATGCCCGACAGCTTGGCAATCCGCATCTTTCGCGCGTCCACTGCATGAATGGTGGCGCAGCCCGGCAGGCTCAGGCCCATAGCCTCGGTGAGGCAGGCCATGGTGTTGGCCGTAAACAGGCCCGCACATGATCCGGCCCCCGGACAGGCCATCTCCTCCAGGGCTGCCAGCGTCTCGTCCTCCCCTTGCCAGCCCTCGAAGATATTAATCAGGTCCAGCTCTCTGTCGCAGGCAAAGCCGGGCATCATGGGCCCGCCGGTGACAACGATCGTAGGCAGGTTAAGCCTCCCTGCCGCCATGATGTGCCCTGGCACGATCTTGTCGCAGGTTGGAATCATAACCAATCCATCGAGCTGATGGGCCTCTGCCATGATCTCTATGGAGTCCTCGATCAGCTCGCGGCTGGGCAGCGAGTATCTCATGCCCTTGTGTCCCATGGCTATGCCGTCGCACACGCCTATGGTCTGGAATTCAAAGGGCACGCCTCCGGCTGAGAGTATGCCGGCCTTGACTGCCTCTCCGAGCTTATCCAGATGGATGTGTCCAGGGATAAAATCATTAAAAGAATTGACTACACCTATGAAGGGACGACGAATCTCTTCGTCGCATAGGCCCGTGGCCTTTAACAGAGCCCTATGAGGCGCTCTTTCTCTGCCTTTTTTTGTGACATCGCTCCTCATCAAAGAAACCTCAGCTCCATCTGTTGCCACTTTTCCGTTTAAGTAGTTGCTGTTCTCATTTTAGCATATATTAAATATCACAAGATACTAGCCAGGCAAGGGTGGACAATCCTTGGATGCATACTCATTATTCCTGGTATTTCTCGCCATCTACATCGCGGTATTGCTGGGCATCGGGCTGTACTTTTCCCGTCAGCAGAAGTCCGTGACCGACTTCTGGCTGGCTGGCAGAGAGCTGGGTCCCACAATCATCGGCTTTTCCGCAGCATCCGCGTGGATCACGGCGAGTGCATTGCTTTTAGCTACTGGTCTCTTTCTTCTCATCGGCGTGGGGTCGATATGGATCTGGGTCTTTCCCAATGTCGCCGGGCTCGCGATTATCGCGGCGATATCTGGAAGGATCAAGAACATTCCTGCCTTGACCCAACCCGAACTGATGGAGATCAGATATAACTCCATGATCAGAGCCCCGGTGGCCCTGGCAGTCACAATCATGATGATACTCTTCTCGGTGACGGATTTCATAGGTTTCAAACTGGTTTTGGGGACGTTCTTTGGCATCGATCCGTTTTTTGCGATAGCCATCATGGCTTTTTCCGTAGCCCTTTACGTGACTGTGGGGGGCTTTCGGGCCGTCGTTTGGACCGATGTGGTTCAGTATATTCTTCTCGCGGGCCTAGCCATCTACGTGGCTTCATTGTCCCTCGATCTCATCGCTGCCAAAGATGTAACGCTCATCGCGGCCTCCTCGGCCCTGGGCACAGACTGGTGGGATCCGTTGCTTCTAGGCGGCCTATTGGGTGCACTGGTCTTCATGGTGGCCCTCCTGCCCGGATGGGTGGCTGAGCAGGACCCCTGGCAGAAGATCTGGGCGGCACGCGATACAGGCTCCGCGAAAAAGGGTCTGCTTCTGGGAGCAGCCCTGCTGGCTTTGGTCTACCTCTGCTGTTTCGTCACTGCCATAGGCCTGTCTGTGCTCTATCCGAAGCCCGCAGGCGAGGTAGAGGCCGAGATGCTCTACCTCAAGATCATCAGCGATAACGTCTCCCCGGCACTTCTCGCTATGCTGTCCATCGGCTTTGCTGCGGCGTCCATGTCCTGCACAGATACCTTTGCCACATCTGCTGCGTCCTGCATCTCTCGCGATCTGGTTCAAAGGCACCTGTGGCCCACTGCCACCATGAAACAGATGCTGATAGTCAACAGGTTGTTAGTTGTGGTCATGATCGCCATCTCTGCGTCGATTGCTCTCTATGCCACAAGCATCGTCGATGCTGTGATCATAGCCACGGTCATTGGCACCACATCCTACTTCTTCCCCATCATCGGTGGACTGTATTGGAAACGGGCCACCCGCTGGGGCGCATTGGCTGCCCTCATAGTCGGAGGTGGAACGCAGATACTTCTCATCTCCTATGAACAATTCTGGTACAAACTGCCTCTCGATACCATCTCACCCTATCTCACCGAGCATGGAGTGCTGGTCGGCCTGTCCCTCTCTGCCCTTTTCTTCGTGGGAGTATCCCTGGCAACGCGACCGGAACCGGACATTCGCCTGGCCCCCTTCTTCCCAGACATCGCCGAGAAGGTCTTCGGCAACGATCTTCCGAGAGCGGACAGGGGCGGTAAGCGCTACCTGGCGGTATCCTCTTGCATAGAAGAGAAGACCGCAGGAGATAGATCTCACCTCAATCTGGCAATAGAGCACTCTCTCGTCCAGGATAGCGGAACTGAGGGACTGTCCTGGGGGGGTTTTGTAAAAGGACTCACTGAGAGGTATCCCCTCTGGTTTACGCCTACTGGAGGCCATATCGTCTACCGTCTCTCCCAGGCTGATATGCTGGCCTGCGTCAAGATGGTGCGAGGAGACGATAGCCACATCTGGCTGTCCGCCGAGCCGAGGAGTGAACAAGGAGAAAGGCTAAAGGACGAGATATTTCTGGCCTATGGAGAGATCGATGAGGTTCTGGCCGCATTCGGCATGAAGTCTCGGCTGGGATGAACACGGATGGATGATGGATGGACGAGGAAGGATGAACGAGGATATCGCTGTAGTCGTGGTGGGTGCGGGACCTGCGGGCAGCTCTGCCGCAGAAGCTGCCGCGACTCTTGGCGCCTCGGTGTTGATGGTTGACAGAAAGAGCGAGATTGGCTCTCCCGTCCAGTGCGGCGGTTTTCTGCCGGAGGCCTCTGAGCTGCAAAAGCTGCTGCCCCGCGCCCGCCTGCCTCAGACGCTCTCGGAGATCCCAGAGCGCTGCATTCTACATCGCACTCGGTGGCAGCGCGTCTATTCTCCTTCAGGCGACGCGAAGCAGTTTGCCGTAGCTGGCCGGGTCTTAGATCGACGAGCTTTTGATAGGCACCTCGCAGCCCGGGCCGCTCGCGCCGGTGCGCAGGTACTTCCTGCTACTCGCGCAAAAATAAATGAGGGAGCAATAGAGCTATCTGGGCACTTTCGCGGTCGGATCCACCCAACGGTGATAATTGGCGCAGACGGCCCGCATTCGATGGTGTCGCGCGCCATGAATAATCCGCCGCAGGAGATGGGCATCTGCCTGGAGTATGAGATGGCCGATGCAAAGATCGATCCTGATGCGGTGGAGATGTATTTCTCTGCTCATTTCGCGCCAGGAGGCTATGCCTGGATCATACCAACCGGCCAGGACACGGCAAACGTTGGCGTGGGCGTGCGGGTGTCCTATTTGTCCGGCCAGAGCCTTCTCGATATCCTGGACAGGTTCGTGAGGGAGCATCCTGTTGCCAGAGAAAAGCTGGCGGGAGGAGAAATTCTGGCAGTCATGAGGGGGGCTGTGCCCGCGGGCGGGAGCGTTGCTGCTATCCAGAAAGGAAACATGCTTCTCGCGGGAGATGCTGCAGGGCAGGTCATGGCCACCAGCGGAGGAGGCATACCGTTGGCTGTTGTGGCCGGCAAGATCGCGGGCGAGGCGACAGCGGGGCATTTGCAGGGCAATATGCCTCTCGCCAATTATTCGTCGCGCATTCGCGATGAGTTCGGGATACAGCTCGCGCGATCGGTCCAGTTGAGGAAGATGGTGGATATGTCCATGAGAAGCGACCGGCTCATGAACACTCTGTTTGCCGCCCTCAGCCCTGCCCAGATAAAATCGGTAATGCGGGCCCAGATACCTGAGATTTTTTCATCTCGCGCATGGCAACGAGATGGCTCAAATCAATCTGACTGAATGCAAAAGAATGACCGCGCAAAATAGGATATAACGGAAGGATGGACTGGCCATCCGACCGATCTGTATTGTTTACTCTTTCTCTTCTTTGGGGGTTTTGCCCAGCAGCTCTTCTATGGACTTGGCCCCGGCCTCCACGACCTTGACGTTAATCTGGCCGACATCGGGAGATATGTCTCTTCCGTGGATGCTCATTCTCTTCTTTTTCCCTTCGGTGGCTGGGTGGTATCCGGTTCCTGTGGAAAGCAAGATCTTTCTGCGTTTGGTGCCGGGCAGATCTGCTCTCATGGGAAATCCTTCGCGGTCGCTGCCGCCTGTCACCTGGACTGAGTATCCAGGCATTCCGAGGACATCCCCTTCAATCTTGTCGCCGATTCTTTTTCCCAGAAGCTTGCCCGCTCCTGGATCCTTAAGCTCTACCTGATATGCCTTGCCGCTCTTGGGATCTGAGACTACAACTCTAAAATCCATCTTTCTTCCTCATCAACGTAAACATGACTGTGTTCCTTGAGATCGATGCTCTATAAAACCTTAATCATTTCAGATCGCGAGTAAGTGAGTAGTCCATGAGGATGGATATGGGCGCGGTCTTGATCTTGATTCCCATCTCTTCGGCAGCCACCATCCCATTGACTCCGGCATAAATGGCTATGCCGATCTTTCCTGAGCCCACCGGGCAGCCCAACAGGGGCTCGGATTCATCTCCGATTTTTATTAGCCCGCCAATGCCCGCGCCCTTGAACTCATCCAGCAGCTCGCGGACCAGGCTTTTTGCTGCAGCCGGGACCTCTCTAACGTTGGAAAGCACTGTTCCCGATCCATTGAATATGGCATCAGCGACGCGAGTTCTTCCGCGACCCATGAAGATCTTGATTGGGTCAAGAGATGATCCGGCGTATGCGATGAGATCTGTGAAATCGGCAGTCTGCATCTCCCTGACCTCTGCCAGGCCCGCGAAGCTGGTGAGCACTGGGATGCCCCGTTTCATGAGCATTCCATCCAGTGTTATGCTGCATATCGTTGCTATTCCCAGAGATCCCTTTGGAATCTCCAGAGTTGAGAAGCTCTCTTCTTCATCCAGGATTAACACGCGACGGCTTATGGCGTATCCGGCATCATACGCGCGCTCCAACAGATCGAAGACCTCTTCGGAATCTGCCTTGTCTATGATGCTGGTGTTAGCTATTACGTCTCCCCGACCGTTTTTGGGATCAAAGGTGGTTCGGAACATGTACTCTTCGATTCTAGTGTTGACAAAGCCGATTCTGTCATCGACAAGAGCGCACCCCAGCTCTCTTGATCCCAGAGGAGTAAGAACCCGACCGCTGTATCCCTTTTTCTTTGTGAATCCCAGTTCATCTAAGATCCGGAGGTTGTAGCGCACCGCCCTCTCTCCCAGGTCATAGCCGCGATTGCCAAGCGAGTCGGAGATAGCTCTTGCTCCAACCGGATTGCCGGCGCTTTCGATGACCCGGAGGATCTCAATAAGCCTTCTCTGGCTCACGCGTTCTCTGGTGAGAAGCTTCATCTTCGGAAATCCTCCGGGAAAGGCCATATATATCTTATGCGGATAACACCAGCCCGGCATATGAGCCGGGCAGGATCTGCAAGATAGCAACAGATAGAGCTGATCCTGAAGCGGGCACAAAATGCCATAGAACGATAGTCCCGTGGGGTAGCGGTCAATCCTGAGGGCCTTTGGAGCCCGCGACGGCGGTTCGAATCCGCCCGGGACTACTTCTCATCACAAAGCACTGGAAATGTAGATATATCCGAGCATGTCATGAGGGGAAGGCCAGGCGATATTTTCTGGCAACATAGGCGCCAAAATTGCTCCGGTAGTGTAGTCCGGCCAATCATTTCGGCCTTTCGAGCCGAAGACTCGGGTTCAAATCCCGGCCGGAGCATTCCATAATTCATAAGGTGTTTCTAAGACAGGTCATTTTTCAGTAGCATATCGTGCATGCATAAGCCGCTACTGCGCATAAGCTGCAATGATAAAAGGGTGCGCGGGTCGGCCATCTTACGTACATATTATATCTATTGGTATTGATTCAGCTCAAAACTCTCGACATATTTATATTCCATAAGCTGGAAGTCCTGACTCGTGCCTGAGCAAAATACTCAAATATTAGCCGAGAAGCATGTGGGTCAGGTACTCCACACGACAAAGCGGTAGTATGTCAGCTCTTGCGGGTTTGCATCAAGCAGGCAGGGGCCGGCTCATCTTTGTCGGGTGGTGCCAGGGATTTAGGCCTCTGCTGACGGCTTGGATCCTGAGCGTTAATGGTAACCTAAGGAGGTGGGAAAGAAATGAGAAAACTAATAGCTGTTTTGGTTATTATCGCCATTGCCCTAGTAGGCATGGCCGGTGCCGACCACAATATTTACTAAACAAA